>Ga0070698_100002673_pt1 | contig 19669 bp, 25 predicted proteins | sample KBSK1502metaG_FD_65477 | JGI IMG/M metagenome (GOLD analysis project Ga0070698, IMG submission 65477) | Corn, switchgrass and miscanthus rhizosphere microbial communities from Kellogg Biological Station, Michigan, USA - KBS K1-50-2 metaG | ecosystem: Host-associated > Plants > Roots >...
GTCGCCTATCGGGGACGAGAAATTGCTACACTTCGGGTAATAGGATTTTCAAAACCGAGCATCCTCACCTCGTTTGTGTTGGAGTCGCTGCTGCTATCACTCCTGGGTGCGCTGGTCGGAATCTTATTGATGCTGCCCTTGAATGGTATGACCACGGGCACGTCGAATGGTCTTACCTTCAGTGAAATCGTTTTCAGCCTGAGGATGACTGTGCCAGTTGTTGTCACCGCTGTCGGGTTCGCATTGATTATGGGATTGTTTGGAGGCATAGCGCCCGCATGGCACGCCGCTCGTCGTGACATTATTGCGGCGCTGCGCGATTAACAATTGAGGGCGGCTAAGATTAGTGCGGCGCGAGTTATATCCAGGGAGAGCCATAACAAATTGAGCAATATGCCAATCGACATCAAGCATCAGGACTTGCAAAGCTTGCGTATTGACCGCTCGGCAAAGAGCGGCGGGACCGGCGGTGGGGAAACACCCGTCTGGGCTAAGCGTTACATCATCATTGGAATTTCGGTAGTCGTGCTGCTGAGTCTTTCCGCCCTGCTCTATCGCCTATTCGCGTCCGATGTCCCCGAAGTTGAAGTAGCACGCGCTGTTGCCGAGAACAGCGACATCGGTGGGATTGTGCTCTCGGCCAGCGGCTACATCGTCGCGCATCACAAGATCAATGTGAATTCGAAGGTCACTGGCCGCGTGGCTTGGATTGGTGTGGAGAAAGGCGACAAAGTAAAAGAGGGCCAGATTCTGGTTCGCCTCGAGAACCAGGAATTCCTCGCCCAGTATCAGCAAGCCAAAGGGGCAGTGGAAAGCACTCGGGCAAGGCTAAGCCAGCTGGAACATGGATCGCGGCCGGAAGAAGTTCAACAGGCACAACACAATCTTGACGAAGCCCGCGCCACTCTGGCAAATGACAGGCTCACTCTAAATCGCACCAAGGACCTGGTAGCTCAGGGCGTCCTTTCGAGGCAAGCCCTGGACGACGCTACCGCCAAGTTCGAATCCAGCCAACAGCGCGTCCACTCTCTGGAACAGGGATACCAATTATCAAAGATCGGCCCACGCCAGGAAGAAATCGATCGTGGTCGTGGCGACCTCGCCGAAGCTCAGGGCCGCGCTGATTTCGCCAAAGCGCAACTCGACGCCACCATCATTCGAGCTCCGGTCAAAGGCACCATCCTGGAGCGCACCGCGGAAAAGGGCGAACTCATTACCGCGCAATTTGCCAGTTCGGCCGAAGGCGGACCACAGGGATCAGTAGTTTCTCTCGCCGATCTCACTGACCTTCAAGTCGAACTCGATATCGCGCAGGATGATTTCTCAAAGTTGAGCCGCAACCAAAAGGGCGTCGTGACCGTGGATGCGTTCCCCGATCGCAAATATGACGGAGTCATTGCCGAAATTTCTCCCGAAGCCAATCGTCAGAAAGCCACCGTCCAAGTGAAGGTGCAGATACAGAATCCTGACGAGTACCTGCGTCCGGAAATGAACGCCACGGTCAAGTTCCTTGCCAACGAAGTGAAGACCACCAACTCGCAACCTTCCGGAGTTGTAGTGCCTACAACTGCGGTTCGCGATCACAATGGCAAGAAGGTCGTATTCCTGGCGTTCAATGGCAAAGCGCTGATGCGTGAGGTGCAAGTAAAATCGCAACGCAGCGGCGGATTGCAGGTCCAAGGGCTCAATGGAGGCGAGAGCGTTATCACTACGGCCCCGCAGGATTTGAAAGACGGACAAAAAATCAAGATCAACGGACAATCATGAGCACTGCTACTTTTCCGCGTACCGCCACCCAAACCAAAGTCGTCCAGGCTCGCAACGTCAGCAAGATATTCAAGCGCGACGCCTTTGAGGTCAAAGCTCTCGACGATGTTTCCATTGAGATCGCTTCCGGCGAATTCCTCGCCCTCATGGGCCCCTCCGGCTCGGGCAAGACCACCCTGCTGAATATGATTGCCGCCATTGACCGTCCCACATCAGGCGACCTGTTGGTGCTGGGCGAGAATATTTTCCGCTTCAGCGACTCTCAGTCTGCCCACTGGCGCAATGAGCATATCGGATACGTTTTTCAGACCTTCAATCTGATCCCCGTACTCACCGCCTTCGAAAACGTGGAACTCCCGCTGCTGCTGACTAAGCTCAATTCCCAACAGCGTCGCGAACACGTGATGACGGCCTTGAAACTGGTCGGTCTCGAAGACCGTGTGAACCATCTGCCTAAGCAACTTTCTGGCGGCCAGGAGCAGCGTGTCGCCATTGCCCGTGCCATCGTCAGCGATCCAACTCTGTTGCTGGCTGACGAGCCCACAGGCGATCTCGATAGCCATTCCGCCACCGAAGTCCTGGAAATTCTCAAGCGTCTGAACCAGGATTTTCAAAAGACTATCGTGATGGTTACGCACGACCCGCATGCCGCGTCGTACGCTCACGTAACTCGCCATCTGGAAAAAGGTATGCTGCTGCCCGCCTGAAGAAAAGTCCGGGCTGAAAACTGAGAACCTCGGGCTGGGAACTGAGAAAAACTCCGTACCCTTCGTGGTTATCGCATTCAGAATTTTGAAGGGGAACCTTCGCGCTCGCGGGCAAAACCGCTATCCGCTGGATCCGCCACCCACTGCCAGGCGCGTCGTCCATTTTCGCGAACCACGGTTCGAGCCTCGCCATATTCCACCAATCGGTTTAGCACGGTAGTGACCGACGCCAGCGGATCTTTGTGTCGCAGCAATATCGGCGGAATGCGCTGCTGGATATGCTCACAAACTTCACGCGCTCCCAGAGGCCGGTCGGCCTCCATCAATACCATGCGGCAAGCCTTAGTGAATCCAGGTTGGCGGCCGCTGCTCTTGCGGTCCACCAGTTCCAGCAACTCTTCACTCAGTACATCGTCGCCAAATAGGTTCGCCAGCCCAACAATCGTCTGCTTCACCGTACCAATACGCTTCATGATATCGCCGCGCTGACGTAGCAGTTGCTTGAGTTCCTCGTGGGCAGCCCGCATTACTTCCTGGACATGTGGATCACCGCTGCCAGGAAGGCTCTTGCTTCCGCTTCCGTTACCAGTATTTCGCGCACTCTCCATGACCGACCTCCGGAGCCGACTGCTCGTCGACGCGCCTCATACGTCTGACGGGCCGCTTTCCTTGGGCACACCACTCCTGGATCTGGTACGCAAAAGCCCTCTCCCGGGTTCCATCAACCAGGTCTGACTTGCGAGGTCGTTGCACCTTGCGTTTTCTTGCGTCAGATAGGGCCGGAGTGGCGGAACTCATTGCTTCTTAGACGTCGAGATTCAGAAAAGGTAAGAAGAGTTTGCAATTATTGTGAACTTCACTTGGTCAGTGCCGCGAACATTTGTTTTGGAAATGTTATGTTGCGATATTCACATTTGTAAACTCCGTCTTTCCATACTTGGTGAGTGGAATTACTTCCAAAGTTGGAATTCCCTCTCGCGCAACTCGCCGCAGAAGTACTGATTTCTTCGCATTGTTGAGTTAGGTGCCGCATCGCAATGAAAAATCTACTTCTTTCAACTTAATGTCTGCCATCGAACCAATGTCGGAAGCCGCCCAGTCAGTCGAGTGAGGTGCACGGAAACAAGCCAAGGAAGCTTTAGGAATTTGCGCAGACTGAATACTGAATAATGACAGCATCGACCCGCTCATTGCGGAGGCAGCACCACAGCTCCTATTTGACTTAACGCTTGCAAAGTATCTTGTACGGTTGTCAACGGGAGAGATACAGCCGAGGCGATCTGATCCATGTTCCGCAATCCATCGGTCTGACGCCAGACCCTTTCAGCCTGCTCCTCTATTTCAATCACATAGATTTTTCCGCTAGCGGTGCGGGAAAAGAGTAGGGCTACATCTTTTTTCAAATCGTCACCAATGTTCCGAGCAGACTTGAGCTGAGGCAGTATTTCCGGCAGATTCCATCGAAAAGCGAAACACGCGGCGCTACGTCGCCGGCGCGGAATATCCGTCACCGGTTCCGCTTCAGCCGTGGCCGCCTGAAGGAAGAATGCCTGCTCGTAGGCCAGCAAGTCGCACCACCATCCACCCGGCTCCTGGACATCGGACAGATGCATGAGCGCCATCTGCCCCACTCGCTGCGCGGCTTCGAGAGATCCCATTACACATTCGTTCAGAAAAGTCTGGAACGACTCTCCATCTACCACTTGCTCCGCGGTACGTCCTATCGCCGTCGCAAACAATCGCGAGTAACGGAAGGAGCGCGCTAGCCGGTCGCGATAATAGCGTCGCGCCAGAAAGCGCCCAAATTTTCCTGCTCGCTTCGCCTGCTCTGGGGAAAGAGGTAGTCCCGACGAATTTTTGTTTCGGGCGCCGGCATCCGCAAGATAGCGGATGACGTCATCTTGCAAATCGCGATCGCTTTTGGAAGGTTCTGGTTTGGGCATGCTGGAATAAATGAGTCTGCCACAGATAGCTAGCGCCAGCCTCTTAGTTCAGCCCGAAGGCACGGCGCGTCATTTCCACCGATTTCAGAACCGTTTCCGCGGCTAAGCCGGGAGAGAAGGCGTCGAACGTCACAGCACGCAGCCTAGGCGCACGTTCCGCAACCCACAATGCCAGATCCAGAATCTCCTGCGGCGGCGCCGTAGGAGCAATCCACGGCCCTTCCAGATCCCGATCTTCTTCCACTCCAGCCACGTGCAATTCAACGACTTTTTCCAGCGGGACATCCTTCAAATATTCTCGTGCCGTGATGCCGGAATAGTGCGCCGCCAACCAGATATGCGGCAGATCGAGCAAAAATCCGCACCCGGTGTCGTCGAAGAAGCGCCGCAGGAATTCCGCTTCGCTCATTTGCGTGTGCTCCAGGGAAAAAAATCCCGGAATGTTTTCCATTACCAGGGGCGCACCGACTGCATCTTGCAACACTCGTGCGTTGGCTTCAAACCGCTGTAGAAATTCCTCGGTATAAAGCGGCGGAAACACATAATCCAAAGTGCGATCGTGATCCTGAGTGTGCAGACATTGAAAATGTTCCGCAACCCAAGGAGACCGGTACATGTCCTGCAAGTGCCGCGCCCGCTCGAGCGCATGCGGACTCAACGGATCGGAAAGCTGTCCCAGATAGTCGTGCAGCAGCAACGGAAAGCGATCGCGGATATAGGGAAACCCAGCATCGTCGCTTGCAGGCGGATCAGCCATAGCGAGATGTCCGATAAGATCGCCGGCGCGGAGCAACTCTTCTGCTAAGTGCGGATTGTAAAAGGCACCGACGGAAATTCGGCGCTCGGATATGGATGGCATAGGATTAAGCCTGCGACGGCCAGTCCCGCTGCCGTTTATTATAGCGGCAGCGTAAGGCTGGGCGGCCTGGTCATCGCAGGCTCAGCCCATCAGACCTTTTAGTGGCAGGTCGGTGCAACTTCCGTGCTCTCCACCAGTTTGAAATTGTTGTGGCAGGTGGGGGACACCTCTGCGGTCTCCACTAGTTTAAAGTTGCTATGACAAGTGGGGGCCACTTCGCTGATTTCCACGATCTTCATGATATTTCCTCCAATAGCCTTCGAAGGCTGTTAACAGTAGATGCGGAAACCGGCAAAGAGTCACACAAATCGATGCCGCATTTCTTTGAAACCCATGTAGAAGCCCGATAATCTGCTGACAGCATGCCTATTGCCAAAACACCATTTTCGGTGCAAGTGCTTCTGCGGGAAGATGAAATCGCATCCGGGTTTGCTGCTGCCTTTGCCCGGCGTTTTCTGGATGAAAAATTTTTCTACTGGATGCCTGCCTCCGTAAGCGCCTGGGTCGAATTGATGAGAGCTCCGGCGTACCGCAACGCCAATCGCGCCTTGCAGCTTCTGGCAGCAAGCGGCCCTGAACTGATAGCTCTCTGGCCGCAAGCTGACACGCTTTGCGGTCTCGGATGTGGTGAGGGCAGCAAAGATAAACTTCTGCTGCAAGCATTTCAACAAACTGACCGGCCACTGGCCTACACCGCAGTCGATTTCAGCCAGTCATTATTGGAATTGGCTCTTACGGCGACACAAGAATCAGCAAGGAGCGGCCGTGGAATCAAGCTCGACATGATGTCAGATGATCATCTGCAAGCTTTAGCGCGACAGGGCCGGTGCTGCATCTTTGCCACTCTGGGGAATACTCTCGGCGCATTCGATCCCCTACGATTTCCCGAGCGATTGCTGCGTATCATGCGGCCCCTGGACTGTGCACTATTCGATGGTGAGGTTTTTGACCGCGAGAGCACGCTTGCAGGCTATGACAATCCGACCAACCGCCGGTTTGCATTCAGTCCGCTGGCCTCTTTGGGCTTGACCGAACAGGATGGCAACCTCAATTTTGAGTTGCGACCAGGCGAGGAAGGAATTCACGAGGTGGCAAAGTATTTCGTTGCTCTCCGCGCTCTGGAAGTGCGAATCGGCCCTACCTTGATGCATTTAAAAAAAGACGAAAAAGTGTTCATGAGCAGCTCAATCAAATATGACGAGCCGGTATTTTTCGCTCTTATCGAGCGCGGCGGATTCCAAGTCGAATTGCGCAAAAAGAGTGCAGATGGGAAGTTCCTTTTGGCCGCGGCCAGGCCGCGTTGATCATAAAAGAACCCAGCCGGAGTTCCCCGCTTACTCCTTGACAAAAGAGTTATACCTGCATAAAGTGCCGATATTCACTGTATTCGAACCGTTTTCACAGGTGCCCCGATGAAAAATGTTTATGAGGTCCTGAGACAGAAGGAACTTGAGCTCTCGAAGTTGGAGAAAGAAGTGGAAGCTCTGCGGGTGGCCGCTCCCTTGCTGTCTGAGGATAAGGAAGCTGATGCAGCCAACAAACCCACTTTGACCGCGGCCACGGGGACGCAGCAGCCTATTCGCATTCCCCAACCGGCCGTGAATGCAAATCCGCAGCCCGCTCGCGCCGCCGGATGGGAAGACACCGCGAAACGCTGGCCGTAATCCGAGCACGCAGCCGAACGCCGGCAACGTCTGGTGTCGTATTTATTGGCTCAGGGCACACGCCCCGGGCCAATCTGCTTTTGGGGATGATTGCTACTCGCGCGGTGATACTGCCCGTAACCGATTCTGACCACGGCCCTCTGCCGCGCCATGTCCAGCCCCGAGGGGCTAAATGCCTTAGCCCAGCGCTTCCAGCGCTGGGTAGCTGAAACAAGCTGACCAAGTGCCGGAGGCACGATACTCTCGAATCCCTCCAAAAAGCGATGCTATACTCCGCTCGTACGCCTAACCTGATTACTGAACCGGGTGGCCGAAGGTCTTTTTGATGTGCCCCCAAGGGAATCTATGAATGCTGGACCCGCACGAGCTCTGGCGCCCGCAAATAGCATCCCACGCCGTGTTTCTCGTCACGCGATCGCAATTCCCATCGATGTAACCGTACTACGTTCCGGCGTTCCCGATAACGTTCCCGGACGCTGCATTGACCTGGGTGAAGGCGGCCTGCTAGCAGTTCTGGCAGCGGAGTTTCGCCCCGGTGACTCGGTTGGCGTGGAGTTTTGGCTTCCCGATGTAAGCGCGCCGCTGCGAGCCAAGGCCGTGGTCCGTCACAAGGCAGAGTTGCAATGCGGCTTCCAATTCCTTGGACTGTCTCAGGATCAGCAGGCCAGCATCCGCTACTGGGCGCGACGGAGAACACCGCCTCGCCCACCGATTCCGCCGCCTGTAACGCCAGTTCGCCAGACAACCACCATGGAAGCCAGTGCGGCCCCGACTGCGCACATTTCCCACCGCGTTCTAGTGCTCGCACTTCTAATCTTCATTACGCTCGGTAGCGTGGGCTGGTGGCGATGGTACCGCGCTTGGAATGAACTCGAAACCCGCATGCCGGAGCACAAATCAGCGAATTCGGAACTGCTGCGCGCTACCGTGCCGGCCGAGATCATGCAGCAGCTCATAACCCACAAAGTGGAGCCGCTTTATCCTGAGGAACTGCGCCGAGCCAACGTCCAGGGTGTGGTGGTCTTAGGGGCAGTTATCGGGCGGGATGGCTCGGTGGTGAAACTGCGTCCAATCAGCGGTCCCGATGCGCTGGGTTCAGCTGCCATCGACGCCGTCAAATGGTGGCGTTTCCAGCCTTATCAAGTGAACGGGAGAGCCGTGGAAGTGGAAACAACATTAGCAGTAGAATTCCGGCCATCGCATTAACTCCCTTGGACGGCTCACCGCCGACGCCCATTTGGGCGGAACCTCTGGTTTTTGCTTTCCTAGACGCGCATCTGCGAAACTGATCGCGACCACCTCGCTGACTCAATGGGGCGTATCCACGTACTTTCCGAGCAAGTTGCCAACAAGATCGCCGCCGGCGAAGTGGTGGAACGTCCGGCTTCGGTAGTAAAGGAACTGCTGGAAAATTCGCTGGATGCAGGTTCCACCCGAATTCGAATTCAAATCGAAGCCGGCGGCAAAAAACTCATCCAAATCACCGACAACGGTTGTGGCATGGTACGCGACGACGCTCTGCTGGCCTTCGAGCGTCACGCAACTTCAAAAATCAAAAATGCCGAAGAACTGTTGAGTGTCGCTACTCTCGGATTTCGTGGGGAAGCACTGCCCTCAATCGCCTCGGTCTCGCGCCTTCGCTTGGAGACGAAGGCTGCCGATGAATCGTGCGGAACTGTAGTCGAAATCAACGGCGGCAAAATCTTCAAAGTGGAAGAAGCCGGACTCCCTTTGGGCACGTCCATTACCGTGCGCGACCTTTTCTTCAACACTCCGGCGCGGAAGAAATTTCTCAAGGCTGAGTCCACCGAGCTTTCGCATATTGCATCGCTGGTGACTCATTACGCTCTTGCCCATCCTGACAAGCACTTCGAATTACATTCGGCCACCAATGCGGTGTTGATCGCCGCGCCCGTGGATGGATACAGCGAACGTGTATACCAAGTGTTTGGTAAAGAAGTGCTCGATCAACTGATCGCGGTCGCTGCCGCGCAGCCTCTGGAACGAATCGGATTACCCCAGCCGCCTCCGCGGAGAAGAACGGAAGAAGATCAAGAACACAGTTCGAGAGATCCCGGAGAAATCCGCCTGCACGGATTCGTTTCCAAGCCTGAGATCCAGAAGCTCAATCGCAACTCTATCTATGTTTTCGTGAATGGCCGCCTGATTCGCGATCGCCTGATTCAACACGCCCTCACGGACGCTTACCGCAACATCTTGCCGCCGACGGTGTATCCGGTGGTGCTGCTGTTTCTTGAACTGCCCACGGAAGAAGTGGATGTCAACGTTCATCCTTCGAAAATCGAGGTCCGTTTTCGCCAGCAGACCGTGATGCATGATTTCGTGCGCGATTCCGTCCACGCTGCCCTGCTGAAAGCTCGACCTGTCCCACAGTTCGCGACTGAAATCCGCGCCCATCCCACGGCAACTCCTTCCCTGATCGCTGGTGGACATACCGTCATGACAGAAGGTTCCGCCGCCTTGGCCCCTTCATTCGACGCCCCGCCGCAAGAGTTCACGTTGCAGGCGCCGGTGCCCCCGGCTATCAACACGCAATTCCACTTCAGTGGGGGAATCGGCGTCGAAGGCAATGCCGCCGTATCGTTGGCTCGCGCGCCGAAAGTAGTAGAAAGCGACGGCTGTGCCCCGCCGCTTCCCGACGAGCCTGAAGACGTGAGTGACATCGCCCCATCGCTGGCCTCGCTCAAACCTTTGGGACAGATCAGGGAATCGTTCATCCTGGCCGTGAATCGCGAAGGCTTATGGATCGTCGATCAGCACGTGGCCCACGAGCGCGTGCTTTTCGAAAAAGTGCTTAAGCAACGCGCCGCGCAGAAAGTCGAGAGCCAGCGCCTGCTCATGCCTCTGGTGATTGAACTGACGCCCGCGCAGCAAGCCGTATTTGCCGAAATTTCCGACGAACTCACCAAAAACGGTTTCGAAGCCGAGCCTTTCGGCAATCGCAGCATCGCGGTAAAAATCGCCCCCGCGGGAGTCGACGCCCCACAAATCGAGCACATGCTGCACGAATTGCTCGATCAGTTGTCGCAGGAAGAACAGGCCCTCAACATGGAAAAAGTTTGCGGCCGCATCGCCGCGTCAATCGCCTGTCACGCCGCCATCAAGATCAATATGCCGCTGGAGCGCAACAAAATGGAATGGCTGCTGGCCGAGCTTGCGAAAACGGAGTGCCCCATGACCTGTCCCCATGGACGGCCGGTAGTTTTGCGATACTCTCTAAAAGATATTCAGAAAGCGTTTAAGAGAATTTGAGAAAGACAGCACTCAGCAGTCAGCACTCAGCACTCAGCAGTCAGCACTCAGCAGTCAGCCCTTTGAATGCTGAGTGGCGCCCAACGATTGGCTGAATGCTGAGGGCTGATTGCTGAATGCTGTTCTTATGACCGACCAGGAACTCGGCCAACTCCGACGCGATAAATGGCGCCTAAACGGGCATCCCGTGCGCACGCTGGAGGACGCCCGTGCTTTCATCGAATCAGTCGGCTTCTGTCTGCTGTATCCAGTGAAGCAGCCTGTGTTGGTGCCCACCTTTATTGGCGCGTGGGCTGGCTCTGACGAACGTTTACCCACTTGGCAGCACGCCTTCTCTGACCCCCGTTCTCAGGACGCGACTGATCTCATGGTCCGTCTCCTGCGTGAGCACGCTGCTTATGAAGCCAACCTGATCGATCAAAACAATGCTTTTCTGGTTGTCGCTTCCATATTTCCTTATTTTTATGCGCTAGTGGGAGAGCGCAACCCCAAGCAGGCAGCCAAGGCCGGCCCGCGCTCGGAATATTCGCAATTGGCTTGCGACGCCTTCGAGCTTATCCGGCGCGAAGGCCCAATCTCGCAGCAGAAAATGCGGGACGTTCTGGGTGGCAGCATCTCTTTTGCAGCTCTCGATCACGCGCTGAGCGAGCTTTGGTCCAAGCTGCGCATTACCCGTGTCGACTACAATCCCGCCGAAGGCGCTTTTTGGGACGTCCTCTACCGTTGGGCCCCGGATGCGGTCCGCGAGGGGATAAGCCTGTCGGTTGGCGAAGCTCTGTCCGCACTGATTTCAAAATATCTCGATTGCGTGATCGCCGCTGACCAGCAGGAGATCGAAAGTTTCTTCGGAAATTTTGTTCCCCGCTCGCGGGTAAAAGAAGCAGTCAACGCCTTGCTCGTTGCTCGGGAGTTGAGTTTCGTCCACGTAGGAAATCGCTCCCTGGTCCAAATCACGCCGGCCAAGGTCGAGCCCATCGTTCGTCCCCCGGAGCACTTACAAAGATCCAGGCCGCCACGAACTTCCACATCGCGCCGCAGATGACAGTCGCTAAGATCGCCTGCGTCAGGCTTGCCCCCGGAACTGTATGATTCTCCGACGATCTCGTTTTGACGGTCTGCCGGCGGGTAACTGTTCGAACTGCTTCATCGCTTTACGCTCCGCTGCCACCTTCAGGCGCAGTTCCCGGCTCGTGTCGGTCTCGCGATAGAGGGTTTGCGCAACCGAAGCCGGGCCGCGCACCTCGCTGAGAAGCAGGACTTCCACCTGAAACTCGCCGCCTTCGTTTGTGACTCGCAACATGTCTCCAATGTGGACTTCCCGAGCAGGCTTGGCGGGTTGCCCGTTGGATTGAATCCTACCGAGTTCACAGGCTCGTGCCGCCAATGCGCGCGACTTGAAGAATCTGGCAGCCCAAAGCCACTTGTCCATTCGCACGCTGGCCATTGAGCTATTTTGCTATAGGGACCGGATTCTAGCGGTACTTCATTCTCAAACCCGCGGACGGAATTCCGCCCACTTCAGGATGGCATCCAGGGCGGGACACAGTGCTTGTCCCCATGCCGTGAGGCTGTATTCAACCCTCGATGGCACCTGAGGATATGCCTTTCTCACCACGATGCCATCGGCTTCCATCTGGCGAAGCTGCTGACCGAGCATCTTCTGCGAGATGTTCGGAATTAGCCGTTCCAGATCGGAATAGCGCAACACTCTGCCGCCAAAGAGGTGGAATAGGATGACTAATTTCCAGCGGCCTTCAAGAAGCTTCAGCGCACCTTCCACGTCACTGGCCGCAGAACTCGGCGTGTACTTTTTCGGCATACCTGCGGGAGTGTAACGCACTTTTTCGTGCGTTCTTGCGGTTAAGTATGCATGCTGCGAAGCTTACTATGCAGCAAGCCAATGCCTCGAGGAAATAATATGAATAAAAACTATCCCTTTTCTTTCGACCCTGATGAGTTTAAGGGCAAGCGGGTTCTCGTCACCGGCGGTACGAAAGGTATGGGAGCGGCCATCGTCTGCAGACTCACGCTAAGTGGCGCTCTTGTGGCGACGGCCGCCCGCTCTCCGCTCTCTGAAGGACAAACTTCCGCGCTGTTCGTTCAGGAAGACATCGGCACTGCCGATGGAGTCCGAAAGGTGGGGGACCGCATTCTCCAAGAGTGGGGTGGGCTCGATATCTTAGTGAATAACGTTGGAGGATCTGACGCTCCCAACGGCGGCTTCCAGGTCCTTACAGACGACGACTGGCAGAAGGCACTGAACGTCAACCTGATGGCTTCCGTAAGATTAGACCGGCTTTTTCTGCCCGGCATGCTGGAGCGCCGCTCCGGCGTGATCCTTCATATCGCATCCATCCAGCATCGTCTGCCGCTCTACGACTCGACGCTGGCATACGCTGCGGCCAAGGGCGCGCTTAGCACCTACAGCAAAGGTCTGGCGAATGAAGTCGGTCCGAAGGGCGTTCGTGTCAATCTGATCTCGCCTGGTTTCATTGAGACCTCAGGCGCGCACGGAATGATCGTACAGTTGGCCAAGAGCAACGGAATCGACGAGAATGCTGCGCGCCAGAAGATCATGGACCTCCTCGGCGGCATTCCCCTGGGCAGGCCAGGCAAGCCGGAAGAGGTGGCAGAGTTGGTGGCTTTCCTCGCGTCGGAACGCGCCGGGGCGATTCACGGTAGCGATTACGTCCTTGATGGCGGGACCATTCCCACAACCTAAGTCTCGTTATAGAAGGGGCAGGCGGAAGGCCCCGCTTTTACATCCGTCTTGACAATAGTCGTTATGACGAGTATTATTAGGTTGTATGAAGGAATCGATTCAGGCGAAGAGCGGCCGGCGGCGGGCGCCATGCCCTGAGGAGGCGGCGCTTCTGGACATGATGCGCACCTGCGATTTGCTGTCCCGAGGCCCGGCCCAGGTACTCAAAACCGAGGAGCTGTCGGCGACCCAGTACAACGTGCTTCGCATCCTGCGCGGCGCGCCCCAAGGGCTCCCCTGCGGCGAGATTGCCAACCGCATGGTCACGCGGGATCCTGACATAACACGGCTACTCGATCGCCTGGAAAAGCGCGAGCTGATCTCGCGCAGCCGGGAAACCAAGGATCGGAGAATGGTAATGGCCCGGATCACGCCTGCGGGACTCAAACTCCTGGCCGGGCTCGACGCGCCGATACAAGAGGTCCATCGCAAGCAATTGGGCCAGCTGGGACAGGAGCGACTCCGGGCGCTCGCCGAGTTGCTGCACGCCTGCCGTACCAAAGTCAGCTGATTTTTTTGGCAGATATATTTGTTGAAACGAATATCGTCGGAACGCATCTAAAGCAGGCAGAAAGGATAGTTATCATGAGCACCCTGGCTACGCAAACCGCAAATACCACCTGGAACATCGACCCGGCTCACTCCGTTGCCGAGTTCAAGGTGAAGCACATGATGATCTCCAACGTGAAGGGGCAATTCCCCAAAGTCACAGGAGTGTTAACTCTGGACGAAACCGACCTGACAAACTCTCGCGTCGAAGCCGTGATCGAAGCGGCCTCCATTGAAACGCGCGACGCTCAGCGCGATGCGCACCTGAAGAGTCCCGACTTCTTCCACATGGAAAAGTTTCCCACCTTGTCTTTCAAGTCCACGGACATCAGGCTTGTCCGGGACGGAGAGCTGGCGGTAGAGGGCGACCTGACCATTCGCGGTGTCACCCGCAAAGTGCTCTTTGCCGTGGACGGGCCAACTCCGCCTACGAAGGATCCCTGGAGCGGTACCCGAGTTGCGGTATCCGCGACCACAAAGATCAACCGCAAAGACTTTGGTTTGACTTGGAACGCAGCGCTCGAGACCGGTGGCATCCTGGTTGGCGACGAGGTGACCGTCACGCTCGACGCGGAATTCCTCAGAGCTTGAATTATCCGCCACGGCACACGTCCAACCCGTGTGCTGTCTGGCATAGAAAGGGAAAATATGTCACTCCGACCAATTAAACAAATTATTCAAACCACACCCACGATCGAAGGCGCGGGCGTGAAGCTGCAGCGTGCCTTCGGCTTCGGCAAGACCAAGGATTTCGATCCGTTTCTCTTACTGGACGATTTCCGCAACGACAATCCTGGGGACTACCTGGCGGGATTTCCCTGGCATCCCCACCGCGGGATCGAGACCATCACCTACGTGCTCGCCGGCTCAGTCGAGCACGGCGACAGTCTTGGCAACAAGGGCAAAATGACCGCCGGCGACGTGCAATGGATGACCGCCGGCAGCGGCATTCTCCACCAGGAGATGCCAAAGGGTGATAAGCAGGGACGCATGCACGGCTTCCAGCTCTGGGCCAACCTGCCTTCATCGCTGAAGATGACCGACCCACGTTATCAGGACATTCCGGCCAGCGCGATCCCCGAGGTCACCGACGATGACGGCACCCGCATCCGCATCATCTGCGGGGAATTCTGGGGTAAGAGGGGGCCGGTGGAAGGGGTGGCCGCTGATCCGAATTACCTCGATGTCTCGGTTGCCCCGGGCCAGCGGAAGCGGCTCAAGATTGAGACCACGCGCAACGCCTTTGCCTACGTGTTCGCGGGCTCTGGCACGTTCCGTGATTCCTCGGAACCTCGTGCGGTTCTTACTGAGCAGACGGTGGACCCCAACGCCGCGCCTGTGTACGACGTTAGCAATCACTCGCTGGTGCTGTTTCACCGCGGTGATGAGATCAGCGTCCAGGCCGGCGACCAGGGTATCCGTTTCCTTCTGGTATCGGGCAAGCCGATCGAGGAACCGGTTGCATGGTACGGACCGATTGTGATGAACACGCAAGAACAGCTACGACAGGCCATGGCCGAACTGCAAACCGGCGCCTTCATCAGACATCGCTGAATCGGCGCTAAAGACGAGTGCCACGGGGCGCAGCTCGGCTGCGCCCTTCATCGTCTGAATATCCATAGATCTTCTGCCACACCCACACACTCCTTCCCTATCTGCCGCGTGTACAATCATTAGCTTTCCGATGACTGAACCACGCAAACTGATCATTGCCATCGATGGCCCGGCTGGTGCCGGCAAAAGCACGATTGCCTCGCGTCTGGCCCGCAAGTTGGGCTATGTCAACCTGGAAAGCGGCGCCATGTACCGCGCCCTGGCCCTCAAAGCGATCGAATGGGACGCATCCTTCGACGAAGAAGCGCCGCTGCTAAACCTGGCCCATAATTCGCGAATCCAGCTTGAACCCGCTATGGGCGGCAACCGCGTATTGCTGGATGGGCGCGATGTTACTCAGCGTGTGCGCGAGACTGACGTCACCGAAGGCGCATCCCGCGTCTCCGTTCATCCCAAAGTGCGTGAATGGATGGTGCTGCGCCAGCGCGAAATGGGCACTGGCGGCGGCGTGGTGATGGAAGGCCGTGACATCGCTACCAAGGTCTTCCCTGACGCGGATGTAAAAGTCTTCCTGGATGCCGACCCTGTAGTCCGCGAACAGCGGCGATTGCAGCAGCAGCATCTGCGCGGAGTGGCGGCCGAATCCCCGGTTGAGCTGCGTGAACGCGACCGCCGTGATCGTACGCGCACAGCCTCTCCCCTCGCACCCGCGCCCGACTCCCTGATCCTCGACTCCACCCGCCTCTCCGAAGACCAAGTCCTCCATCAGATTGAGCAACTAGTACAGCAAAAAATTGCCGACCTGAATAAGCAGCGAGCAACCCTGTAACCTGGCTGCTGAGAACTGAGGCAGCGAACTTCGGTACTCGAATCTGAAACCCCGCTTTTCCCAACCCGGAACACATTTCAAAAACAAACCTTGCCCCTCACAGACTTCTCACCCGGCAGGTGCTATACCAAGAGTGTCCCCCGTCACTGGACTCACCTGACACTTTCAATCTATCGATACCGGGGAGTCCTATGTCGCATTGTTGTGCCCGTCTTCTTTCTTTCTTTCTCCTTCTCACCGCGGCGCTGGCGCAAGACGCCGCCACGGGCGCCATCCGGGGAATCGTCAGCGACCAGGTGGGAGGCCGAATTCCAGGCGCCAGCGTCACGCTGGTCAACAATGCGACCAGACTGCGCTATTCAAATTCAACCGACCTTGAAGGCCGCTTTGCTCTCCAGCTGCTTCCACCTTGCTGAACCGTGCCAACCAGCGTGTCCGATTCTGTGACGACGGCTTCCTGAACACCGCCGGCCAGTTCGTTCAGGTCGATAACCAGACTGGAATCAATCACTTCCCGACAGTACCGGCGGCCAGCAAACTTTTTGCGGGCCACCGACGCGTATGCTCCACGGCAAGTGCAGATCGCTTTGAAACTGATTTTCTGAATCCAAAATTATGCTGTCTCATGCTGCAACCCGCATTTTTCCTGTGTAACATGGTTATAGTTCTTGACTTGTATGCTGAACCTTGCAATAACTATCCCGTCCAAATGGGACGAGTTTGGGGGTGTTAGTCCGTTGGCTGAAGTTAGACTGCAAGAGGGAGAATCCCTCGAGAATGCACTGCGGCGTTTCAAGCGCAAGGTGCAACAGGAAGACATCATCAAGGAGGTCAAGCGTCACTCCTTTTACTTGAAGCCCGGCGAAAAGAAGCGTGTGAAAGAAGCGCTGGCGCGGAAGCGCAGCCGGAAGAAAGCTCGCAAAGAGCAGGACTAATGATTTTTGGGCCGCCCTCCCCAAGGGTGGCCCATTCCTTTTTTAAATCGCCTCCCCGTTTGGATGGGCGTACCGCTTCACTTGCATTCGCTGTCAACGATTTGGCAGTAATCCATACTTTTGCCAGTATGGCCGGCCGAACCCAGGGTCAATCTTTAGCTGCGCAACCAGTAATTGGGAAACTCTGCGCCCTCGCGCGGGTTACGAGTGTCGGCAATCTCTCGTCGCCGCGCGCATCGAGCAGGGATTGGTTGAAGGGGGAAGTCTCCATGGAATTCCAGGACAAAATATTGAAGTGCATCGACTGCGGCGCCGACTTCGTCTTCACGGCCGGGGAACAGCTGTTCTTTCACGACAAGCAGTTCAAAAATGAACCCAAGCGGTGCAAAGCCTGTAAAACCAAACGCGTCTCCGTGCTGGGTGCAACGCCTCACCCACCAGGACAAAGTTTCGCCAAGGTTGAAACTCGAACCGTCTGCTCGCAATGTGGCAAGGAGACTACCGTCCCCTTCAGGCCGACCCAGGGCCGTCCCGTTTTCTGCCGCGAATGTTTTCAGCAGCGGCGGCAGGCGGCTACGGCCTGAATCTGAAGCAAGCTGGCTAGCTCACTCTCTTTCCACGGGCGCGATGAGCTGCGGGTGTTTGTCTGCGCGGGGATTTGTTCTGTCCCCGCTTTTCATCTTCATGCCCAATCAGCAGGGCCTCAATTTGCCGCAATAAGTCTTTCGTCCCCACCGGCTTGACCAGTAAAGTCTGGGCCCCTGCCTGCTTCCAATCTCCATCCATTGGCGGAAACGCGGTGAGTAACGCAGTCGCGGGATTGTATCTCTGCTTGCGTGCAGCACGGAGTACATGAAATCCGGCATCTTCGGTTTCCATGCGCGCGTCCGTAATTACCATCTGGTAGACGCCGGAGCGCATCTTCTCAACTGCTTCCGCGCCCGAGGATGCGGTCTCCACGTCGAACTGATTCATTTCCAGAACCGCTTTTAGCGTGAGTAGAACCGCCACGTCATCATCCACCAGCAGAATTCGGCGCTTCATAGAAAAACCTCGAGGGTAAAAATAAGTAAGTCGCAAGCGCAAGAACGAAGAAATTCAAGACCGCTGCCCTTCTCGTCGAAGAATCGAGAACATCTGGCTGGATCCTCCGGCGAAGAGCACTGCCTCTACGTTACTATAGACCGTGGCCAGTTTCTATGTAGAGAACTTTGGCTGCCGGGCCACCCAGGCCGACGGCGCCGCCATTGAGCATCAGTTTCGTGAGCGCGGCCTCACTCGCGCCAACGTCCCGGCGCAAGCTGAAATTGTGGTGCTCAACACTTGCACTGTGACTGCTGCCGCCGATCAGGACGCACGCGCCGCCATCCGCCGTATCCATCGTCAGAATCCGAAATGTCAGATTGTGGTCACTGGGTGCTACGCGCAACGGGCTCCCGATGAAATCGCCGTCATGCCGGGCGTGAGTCAAGTCATCGGGAACTCGCACAAACACCAGTTGGCTGAGATTGCAGTCCTTTTGGATATTACGCGGTCTCCGACGATTGCAGGGGCTCAGGATATTGAAGCGTTTGAGGGTGTTGCACTGTCTTGGGAAGGGCACGCCTTCAGCCGTGCCGCAAGTGAAGAGAAGACACCGGCTTTAGCCCCTGAGGTCGGCCACTTTGTCCCTATTACCACCCTCACGTCCGAGAACCGAAGCCCGATCTTCGTTTCGGATATCTTCGCCCACACCGAACTGCTGGCCGCTCCCGTATTCGATGCTCCGAATGAACGCACTCGCCCCAACCTCAAAGTGCAGGACGGCTGCGATAACCGATGCTCGTTCTGTGTGATTCCGTACGTCCGCGGGCATAGCCGGTCTCTACCGCTGCCTCAAATCCTTCATGAAACAAATACTCTCGTGGGAGCCGGCTATCGCGAAGTCGTGATCTCCGGAATCAATCTCGGCCGCTGGGGACGCGATCTCTCGCAAGAAGTGTGGGGCGGGCGCCCCCGCCCGCCTCGCTTTGAAGATTTGATTCGTGCCATCCTCGATCAAACCAAACTGGAAAAACTCCGCATTAGCTCGGTCGAACCCATGGATTGGAGCGACGAACTGATACGCCTTCTGGCCCAATCACCGCGCATCGCCAAACATGCGCATGTGCCCATGCAATCCGGTAGCGATACCGTCCTGCGCCGCATGCACCGCAAATATCGTCCCTGGCATTATCGAGAGAAAATCGAGAAGATCCGCGCTGCCATGCCCACCGCAGGCATCGGGGCCGATGTCATGGTCGGCTTCCCCGGCGAGACCGATGCCGAGTTTCACGAAACTGTCCGCATGATTGAATGTCTACCGTTTACTTATCTTCACGTCTTCACTTACTCTCCGCGTCCGGGCACACCAGCAGCCGCAATGCGCGATCAAGTTCCCGTTCACGTAGCGCGGGAGCGGAACCGGATTTTGCGTGAGAGAGCGACCGAGAAAAAGCTGGCATTCATGGAGTCGTTGGTCGGAAAAACGGTTGAGGCCATCACCCTTCATTCCCATAGCGACGCCATGCGGTGGGAGGAGGATCCCCGCCTTTCTGAATGCAACTTCACCGAGGCCCTTACGGATAATTATCTAAAACTCCAGGTGGAAGGGCGCCACGACGCCAACCGCTGGGTGAAAGCAGAGGTCGTCGGAATCGAAACCGCCGAGTTGATCGGAGTCGCAGTCTAGGTCCCAGCCTAGCTACTTTGCGGTGCAAAATGGCGCTTCCTGAGGAGTTCATCCACACGCAAAACCATATTTCGCAACTCTGATTCAGTGAGTTGCCGCCCGCTCCCTCCGACGAAGG
>Ga0070698_100002675_pt1 | contig 19659 bp, 19 predicted proteins | sample KBSK1502metaG_FD_65477 | JGI IMG/M metagenome (GOLD analysis project Ga0070698, IMG submission 65477) | Corn, switchgrass and miscanthus rhizosphere microbial communities from Kellogg Biological Station, Michigan, USA - KBS K1-50-2 metaG | ecosystem: Host-associated > Plants > Roots >...
ACGCTGGCCTCGACCTTCGCCTCGGCCTGGCGCAGCAGCGGGTTCTGGATGGCGGGCGGGTTGATCAGGCCCATGTGGTCTCTCCTTCTAAGGGGCGCGGCGTCTCACGACGTTGCACTAGGTTGATACTACCACACTGTTGGTCGCTGGGCGCTCCATCACCGCGATTTGCCGCCACGCTTCGGACTGAGCCACTAGCGAAGGCTCTACGGCAATGGAACCGTCCGAGGGCGTCGGTATCCGTTTCCAGATATGCCGGACGTTCCCATAGGCGATGATTGCGCCATCTCGGCGAACGTCGGTCACGCTGTCGCCGGGCCACTCGTTGCCCGCCGAAGTACGCCAACAAGATGTACCTAGGCGTACTTCGGCAAAGTGCAGTGATTTAGGGCTTATTCCATCGATATCCGCCCGAAGTACGCCAAACTTAATCATGTTGGCGCTCTTCGTCGGGCTTGGCGTTCTTCGGCTCCGGCAGCTTCCATGCCCATCCGCCTTCGAAGCCGGCCTTAGTCGCCGTGATGTTCAACGTCTGCTTTGCCCGATCCACTGTTCGCGGCTTATGGCCATGTGCGCTGGCCGCCGTCCTGATCTCCTTGGTTGCGACCGGACCGGCCGCCAGGATGTCGAGCAAGAACGCCTCGGCGTCTTCCAGGGCGTCCCCGCCATTGTCGGCCTGCTCGACCGCCATCAGCTCGCGAGCAGTGCCGTCCAACATCTCGCCCCATTCGACCTTCTGGGCGTTGAACGTGCAGCCGGGCACCGGAACGCTAAAGAACCGGTATTCGAGTCCGCCGCTGTCGGGCCCGAGGTTCGACTTCGCCCGCACCAGGCGTCGGGGAGCTTCGGCGTCGGCGGGCTTTACCGTCGCCAGCACGACGCGGGCGACGGCACCGAAGGCGACTGAGCCTGTCACCCTGTCCAATGGTTCACGGCCGCTGCTGTTCTTGCTCAGGTGGGTGATCCCCAACACAGCGCAATCGAGCTGGGCCGCGAGGTCGACGATCGGCTGGAGGCCACGGCGGGTCTCCGTGTTCTTGTGCGAGTCGCCGGTGACGACCGAGACGATAGGGTCGACGATCAGCAGCTTTAGGTTCTGAAGTTCGCCTGCGGCTGTTACCAGCTTAGGCATGTCGGTAGCCGGGTCGAACGGGCGTGACTTTCCGTGTTCGGTCGTTCCCCTGATGAAGTGTACCTCATCCGGCTTCCCCCCGGCGGCCAAAAGGCGAGGCAGGAGCGTGTCGCCGATGTCGTCCTCGCCACTCCAGATGAGGACGCTCCCCGGGTCGATCTCAGCGCCGTCCGGCCATCGGCCGCCACTCGAGACCATGGCCGAGCAGGCAAGCCCAATGGTCGTCTTCCCGGTGCCGGGCGCGCCGGCCAAGAGGTGTAGCTTGCCGCGGGCCAGCCATTGCGGCCAAAGCCACCGAATCGGCTCTGGTTTGAAGGCGGAAGCCGGCAGGATCTCGACTGACGGCCTACTCGGAGCCGTCGCCCTGGACGTATCAGTGCCATTGCCGCGAGGAGCGCGAGGATCGAACTCCATAAACTTCACGCTGCCGGCCAAGCTTCCTATCTCACGCGGCATGGCGAACCTCACTCTCGGGCACACCGATCTTTGGCACGGGCCAACACTTGCGGGTGGCCTTGTAGATGTGCGCGGCGATTGAGGTCGGACAGAGGATGATCGAAACGCCATCCAAAGAGCGGCCAGCTTCTTGCCAGTTGACGATGACCGCCCCCCGGCAGCCGCCCCTCAGCCAGGACATCGCGTTGACGAAGATCAACAATGGCAGGTCGTGTGCACGCGATATCTCGATCTCATCGGCTCCGATGACCGAAGCCATGCCCAACCTGGAGAGCATCTTCCCGCTTGCGAGGCTTTGAGCAATGAGGTCGACGAGGCTCCCCTCCTCCGTGGCCGGAGCGATGAAGGCCATCCTTCCGGGCTCGTCACCGAGCGCCGGACAATAGGTGTCCCGTTCCGCCATCACGACATCCAGCCCCCACAGGGGGGCCCGCACATCGTTAAGTCCAAGCTCATCGACTGTTGATGCCAGTTGCGAGTCAAACCGCTGACGGCTGGCGCAAACTAGTTCGGTAAGGATGCCAGGATATTGGACGCCACAGAGAATGCTCTGGTCGTAGATCTCGATGAGAGCTTGCTTCTCTGCCTCCTCGCGGGGCAGGCCAGCCTCATACTCGAGGATGGCGGCGCGTTCGTCGTAAGACACTTGCCAGTCGTCCACCGTCAATGTCCGGCTCATCGAACGCTTCCCGGGCAGCGGTACTGGTAAGGAGGACCCGGCAGGAGATGCCGTATGCGAACACGTTCAGCCTCCTCATGGATAAGCCGACGTCGGAGACGGTTGCGGGCGCGGGACTCGTGATGTAGACAAGACATGTTGCTCAATCCTTTTTCGCAGAGGGGTTGGACAAGTTATTCGGGACGGCGGCGCATTCGGGTTGCGTCGCCGTTTTCGTTGAGGAGCTAGGCAGCGGGCAGCGACTGGAGCCAGGCCGTCGCATCCTCGTGCAGGGCAAGCGTACGTTTGCCGAGTTTCCGGACCTTCAGGCGGCCGGCCGCGATTTCTTCGTAGATCTTGCTGCGCCCTGCGCCGCTGGCGCTCACCAGTTCGGGAATCGTGTAGGCGAGCTTGTGCCTATTCAACTCCAGTGACTGCGCTCGCTGTTCGGCGCGACGCTGTAGTTCGTTGTTGGAGATATTCACGGTTGTCCGTCCTTGTTGAGTGGGACGGGTACCTATCTATGGAATCTCGGTGCGGAGATCACACCCCATAAGACTGGTTTTTGCGGGCCTCTTATTGCCGGTTTTTCGGAGGGATCATCTTCCTCGCGTCTTCGCCAGTGACCTGCTGGTGAGCGGGTATCTCCAAGGCTACGGTCGCAATCGCGGCAACGACGCTGTACATCGGCCGCCCGAATCGATGGTCGAAGAAGGGTACCAATTCCCGACAAAACGTGACTAGCCTAACATCTGCCCCCACCCTCTGGACGATCGCTGGCCTTTGCGCGCTGACGAGCGCGCGGCGCTGGAACTCGCGGAGCAGCTCCACAAACGTCGCGTTCGCGAGGGCAACTCCGGCTTTGTTGAGATTGCGATCGGGAATGCCCATCAAAGCCAGCCGCTCAACGTCTTCGGGGAAAAGAGTGTGCGCTAGGAAATCAAGCGGCCCATCCCTCGAGAGGTGTTCGGCGAGACGCGAGGCCATCTTTGCCGCCTCGAGGGCATGCTGCCTGCTCTCCGCGTGCAGGGAGGGATGGCGCGCTTTCCTGCGTTTTTCTGCGCGATTGGCGTGGGAATAGGCAGTGAGAATCATCCCCCGAAGGCCCACATACGTGAATGCCAATCGCGACCCATTTTGGCTGATCTGCCGCTGCCGCTCAATCTGACCCCACGCCCGGTCCATCTTTGGATCTCGCAACAATCGACCCAACACGTCACCGCCGAAGCTCGTCTTGCCATGGAACTCGATCAATTCAGTGGGCGCATTCGGACACCAGCAGGGTGAGTCCGGCTTGGTCTTTCTGGTGGTCATGCTTTCCGGCGGCCGATCTGCACGATCTTGGCGCCGGGCAACCGCACAAGCCGGCGGCGAGGCGGTTGCCCTTCCGATCGGGCCTTTTCCATCCCGCCGCTCGGCCTCCCGCCGTTTGCTGGCGCGAATAGTCTTCAGCAATTTGGCGCGGCGTTCTTTGAAAGGTGGCGGGTCGTCCGTCATACCGCACCTCGCAATGGTGCTCGTCCCGCAAGATAAGGAGGTCGGCGCGGCGGGCCTGCTTGCGGTCAGGCTTTCGGGCCGTCGCCCTAGCCGCGCCAATGGACTAGATCATGCCGCCTCTTGAATAGCCGCTCGAAGGGGAACGACGTCGGCCGATCGCTCCCCAATCAAGTTGGCGAGCGAGGCAGACCATGCCTCCAGCGCCTGCCGCCGCTCGGCGTCGTATGTGGCGTGGTTGTAGATGGCCATGACGCCCCCGAGCATGTGGTTCAGCATCCGCTCGACTACGTGAGGCGCCACGCCCATGGCGTTGAGGCGCGTCGAGAACGTCCGCCGCAGATCGTGCGCGCACCAGCCGCCGGAATTGGCGGGTAGCCAGTGCTGGACGTCATCCCGAGTGGCCTCCCATGGATGACGATCGAGCTGGGCGAGCGCCAGCTCCGAGAGCCAAACCTGATGCTCGCGCTTGTTCTTCGAGAACTCAGGCGGGACCACCCAATACTGCCCCTCCCGGTGGCCCTTGTAGGCCTCGCCAATGCGAAGTCCCGTCGCAAGCAGGAAGCGCAGCAGCGGGCCTTGCCGGATATCCGTCGTCATGACGAAGCGGATCTCGTCGTCCGAGAGAACGCGGGTCCTGGGCGCCCCCGGTGGCCCTACCACCGCTGCAGTTAGCTGGGCCGCGGGAGAGTGTATGATCCAGCCATTCGCCACGGCATAGCCGAAAAGGCCTTTAAAGACCCCCAGGAGCGCTCTGGCGGCAGTCAGTCCCCCTTTGCGAGCGGCCGCTTTCTTGGCCACCTGAGCCCGATAGTTTCGAACCACCGTGGCAATCTCGGAGGGTTCGATATCGCGTACTCGACGGCTTCCGAGCGCCGGAATGATTGCCCGTTCGACGTAGCCGCGGATGAGCTGGGCTTTCCGGTGGGTGTGGTCGATCCGCTCGGACAGCCACTGTTCTGCCGCCACGTCGACGGTTGGGCTGTATGACCTCCCCTTGGTCGCCAGCTCAAGCGCCTGTTGCCGGGCCTCCAGGAGTGGCAGGTCCGGGTATGTGCCGAGCGTGGTAACTGTCAGCTTGCCGCCTGCTCTGCGGCGAAATTGCCAAGTCCGGGTGATTTTGCCCTCACCCGCCCGGATTCGGATGTATAGGCCATTGCCGTCAGCGACCAGGCGCTCTGCCTTCCCAGGGTTGGGCTTCAGGTTGCGGAGGCGAGTATCGTTCAGGGCCATCGTATTCCTTGATTATACCGCTTGGGTGATATTTTGGGTAACACTTCGCGTTGGTCGTGGGCGGACGGCCATGCACAGAGGCGGACAAATGACTCAGCAATTCCTAGACTTTATGCACAGCCGTGGACGCCCACGAACGACACTCTTATTCCCGGCCGAAATGCGGCGAAAGCCGCACGTACTGAGAGCAATGCCCTCTTCGCCATGACCGTCGTTACCCGCTTTGCCCCCTCGCCGACCGGCTTTCTGCATATCGGCGGCGCGCGTACCGCGCTCTTCAACTGGCTGTTTGCCCGCCATCACGGCGGCAAATACCTGCTGCGCATCGAGGATACCGACCGCGCGCGCTCCACCTCGCCCGCCATCGAGGCCATCCTCGATGGCCTGTCCTGGCTCGGGCTGCCGTGGGACGGCGACGTCACCTTCCAGTTCGCCCGTGCGGCGCGTCACGCCGAGGTGGCGCGCCAGATGCTGGCCGAGGGCAAGGCCTATCATTGCTACGCCTCACCCCAGGAACTGGAGGAGATGCGCGACGCCCAACGCCGGGCCGGCGTGCCGGTGCGCTATGATGGCCGCTGGCGCGACCGCGATCCAAAGGAGGCGCCGCCCGGCGTGGCGCCGGTCATTCGCCTGCGCGCGCCTCAGGCCGGCCAGACCGTGATCCAGGATGCCGTGCAGGGCGAGGTCAAGGTCGAGAACGCCCAGCTCGACGACATGATCCTGCTGCGCGCCGACGGCTCGCCGACCTACATGCTGGCCGTCGTCGTCGACGATCAGGACATGGACGTCACGCACGTGATCCGCGGCGACGACCATTTGAACAACGCCTTCCGCCAGCTCCAGATCATCCGCGCCATGGGCTGGCCGGAGCCGGTCTATGCCCACATCCCGCTGATCCACGGTCCCGACGGCGCCAAGCTCAGCAAGCGCCACGGCGCGCTCGGCGTCGACGCCTACCGCGACATGGGCTTCCTGCCGGCGGCGCTGCGCAACTACCTGCTGCGGCTGGGCTGGGGTCATGGCGACGACGAGATCATCTCGACCGAGCAGGCGATCGAATGGTTCGACCTTGCCGGCGTCGGCCGCTCGGCCTCGCGCTTCGACGTCGCCAAGCTCACCAACCTCAACGCGCATTACCTGCGCGAGATGGCCGATGCCGAGCTCCTTCCCATGGTGCTGCCGCGCATAGAAGCCGCGATCGGCAGCAAGCTTGATCCAACCGGCCTGGAGCGCATCACGCGCGGTCTGGATGGCGTAAAACAGCGCTCGCGCACGCTGCTCGAGCTGGCCGCCAACCTCGTCTTCTACGCCCGCAGCGGCGCACCGCCGATCACCGACGACAAGGCGCGCGGCCAGCTCACGGTCGAGGCCAAGGCGCTGCTTGCCAAGCTTGCGTCGGCACTCGAGGCCGAGGCCGCCAACTGGAGCGAGAAGCAGATCGAGGACGCGATCCGCCGCTTCGCCGAAGCCCAGGGCGTTAAGCTCGGCCAGGTCGCCCAGCCGTTGCGGGTTGCGCTCAGCGGCTCGACCGTGTCGCCCGGCATCTTCGAGGTGCTGGCGATCCTGGGACCTGCCGAAACAAAAGCGAGATTGCTCGCCGCCGGCGGATAGAACGTCCCGCCCGGACCGCCAGAGTGCGGCGATGGGCTTGCGCCTCTGGATCTGGCTGCTGTCGCTTTCCGTGCTGTGGGGCGGTTCGTTCTTTTTCGCCAAGGTGACGATCGGCGAACTGGGACCGCTCACCGTGGTGTTCGCGCGGGTCGCCCTGGCGGCGCTGGCGCTCGACGTCGTCGTGGTCGCCGCGAGGACGAATCCGTTTCGACGCGACGCCCCGTGGCGTGATTATTTCCTCATGGGCTTCCTGAACAACGTGCTGCCCTTCAGCCTGATCTTCTGGGGCCAGACGCAGATCGCATCGGGGCTGGCCTCGATCCTGAACGCCACGACGCCGCTCTTCACCCTCCTCGTCGCGCATTTCCTGACGTCGGACGAGAAGATCGATCCTGCCAAGGTCGCAGCCTTGCTCGCGGGCTTTGCTGGCGTGGCGGTGCTGATCGGCCCGGCAATGCTGGTCGACGACGCGCGCGCCTGGGGGGAGTTGGCCTGCCTGGTCGCCGCCCTTTCCTATGCCTTTGCCGGCGTCTACGGCCGGCGCTTCAAGATCTTGAAAATTGCACCGATCGAGGCCGCCGCCGGTCAAGTCACGGCAAGTGCCGTGTTGATTCTACCGATCATGCTGGCGGTCGAGCAGCCCTGGACGCTGCCGGCATCGCCTTCCCTCGCGGTCTGGGCAGCACTTGGCGGCCTGGCGCTGCTGTCGACGGCGCTGGCCTACATTCTGTATTTCCGCATTCTGGCCGCCGCCGGCGCCACGACCCTGCTGCTTGTCACTTTCCTGATACCGGTGACCGCCGTCCTGCTGGGCGCGGCAGTCCTGGGCGAGCGCCTGGCGCCGCGTCAGTTCGCCGGAATGGCCCTGGTCAGCATTGGCCTCGCCGTCATCGACGGCCGCATCGCGCGCCTGCTACGCCCCGCGAAATAGCGGTTTGGCTGCACAATTGCGCCTCCGGGGTCGGCTTGTTAGGGTGCCGCCGAACCTGCCAATTCGAGCCGAAAGAGTTGAAAAATGGCCAAATCGACCGCGACGCTCACCGACAACGAAACCGGCAAATCCTACGAAATGCCGATCATCCACGGGACCATCGGGCCGCGTCTGGTCGACGTCCGCAAGTTCTACGGCGATTCGGGGATGTTCACCTACGACCCGGGTTTCACCTCGACCGGCTCGTGCGCTTCCACGATCACCTACATCGACGGCGACGAAGGCATCCTGCTCTATCGCGGCTACAACATCGCCGAGCTCGCCGAGCAGAGCGATTTCATGGAATGCTGCTATCTCCTGATGAAGGGCGAGCTGCCCAACAAGGCGCAGAAGGAAAAATTCGTCAGGGACATCACCAACCACACGATGGTTCACGAGCAGCTCAGCCAGTTCTATCGCGGCTTCCGCCGCGACGCCCATCCGATGGCGGTGTGCTGCGGCGTGGTCGGCGCGCTCTCGGCCTTCTATCACGACTCCCTCGACATCCACGATCCGCACCAGCGCATGGTCGCTTCCTACCGGCTGATCGCCAAGATGCCGACCATCGCCGCGATGGCCTACAAGTATTCGATCGGCCAGCCCTTCATCTATCCGCGCAACGACCTGAGCTACGCCGCCAACTTCCTGCGCATGATGTTCTCCGTGCCGGCCGAGGAATACGAGGTCAATCCGGTGCTCGAGAAGGCGGTCGACCGCATCCTGATGCTGCACGCCGACCACGAGCAGAACGCCTCGACGTCGACCGTCCGGCTCGCCGGCTCGTCAGGCGCCAATCCATTCGCCTGCATCGCCGCCGGCATCGCCTCGCTGTGGGGCCCGAGCCACGGCGGCGCCAACGAGGCCGTGATCAACATGCTGAACGAGATCGGCGGCAAGCAGAACATCCCGGGCTTCCTGTCGCGGGTCAAGGACAAGCAGGACCATACTCGCCTGATGGGCTTCGGCCATCGCGTCTACAAGAACTACGATCCGCGCGCCAAGGTCATGCGCCAGACCTGCCACGAGGTGCTGACCTCGCTCGGCATCGAGCACGATCCGCTGCTCGAACTCGCCATGGAGATGGAGCAGATCGCGCTCAAGGACGACTACTTCATTTCCAAGAAGCTCTATCCCAATGTCGATTTCTACTCCGGCATCATCTTCCGGGCGATCGGCATCCCGACTTCGATGTTCACCGTGCTGTTCGCCGTGGCGCGGACGGTCGGCTGGATCTCGCAATGGAACGAAATGATCGAAGATCCCGACCAGAAGATCGGCCGGCCGCGTCAGCTCTACAACGGCCAGACCGAGCGGCCCTACAAGCCGCTGCATTTGCGGAACTAAGTCGCTATCCGGGGGGAAAGCGAGAGGACATGGCAAGATCGTCGCATGGACCACGCCGGGCAACGACCTGGGCAGTCACTCACAAACCGCGGCCGGTGCCGCGCGTCGTGCGGCTCGGCCGGCCGGCAAACGACAATTTCCGCCAACCCAGCGTGCTGGTGCGCCTGTTCGTGGTGGCCCTGGCGGCCGCGCTCGCATTGCTGGCCGTGGTCAACTGGCAGCTGATCTGATGGCGGCCGGCGTCAGGCGCCGCTACTTCCGTTCGATCAGCTCGATCTTGTAGCCGTCGGGATCCTCGACGAAGGCGATCACCGTGGTGCCGAACTTCACCGGCCCCGGTGCGCGCGTGACCTTGCCGCCGGCCTTGCCGATCTGCTCGCAGAGGCCATGGACGTCGGGCACGCCGACGGCGAGATGGCCGAAGCCGGTGCCGATGTCGTAGGGCTTCTCCTGGTCCCAGTTGTAGGTGAGCTCGACGACGGCATGCTCCTTCTCGTCGCCGTAGCCGACGAAGGCCAGGCTGTACTTGCCGTCCGGCACGTCGCGCTTGCGTAGCAGCTTCATGCCCATCGGCCCGGTATAGAAGGCGAGCGACTTGTCGAGATCCTTGACCCGGATCATGGTGTGCAGCATGCGGTAATTGGCTGCGGTGTCGGGCATTTCCGTCTCCTCTACCTGTCGCGGATCATGGCGGCGAAAGTCGCTTCCGCCGCGACCTTGCCCTCGACCATGGCCTTGCCGGAGAACTTCCAGACATTGCCGCGGCTCTGGATTTTTTCGACGTGCAATTCGAGGCGATCGCCCGGCACCACCGGCCGGCGGAAGCGCACGCCGTCGATCGACATGAAATAGACCAGCTTGCCCTCGGACTGCCCGCCGAAGGTCGCGACGACCAGCACCGCGGCGGTCTGCGCCATCGCTTCGACGATCAGTACGCCCGGCATCACCGGCTCGGACGGAAAGTGGCCTTGGAAGAACGGTTCGTTGATGCTGACATTCTTGATGCCGACGGCGCTGTGGTCGAGCTGCATGTCGACCACGCGGTCGACCATCAACATCGGATAGCGGTGCGGGATCATCTGCAGGATCCGCTTGATGTCCACCGCGGTTCCCGTTGCCAGGCTTGTGCTGTCGGTCTGGATGTTCATGACGGCGACATCCTCAGAAACGCGTGCCGAAGCTGAAGCGGATATTCTCGGTCCTGTCCCAGGGGTCCTGAACGACCGGAATGGCATAGTCTATACGGATTGGGCCGAATGGCGATATCCATTGGATGCCGACGCCGGTGCCGACGCGCATGGTGTTGCTGGTGAGCACCGAGGTGCTGGAGGCCGCCGGACCGCCGAGACCCCACAGCGAGCCGACATCGACGAACGCCTTGCCGAGAATCCCGATCTCCTTGGGCAGGCCGATCGGAAAGCTGAGCTCAGTGGTGCCGGTGTAGAAGTAGGTGCCGCCCAGCGAGTCGGTGGTGTTCGAATCGCGCGGGCCGATGCCGCCAACCCGGAAGCCGCGCAAGGTGTCGCCGCCGATGAAGAACAGGTTGTTCAGGCGCAACGAGGAGCCGTTGTAGGGGAAGACCGCGCCGATCGAGCCGCCGATCGACGCCACGACATCCTCTATGACGGTCTGGTAGTACACCGCGTCGGCGGTGGTGCGAAGATATTGCTCGGTGCCCGGCGCAGCGGCTACCGCCACCGTGTTGCGCACCAGCATGCCCTTGGTCGTGTTGAGACGCGTGTCGCGGGTGTCCCAGGCGATCGTCTCGGAGACTTCCGAGACCAGCGATGTGCCGGCATTCGCCTGGACGACAAAGGATGCAAAAGGCTGGACGTTGTAGATGTCGGTCTGGCGCAAAGTATAGCGGACATTCTGCCGGGTGTGCTCGGTGTAGGCCCAGCCGGCGCGCAACGCGAAGCCGATACTGGCGTCGTTGTAGGAGGCGACGGCCTGGCGATCGTTCGAGGTCCGGAAGAGGTCGAAGCCCGCCGCCATCGGACGATCGAGGAAATAGGGCTCGGTGAAGCTGAGATCGATCAGGGTGCTCAACGTACCGATCGACAGGCCAAGGCGCAGCTCCTGGCCCTTGCCCAGAAGATTGCGCTCCTTCAGCGAGATGTCGCCCAGGATGCCCGACGTCGTCGAGTAGCCGGCACCGAAGGAAATGTCGCCAGTGCTCTGCTCGACCACCTGGACTTCGAGATTGGTCTTGTCGGCCGCCGATCCGGGAGCCGCCGAAATGTCGGCCTTTTCGAAGAAGCCGAGATTGCGCAGCCGCTCCTGGCTGCGCCGCACCTTGGCGGTCGAGAAGGCGTCACCCTCGGCGAGGCGGAATTCGCGGCGGATCACCTTGTCGAGGGTGCGCGTGTTGCCCGAGATGTTGATGCGCTCGACATAGACACGCGGCCCTTCCTGGATGTCAAAGGTCACGTCGATGGTGAGGTTGTCCTTGTTGCGCCGGATGTTGGGGCGGACATCGACGAAGGCATAGCCGAGCGAGCCGACGACGTCGGACAGCGCCGCCACGGTCTTTTCGACCGCGTTGGCGTCGTACCAGTCGCCTTCGTTCATCGTCAGGAAACTCTTCAGAACGTCGACATCCAGGCCCTGGAAGCGGGTCGAGACGTCGACCTTGCCGAACTTGTAGCGCTCGCCCTCGCTGATGGTGATGGTGATGAAGAAGCCTTCGCGGTTGGGCGCCAGCTCGGCGACCGCCGAGACGACGCGGAAATCGGCGTAGCCCTCGGAGAGGTAGAACTTGCGCAGGAGCTCGCGGTCGAGATTGAGGCGATCGGGGTCGTAGCGGTCGTCCGACGACAGGAAGCGGTACCAGGCGCTCTCGCTGGTGCGGATCTTGCCGCGCAGCGTGCCGTCGCTGAAATGCTCGTTGCCGACGAAGCTGATGCGCTGCACGCCCGTCACGTCGCCCTCGTTGATCTCGAAGACGAGGTCGACGCGGCCCTGCTCGAGCTTGATGACCTTGGGCTCGACCGAGGCGTTGTAGCGGCCGCCGCGGCGATAGATGGTGAGGATGCGTTCGACGTCGGCCTGCACGCGCGCGCGTGTGAACACCTGGCGCGGCTTGGACTGTACCTCGTCGCGCAATTTGTCGTCTTCGATCTTGCTGTTGCCCTCGAAGGCGACGCGATTGATGATCGGGTTCTCGGTGACCTTCACGACCAGGGTCGAGCCCTGCATTTCGATCACGACGTCCGAGAAAAGTCCGGTTCCGAACAGCGCTTTCAACGACCGGTCGGCCGCCGCCGGGTCGTAGGCCTGGCCTTCCTTGAGCTGCAGATAGGAGCGGATCGTCTCACGCTCGGCGCGGACGTTGCCCTGGATCTGGATAGCGGTGATCGTCCCGCCTGCCGGTGCGGCCGCAGGCGTGCCGCGCTGAGCATGCGCCGCTCCACCGAATGCGAGAATGGCAGCAACGGCCAGTACAGCCCAACGAAAGATCAAACGCACCCCCGGCACCTTCCAGACCTGCCGGCCAGTTTCAGGAACACTGGTTCATAGACCGACAACCGCGACTTAGCCACCCCTTTGGCCACCCTTTTGTCCCCCAATGCAAGCCCCACCGCATCGGTCGGCTCAGCGCAGCAAAAGCCTGATATCGTTGAACGTCGCGATCAGGGCCATGCCGATCACCAGGGCAAAGCCCACCCGCAAGCCGAGTTCCTGCGCCCGCAAGCTGAGCGGTTTGCCGCGCACGGCTTCGTAGAGATACATCGCGAGATGACCGCCATCGAGCATCGGCACCGGCAGGAGGTTGAACACGCCGAGCACGACGGAGAGCGCAATCACCAGATTGAGGATGCTGACCCAGCCGGCAATCGATGCCTCGCCCGCCGCCTTGGCGATGCGAATCGGTCCGCCGAGCTCGTCGACCGGCCGGGTCGCGGTCAGGATCTGGGCCATCGACGTGTAGAACATCGTCGTCACGGACCACACGTGGCGCACGCCCGCGCCCATCGCGCCCAGCACCCCGTGGCTGCGATACTCGGTGACGCCGGCGGGGCGCACGCGCAAGCGGCCGACCGTGTGCTCCTTGCCAGCGCAGTCGACTGCCTTGTCGGCGATCGGCACCACGGTAGTCTCGCCCCGCGCGCCGTCACGGTCATACTTCACCGTCACCGGCTGGCCGGCGCGATTGCCGATCAGCTCGGGAATGCGCGAGAAGTAGTCGACCGGCTTGCCGTCGATCTCGAGCAGCACGTCACCGACCTTCAATCCCGCCGCCTCGGCCGGGCTGTTCTGCGTGAAGCCACCGACAACCGGGCGGACGAGCTGGTCCATGCCCAGTTCGCCGTAGCGGAAGGTGTTGTTGTACTTGTCGGTACGCTCGCAGAATTGCGGCTGGATTTCGCCATGCAGCAGCTGGTTGCCGCGCCAATAGTCGACCGCCATCGGCTTGGTCCAGTAGAGGAACTGGGAATCCTGGATGTCCTCGTAACGGTCGATGCGCTGGTCGCCCAGACGCACGATCTCGTCGCCCGTGCGCAATCCCCCCTTGGCCGCCGGTCCATCGACCTGGACGGCGACGATCGGCGGCGAATAAGGCTCGCCGGCGAAAAAGAAGACCGCCGTCAGGAGGAGGAAGGCAAACACCAGGTTGGCCGCCGGACCGCCCAGAACCACCGCGGCACGCGCGTGAAGCGGCTGGTTGAAGAAGGCCCGTCGCTGCTGCTCGGAGCTCAGCGGCTCGGCCGAGGGCGTGGCGCTGGTGGCGTCGTTGTCGCCCAGGAACTTCACGTAGCCGCCCAGAGGAATGGCCGAAACCTTCCAGCGCGTGCCGCTGCGGTCGGTCCAGCCGAACAGTTCCGGCCCGAACCCGATGGAAAACACCTCGGCATGGATGCCGAAGCGACGACCCACCCAGTAATGGCCGAACTCGTGCACGAACACGAGCAGTGTCAGCACCAGGATGAAGTACGGCAGGTAGGTCGTGAACAGGCTGATGAAGCCATGCATGGTTCAGTACACCACGAGATTTGTGTTATTTCAATTGCTTAGCAATTTCTTTTGACAGGCTTTCTCGGCCCGGCACCGGGCCTCCACGTCGGCGGCATGGATCTGCTGCAGCGATTCGACCGGCGCCGACAGCTCCTGCCACTCCGCCATGACGTCCTCGACGATGCGGGCGATATCGAGGAAGCCGATGCGGCGCGCTAAAAACGCCGCGACAGCCACTTCGTTGGTCGCGTTCATCACGATGGGGGCAAATCCGCCGATCACCAAGGCCTCACGCGCCAACCGTAACGAGGGAAAGCGGCCGGAATCGGGCCGTTCGAAGGTGAGCGCCGACAGGCCGATGAAGTCGAGCCGCGCCGCCGGCCCGTCGATGCGGGAGGGCCAGCCCAGCGCATGCGTTATCGGCACCCTCATGTCGGGGGTGCCGAGCTGCGCCAGCACCGACCCGTCGCGATAGGCCACCATGGAATGGATCACCGACTGCGGATGAACGACGATCTCGACCTGGTCGGCGGGCAGGCCGAACAGCAGATGGGCCTCGATGAGCTCCAGGCCCTTGTTCATCATGGTGGCGGAATCGATCGAGATCTTGGCGCCCATGTCCCAGTTGGGATGGGCCAGCGCCTGCTCGGGCGTGGCCTCGGCCATGTCGGCCAGCGACCAGTTGCGGAACGGCCCGCCCGATGCCGTCAGGATCAGCCGGTCGATCGCGTGACGGTGTCGCGGCTCGAGCACCTGGAAGATCGCGTTGTGTTCCGAATCGACCGGCAGCAGCACGCCGCCGGAGTCCTCGACGGCGTCCATCAGCAGCCGCCCGGCGCAGACCAGCGCCTCCTTGTTGGCCAACGCCACCATGGCGCCCCGGCGCGCGGCAACGAGAGTCGATTCGAGGCCGGCGAAGCCGACGACCGCGGCCATCACCCATTCGGCCGGCCGGGTGGCTGCTTCGATCACCGCCTCAGGCCCGGCCGCGGCCTCGATGGACGTGCCGACCAACGCATCCTTCAGCGCCCGGTAACGCTGTGGATTGGCGACCACGGCAAGACGCGCGCGCAGGCGGCGTGCCTGCTCAGCCAACGCCTCGACAGAGTTGCCGGCGACCAGCGCCTCCACCCGATAGCACTCGGGAGCGCGCGCGATCAGGTCGGCCGTGCTCTGGCCGACCGATCCGGTCGAGCCGAGGATCGTCACACCGCGCGGCCGATCGCTCGACGGTGCCGACCACTGCATCATGTCCACGGCCATGTTCCACCCACAAACAATCGCACCAGCGCCACCGCGACCAGCACGGCGACCAGTCCGTCGATGCGATCGAGCAGCCCGCCATGGCCTGGGATCAGCGTGCCGCTGTCCTTCACCCCGGCGCTCCGCTTGGCCGCCGATTCCACAAGATCGCCGATCTGACCGACCACCGCCAGCCCGGCGCCAATCACCGCGAGATGGACCGTTTCGCCGAGGCCGAAGGCATAACCCACGGCGGCGCTCACCACGGCCGCCCAGGCCATGCCGCCCAGCAGCCCCGACCAGGTCTTGCCGGGGCTGATGCGCGGGGCGAGCTTGGCGCCGCCGGCCGAGCGGCCAACGACATAGGCACCGGTATCGGTCGCCCAGATGCCGAGCACGATCCAGATCACGGTTTCGCGGCCCAGCGACGGCTGATGACGCAGCCAGAGCAGCGCCAGGACAGCGGCCAGCGCATAGAGGATGGCGAGAAGACGTATGAAGGGCCGCCGCCGCGTCAGGCGAACCCATTCCGAAACCATCAGCGGCGCCGCCAGCGCCGCCACCAGGTCGATCCAGGGGAAGCCGAACCAGATCGCCGCGAGCAGAAGCGGCCCCAGGATGGCGGCCGACAGGATCCGCAGAAGCAGCCCCCGATACCGCTGGCTACGCCCCGTCGGGGCGTCAGCCGCCGACGCCGCCATAGCGCCGCTCGCGCCGGCGAAACTCGGCGATCGCCTGCTCCAGATGCTCCTTGCTGAAATCCGGCCACAGGGTGTCGACGAACACCAGTTCGGCGTAGGCACACTGCCAGAGCAGGAAATTGCTGATGCGCTGCTCGCCGCTGGTGCGGATCAAGAGGTCGGGATCGGGCACGCCCGCCGTCAGCAGCTCGCGCTCGAAGCGATCCTCGTCGATGCGATCGGGCGACAGTTCGCCTGCCGCGACCTGCCGGGCAAGACTGCGGGTGGCCTGCAGGATCTCGGCACGCGCGCCGTAGTTGATGCAGATGTTCACGTCGATGCGGCTGTTGGCGCGGGTCATCGTCTCGGCGTCGGAAATGTCGCGCACGATGTCGTCCGGCAGGCCCGCGCGATCGCCAATGACCCTGAGCTTGGCGCCGTTCTTCAGCAATTCGTCGAGCTCGCTGCGCAGATAGTGGCGCAGCAGGCCCATCAGGTCGGCCACCTCGTCGGCCGGCCGCGTCCAGTTCTCGGTCGAGAAGGCGAACAGGGTCAACACCGGGATGCCGAGCTCACCGGCTCCGCGCACGACACGCCGCACGGCGTCGGCGCCGCGACGGTGACCGGCAACCCGCGGCAGGCCGCGCGCCTTCGCCCACCTGCCATTGCCATCCATGATGATGGCGACATGGTTGGGACCCGGCGTCGGGTCCGAATTGGCGGGCAGAGACGCAGTCGACATCAGACCGTCTTGATCTCTTTTTCTTTGTGGGCGAGCACTTCGTCGACCAGCTTGACGTAACGGTCGGTGAGTTTCTGCACCTCGTCGGACTTGTGGCGATGCTCGTCCTGCGAGATCTTGTGGTCCTTCTCGGCCTTCTTCAGCGCTTCCATGCCGTCGCGCCGCACGTTGCGCACCGCGACGCGGCCATGCTCGGCGTATTTGTGGGCAAGCTTGGCAAGCTCGTTGCGCCGCTCGGCGGTCAGTTCGGGAATGGGAATGCGGATCAACTGGCCGTCGGGCGCCGGGTTCAGCCCAAGGCCGGCCTCGCGGATCGCCTTGGCGGTCGAGACGACCAGGCCCTTGTCCCAGACATTGACGGTGAGCAGGCGCGGCTCGGGCGCGCTCACGGTGCCGACCTGGTTCAGCGCCATGCGCTGGCCATAAGCCTCGACCATCACCGGATCGAGGAGATTGACCGAGGCGCGGCCTGTCCTGAGGCCTGCCAATTCCTTCTTCAGCGCGTCCATCGCGCTTTGCATGCGCTTTTCGAGTTCGTTGAGGTCCGCAGTCATCTCAGCCCTCGTCCTTGATGATGGTGAAGGTCCCCTCGCCGCGCATCGTGGCGGCGAATGCGCCAGGCTTGTGGATGTCGAACACGATGATCGGGATGCGGTTCTCGCGAGCCAGCGAGATCGCCGAAGCGTCCATGACCTGCAGGTCGCGCGACAGGACGTCCATGTAGTTGAGCTGGTCGTAGCGCTTGGCGTCCTTCTCCTTGCGCGGATCGGCGGAATAGACACCGTCGACCTGGGTGCCCTTGAGCATCGCATCGACGCTCATCTCGGCGGCGCGCAGTGCCGCTGCGGTGTCGGTCGTGAAGAACGGGTTGCCGGTACCGGCGGCGAAGATCACCACGCGGCCCTTCTCCATGTGGCGCGCGGCGCGCCGGCGGATATAGGGCTCGCACACCGTGGTCATCGGGATCGCCGACTGCACGCGGGTCTGCAGGCCCTGGCGTTCGAGGGCGCTTTGCATGGCCAGTGAATTGATGACCGTGGCCAGCATGCCCATGTAGTCGCCGCTCGCCCGGTCCATGCCCGAGGCGGCGGCCGAGACGCCGCGGAATATGTTGCCGCCGCCGATCACCAGGCAAACCTGCACCCCCATGTCGTGCACGGCCTTCACCTCCTGAGCCACCATGGAGACCATGGTCGGATCGAGCCCATATTCGCGAGTCCCCATTAGTCCCTCGCCCGAGAGCTTCAACAGGACGCGGCGATAACGGGGAGCCGACGGCATCACATGCCTCTGAACACGGTTTTCTTGGGCGACGGCCTACAACCCGCGCGCCGGTGCGTTTTCATACTACTTCTTGAGCTGAGCGGCCACCTCGGCCGCAAAGTCCTCGGACTTCCTCTCGATGCCTTCGCCCAAGGCAAAGCGCAGGAAGCCCGCCAGTCGAACCGGGGCGCCGACCTGCTTGGCCGCCTCGTCGACCACCTTGGAGACCCGGCTCTTGCCGTCGATGACGAAGACCTGCTCGAGCAGCACGACCTCCTGGTGGAACTTGCGCAGGCCGCCCTCGACCATCTTGGCGATGATGTCGGCGGCCTTGCCGCTTTGGCCCGCCTTCTCGGCCAGTACCGCGCGCTCGCGCTCGATCGCCGCCTGATTGAGGTCGGCCACGGTGAGCGACAGCGGGTTGGCGGCCGCCACGTGCATGGCGAGCTGCTTGGCGAGGGCGGCGAGCTTGGCCTTGTCGCCCGTCGATTCGAGGGCCACCAACACGCCGATCTTGCCGAGGTCGGGCACCACCGCGTTGTGCGTATAGGCGGCGACGACGCCGTCGGATACCGCGAGCGCAGCGGCGCGGCGCAGCGACATGTTCTCGCCGATGGTGGCGATCAGGTTGGTGAGCTCGCCCTGCACGTCGCGGCCGCTGCCGGGGAATGGCGCGGCGGCGATCTTGGTCATGTCGCCGCCGTTGTCGAGCGCAATGCGCGCGGCCGCGGCCACGAACTTCTGGAAGGTCTCGTTGCGGCCGACGAAATCGGTCTCGGAATTGACCTCGACCACGGCGCCGCGATTGCCGCGGGCGGCCACGCCGATCAGACCTTCGGCCGCGACGCGACCGGCCTTCTTGGCGGCAGCCGACAGGCCCTTGGTACGCAGCCAGTCAACCGCCTTCTCGAGGTCGCCCTGAACTTCGCTCAGCGCCCGCTTGCAATCCATCATGCCCGCGCCGGTCTTCTCGCGCAGTTCCTTGACCAGGGAAGCGGTGATCTCAGCCATTTGACACTCCGTCTCGTGCAACCCAATCGGGTGCAAATGGGGCCGGTCTTGCGACCGGCCCCGCTTGTTCATCTGCCAAGGGACCGGCTATCCGGCCGGCGATGCCTCGGCGCCCGCGCCGTCGGCTTCCGCCGCGGGGACCTCCTCGGCCGGCGGCTCGGTGAGCTCGCCGACATCGCCGCCCGAGGCCGCGATCTCGGCGCGGATGCCGTCGAGCACCGCGCCCGACATCAGATCGCAATAGAGCGACACCGCGCGGATGGCATCGTCATTGCCCGGGATCGGAAAGTCGATGCCGTCGGGATCGGAGTTGCTGTCGAGCACCGCCACGATCGGGATGCCGCGCTTGCGCGCCTCCTGAACCGCGATCGCCTCCTTGTTGGTGTCGATGATGAACAGCATATCGGGCGTGCCGCCCATTTCCTTGATGCCGCCCAGCGAGCGCTCGAGCTTATCGCGCTCGCGCGTCAGGTCGAGCTGCTCTTTCTTGGTGAGGCCGATGACATCGCCCTTCAGCCGCTCGTCGAGCTCGCGCAGGCGCTTGATCGAGGCCGAGATGGTCTGCCAGTTGGTGATCATGCCACCGAGCCAGCGATGATTGACGTAATACTGGCCGCAGCGCTTGGCGGCATCGGCGATGCGCTCGGCGGCGGCCGCCTTGGTGCCGACGAACAGCACGCGGCCGCCGTTGGACACGACCTGGCGGACCTGCTGCAGCGCCTGCTCGAGCAGCGGCACGGTCTTGGTGAGATCGATGATATGGACCCCGTTGCGCACCCCGAACAGGTACGGCTTCATCTTGGGGTTCCAACGCCGGGTGTGGTGGCCGAAATGGACACCCGCTTCCAGCAACTGACGCATCGTGAA
>Ga0070698_100002676_pt1 | contig 19643 bp, 19 predicted proteins | sample KBSK1502metaG_FD_65477 | JGI IMG/M metagenome (GOLD analysis project Ga0070698, IMG submission 65477) | Corn, switchgrass and miscanthus rhizosphere microbial communities from Kellogg Biological Station, Michigan, USA - KBS K1-50-2 metaG | ecosystem: Host-associated > Plants > Roots >...
GAATTGCGCACCCCGCTCAATGCCATTCTCGGATTCGGTCAGCTCTTGGAAAGACAAAAACCGACGGAAGTTCAGCGCAAACGCATTGGCTACATTTTGAGCGCCGGCAAACATCTTCTCGATCTAATCAACGAGGTGCTCGACATCAGCCGGATCGAAGCGGGAAGGATGCAATTGTCGCTCGAACCGGTTTGTGTGGCGGACGCCTTGGAAGAAATCCTGGATTTAATGCGCCCGCTTGCCACTGAGCGCTCCATCCAATTGTCGGCGTCGGTCGACATTGATGCCGGTGTTCACGTCCTCGCCGATCGGCAGCGCTTCAAACAAGTGCTTCTAAATTTACTAAACAACGCGGTGAAATACACGCCTTTCTTTGGCGGGGTTACCGTTTCTTACGACATAACTGACAATGAGAAGGTGCGCGTTCGTGTTATCGACACTGGTCCTGGAATTCCTCCCGAAAAAGTGGCTCGGTTGTTCACGCCGTTCGAACGCTTGGGCGCAGAGCTATCCGCTATTGAGGGAACGGGTCTTGGGTTGGCGCTTTCGCAGCGCTTGATGCAGGCTATGTCCGGTTCGATTGGAGTGGAGAGTGCTGTTGGAGAAGGGAGCGTATTCTGGATTGAACTTCCTCGGATAAAGTCGCCTTTGGAACAGCTTCCAGTTCTTAAGGAAAACAGCGGCGCACGGCAATCAAACTCGGAGCCGGTCAGACGAAGTGTTCTCTACATTGAAGATAATCTTTCCAATTTGGCCTTGATCGAACAAATGCTCGCCGAATGCCCCGGAACGGCATTGCTCACCACCATGCAGGGAAAGGTCGGACTTGATTTAGCTCGCCAGCATTCGCCTGACCTCATTCTACTCGATCTTCACCTTCCCGACCTGCCAGGATGGGAAGTTCTCGCGCAACTCAAAGCCGACGCCAAAACGCGCCAGATTCCAGTCATTGTCATTAGTGCTGACGCAACCAAACGACAGATCAATCGCTTAATGTCCGCGGGCGCCAGTCATTACCTGACCAAACCGCTCGATGTGGCAAAATTCTTCCGGGTGCTGGATCAAGCCGCTGTTACAACCGATGGAGCAAGCAAACCTTCGCCTTCGGAGTCTGACTTGGCCGCGATCGATTCTACTGTATGAGCGGATCAGCACCCTGGGCCGACGACTCGGCGCAACTCGGCAAAATGAAAATCGCCATCATCGATGACGAACCGGTAAACGTTGCTCTGCTAGAGGAAATTCTGGTTGAAAATGAGTACACTCGCTTCGAATCGATCGTTGATTCCAAGCTGGCCCTTGAGGTGTGTAAAAACTTCCAGCCCGATCTCGTCCTGCTCGATCTCATGATGCCGCCCCCGGATGGCTTCGCCATTCTTGAATCGCTTCGCTCGGAGGGTGACGAAAGTTTTTTGCCCATCGTGGTCCTTACCGCGGACACGAACGAGGAAACGAAACGGCGCGCCCTCGAGGCCGGGGCCACTGATTTTCTGCTCAAGCCATTCGATCACGTTGAAGTTGCGCTGCGAATTCGTAATTTACTTAAGAGCCGCCGTGCCCATTTACTTCTCGATAATCAACGCGCCGCCCTCGAAGACGCCGTCCGCGAGCGGACCGCCGAATTGCGCGCGACCATTGCGGAATTGCAAAAGACTAACGAGCTCCTTTCTCATAGCGTCTAGCGCCGGCGCGATTTGAGGGAACGCTGGCGGATTGCCATTCATCTGATGCCGGTTAATAGGTCGGCATGCGTGCGATGCTTTTGGAAAAAGGGAAGAAGCCGCTCCGGTTGCGCGATGTCCCGAAACCAAAACCGGGCAAGGGACAACTTGTCGTGCGCGTCAACACCTGTGCTATTTGCCGCACCGATCTTCACATTGTCAATGGCGAACTCCCCGATCCGAAGCTGCCGTTAATTCTTGGTCACCAAATTGTCGGTCGCGTCGAAGAAAGCGGCGAAGGCGTTGAGGAGTTCTCGGTCGGGGATCGCGTTGGAATTCCGTGGCTCGGCTGGACCGATGGCGATTGCGGTTATTGTCGATCTAATCGCGAAAACCTTTGCGACCGCGCAAAGTTTACCGGTTACACCATCGACGGCGGCTACGCTGAGTTCACTGTCGCCGACGCGCGATACTGTTTTCGCCTGGCTAACGACTACAACGATGTCGATGTTGCGCCTCTGCTTTGCGCGGGAATGCTTGGGTATCGATCCTATCGCAAGACCGGCAACGCGACACGGGTTGGGATTTATGGTTTCGGCAACGCCGCGCATTTGATCGCGCAGGTCGCGGTTTACGAAAAAAAACGAATCTTTGCCTTTACTCGACCCGGCGACAAAGCAGGACAGGAGTCGGCGACAAAGTTAGGCGCGGTTTGGGTGGGTGGCTCTGATGAAATACCGCCGGAAAAATTGGATGCTGCAATTATTTTTGCGCCTGTCGGTCCGCTTGTCCCGATGGCTCTGCGCGCTCTCGCGAAAGGTGGTGTTGTGGTCTGCGGCGGAATTCACATGAGCGACATCCCGTCGTTTCCATATGTCGATCTTTGGCAGGAGCGCGCGATTACTTCGGTCGCCAATCTCACTCGTCGCGACGGCGAAGAGTTTCTTAAAATCGCGCCGCGTGTGCCGGTGAAAACAAACGTCGAAACTTTCTCGCTAGAAGAAGCCAACGCTGCGCTTGAAAAATTCCGCGCCGGAAAACTGAACGGCAATGCCGTCCTGAAAATTTCCTAGTCGACAACGATCACGACTTTTCCTCGAGCGTGCCCTTCTTCCAGATATCGGATCGCGTCTGGAACTTCGCTCAACGATTTATAAGTTCGGTCGATGACCGTCTTCAGTTTTCCTGACTGCACCATTTCAGCGAGGAGTGTCAGGTCTTGGGTGCTCGGCTGCGCCATCATCATGCCCATTTTCTGTTTAACGAAACGCGAATACAGTGCGGCGTTCAGCACTTTACCAAGCGGTCCAAGGAAGCCTTGCTCGTTCGCGCTGCCGCCACCGATCATAACGTAAATGCCGTTTGGCGTTAACACGCGCCGGTTTTCGGATAATGAATGGTTCGCGACGTTGTCGAGAATCACGTCGTACTTTTGGTCGCCCTTGGTGAAATCCTCTTTGGTGTAATCGATCACGTGATCCGCACCTAGCGATTGCACCAGCTCGATATTGCGCGTGCTGCAAACGCCGGTCACCTCGGCGCCGTACGATTTGGCGATTTGCACCGCGAACGTGCCGACACCACCTGAGGCACCGTTGATTAGCACTTTCTGTCCGGGTTGAACTTTCCCTTTGTCACGAACACCCTGAAGCGCGGTGACGCCGGCAATGTTGATCGACGCTGCTTGCTCAAACGTGAGGCCCGCCGGTTTCGGCGCCACCGATCCGGTAGCGCGACGACAAAGATACTGAGCGAACGCACCGGTGCTTCCGCCGAATACTTCGTCGCCGGGTTTGTACTGCGTAACGTTCTTGCCGACTGTTTCGACGGTTCCCGCAAAATCGACGCCCAGACGTGTGTCTTTTGGTTTGCGCAATCCCCCGATCATTGCCCGCATGAACTTGGGTGAGCCTTCGATAAAGTGCCAGTCGTAGGGATTGACCGAAACTGCGTGAACCTTTACCAGGATCTGGTCGTCATTCGGAACGGGCTTTTCCATATCCGCGAGCTTCAGATTGGCGACTCCGTAGTCGCAATAGACGATGGCCTTGATTGGATTTGTCGGCGCCATCTTGCGATCACAATCGTTGGTTGACGACCAGTAAGCGATCTCGAACCAAACAAAGCCGCCGATTAGAATCAGGAAAAAGGTCCACTTAAGTATGCGCTTTATCATAAGTTTAAGTTTCTGTTGTGCTTTCTATCTTCGGACTTAACCCCTTAAAAAGAAGCCAAAAACTGAGCAGTAGTTCAAAAACAGCCATCGGAAAGTCGAACCACCAGTCATTCACGATTTTGTTGAAGTTGGGAAAAATGAGATAGACGAAAGCGCAAAAGACGCACCAGGCCGAACCGATCACACCGAAGATCGACAATCCGCGCGGGATGTAATTGGACTTGAGCCAGAGCCAGGCGCAGATGGTTGCAGCCAGGCCAAGGAAGGGCAGGCCGACGTAATAATCGTCAAAACTTCCGGCGATAAGCGCGCGCGCCAGCGCCTGCAAGCGGTCGGGTTCGAAAACTTTGAGATACGGCGCGTCGCCGAGAAGCCGAAGCGCCGCCAGACTATTGATCGGCGCGATGAGCCACAACATGGCGAAAACGAGCCGAAACAGTGCGCCGGCCAGCGCGAGCCCGCGATTTACCGGCGCGAGGATGACGTAGAACGCAGTCGCGAGAACGACGGCGCCGATGTTGTAGGCGATGAAGCATGTGAGCGCGGCGCGAAATTGCGTTTGGTGGGCGAGAATGTTGCGCGCGGTGTCCACGGCATTGCGCGGAACGAGGAGCGGCTCAAGCAAACCGAAGTTGCCAAAAACGACTAAAGCAAAGGTGAGCAAGCCGGCGACTCCAGCGACCTTCGCGGCGGTCCGTTGTGCATTGTCGATCTTGTTAGTTGTCATTGTTTATTCGATAGTGATGACGATTTTTCCACGCGCGTGTCCTTCTTCCAAATAACGGACCGCAGCCTGCGTCTCGCTGAGTTTGTAGGTTCGATCGATGACGGGCGCCACTTTTCCGGACTGCATCAGATCGCGCAGAACATTCAGATCGTCTTTGGTCAGTTTCGCAATGTAGAAGACGAACTGCTGGTTCCCGAACTTCGACAAGAAAGCCGATTTGAAATTCCCAAGCATACGTCCCCACGAGCCTAGATGTAATCCTGCTCCTCCGACTCCGCCGAGGACGCAAATGCCGTTGGAAGTTAGGACCTGTTTCCGTTCTGCGAGGGAATGGTTGCCGACGAGATCGAAAATCAGGTCATAACGTTCCGGACGCGTCGTGAAATCTTCCTTGGTGTAATCGATGACATGGTCCGCACCAATTGACCGAACAAGATCGACATTACGCGTGCTGCAAACGCCGGTGACTTCCGCACCGTAGGCCTTCGCGATTTGCACCGCGAAAGTTCCCACGCCGCCGGACGCGCCATTGATCAAAACTTTCTGACCTGCCTGAATGTGACCTTTGTCGCGAAGTCCCTGCAACGCGGTGAGTCCGGCAACTGCAACCGAGCCGGCTTGTTCGAATGTGATGTTGGCGGGCTTTAACACGACGGCTTTGTCAGCTTTAACGCAGACATATTCCGCTACCGCCCCGTTCTTGGCGCCGAATACTTCGTCGCCGGGTTTGAAGTTCGTTACGTTCTTGCCGACCGCTTCGACAGTGCCCGCGACGTCAGTGCCGAAGCGCGTGCTCTTTGGTTTGCGCAGTCCGGTCATCGGCCGCATCGGCCAGGCGCCTCTGATTAAGTGTCCGTCCACCGGATTGATCGAGGCCGCGCGGACGCGAACGAGAACTTCGTTGTCGTTAGGTGTCGGTTTCTCCAGCTCGCAGAGCTGAAGATTCTCGATGCCGTATTCGCAATTCACGATAGCTTTCATGGGGTTGTTCGGCGTGGCAGAATTGCGATTGCAATCATTGGTAGAAATCCAGTAGGCGATGAAAACCCAGCCAACGAGCACGATCAAAATTCCAAGGAAACTCCATTTCAGAACGCGTTTGATTTTCATTTCTAGTCGATCGTGATCGCGATCTTTCCCTGGACGTGGCCGGTCTCAAGATATTTATACGCCGCGGCGGTTTCAGTAAGCGAATAGGTTTTGGTGAGAGCGGGCGCGATCTTTCCGCTCTCGGCCAAATCGCGCAGAACGCCGAGGTCCTTTTTGTTAATATCGACGCCAAACATGACAAACTTTTCTTTTGAAAATTTCGAACGAAAGGAAGCGGTGAGCGAGCCAGCGAGATTGAACAACGTCTCTTTGTGCATGCCCGAGCCGCCAACTCCAGCCAATACACAGATACCGCCGGACTTGAGGACGCGGCGGCGTTCCGCAAACGAACGATTATTGACGAGATCGTAGATTACGTCGTAACGCTGATCGCTTTTGGTGAAATCTTCTTTCGTGTAATCGATCACGTGATCGGCGCCTAACGATTTTACAAGATCGACATTGTGGGTGCTGCAGACGCCGGTCACCTCCGCGCCAAACGCCTTGGCGATCTGCACGGCGAACGTGCCGACGCCTCCGGACGCACCATTGATCAAGACTTTTTGTCCGGCGTTGACACGCGCGGTATCGCGCAGGCCCTGCAAAGCAACAAGCGCGGTAGGGATCGACGCCGCTTGCTCGAAAGTCACGTTGCCCGGCTTCAAAACGACCGCTCGAGTGGCCGTGACACAAATGTATTGGGCCAGAGCACCCGCCCGTACACCGAAGACTTCATCGCCCGGCTTGAACTCGGTGACGTTCCGGCCGACCGCTTCCACTGTTCCGGCAAAATCAGATCCTGGGGTTGTGTTCTTCGGCTTGCGAAGTCCAAAGATGAGTCTGCCGATACCGCCTTCCAGCATGCCGCCGTCGTAGAATCGGAGGGAAACGGCGCGAACGCGGACGAGAATCTGATTGTCGTTTGGGACCGGCTTTTCGACTTGTTCAAGTTTCAGAACGTCATCAGGCGCCCCGTATTCGCAATACCTGATCGCTTTCATCCGTTCAGCTCCGGCGGAAATATTACGGCCGCAGTCGTTGGTCGACATCCAATAGGCGACGAAGAGCCATGCACCGAGCGCGACCAGGATGAGCAGTGTCGTCCACTTGAGGGCGCGCTTGATGGTCATAGGCCTAACGAGTCAGCTTGCCGTAGCAGGAATGGGTTTAACCTTCGCGCCCCAGATTAAAAGCCAAAGGATTATCGACAGTTCCGCGAACTCGAGAATCCCGGCGACCTGATCGACAAACTGCCGATAGGCCGGAAGGAGCAGTACTGTGAAGGAATCGGCCACGTAGCCGCAGCCGGCAATGAAAAGCAAGTAGCCTATGAAGCGAGGAATGAAACCGGATCGAATGACCAGAATTCCGAACGGAAACAGCCAAAGCCCCCAAAAGATTTGAGCAACGAGAATTCCCTGGCCGCGCAAACGAAAGAATAAGTAGGCCAAGGTATCGAGCTGATGTTGATCAAATCTCCCAGGAAAATTGCTGCCGTTGACAACAATCAGGGCAGCAAGTTCGTTGATTACGCTGAAAAACGAGATCGGCATGGAGATTAGGAGCAATGTCGCCATCGCCACAGCGTGGCCCTCACTCACCGGTTTGAACAACCGGTAGAGAGCCAGAACCACAAAAATAAAAATGATCGAGCCAACGAGGTCGCTTGCGATCCCGAGCCGAAGAAGCGTCTCAGAAGCGCGAATGTGATCCGCGGTCGCAGTTGCATCTCCCAAGACGATTAGCTTGCTGGGCACGTAGATGAGCGCAAACGGAGCGAATATGCTGGCCGACAGATAGAGTAATCCCGCAATTCTTGCTTGTTTCTTGATCGCATTCATTTGTCTGTCTCCTTTTCAGTGGTCTTGTGAAACTAGAGCGGGCCGCGATAACGACGGAGCCGAATTGCCGCGATCACAAATCCCGCAGCGAAGATCAAACCGATCCAAAGACCTGGCATGCTCAAATAGCGCCCGGGCGTGAGCTGAATAAACGAATCGACCGCCATGCCGCGGTGCCCGCCGAAATCGAAAGCATTCGGCGCGAAACCGAACACGCGTTCTTTGAGCAGATCGCTGACGTACGAAGTATTGAACGTGATCTTCTCAAATATGGCGATCGCGAACGGCGGTAGCACCGCCCAAAGAAACGTCGCGCGCCGGACCCAACCCGAAACGAGAAGCGCCCAGCCGTAAATCGGCGCGTGCCAGAGCTCGATCGCGACCAGCCCGTAAACCAGCACCAGCCAGTTTTGAATCCACGGAATGGTTTTCCATGTTGATGCCGGACTCATTCCGTGTGCGATGAGCAGGCCGCTCGTCCACAACAACATCACCGACTGCGTTGCGATAACGATCGCGAAGACGATTAACGGCAGCACGGCAAGGGGAATGATCGCCTTCGACAGCACGGTCGTGAGATCGGAAACCGGCATCGATTTCCAAAATAAAATGCTGCGATCGCGCCGTTCGCCGTGCAGCGCATCGAGACAATAAAACAGGCCCACGATAAAAGCGGTGAAGATTAGGATCATGGCCACGGCGTCGTAGGGCGCTTCGATCCCGGCGCGCGCTTTTTCCGGGCCAAGTAGCAACACTGCCTGCCTGCGTTCCGGTAAACCGGCCGTGCTAAACAGGAACCCGATCAGCGCCACAACAGCGACGATCGCCGGCGCGACGTAAATCGAATGGTTCTCCCATAATTCGCGGCAAGTCGACCAATAGAATGGTCGCGGTATCGCGGCTGTCACGGATGCGGATTGTTGCGACTCGTTAGGCGTATTCATTTTTCTTTTCTCGTCACTCGTCACATGCTTGCCTCGCCGTAGCCTTTGGCGAAGGCGAGTCAGTTGTCACTTGATGATTCATCACCGCGACGAACAAATCGGCGATGCTCGGCGTGCGCACCTCGCCCATCGCCGAAAGTTGACCGCGATCGACATGATCAAACAGCATCACGCTGCGACCGAACACTTGCCGCTCGTGCATCGGCTTGAGCGACCGCGCGCCATCGACATGATCCGGATGCAACATCACCTCCACATAGCGCGACTCGAATTCTTCCATGCTGCACTCGAGCACAATGCGGCCGTGATTGATGAACATGAGATCGGTCAGCACATCCTGGACTTCCTCGACTTGGTGGGTCGTGACCACGATCGTCCGCTTCCCGTCGAAATAATCGTTGAGCAGTGAATCGTAGAATTGTTTGCGATAAAGAATGTCGAGACCGAGCGTCGGCTCATCCAACACCAGCAGCTTGGCATCGATCGCCATCACAATCGCGAGATGCAGTTGCGCGACCATGCCTTTGGACAATTCCCGAACTTTGCTGGTGCGTTTGATTTCGGTCTTGGCCAGAAAACTTTCCGCCTTCGCACGATCGAATCGCGGATGCACTCCGGCGACATAATCGAGCAGGTCGGTCACACGGATCCAACGCGGCAACACTGCGACATCCGCGATGAACGAAACGTCGCGCATGAGGTGCTCGCGCGCGGCCCATGGGTCTCGCCCGAGCACCCTCAGTTCTCCCTGGTATGCGGTTAACCCGAGAATGGCATTGAGCGCGGTCGTCTTGCCGGCGCCGTTCGGACCGATAATTCCGAGGATGCGGCCCTCTTCGACACGAAGATTGATGCCCTCCAACGCGACGGTTGTTCCAAAGACCTTGCGCAATCCGCGTGCTTCGATACAAGCCATGGCTTTAGCGCTTCTCCTTTCCGGTCTTGAATGAGTGGCGAGCCGCGGCTTCCAACAGTTCTTTGGAAGTCAGACCTAGTCGCTCAATCGTCGCGTGGACTCTTGGCCAGTGTTCTGATAAAAACTTGTGGCGTTCGCCTTGAAGAAGCCGATTTCGCGCACCGGCTTTAACAAACATGCCGAGGCCCCTCCGTCTTTCGACAAATGCTTCGTCGACCAATTCCTGATAGGCCTTTAGAACCGTGAGCGGATTGATGCGATATTCGGCGGCGACATTGCGTACCGACGGCAGGGGGTCGCCTTCTTTGAGCACGCCATCGAGGATCATATGAACGACACGGTCGCGGAGCTGGCGATAAATCGGCTGACCATCGTTCCATTCACGGTTCACGATTCATCCAATGTTCCAGATAGCCGGCCAAAGCAGTCCCAGGCACTGTTTTAGGTTGATGATTGCGCTCATATGGTGATATAGTTAACTATAACACTACCTCACGAGCAAGCTTTTTTTACAGTTTTTTCCTCTTCAGGTCTAACCACAGGTTGGACTAATAGATCGGCGAAGGAGTTGTCGAGCGTCGCCGGCTTAGTGCGGTCGCGTTCGCGTTCTCTCGTTGGAGGGTTAAATACTGTGATGGCTTCATCACATTTGGCGGCGGAACAAACCGATGCCGGCGAGTTTCAGCGCCAGGAAGATGCTTTCCGCGAATGGATTTCCAGCGATGGATCGACATCTTACCCCACGGCGGCCGGCCGTTATCATCTTTACGTCTCGCTCGCGTGCCCCTGGGCCAGTCGCACTGTCATCTTTCGAAAACTCAAAGGACTCGAAGACGTCATCGGCCTGACGATTGTCGATCCGTTTCGCGATGAGAAAGGCTGGGCCTTTCGGGATCCCGAACGCAGTCGACCAGGAACGCTGAAAGATCTGGACAAATTTGAATCTACCGATCCGATCAATCGCTTCCATTACTTGAGCGAAGCTTACACGGCTACCGATCCCACGTTCGACGGCCGTGTCACTGTCCCGGCGCTTTGGGACAAGGAAACGAAAAAGATCGTGAACAATTGCGAGGATGACATTTGTCCCATGTTCAACAACGCATTCAACGCGTTCGCGAAAAACAGAGATGTCGATTTTTTCCCGAAAGAAATTGAACCCGAGCAGATCAAGCTTTCCGAGTTCATCTACGACAATATCAACAACGGCGTTTACAAATCCGGTTTCGCCACTCGCCAGCGGGCTTACGAAGCTTCGTGCCAGAAACTCTTCGACGCGCTCGATGAAATGGAAAAGCGATTGTCGAAAAGTCGCTACTTATTTGGAAAACGCATCGTCGAAGCCGATTGGCGGCTGTTTTGCACTCTGATTCGATTCGACGTCGTTTATCACGGACATTTTAAATGCAATCTTCGGCGGATTATCGATTACCCGAATCTGCAAGGTTACTTGCTCGATCTCTATCAGCAGCCGGGAATTGCCGAGACGGTCAGCATTGATCACATCAAGCGTCACTACTACATGACCCACGAGGAAATTAATCCCACCCGGATCGTGCCACTCGGGCCAATTATCGATCTTGCCCGGTCGCACGATCGCGGGCGTTTAAGTTAGTTGTCAGCAGTCAAAACGGCCCGAGCACGGCTACTGGTATCCGGCATGGGGTTAAGATCCGTATGCGTATTATCCGTACGACGGCCCGATCTACGGCTACGCCAACCTAACGCCCGAACAGATAGTCGCAGAAGTGCAAGCGCAACTTCAGGCTGATGATTATTATGCCGGACCGATCGACGGAGTTGTGGGGCCGATGACGCGCCAGGCAATCGCAACTTTCCAAGCTGACCACGGTCTCGCGATTACATCGACGGTCGACGAGCCGACAATCGCAACGCTTGGGATATCGTAACTGAGAGGGATTAACTTGAGCCGCGGGTTGGCCTCAGCCCGCGGTTCTTTTATCTTTGCAAATTGTCGAGCGCTTTCCCGAGTCGCTCCACTCCGGCACTGAATAACTTCGGTTCGCAACACATCCCGATTCGAATGTGTTGCGGCGATTCAAAAAATCGGCCTGGCACAGCCGACGTCTCATATTTCGCGATCAGCAAAGCGCAAAGTTGATCAACGTCCACATTGCGCAGCCGTGGAAACGAAGTTGTGCCGGATTTTGTCGGCGCAACTTCGATATCGTCGCGCGTGTCGAAGAATTGGTTCAAAGCCGCGCGGTTCGTCTCTAACATCGACTCGGCGCGCGCGGCAATCGTCGACAGTTTCTTTATTGCCAGAACGCTCAATCGTTCCATCACGTTCGGCGCGCTCGCGCCAAAGATATCGTCGAGTCGGCGAATTTTTTCGGCAAGCTTCGCTTCAGCCAGAATCCAGCCGCAACGAAGTCCGCTTAACCCATAGCCTTTGGTCAGACTGCTCGTTGCCACAAATTCCGGGCCGAGCGAAACTGCTGATCTCGGCGAATTCTCAAACATCGCTTCCAGATAAACTTCATCCACCATCACGCGCGCTCCTGCAGCACGCGCCAGTTCGCCAATTTGTCGCAGGGTCGCCTCGTCAACCGGTGCGCTGCTGGGATTATGCAAATTGGTCAGGACGATCAACCGCGTGCGCGAGCTGATCTGCCTCTCCAAGTCGTCGACGTCGATCTTAAAACCGTCTTCGAATCTTCTTGGAAAACGTTTGATCTTTGCGCGGAGATATTCGGCGATCGCGAGCAGCGGATCGTAAGTTGGCTGTTCGATGAGGGCTTCGTCGCCGTGCTCGATCAGAGCCGCCATTGCGAGATGGTTCGCCATCGAAGTGCCGCCCGAAATCGTGACCACGTTTTCCGGTGAGACATGACGATGGGCCGCGAGCGCATCGACCAGCGGGCGATATCCGTAAGCGTTGTCGCCGTGGAGTTCTAGATCCTTCAGATCAACATCCAACTCCGCGAATGGCAGATTGAGGATGCCGCTCAACGCGAGGTCGTATTTTACTCTCGGGCGCGTTTTCGCCCAATGCATGAAATCTGATTGTTTGGGAATCATCGGCTCGCACTTCCTCGGGCTTTCCAAAATAAATACGCCGGCAAACCGGTCAGCATGATGCCCAATCCGATCAAGCTGTTGTACGGGTAACGATAAAGCGTGCTGAACGCAACACCGCCGCAGGCGAGGATAAAAAACAGGGTGGTGAACGGATGACCCGGCACGCGGAAGGTCCGAGGTGCGAGCCGCACCGGCGTTGGACCGGCATTTAGCAGAGTCGAGTCGGTCTTGTGGCGACGTCGAAATATGAAGACGGTCGCAGCAGTCAGGGCAAAGAAAATTACGTCGACCGATATGACGTAGTTTAGAATCTGTTCATAGCGACCTGACAACGTGATCACGATGGCGAGCATGCCTTGCAACGCGATCGCAAACGCCGGCACGCGTGCGCGATTAAGTTTCGCCAGGCTCGAAAAGAACAAACCGTCCTCGGCCATCGCGAAATAAACGCGAGGCGCGGTGAGCATGCTTTGGCTGAGAAAACCAACGGTAGAGATGGCGATCCCGATCGCAATGATGCGCGCACCGTTTTCACCAAGCGCCAGGCGCATTACAGCCGATGCCGGCGTTCTTGTCTCCGCGAGCCCATTCGGACCGAGCGCATGCACACAAACAAAGTTCACTGAAAGGTAAACGGCGATTACGCCGAGCACTCCCAGCAACAGGCCGCGCGGAAGATTCTTTCTTGGGTCGCGTACTTCGCCAGCCACGAAACAAGACGTTTGCCAGCCGCCGTAAGCAAATTGAACCGGAATGAGTGCCGCGCCGAAAGCGATCAGCGAACTCCAGATTCCTGGTGGTGAGGATGGCGATCTTGCAGTGGCGGGCGTAGGCGCACCTGTGACGGTCAATCCGAACGCGACCAGCGCAGCAATCGCGATCAATTTCAGGACCATAAACAAATTTTGTGTCGTGCTCCCCGCGCGCACCCCGAGGCAATTGATGATCGTCAGCACGATCAGGACGATTGTCGCGAGCAAAGCTGCGACATTGTCGTTGGTCTCCATCCGACCAAGCGCGCAAACATATTTTGCGAAAGTGACCGCGACAGCAGCCATTCCGCCGGTTTGTGTGACGAGGAGTAGTGCCCAGCCGTAAACAAACGCCAGCCCGGGATGAAACGCATCGCGCAGATAAATATATTGGCCTCCGCTCGCTGACATTTGTGAGGAAAGCTCCGCGTAAATGAAAGCGCCCGCGAGCGCGATCAATCCGCCAAAAGTCCAGGCGGCCAGGATTAGAATTGTCGATGGCACCTGCTGCGCCACCACGTAGGGATTAATAAAGATTCCCGATCCGATGATCCCGCCCATCACCAGCATCGTGGTATCGAACAACCCGAGGCGCCGGGCCAGGTGCGCTTCCGAGGATGTGATCTTGGTCACTATTGTCCGGCCGTCGCGTCGTTCTGATTGGCGTTGACCCGATGAGTCGCGATCATCGAGACCGCGATCGTGGTCGTGAGCACTGCGACCACGACCGCTAGAGAGATGGGCGTGGGGATTGTGAAAAAGTCGCGGATTATCATCTTCGTCCCGACAAAGGCGAGAACGATGGCCAATCCGGTTTTTAGGTAAATGAAACGGTCGATCAGCTTCGCCAAGAGAAAATAAAGCGAGCGCAGTCCGAGAATGGCGCAGACGTTCGAGGTGTAGACGATGAATGTATCGCGCGTGATCGCGAAGACCGCAGGAATTGAATCGACCGCGAAGACAAGGTCCATCACGTCGATGACGATTAGTGCCAGCGCCAACGGGGTCAGGACCCAACGATTGTTCACGCGAGCTTTGAAATGTTCGTCATGAAACGCAGGAGTAATCGGAAAGGCCCGGAGGCAGCACCGCATGATCCAGCTTTGTCCGAAATCCTGCGGCTTTTGTTTGACGAAAAACATTCGCCACGCGCTGATCAGCAGAAACACACCGAAAATGTAGAGAATGAACTCGAAACGATTTACTAGCTCGATACCGAGCCAGATCATCACCCCCCGCATCACCAGCGCGCCAACGATTCCCCATACCAAAGCGCGATGCTGTGCCATCGGTGGGACGCGGAAGTAGGCGAAGATCACAATAAAAACGAAAATGTTATCGACGCTGAGCGAGTACTCGATCATGTAGCCGGTCAAAAATTCGAGTGCTTTCTCCGGGCCGCGAATTTTCCAGACCAGAAGATTGAACAACAACGAGAGGACGATCCAAATCGCAACGCGATGGCCCGCGGCCCGCATACTTAATTCGCGGCCGCGATGTTTAAATTGAACAAGATCGAGAATCAGCGCGACGAAAACGCCGGCATTAAACGCGAGCCAAAACCAAATACTAGTCGTCGCCACCGCGCGTAGAGTTTCACGCTACATGCAAGACGGCAATCGCAAACATTCGGTTGCTTGCCATGGCCAACCTTCATCGTAATTTGTCCGTCTCTCATGGACGCGGAACTGGAGAAACTCGTCGAAGCCGGCAAATTGACTTCCAAAGCGGCCGAGAAACTGGACGCACTCAAGCCGGGCACGTTTTGTTTGCATAAGAGTTGGGGGTTCGGCCGCGTGGCCGGGTGGAATCTTCTTCTCAATCAGATCCTGATCGATTTCACCGGCAAAAAAGCGCATCCAATGCAGCTCGAATACGCGGCTGAAAATCTGACCTTAATTCCGGCGGAACATTTTCTCGCTCGCAAAGCAAGCGATCTCGCCGCAACCAGGAAACTCGCCAAAGATGATCCGGTCGCGCTGGTGCGGAACATCCTCAAAAGCCTCGATGGACAGGCAACCGCGCAACAAATCAGCGATTGGATGGTTCCCGATCTTTTCACTGAAGCGGAATGGAAACGCTGGTGGGAATCGGCTCGCAAACAGTTGAAAGGCAGCGGCGTATTCTCGATCCCTGCAAAAAAGACTGAGCCCATCCAGATTCGCGCCGCAGGCATCTCGCACGCCGACGAGCTGATTGGAGCCTTCAATCAGGCGCGTCAACCGAAGCAACAGGTGGTCGCGCTCGAGCAAATCGTAAAATCTCATCAGCACTTCAAGGAACCGGAGAAGCAATTGCAACCCGTGATCGCGACGATCGAAAACGTGGCGACCCGCAATCAGAAATTGCATCCCGAGCTGGCAGTCGAGCTCCTGCTCGGCCGCGATGATTTGCTGGAGCACTTTCCGCAATTGAAGACGACCCACATCGGTCTGACGCTCGGCAAATTGATCGCCGATGAGGAACGGCGGTTAACGTTGATCTTGCCGAAGCTACCGGCGGCGAAAGAGAAACGAATTCTGCAGGCGTTGCCCACCGCGCTCGGCGATCGTTGGAGCGCGCGCGCGTTGCAATTGATGCAGGCAACTCACGGTCGAATGGTTGCTCAAATTCCGCACGTCTTTCGGGACGCGGGGCAGCACACTGAGTTGCAGGAAATGCTGGAGCGAAGCGTTCGCGAACATTCCGCCACCAGCGAAATGCTCGTCTGGTTATGCTCCGAGCGGGATAATTGGCGCGAATTGATTGGTCCGGAATTACTGGCCGCGATTTTGTCTGCACTCGAGCGCGAGCAGCATTCGGCGCCGGGTCGTGCGAGCAAATTGCAGCGCTTGCTCATGGACGATCGACAATTATTCCAGGACATGTTTGGAAACGCTGATGTTGGGCTAGCGCGCGACGCGTTGCGACGACTTCAATTGAGCCCGTTGTTCGACGAGTTGACCAAGCGCTCGTTGCTCGCGCGGGTCGTGAAGGTTTTTCCGGATCTTGAAAGCATGATTGCCGGAGCGCAGCCTCGGGAAAAAGCCACGCCGCTCGTTGTCTCGTGGAGCAGCCTCGAAAAGCGGAAAGCGGAATACGACGAGCTCGTGAAAAAGAAAATTCCGGAGAACACGAAGGAGATTTCGCTCGCTCGTTCCTACGGCGATCTCAGCGAAAATTTCGAGTACAAAGCGGCCAAACAAATGCAGGCTGTGCTCGTCCGACGCCGGTCCGAGCTCGAACAGGCGCTTCAGAACGCTCGCGGCACGGCGTTCGAAAACCCGGACACGTCGCGGGTCTCGATCGGCACCATCGTGACCGTGCGCGACAAAGAGTCGAAAAAACAAGAGACCTATACGATCCTCGGCGCTTGGGACGGCGACCCGGATCGACACATCATTTCCTATCAGACAGCGATTGGTCAGGCCCTGCTTGGCCATAAAGCCGGCGAAGTTGTTGCGTTGAACAGCGATCACGACGCGACCCAATTTGAAATTGTGTCGATTGAGCCCGCGCCTGTGGACAAGCCTGCTAGCGAGCCGGTCAGCGAAACTGAGCCCGCTTCTGTTTAGAGGTTGGAGCGAGCCCCGCCTCCGGGGTGTCAAACGCCGAACTAAATAAAGAGGCGCTCGCCGCGGCGAGCGCCTCTACAACAATCGGCTTTCATTAAACTCCCGATCACGAGATAATCGAGAAACATGAACGCGAAAATTAATCATCTCGCCGTTTGGATTCTTATTGTTGTTTATTTCCTCATCGGCTGGGGCTGGTACGCCATTTGGGGTGACACTTGGCTAAATCTTCACGCCAAGACCGCGACCGACATCGAGCGCACCCATAACGCCGGGGCCTACGTACTCGCGTTTGTCGCGTCGATCTTCGTGAATTACGCGCTGGCGTGGCTGATCTCACGACTGAATGCGCAACGCGCCATTTGCGGTCTCGGTGTCGCAATGATCTGCTGGTTCGCATTTTTATTCGTGGAATACGCGACTATTTCCGTGTTCTCAGCCTTCGAAACGAATCCCTGGCCGCTCATCTGCATCGACATGGGCCGGCCGCTTCTCGGTTTCGCAATCAGCGGTCTCGTCCTCGGGGCCTGGCGCAAGGCCTGATTGGAGGGACGCGCTGCGTCGCGTCCGACTACGTCTTTGTCATGTCGAGCAAAGTCGAGACATCTCTAAATATTTCCGTCGAATCGCTGTATCATAAGCCGCTTATGATGCATGGGATCTTCTGAGTTCGAGATTGGGCGTTGGACGTTGAGCGTTGGACGTTAATCGTTGGCCGTTTGCTTGTTCACCGCGCGATTGGTCACATCGTAAGCCGCTTACGATGCATGAGAGATCGATCCAGCGAGTACAACGGAGAACGCCGTGCTGTGCGCGGCGAATAGATGCAACGTCACGTTGCCGGCGGGTTGGGCATTTCTTTCACCCCGACCCGCAACGTCAGCGGCCAAACGACGCGACGCCTTTGCTTGGGGTCTCCCCAAGCGTCCCGCAGGTTGTCATCAATCTCTTTCAGTGGATCGCGGTCGTTAGCCGCAATGAATCGTTGGGTCGAGGACCATGATCGCAAGTAGCCAACGAGATGTTCCAAATGCCACTGCGCTATCATTTCGAATGAAGGCGTCTCGATTTCAGCGAATGGGAATGGCAGCTCTTCAAACTTTTCGACGAGCACGCGCTCCGGTGGCCAAAACGCGCCGACCACCTCCTCATAGTATCGATGGTTGACCACCTCGTCGATTGCCGGCGTGATGTGAAAGAACTTATAAGTCGACGCCGCGAAGACGCCGCGCGGTTTCAACAATCGTTCCACTTCGGCATAAAAGCGGTCGAGATCAAACCAATGCAGCGCTTGCGCGACCATGATGAGATCCATGGTGCCTGAGTCGAGGCCGCTTTCTTCCGCCGGCGCGACGCGATATTTCACACGCTCGTGCGGCTGCGCGTTTGCGATCTGTTTCTCGCTCGCGTCCGTCGCGATAATGCGATCGAATACGTCCGTCAATTGAACTGCGGCCTGACCATTCCCCGTTGCGCAATCCCACGCCAGTGCGCGACTCCCTGCAACAGTCCCGAGGTATTCAAACATCTCGCGCGGATAACGCGGCCGAAACCTCGCGTAATCCGCCGCTTGGGCAGAGAAATGATCCTTAAAACTCATCCCTATTCCGCAATTTTGCTGCGGCCGTGGGACATCCACGGCGCGCCTTCGAGACAACTGGATGCAACGTCACGTTGCTGCGCCGGTGGCCTACGTCACTCGGCGTAGCTTTCGCGAAGGAGCCTGGCCGTCGATCCGACCCATGATAAGCGCTTATGATGCTACGGAGTGGGCGAAGTTTTGGTTTCTTCTTTCGAGGAGGAAGCGGAGCCGCCTTCAAGCTTGGTTGCGCTCATTACGTAGGTCACCGTCACAGTCGAGCCGACCTTCAATTCAGCCGATCCTTTAATCGTAACCGGATCGATCGCGAACTCGTATTTCTCTCCACCCTTTTCCACGACCAGCGTACTCCCGGTAGCCGCGACGACTGTTCCGGTAATTTCGTATGCCTTTCCACCTGCTGCGAACAACGATGCGTTCAAGGTGAGACTGACCGCCGTCAGCAAACAAATAATTTTCGAATTCATAGATTGGCGATAAGGCCGGGCGGACGGCGAATCAAGCAGACAGTCGACCTTGGTGTCGTAGCTGCCGCCGTCGCTGGCGGCAGAAAACTGGTTGCGACGTCACGTTGCTTTCGGCGGCTCCGCCATCGTTCTTAGGCCGACCCGCGCCAGATATTCGTCAGCCTGTAACAAGTCATTCCCGGCGCGATCGACGATCTTGAGCAGATTATCCATCGACGAAACTTCCTCGAGCTGCTCGGTCAGGAACCACTGCAGAAAATTGATCGTGATATGATCGTTTTCCTTCTTCGCAAGATCGACAAGTGCATTGATCTGCTTGGTAACGTGCACTTCCTGATCGAGTGAAAGTTTCACCGCGTCTTTCGGCGTCTTGAATTTTGATTTCGGGGCATCGATTCCCGGGATCACCACGCGTCCTCCAGCATCGACCACGTATTTGATGAAACGGAGAGCGTGCCCTTTTTCTTCCTCGGCTTGCTGGAAAAAATGTTGAGAAAGTTGCGGCAACGCCTCGGCCGCAAAATGCGCCGCGATCGCGTAATACTGCAGCTCCGCGCTGAATTCGTAACCGATCTGTTCGTTGATCGCGTCAATGACCTTTTGACTCGTAAGCATTCCTGAACCTACCGCGGATTGCGCAGATGCAAACGGATCAATTTCGATCTCTTACGGCATGCGGCGTTTCGCGCCGCGCCGTGCCCGAGTAGGAGGCAGGAAAGTAAAAACCCCACTGAGATTAACCCAGTGGGGGTTCTTAGTTCTGGCGACGTCCTACTCTCGCACGGCCTATCGCCGTACTACCATCGGGGCTGCAGCGTTTCACTGCCGTGTTCGGAATGGGAACGGGTGGGGCCACTGCGCTATTGTCACCAGA
>Ga0070698_100002677_pt1 | contig 19640 bp, 17 predicted proteins | sample KBSK1502metaG_FD_65477 | JGI IMG/M metagenome (GOLD analysis project Ga0070698, IMG submission 65477) | Corn, switchgrass and miscanthus rhizosphere microbial communities from Kellogg Biological Station, Michigan, USA - KBS K1-50-2 metaG | ecosystem: Host-associated > Plants > Roots >...
TGAGCAGCCACACGCCCGCCCGCTTCTTCGCGCCGGCTTCCGTGAGCACGAGCTGCGCCCCTCCCTCGAAGACGAGCCTGAAGGCCGGCGTCTTGGGTCCGTGCTCGCCGTGCTGGAGGTACTTCAAGCGCCCGGCCGTCATCAGGTGCACGAGCACGACGAGTTCGCCGTCGTCCGTCGGAAACAGCAGACGCTTCGCGCGCCGCTTGGCGCCGGCGAGGCGCCTGCCCTCGAGCGTTGACAGCGGCGGGTCGAAGGTCTTGAGCGTCGCGACGTGCGCGGGCCCGGCCTTGGCGATCGGCGCCGCCGACACGGGATCGTTCAACGCCCGGCGCCAGGCTTCCATCTCCGGTAGCTCAGGCACTCGGCTCCCCCATCGCCGGCAATGGTCCCTGCAGCGGCGTCGCGAGTCCCGGCTCGAGTGCCGGCTCGAACGGCGGCTCGGGCTCGGGGATCGCGTGCAGCGAGCGGATCGGCGAGAAGATGATCGGCAGGACGGCGAATGCCGAGCCGACACCGCTGACGATCAACGTCGCGCGCAAGCCGATAGACGACGCCAAGGCCCCGCCGATCAGCGAGCCGAGCGGCAGTGCGCCCCAGACGATGAACCGCATGACTGCGTTCATGCGCCCCTGCAGCCGCTCGGGCGTGATCGCCTGGCGCAGGCTGACCTGGATGATGTTGTAGACGACCCCGGCCAGCCCGCCGAGAACCATTGCTGCAACGAGGAACGGCAGCGGGAAGCTCTTCGGCGCGAACGGGACCAGGAGCCACGGTGGGCCGAACAGTGCGGCGGCCGCGACGGTGGTCGGACCGACGCCGAAGCGGTGCTGCAGCCGGCCCACGACGATCGCACCGAGCAGCCAGCCGGTGGAGCCGAGGCCGAGACCGATGCCGACCACCCCGGCGGACATATGCCAGACGCGAGCGGCGTACACGAGCAGAATGGCGAAGCCCATCGAGCCGAAGAAGTTCGACGTGCTCGTGCACATCGCCTGAGGCCGGAGATATCGATGCCTCAGGACGTAGCCGAGACCTTCCTTGAGCTCGGGCCAGAGCCTCGGCCTCGCTTCGCCGGGCGGATGCACCGGGCGGCTTTCGCGCGTTTTGATCGCGGCCGAGAATCCACCGGACGCAATGAAGGTCAAGGCGTCGGCGAAAACAGCGTATGGCGCGGTCAACAGCTGAATCAACCCGCCGCCGATCGCCGGGCCGGCCATTTGCGCGCCCGAGACGGACACTTGCAACTTCGAGTTCCCTTCGACCAGCTGCTCTCGCTGGACGAGGTACGGGAGGTACGACTGATAGGCGACGTCGAAGAACACCGTGAAGATGCCAACCAGGAATCCGACGACGTAGAGCTGATTCAGTGTCAGCGCGTCGAAAAGGTAGGCGAGCGGGATCGTCGCGAGGAGCACGGCTCGCCCGATGTCCCCGACGATCAGGATCGCACGGCGCGGCAGGCGGTCCACCCAGACGCCGGCGGGAAGCGTGAACAGGAGGAACGGCAGAAACTGCACCGTCGTGAGGCTCGCGACAGCGAACGCGCTCGCGTTGAGGATCTTGATCGCGATCCACGGGATGGCGATCTGCGAGACCGGCGTGCCGAACTCGCTGATCGACTGACCGGCCCAGAGCTTCAGGAAATCCGCGTGTTCCCAGAGCCCCCCTTTTGGCCTCTTTAGTCTTGGCGGCATCGAGCCACTCAATGTATCCGTGCGTCGCGGCGGCACTGTCGAGGCGGTTCACCGCGTTCACGCCGTCGCCGTCCGCGAGGGCGCGGTCGTTGCCGAAGCCGGCAATCCCGCGCTGGTCGCGTTCATGCGCTCCTCATCGAAGCCGCTACAGGCAATCCCGCTCGTGCGTGCTCGAACGGATCTCGACGATCGCGATCTGGCGATCGCTTCGGCGTCCCACCTCGCCGACGCTGAGCAGCTCGCCGCCGTGCGTGCGCTGCTGGCGAAGGCTCCGGCCAGCGAGGACGACCTCGAGTGCGGGCTCGACGGCAAGCCACCGTCGCGGCTCAAGCACAACTGCTCGGGGAAGCATGCGGGGATGCTCGCGTTATGCCGCGCGAACGGCTGGGCGAGCGAGGGCTACCGACTGGCCGGCCATCCTGTGCAGGAGGAGATGCTGGCGGTGCACGGGGAGGCGGCCGAGGTCGAGCGGGGCACAATCCGAACGGGCATCGACGGTTGCGGTGTCCCGACCTTCGCGTTGTCGCTCGAACGTATGGCGCATGCGTTTTCTCGGCTGGAGAATCTCCCTGGCGGCGACCGGGTGGCAGCGGCGATGCGGCTTCATCCCGACCTCATCCGTGGCCCCCTTGCCAGCGACACGCGCCTGATGAAGGCGCTTCCTGGCTGGATCGCCAAGGGTGGTGCGGAGGGCCTGCTCTGCGCCGCCGGAGATGGAGTCGGCGTTGCACTCAAGGCCGAGGACGGGAACGGCCGGGGTCTTGGACCGGCCGCGGCGGCCTTCCTCGCGGGGCTCGGTTTCGCGCTCGACGACCTCGCCGTGCTGCAGCTCGAGAACAGCCTCGGGGAGCGTGTCGGCGAGATCCGGGTCTAACCAAAAATCCGCTCTTTGCTTTCTCGCGGACCTCTGTAATATCCGGACGGCGAGGGGTGAGCCGGGGAGGGAGGACCGGCTCTTCGCGTTCAAGAGGTAGATCGAGTTCCCGTCCACCTACGCGATTAGCCGGGAGGTAGGCCGCCGTTGCTCACCGTCGAAATCTCCCTTCCTGAAGTCGAAGAACTCCAGAAGCTCGTTCAGGAAGGTCTCGAGAAGGGCGTTCTCAACTACGACGAGATCGCAGCCGGGCTTGATGACGTCGAGCTCACCAAGGATCAGATCGAAGACTTCTACACCTACTTGATCGACCACGGGGTCGAGCTGATGGAAGGCGAGACGCACAAGCATCCGCCGCACGAACAGCTCCCCACACCAGAAGAGGAGAAAGGCCCGAAGCTCGACCTCAGCGTCGAGCCTTCACTCGACTCCCTCAGGCTCTATCTACGGGAGATCGGGAAGGTGCCGCTCCTCACCGCCGACCAGGAGGTCTATCTGGCGAAGCGCATCGAGCGCGGCGACATGTCGGCGAAGCGTCAGATGATCGAAGCGAACCTCCGGCTCGTCGTTTCGATCGCGAAGTCGTATCTCGGACGCGGGCTGAGCTTCCTCGACCTGATTCAGGAGGGCTCGCTCGGGTTGATCCGCGCAGTGGAGAAGTTCGACTATCGCAAGGGCTACAAGTTCTCGACCTACGCGACGTGGTGGATCCGTCAGGCCGTGACACGCGCGATCGCGGACAAGGCGCGCACGATCCGCATCCCGGTGCACATGGTCGAGAAGCTGAACAAGGTCGTCCATATCGAGCGCCAGCTCGTCCAACGGCTGGGGCGGGAGCCGCGGCCCGATGAGATCGCGGAGGAGCTCGAGATGACGACCGAGGAGGTGCGCGAGATCCTGCGCATGTCGCAGCTGCCGGTCTCCCTCGAGAAGCCGATCGGCGAAGAAGAGGAGTCAGAGCTCGGCGACTTCGTCGAGGACGAATCGGCGGAGTCCCCCTTCGACACGGCAACGCTCTCTCTGCGTAGGGAGGACGTCGAGCACGCGTTGTCCGCGCTGCCGGAACGCGAGCGTCAGGTGATCGAGCTTCGCTTCGGCCTATCGGGTTCGCAGCCCTGCACGCTCGAGGAGGTCGGTCGTGCGTTCGGTGTCACGCGCGAGCGTATCCGGCAGATCGAGAACAACACTTTGAAGAAGCTCGAGTCCCTGCCGGAAGCGCAGGGCTTGAAGGACTGCGTCTAAGGACCGAGCGAAAGCTGCGCTTTCGCTCGGGGATGAGTACGCCGCTTCGCGGGAAACGCCCACGAGCGGAGCTCGTGGGCTCTAATGATGATCGCGCCTGGCGACGGTTCCCTTCCGCGTGGGCGGTGGCTCTATGCGTCCCCGCCCCGCGAGTGCGCCTTCAGCTAGTGTGGCTACGCGCGCACTAGCTTCCGGCCTTGCCGGTGACGAGGGTCGAGCGGCGTTCAACCGCTGACTCGTCGCAAACACGAAGGGCCGCCCTCGGGCCCTCGCCTACGGGAGGAAGCGGCGGTAGTCCTCGAGAGGCGCGCGCTCCGGTGGAGGCGGGGCGTTCCGAGGCGTGCCGAGATGGATCAGACCGAGGAAGCGCTCGTCCCCTGGCAGCCCGACCGCGTCACGCCCCGCCGGTGTGCGCAGCACGCTCGGGGTGCGCCAATAGCCGGCCAATCCCCGAGCATGGGCTGCCAACAACACCACGTAGATAGCCACGGCCGTCGCGCAGGCGTCTTCCTCGTCCTGCGTCGGGTCACCGCTCACGACTGCTGACGCGACGATCAGCGTCGGTGCGCGATCCAGCTTCGGTGCCTCGGCCGGGCCTGCTGCCTCCTTCAGCAGCTCGAGGGTCCGAGGGCCGACGACGCGAAAGCGCCATGGATTCGTCCGATGGTGGTTGGGCGCCCAGCGCGCAAGCTCGAGCAGCTCGTCCAGCGTCCCGTATGGCACCGGCTCGGCGCCGAAAGACTTGTGCGTGCGGCGTGAGCGGACGAGTTCGGGGAAGTCAGCCACGCGCGGACACTAGCGTTGCCCACCCTGATCCCTCTGGCGCTCGTCGTCCCGAGCCACGACACTAGGTACGTGACCGCGGTCGACGTGCCGGCCCTGTGCCCCAGCTGCGGTGAGGCGAACCTCCCGGGAGCCCGCTTCTGCAGTAGCTGTGGAGCTCGGCTCGAGCGCTCCGGCGTGCTGGTCGAGGAACGCAAGCTCGTCTCGATCCTGTTCGTCGACCTCGTCGGCTTCACCACGCGATCAGACGGCGCCGATCCGGAGGACGTGCGAGACGCGCTCCGGCTCTACCACGCCGATGCTCAGCGGCGCATCGAGCAGCACGGGGGCGCCCTCGAGAAGTTCATCGGCGATGCGGTGATGGCGGTCTTCGGCGCGCCGATCGCTCACGGCGACGACGCCGAGCGCGCGGTGCGCGCGGCCTTGAGCGTGCTGGACGGCATCGCCGAGCTCAACCGCAAACACGGCCTCGACCTGGCCGCCCGCGCGGCGGTGAACACGGGCGAGGCCGTCGTCTCGCTCGGCTCGACGGCCGGCGAAGCCCTGGCCATGGGAGACGTGGTGAACACCGCCTCTCGGCTGCAAACGGCAGCTCCCACCGGACGAGTGATCGTCGGTGTGGAAACGTACAGGGCGACTCGCCAGGCAATCCGCTATGAGGCTGTCAGCCCGGTCGAGGCGAAAGGGAAGGCCCAGCCGGTCGAGGCGTGGCTTGCCGTCGAGCCGATCACTGCGCCGGCGGATCGGCCCCTCGCGTCCACGACCCTCGTCGGCCGGGACCGAGAGCTGGAGCTCATGCGCTCGATCTGGTCTCGTGCCGTGACCGAGAAGCGCCCACACCTGATCACGGTCGTCGGCCCGCCCGGCATTGGGAAATCTCGCCTCTGCCAGGAGGTCTCTGCGATGGTCGCCGGGGCGGACGGGCGAGTTCTGCGTGGCCGGTGCCTGCCCTACGGTGAGCAGTCGGGCTATCAGGGGTTTTCGTTCCTCGTCCGTGACGCGTGCGGCATCATCGCGTCGGATCCGCCCGCGGTCGCACGAGAGAAGCTCGCGCACACGGTCCGTGAGGTAATGCCCGAGGACGAAACGGTCGACACAGCGCGCTACCTCCTCCTGCTGCTCGGTCTCGCGCCCGAGGACGAAGCCCAGGATCAGCTCCTCCTCTTCTTTGCCGCTCGACGCTTTCTCGAGTGCCTCGGGCTCGCACAGCCGACCTTGCTCGTGTTCGAGGACGTCCACTGGGCGAAACCGAGTGAGATCGAGCTGCTCGCACATCTCTCCCAGCGCTTGCGCGAGTCACCGCTCCTTCTCGTCGCCCTCACCCGCCCCGAGCTGCTCGACTCCCAGCCGGGATGGGGAAGCGGACTGGTGGCTCAGACCACGATTCTGCTCGACCCGCTCGGGCCCGCAGACGCTGCGGAGCTCGCAACGAAGATCGTCCAGGAGGCGACGGGACGGTCTTTCGATCTTCCCCGCCTGATCGAGATCGCGGGAGGCAACCCCCTTTTCCTCGAGGAGCTGGCCGCCTCGGTGATCGAGCTTGGGGACGGCAACGAGCTCCCAGTGACCGTGCGCGAGGCGATCTCCGCACGGATCGACGCCCTCCCGGCAGACGTGCGGTCCGCGCTGCTGTCCGCAGCGGTTGTCGGCCGGACGTTCTGGCGCGCCGTCCTCGAGTCGGTTGGGAAGGTGGCGTACGTTGACGAGGCGTTGAGCGTGCTCGAGATGCGCGATCTGATCCGGCGCGATCCGGCCAGCCAGCTCTCGGGTGATGCCCAGTTCACCTTCAAGCACATGCTGATTCGCGAGGTCGCCTATGCGACCGTGCCTCGCGCGAGGCGCCGCGAGCGGCATGCTGCGGTTGCGACGTCGATCGAAGAGGCTGTGGGCGACTCCTCCGAGACGCTGTTCTCGATCCTCGCGTACCACTGGAGCGAAGGCGGGGAGCCGGCACGCGCGATTCCCTATCTGCTCGCCGCTGCCGACGCAGCCCGTCGCAGCTGGGCCCACAGCGCGCTCGTCGATCTCTACTCCAAGGCGCTCGACCTGGCGGTAGACGACGACCTGAGGCGGCAGATTCGCCTGAAGCGCGGCCTCGCGCTGGTCGAGGTCCAGGAGCACGAGCGCGCGGCCGACGAGCTCGCCGAGCTCATTCCGGAGCTCGAGGGCCGCGAAAAGCTCGACGCGCTGATCAGCCGATCCCATGCGACGCTTTGGACCGAGCAAGACGAAGAGACCCTTGCCATCGCCAAGGAAGCCCTTTCCCTTGCGCACGAGCTCGAGGACGACGCGGCCGTGGCGGCCGTCCTCGCTCTAGAAAGCCAGGCCCTCGCGATGCGCGGCTCCGACGGGGATCTACCGCGCGCCCTCGAGCTCGGCGACAAGGCACTGGAGCTCTGGGTGCCGGGCACCCGCGTCTACGACCTCACGGAGCACCTGCACCTGCACGCCGACACGAAGTACTGGGCAGGTCAGTACGAGCAATCGGCAGAGCTTTCCCGGCAGACGCGCGAGATGGCGAAGGACGTCCACAGTGCGGAAAGCCTCCTGCGCGGTGGCGGCCTCGAGGCACTTGCGCTGGCGGGCCTCGGCCGCCACGAAGAGGGGATCGCGATCTGGGACGAGCTGGTCGAAGTGGCAAGTGAGTTGGGTCACAGTCCCGCCGTCGTCCTCAACTACTCCGCGCTTGCCTTCCGCGAGCTGTACGACCTCGACGAGGCGCGTCGCCGCAGCGAGCGCGCGCTCGAGCTCAGCGTGGGAAGGACATTCGGGATGCCCACTCAGTTCGCGAGATCCGATCTGCTCTTCACCCAGCTGCTTGCACAGGACATCGGGGGCGCGCAGGCGACTTGGCCGTCGTTGTGGGCGGGCGCCGAGAAGGCGACCGCGTGGACGACGTGGCTGATCGCGGGACGGCTTGCCGCTGCGCGGGCGGAGATCGCGGTGCACGCCGAGCCACCCGACTCGGCCGTTGAGTGGGCACAGCGCGCGCTGGAGATAGCACGACGCACGAACAGGCCAAAGTACGAGGCGATTTCGCTCACAGCGCTCGGCCGGGGACTGGCGCTGCTGGGGCGGCGTGAGGAAGCGCTGGCGGCGTTGCGCGAGGCGGTGACGATTGCAGACGAGCTCGTCGGAGCGCCGGGTCGCTGGCGCGCGCGCGGCACGCTGGGCAGGGTGTCGTACGAGCTCGGTGACGACGACGCAGCCGGTCAGGCGTACGCCGAGGCCAGTCAGCTGGTCGAGGCGTTTGCCGCCACCCTTTCGCCGGAGCGATCGGCCCGCTTCCTGTCGGCGCCGGCCGTCGACGAGATCCTCTCCGCCTCGGGTCACTGAGGCCGGTGCGCTTCGTCGCAGTAGGAGACGTCTTCGTCGACGTGGTCTGCGCCGCGTCGCCGGGACCCGGCGAGCGCGTCCACGCGGACGTCAGCCTTCGGGCAGGCGGGTCGGCCGTGAACGCCGCGCTCACCGCCGCCGGGCTCGGCGCAGCCGCGAGCGTCGTCGGCCGCATTGGCTCGGATCCAGCTGGTGAGCTCGTCGCCGCCTCCCTCGTCGCCGCAGGAGTGGCGGGAAATCTGGCACTAGACGAGGAGCTTCATACCGGAGTCGCCGTCGTGCTGCTCGGGCCGGGAGGCGCAAGCGTCGTGGCTGATCGTGGCGCCAATGCAGCCCTGTCCACCTCGGATGTGCCCGAACCGCTCGGCACGGACGTGCTGTTCGTGTCCGGGTTCGCGCTGTTCCAAGCGGGCTCCGACCAGGCAGCGCAGGCCGCGCTCGACCGCTTCACTGGAGACTGGGCGGGGGTTGATCTGGCCTCGCCGGGGTTGGCAGCGAATGTGGATCTCGATGCCGTCGCTCGTGTCGCGAAGGTGGTGTTCGCGACGGAGGCGGAGGCGAAGGCGGCGACCGGAGCGGGACCGGAGGAGGCAGTACGCGCGCTCGCGGAGGCGTTCACCATTGGCTGCGTGAAGCTCGGCCCCGAAGGGGCGCTCGCCGCCCAGGGTGACGTCGTCGAACGACGTGCAGCGCCGCTCGTCGACCGCCGTTCGCCCTTCGGGGCCGGAGATGCGTTTGCCGCGGCGTTCCTGCTCGCGCTCGCGGGCGGCGATTCCCTTGGCGACGCGCTCGAGCGAGCTTGCGACGCCGGCGCCCGTGCGGCCGCCGGACCCTCAGGATGAGTGAGGGTCTGGCCGGGGAACCTCTCCGGTGTAAAGCGGTTCACGACTTGTGCCGTTGACCAAAGGCCGAAGTTCTGGCGTCGCAACCAGGTGGTACAGGTGGCTCGTCCCTCCGAGCGCGCCCGCGCCGAGGTAATCGTTGAAATCGGGCACGAGGCGTCGGATGAGGAATCCCATCTCATCGATTGCCCGTTGGAGCGCGTGAGCGGCCCCGGGCCGCTTCGATCCGAACGAGAGGAACACGTTGCCGCCTCGAACGCCTAGTGTCGCGGCGGCGCGCGAGAGAAACAGGCGGGCGGCCGGAGCTGTGTACGGCGGATCGGTCAGGACCGTGTCGAAACCGTGCCAGAGATCGGGCGGTAGGGGCAAGCGCAGATCGTGGTGCACGCAGGAGACGGGGAACGGTGCGTCGGCGAGCCGGTCGCGTACGAAGGCCAGCAACTCGGGATCGACGTCGAGAACCGTGAGCTGCGGCACCGTCGAACCGCGGCCGAACTCGCGGACAACGCTCTGGATTGCGAGCGATGTCAGGTCGTCATCGCCGAGCAACAGGATCCGGCGGCCGACGAGCGCGTCGGCGTCGTTCATCGCCAGCACCCGTCGCAGCTTCGTCCCGACCGTGCAATGACACTGGTCCAGGTCGAGCCGAGCTGGCGGGGCTGTCCGCTCGAATTTCGCCAGCTCGGCTGCGAGCGGGCCGAGCTCTCCCGGCACGACTGTGCCGAGCCCCGCGCACGTTGGGCAGACGGACGGCGGCAGCTCGACCCTTCCCGTCGCGAAGAGCTCCCGTCCTCGCTTCGTCAGCTGTGCCGGTCGCTCGTGCGCGACGACGTCGCGCTTGCGAAGCTCGCCGCAGACGGAGGCCACGATCGGGACCGGCAGCTGCACTGTGCGACTGATGCGGCGGATCGAGACGGGCTCCAGTCGCGAAAGGGCGGCGATGACCGCGTCGACGCCGGCCTCGCCTTCGGCGAGGCCGACCGCCGCCGCGACCTCCTGGACGATGCGGAGCTTTTCAACCAACCGGGCGGCGAACGTGGCTGACAGAGAAGCGATCGGCGTCGAGCCCGGCGCGGATGACGCGCAAAACGACGTCGCCCCGCACGTCGCCGTACGAGAGCAGGTCGACGTTGGCCAGCGCGAACTCGGGCCACGTGTGGATGCTCAGGTGCGACTGCGCGAGCAGGAGCACACCCGTGACCGCACCGTTCGGAAAGACGAAGAACTCCTCGCCGACAACTGTTGCCCTGCCGCCCTGGGCGGCGTCGTTCAGGACTGTCCGCAACCTTTCGGCATCCGTCAGCACGGCAGCGTGACGCACCCACGCGTCCATGGCGTAGAGCCGCATCTCGCGTACAGCCTGGTTTCGAACACGGAGCTTTTCGCTCCGGATGGTGTCTTGGTCGAGCACAGTCTCCTTCGCTTGGCGGGCTTGAAGGCGCCGCTTGGCGACCGAGCTCTGCGCTTGTGTTACGCGGAGGTGCCGGCGGAGAAGGTCAGGCGACGCCTAGGAAGGGGGCAGAACACACAGTCATCGGGACGCTCCTCCTTCCGGTCGCTGACCGTTCGAGAGTAGCCGCGGGTGGAAGCCGGCGTCAAGACACCCCTAGATCACGAGCTGCCTTAGCAGCTCCCGCAGCTTGGGCGTCCGCTCGAGCGCCTGTTGCAATCCGTGGAGCGTGTCCTCGCTGTCGATCATCATCGGACTGCGCTGAAAACGACCGCTGTGGTTGTAGTAACAGAAGCGGATTCCGTACGAGCGACCGTTCTCGTACTCGAGCAACTGGATCGCAGGCTCGGTGTGCCTGCCGACGTAGGACGCCTCTTCGATGATCTGTCCGCCACCCCAGTGGAACGCGAAGGGGCGTGGGACCTCTCGTCCGCGTTTCGCTTCGGCCATTAGGCGCCGCTCTCGAGCAGTTCCTTCATCCGTGTGTGGGCCTGGGGGACCTGCTTGCGCGCCTGGCTCTTCGCGATGGGGAGGAGGAGCTTGCCGCCGAGGCCGTGACCTTCGAAGTCGAGAGTGATCGTCACGCGCGAGCGCGAGCCGTCGTCGAGAGGGTCGATCGACACCGTTCCAACCGCACGGACGGGCCCGTCGAGGACTCGGAACGCCGACTGACGGGGCGGGTTGTGCTCCGTGATCTCGTAGGTCATCGAACGGTTCCCGCCCGGCACCTTGCGTGTCTCGTTGACGCGCGTGCCGAGGCGTGTCGGCCCATCCGTCTCCCGGTGGACGCTGACGATGTCTTGCTGCCAGTCGCCGTGCTTCTCGACTTGGTCCAGGTAAGCAAAGACGTCCTCGGGTTTCCGGTTGATCTCGATGCTCTCCACGATGGGGGCCACAGTTGCCTCCTTTTTTGACTGGGGCCCTGATCCTCCCGCTCAGCTCGGTGCGGGTCAACGTCGATCCGTCGTCGATCACTTGCCCCGCCACCGGCGCAGGACGAAGATGCGGGCTCCACAGGAGGTATGACCATGGCGACTACGGCAGGCACAACCCGGCGCGATGCACTGGTCGCGCGGATTTTCATGGACGCCGTCGGGGCGTTCGATCTCTTCTCGGTCTACCTGGGCGACACTCTCGGCCTCTATCGCGCCCTCGCGGACAACGGGCCGTTGACGTCTTCCGAGCTCGCGGACGCGGCTGGCATCCAGGAGCGCTACGCGCGTGAGTGGCTGGAACAGCAGGCGGCGAGCGACCTGGTCGAGGTCGAGGGAGAGGATGGGGAGCGACGCTTTCGCCTCCCGCAAGGGCACGACGAAGCGTTGCTCGACGTCTCGAGCCTCAACTACATCGCCCCGCTCGCCCGTGCCGTGCTCGCCTCGGTGCGCCCGATCGACCGGCTCGTCGAGGCTTTCCGGCACGGCGGAGGCGTCCCCTACGCCGACTACGGCAAGGACTTACACGAGTCCCAGGCATCCTTCACGCGGCCGCTGTTCGAGAACCTGCTCGGTAAGGAGTGGCTCCCGTCCGTGCCAGAGCTCCACGAGCGGCTGGTCGCCGATCCGCCGGCGCGGATCGCCGACGTCGCCTGCGGCCAAGGCCGCTCCAGCATCGAGATGGCGCGCGCGTACCCGAACGTCGTGGTCGATGGGATCGACTCCGACCGGGCGTCGATCGAGCGGGCCCGCGAGAACCTCGAGGGAAGTGGCGTCGAAGACCGCGTTGCCTTCCACGAGCGGGACGCAGCCGACGCGGGTCTGGCTGGACGCTACGACCTCGTCACGATCTTCGAGGCCCTACACGACATGTCGTATCCGGTCGATGTGTTGCGGGCGGCGCGAAGCCTGCTCGGGGAGGGCGGTGTCGCGCTTATCGGCGACGAGCGGGCCGAGGAGACGTTCACGGTGCCCGCGAGCGAGACCGAGCGTCTCTTCTACGGGTTCAGCGTCTTCCATTGCCTGCCGGTCGGGATGATCGGAGAAGGAGCCGCCGGGACGGGCACGGTGATTCGTCCGGCAACCGTCCGGCGCTATGCGGAAGGGGCCGGGTTTTCGAGCTGCGAGGTCCTGCCGATCATGAGCGACGTCTGGCGCTTCTACCTGCTGCGGCAGTAACGCCCAGCCGGCGTGCCCCCGGGTGTTGCTCGCCCGGCGCGCCCGGTCCTTCACGCCTCGACGGCCTCGCATCCGAGGTTGAAGAAACGCACCCCAGCGATCAGGATCCTGCGGACCCGAACCGACCTCGCCTACAAAGGGGGCGCAAATGACCGGACTCCTGAAGGAGTTCAAGGACTTCCTGATGAGAGGCAATCTGATCGAGCTCGCCGTCGCCTTCGTCATGGGCGTTGCTTTTGCCGCACTGCTGAACTCGTTCGTCGCCGACATCATCACGCCGATCATCGGCGCGATCTTCGGCAAGCAAGACTTCAGCAGCCTGACCTTTACGATCCACAAGTCGCTGTTCAGGTACGGGGCATTCATCACGGCCGCGATCCAGTTCGTCACGATTGCCGCCGCCGTCTTCTTCTTCATCGTCAAACCGGTGCAGATGGCCCTCGCGCGAAGGGCGGGCCGCGACGCTGAGGAAGAGGCACCAAGCGACGAGGAGCGGCGCCACCGGGAGCTGCTCGCAGCTCTTCGCGAGGCGCACTAGTTCACGTCGAAGCGAGCCCGCCGGAGCGCATGCGGCGGGCTCGCTCGTTGCAGGCGAACGTCGTCGCCGCCATCATCCGTGCGTAGTGGAAGCGCTCGAACACGGACGTAGGTCGTACGCCACGCAGGCGTGGTCCGACGCCTACAGCTCCCTCTCCGGTGCCGATCAGGAGACTTCACTCGAGGGGCGAGACCTCGAGTTGCTCGCGACGTCGGCATACATGCTCGGCCGCGACGACGAATGGATGCGCATCCTCGAACGCGCTCATCAGGCGAGCCTCGAGGCCGGCGACAAGCTTCATGCCGCCCGCTGCGCGTTCTGGATCGGGATACAGCTTGCCCGCGGTGGAGAGATGGGCCCGGCGACCGGTTGGCTCGGTCGGGCGCAGCGGTTGGTCGAGAGTGAGCAGCGCGAATGCGTGGAGCGGGGCTATCTGTTGATGCCACGCGTGTTCCAGCACCAGGCCGCGGGCGACTACGAAGCAGCGGCTGCCGTCGCGGGAGAGGCCGTCGAGATCGGCGAGCGCTTCGACGACACAGACCTGTTCGCACTTGCCGTGCACACTCAGGGCGAGATGCTCATTCGTCACGGCCGGGTACAAGAAGGTTTCGGCCTGCTCGACGAGGCGATGGTGGCGGCGACTGCGGGCGAACTGTCTCCTGTCGTCACGGGGATCGTCTACTGCGGCGTAATCCTCGTTTGCCAGGAGGTGTTCGACCTCCGCAGGGCACGGGAGTGGACCGAGGCTTTGACTCAATGGTGCGATCGCCAGCCCGATCTCATGGCGTTCACAGGGCGCTGCCTGGTTCACCGGGCTGAGATCATGCAGCTGCGTGGCTCGTGGGCGGACGCACTCGCAGAGGCGGCGCGCGCGTCGGTTCGGTTCGAGCAGGCCATGAATCGGGCGGCGGCCGCGCAGGCTTCGTACCGTCAGGGAGAGGTCAAACGGCTCGTGGGGGAGTTCGCGGCCGCTGAAGAGGCATATCGAGGGTCGAGTCGATTCGGCTGGGAGCCGCAACCCGGTCTGGCGCTCCTCCGGCTCGCGCAGGGAAAGAACGATGCCGCCGCGGCGGCGATCCGACGAGCCATCGGGGAAGCGACCGACCCGCTACGCCGTGCCAGTCTCCTGCCCGCCTACGTCGAGATCATGCTCGCGGCCGGCGAGACGGCCGAAGCGCGCAACGCGTCCGGCGAGCTCGACAGGATCTCGCACATATACGAGAGTGGCATGTTGGCCGCACTGGCTGCACACGCGAGCGGCGCGGTCGAGTTAGCCGACGGCTCCGCCAACGACGCCCTCGTCGCCTTGCGTCGTGCGTGGCAGCTCTGGGAGGAGCTCGAGGTCCCATACGAGGCTGCGCGTGCCCGTGAGCTCATCAGTCTCGCCTGCAGGACGCTCGGAGACGAGGACGGAGCTGCGCTGGAGCTCGACGCCGCCCGCCTCACCTTCGAGGAGCTGGGCGCAGCGTCCGATCTCGCTCGGCTCGGCCGGCTTGCCGGCGGCGGCGGGGGTGACACGTACGGATTGAGCTCGCGTGAGCTCGAGGTCTTGCGCCTCGTTGCTGCAGGTAAGAGCAACCGCGAGGTCGCAAACGAGCTGGTCATCTGCGAGCACACCGTCGCCCGGCACGTTCAGAACATCTTCACGAAGCTCGACGTCTCGTCGCGGGCTGCCGCCGGAGCGTTTGCCTTTCAGCACCAGCTCGTCTAACCGGCCGCGTGGTCAGAAATGACCACTCGGTGGGGCTGCAGGTTGGTCGATCTCGGCGATGCCGCCTCGCACACGGCGACCTACCGTGCTCGGCATGGCTACCACTACGGAACACATCGAAACCGTCATCGTCGGCGGCGGGCAGGCCGGCCTCGCGGTCGGGCATCACCTCGCCAAGCGCCAGAAGTCCTTTCTCATCCTCGACGCGAACGAGCGCATCGGCGACAACTGGCGGAAGCGCACCTGGGATTCGCTCCGGCTCTTCACGCCCGCACGCTACGACGGTCTTCCGGGGTGGCGCTTTCCGGCACCTGCCTGGTCTTATCCGACGCGGGACGAGCTTGCCGACTATCTCGAAGCGTACGCGGCGCGATTCGAGCTGCCCATCCGTGCTCGCACGACCGTCGAGGGTCTTCGTAAAGAAGCAAAAACGTATGTGCTCTCTGCGGGCGAATCGCGGATCGAGGCAGACAACGTCATCGTTGCCTCAGGCTTCTACCGAACGCCGACCGTGCCCGGCTTTGCGGCCGAGCTCGATCCGGCGATCGTGCAGATGCACTCGAGCGAGTACCGAAACACCTCACAGCTCCGCGAAGGCGCAATCCTGCTCGTCGGCGCCGGCAACTCGGGTGCTGACATCGCGCTCGAGGTCGCTCGCGAGCATCAGACCTTGCTATCAGGACCGGACAAGGGCCAGGTTCCGATCCGCGTCGAGAGCTTCTCGGCGAGATTCGTCCTTCCCATCCTCTGGTTCGTCGCGTCACGAATCCTGACGGTGAGGACACCGCTCGGCCGCAAGGTTCGCCCTCACGTCCTTGCGAGCGGCGCTCCGCGGATCAGGGTCAAATCGAAGGACCTGACAGCCGCGGGGGTCGAGCTCGTCCCGCGGACGATCGGTGTGCAAGATGGTCTGCCGCTCCTGGAGGACGGACGCGTCCTCGAGGTTGCGAACGTGATCTGGTGCACGGGCTTCCTGCCCGACTTCGGCTGGATCGACCTGCCGGTGTTCGCCGAAGACGGACGGCCTGTGCAACAACGCGGCGTCGTCGCCTCTGCACCGGGCCTGTACTTCCTCGGTCTCGACTTCCTTTACTCCTTCACCTCGGAGAACGTCGGCGGGGTGGGGACGGACGCCGAGCACATCGCCGAGCACATAGCGGCGCAACGGCGCAACGGCCGCGGAGCGGCGCCTACTCCTTGACAAGCGGGCCGGCGACTGACAGAGTCGTGTGGTCAAGTCCTGTGGGCCCTCGGGTTCGCAGGACTTGGCTTTTGTAGGGGTCAGTTCGGCCGCTCATGTCGGGGTGACGTCGATGAAGGCGATGGTCCTGAGGCAAGCTCACGAGCCGATGACGCTCGAGGAGCTCGCCCGACCGGAGCCCGGCCCGGGCCAGCTGCGCGTCCGCGTCGAGACGTGCGCTGTGTGCCGGACCGACCTCCATGTTGCCGACGGCGAGCTTGCCGATCCCAAGCTCCCGCTCGTGCTCGGACACCAAATCGTCGGCGTGGTCGACGCGGTCGGGCCAGGAACGGACGCGGAGGTGGGTCAGCGCATCGGGATCCCGTGGCTCGGCTGGACCGACGGCGACTGCCGGTACTGCCGCAGCGGGCGGGAGAACCTCTGCGATTTCGCTCGCTTCACGGGCTATCACCTCGACGGCGGCTATGCGGAGGCGGCCGTCGCCGCTGCGCGCTTCTGCCTCCCGCTACCGCACGAGTATTCGTCGCTGCAAGCTGCGCCGCTGCTCTGCGCGGGCCTGATCGGCTACCGGGCGCTCCGGCTGACGGGGGAGGCCGAGCATCTCGGCCTCTACGGGTTCGGGGCATCCGCGCACCTGATCGCCCAGGTCGCGCGCTGGCAGGGCCGACGTGTTTTCGCCTTCACGCGCTCGGGTGACACTTCGGGTCAGGCCTTTGCCCGCTCCCTGGGTGCCGAATGGGCGGGCGGGTCGGACGACGTGCCTCCAGAGGAGCTCGACGCGGCGATCATCTTCGCTCCTGTCGGCGAGCTCGTGCCGACGGCCTTGCGCGCACTTGCGAAAGGCGGTGTCGTCGTCTGCGCGGGCATCCACATGAGCGACATCCCGACATTCCCCTACGAGCTGCTCTGGGGCGAGCGGATCATTCGTTCAGTGGCGAACCTCACTCGCCAGGACGGTCGCGAGTTCCTCGAACTGGCGCCACGGGTGCCGGTGCGGACACAGGTCGAGCCCTTTCCGCTGGCGGCGGCGAACGAAGCGCTCGATCGGCTTCGGGCCGGGAAGATCACCGGGTCGGCTGTGATCGTGATCGGCTCGTAGACGCTACACGGCGCCGTCCTGCGTGGCCGGCTCGGGCGCGACGAGCCGGCGGTCTCGAATCGTGAACCCCGCTGCGCTCAGGTACGGCCGGGCGACCTCCATCGCGTGTGCGAAGTTGAAGGCGATCCAGAAGCACAGCCCAGCAAGCGGGAGCTCGATCAGAAGAGCGGAGACGAGGGCCTGAGCGATGTCCGACGAGCCGTGGGAGGTGAGGACATCGAACCACGCGTCACAGACGAGCAGGGTGCCGGTAATGGTCGCGGCGATCTCGCTCACGGGGGAACGGCGCAGAACCGCGACGGCTGTCGTCGCGAGCGCGAGCCCGAGACCTATGTCGAAGCCGCCCCAGGCCAGGCGCCAGTGGTTCGCTCCGTAGTGGCGCGGGAGCGTCAGAAAGAGCATCGTCGCCCACGGAATCAGGATGACGGCACAGAGCAGGAACGCAGGGCCGATCCACGGGGGCACGAGCGACGTCCGGTTGTCGCTTCGGATCCCTCGAGCGGCCCGCAGCACGAGCTCGAGTTCGGTCATGGGATCCTCCTTGTCTCCTGAGCGGTCACGGCACGGATAATCCCCACTCTACTTTCGGGGGTTCAGCCATTCGCTCCGAGTTCCGCAGCAGGCAGCCTCGATGGAGATCGAGAGAGAGAGCCCACAAACGCCAAGTCCTGCGAACCCGAGGGCCCACAGGACTTGACGAAACGAATGTCTCACATCCCTCCGAGGTCTGTCAAGCGGCGTCGGTAATCGCCCTGCTTGGCGCCGGCGACCGACGAGGTTTATGCTCGCCGCGTGCAGCAGACGCACACCGCTGCCGGGGGACAGACCAAGTTCCTCCTCGAGGAATCCCAGCTGCCGCGGCACTGGTACAACATTCGCGCCGACATGCCGACCGCGATGCAGCCGGTCCTGCATCCGGGCACCGGGCAGCCGGTCGGGCCGGACGATCTCTCGCCACTCTTCCCCATGGAGCTCATCGGACAGGAGGTGAGCGAGGAAGCGGAGATCCCCATCCCTGAGGAGATCGTCGAGCTCTACAGCCTCTGGCGCCCGACGCCACTCTTCCGCGCTCATCGTCTCGAGGCTGCGATCGGGACTCGGTCGCACATCTTCTACAAGTACGAGGGCGTCAGCCCCCCGGGCAGCCACAAGCCGAACACCGCGGTTGCACAGGCCTACTACAACAAGAAGGAAGGTCGCACACGGCTCGCGACGGAAACGGGTGCCGGCCAGTGGGGAAGCGCCCTCGCGTTCGCCTGCAAGCTGATCGGCCTCGAGTGCAAGGTTTACATGGTCAGGATCTCGTACGACCAGAAGCCGTTTCGCCGCTCCATGATCCACACGTGGGGGGCGCAGATCGTGCCGAGCCCCTCCGAGGACACGCACAGCGGCCGCGCCATCCTCACCGAGCACCCGGACTCTCCGGGAAGCCTCGGGATTGCGATCTCCGAGGCGGTCGAGGATGCGGCCGGGCGCGACGACACGGCGTACTCGCTCGGGAGCGTTCTCAACCACGTGCTGCTGCATCAGACCGTGATCGGTCAGGAAACGCTGGCGCAGATGGAGCTCGCCGGTGAATTCCCCGATGTGGTGGTCGGGTGCGTGGGCGGCGGCTCGAATTTCGCCGGGCTGGCCTTCCCGTTCGTGCGCGAGAAGATCGCGGGACGCGAGCTCGACGTGCTGGCGTGCGAGCCGGCCGCCTGCCCGACGCTGACACGCGGGCTCTTCGCCTATGACTTCGGCGACACCAGCAAGCTGACCCCACTCGTCCCCATGCACACCCTTGGCCACGACTTCGTTCCGGCGCCGATCCACGCAGGCGGGCTCCGCTACCACGGCGTCTCGCCGCTGATCTCCCAACTCGTGCGCGACGGCCTCATCCGCGCCGAGGCCTACCTTCAGAACGACGTCTTCGCGTCGGCCGTCCTCTTCGCGGGGAGCGAAGGGACGCTGCCTGCGCCTGAGTCCGCACACGCGATTCACGGCGCGCTTCAGGTCGCGAAGGCGGCCGACGAGGCCGGCGAGGAACGCACGATTCTGTTCAATCTGTCCGGCCATGGGCATTTCGACATGGCCGCCTACGACAGCTACTTCGCCGGAAAGCTCGATGACGTCGCCCTCGACGAGACGGAGATGTCACGCGCTCTGAAGGCCATCGAGGGCTTGCCGGCGCCGGCGTAGACCGGTTTACGCTGCTTTACAGGACCGACCGCATTTCCTTGCCTTTTCGGAGCTAGGTTCCGCCCCAAGGGGAGTTCCATGCCAACCAGGGGGTTTGAGGTGAAGGGAAGCACGCTCCTGCTCGGATTCCTGCTCCTCGTCGGCTTCAGCGCCGTGGCTGCGGCGGCGGGACCGAAGCCCGGCGGCGGAGGCAGGGCGATCTCGCTCCGACAGCTGCGGGGAGTCAACTTCATCGGCTCGTGCCGCTTCAGCCACGAGGCGATGGACGATCCGATCGTGTTCCCGGGTCAACCAGGAAAGTCGCACGATCACTCGTTCGTCGGAAACGTCTCGACGAACGCGTTCTCGACGTTGCGCTCTCTCCGAGAGGCGGGCACAACCTGTCGTCGCGACGGCGAGACGGCCGCGTACTGGATGCCCACACTGCTCCAGAACGGCCAGCCCCTTTTTACCGCGCGGCGCGACCATCTACTACCGGCGCCACTCGCTCGCGCCCATCCAGACGTTCCCGCAGGGCCTGAAGGTGGTTGCGGGGAACTCTCACGCGACGAGCCCACAGGACCGGAAGATCACCT
>Ga0070698_100002678_pt1 | contig 19626 bp, 13 predicted proteins | sample KBSK1502metaG_FD_65477 | JGI IMG/M metagenome (GOLD analysis project Ga0070698, IMG submission 65477) | Corn, switchgrass and miscanthus rhizosphere microbial communities from Kellogg Biological Station, Michigan, USA - KBS K1-50-2 metaG | ecosystem: Host-associated > Plants > Roots >...
GGCGGGCCTGCTCTATGTGCTCAGCCAGGCGGGGGAAGAGGGCCATTGCTTCCTGCCCGTGAAGAAACTCGTGGAGCACTCGACGAAACGGCTGGCACTGCCAGATGCTCCTGTTGACCCAACGCGCATTGAATCACTCATCGAAGCGATGGCCAAAGAGCACCAGCTGATCATTGAGCAAGGCTATGGCGACCTGGCCGACCAGCAGATGTGCTATGCGCCGGCCTTTTACCATACCGAAGTGGCCCTGGCCCGGCGACTTGCTGCGTTTGCCAGCGCGCCGGTCGAAGTGGACCTGGAGCGTGTGGGCATCTGGATCGACCGGTTCACCGAGAAGCGCGGGATTACTCTCTCGGCAGAACAGCGGCGCGCGGTTGAACTGGCGGCGTCTTCCCGTTTGCTGGTCCTCACTGGCGGTCCTGGGTGCGGCAAGACCTTTACCACAAGGACGATCGTTGCGTTGTGGCGAGCGATGCGCAAATCGGTCCTGCTGGCCGCCCCCACCGGGCGCGCGGCCCAGCGCCTGGCTGAGTTGACCCATGTGGACGCGAAAACCATTCACCGCCTGCTCGCCTTTGATCCGGGAACCATGAAGTTTCGACATGACGAAGACAATCCGCTGGAAGTAGAGGCCATCGTGGTCGATGAGACCTCCATGCTTGATCTCTTTCTGGCGCACTCCCTCTTGAAAGCGATCCCGCCCGATACCCAGATCCTTCTGGTGGGTGACATCGACCAATTGCCCAGCGTTGGCCCCGGCATGGTATTGCGCGACCTGATCACTTCCGAGCAGATTCCTGTGGTGAGGCTGACGGAGGTGTTTCGACAGGCAGCGACCAGCCACATCATCACCAATGCCCACCGCATCAATTCCGGCCAGATGCCTCGTTTGACCCCGTTGGTTCGGGCTGAGGAGTCAGACTGCCTGTGGATGGACGCCGCAGAACCAGCGGATGGTGTCGAGGCCATTCGTCGCCTGGTCACTGACATCCTACCCAGACGCGGCGTCAACCCGGTGAAGGATGTGCAGGTGCTCTGTCCGGCGACGAGAGGCGACATTGGAACGCGCCAACTCAACACCATGCTCCAGCAGGCGCTCAACCCGGCAAAACCGGGGAAAATGGAACTGTCGCGCGGCGAGAGTGTCCTGCGCGTCGGCGATCGCGTCATCCAACAGGTCAATGACTACACGCGAGAAGTCTTTAATGGAGATCTTGGTGCCATTGCGAACATTGACCTGGAAGAGCAAGAGGTGGTCGTCCAGTTCGCCGAGCGGGAAGTGAGTTACGACTACGCCGATCTTGGAGAGCTTTCCCTGGCCTGGGCAGTGACCGTTCACAAGAGCCAGGGAAGCGAGTTTAGCACGATTCTTTTTCCTCTCTTCCTCCAACATTATGTGCTGCTTAGTCGAAACCTCTTGTATACCGGACTCACCCGGGCCAAGCAATTGGCCGTGCTGATCGGGCCTCCCAAGGCGATCGGGCTGACTGTCAAGCGCGTGATGGATCGTCAGCGCTACACGAGTTTGTCCGACCGGCTAAAAAGCCATGCTTCGGCTCCCTCCCAGCGGGCACCTGTGACCAAACGTCTCTGAAGGAACAGGACGCGCTTTCCTTACGGAAGATGTCGCGCGCCTTCTTGCTGCTTTTGCATCCGTTTCTCGCATGCAGGAATGAGCCTCTGTAGCAAGTTGACACGCTTCTTCTGCGCTCCAACTAGTGCGCTTCGCCCTGTTTTTTGTTGTCGGATCTCGGCAAGCTTCTTTTCATGTGCGGAAAGCGCCTGGTGCAACATTTCCAGCGCATCAGCTGTTCCAACCTCGGCTAACTTCTCCAACTCTGCATTGGAAAGCCCTTCAGGATTGAAGATCAGGTGAATATCGGGCGTTTCTGGCGCTGGTATCCGCTTCAAAGCTGCCTGGCAGGCTTTTGCTCCAGCCTCGTCTCCATTCGCAATGCATGTTTCTAATGGGGTCATTGATACCTGCGATGTGACTGGCAGTGTGTTCGCTCCTTCGGGTAACCGTCTCGCTTTCTCGCCGCCGATGAACATGCCACAGCGCTCACAATCGAGCCGATGAGGACAGGTTGCATAACTCTGATTGCCACAGAACATCGGCTCACCATCTGCGTCGTAGCCAATGAACCATCGAAGCGCTGGCAGACCATCTGCCGCAGCTTGCAAATCGACTATTCCCTCAATGATGCGGCTCACATCATCAGCTCGTCGGATTCTCCGGTGGAGCTGGATGGAATTTTCCCTGACATAGCGTCGAATGGTCTTGGTATCCGAATGGCCCGCGTAGAGAGTGAGATCTTCGAGGCTCACCCCATTACTGCGCAGAAGCGTCAGGCGTGTACTGCGACCGCGATGCCCCGTAATTTTCCCCCTTGCATCTCTCATGTCAACCCCGGCTTTCGCACAAAGAAGAGGGATCAGGCAGGCGTTCAGAAAGGTGCTTCCTACTCGATGATCCCGGTGGCAAAAGAGGTAATCCACATACTCATCGGTTTTCCAATCCAGGAGTTGGCGTTGTTCAGGTGCTCGCTCACGCTTCCATGCCGTGATGGCCTCAGTCGTGTATGCGGGAATCCAGATCCAGCCAGAGCGAAAGTTTTTCCCTGGGGGGATGTACAAGTAAAAAATGGTGGTCGGCTCTTTTCCTGTTTGCAGGTCAGGGAGTGGTCGCTCTACCGGTTGATTGTCTTCATCAAGCATCTCCTGATCCCAATCCTCTCTCAGACAATCAAGCCTCAAACGCACGATCTCGTTCGGGCGCCGGGCAGAGGTAACCCACAGAAGAGCAAGCGCCCGATACAAGCTGAGGGGGTATTTTGCCCCTTGAGGGAGGTCGCGCTGTGAAAGGGTTGCTGCAGCAATGGCCAGCTTTGCTCAAACACGCAAATCAATATCCCTTGGATTCGCCTCATCAATCGCGCGCTTGAGGTAGCTTGGTGTGGAAAGCGTCTCTTTCGGGTCAAAAGACAAACTGATCCGGCGCGCCGGTTTTCCAGGGAGCTCGTGTGGCCGTCTGATGAGATCCGTAAAAAAGCGTCGGAGAGCGATGAGGTAAGCGGCCACACTGATCGCCTGGAGAGGATTCCCGAAACGTTTTTGCGTTTCGAGCAAGCGCTGGGCAAAATGTCCTGCGTACTGGCCGTAGCCCCAAGAACAGAGGTGGCTTCTCAAGCGAAGTGCCAGCTCCTCTGTCCATTGGTCAGGGGCGCGAATCGATGGTGCCTGCTCATAGACCCAACGCCCAATGGAAAGAAGACGGAAGACATATGCCCGACGGATGCGAGGCGTTAAATCGACCGCGCGCTCATACCAGGCCATGCACCACTCATACCACTCCTCTGCCATGCTATCTCGCTCAAAAGGAGGGTCCAGGAAATCCGCTGCTTTCTCGACACGCGGCGAAAAGATTTCCAGGTGTTGAAGGCCGACGGTCACCCGCCCCATGGCATGGTGCATATGGCCTCGGCTGGTCCCCACCTCCGCAACAAGCTCTTCAGAAAGATCTTCGAGGTAGGGAGAGCGATTGAGAACAAAAAGTGTGCAGAGTCCTTGTCTCAGCGGCAACACATTGGTTTCACCGACTTCGTATCCCTTCCGTTGCAACGCATCGTATATTCTCTGACACTGCTCACTCACAATTTTTCTTCCAAAGTATGCCCACGCTGTTTCTACCATTTCCATCTGCATCCCCAGCATGCGGAAGTCAGTCATCCCTCCGAGCAAGTAGGCCATGTCCATGGTGCTCATGCGACAGCTCAGCATACGTCCATACCTCTCGTAAAACAGACTACTATTTGGGCAGATGGTCTCTATCCATTCGTCAGAGGACCACTCCCAGAACATTTTGCCTCGTCGATGCATCTCGCGATGCACAATGAGGCGTACTTTTCGTCGATTCACCTGAATCCCTGGACCTTCCCCGACATGCCGCAGTCGAAACACATCATCAATGGGTTGGGTCAAACGCGCCAGGAGTCTTCTCGCGGCTCTTGACTCGTTGCTGCCATGCTTTCTACTCCCTGGACCACTCCGTTGCGCGGGTGCCCAACATTCTTCTTCTGTCAGTGGGCTTCGGTCGTAGTTTTCAGCACACACAGGCATGTGCCATCCCATCTGAGCTTGAGGAGCAACAGCCTTGAGATTCCTGCTCATGGGTGATCCTCCTTTCCGAGTGCTTGTTCAATCAACGCTCGAATGGGTGCATCAAAAGGCTCGACTTTCGTGCGGATACGCTTGCTCAGGTCGGTTGGAGCAAGATGAATATACAAACGGGTGGTTTTGGTGCTTTTATGACCTGCCACCAGCGCAATATCGTCGAGGTCTACGCCTGCCCGTTTGAGAATCGTACACCGTTGATGCTGGAGCGTATGGGGAGTCATCGCTAGGAGCCCTACTTTCTCCCGTACCCGTTCCATGATTTCGTCGAAGGCTCCCGCAGCTAAGGGGCACCCAGGGTTACGAGTTGATTCGGAGAGAAAAATCGGGCCGGCATCCTCGCCATCGTATGCGGCAATGAGGGCACGTCGGTCGCCTTCAATGTAGTGACGAACAAGATGGAGCACACCGGCTGAAACTGGTACATACCGTGTGCGTCCGCTTTTCGTCGTTTCTGATCGAATGGTGATGATCCCGCGTGCCCAATCGATATCATCGACGCGCAGCGAGGTAAGTTCCTCGCGTCGCAATGCTCCGTCGTAAGCGAGCAAAATCATGGCTTGAGTGCGAGCATCCTCGTTCTCAAGGACATGAACGAGGAATTGCTCCCACACTTCATCAGAGGGGAGCCAGGGCATGGTTTCACGTTTTTTAAATGGCCCACGTACGGGGCGTTGTCCATCTCGACCGTTACTTCCTCGCTCGATGGGATTAATGGGATCAGATCGAAGATGCTGACGAATGAGAAAATCGTAAAAGAGTCGGCAGACCACAATGCGCTGAACAATGGTGTTGTCTGAAAGCTTCCTCCCTGTGAGGGAACGAATGTTGCTCTCGTCATTCGTGCCACCTTGTCCCCGCTTTTTGGGCCCACGTTGCTTGAGATGGGCAATATATCCATCGAGATCTGCCTCATCTGCCTCAAGAATACGGAAGGAATCTACCTGAGCGAAGTAGGTAAGAAGGTCCTCTATGGCTCTGGCGTAAGCATCGACTGTTTTGGGGCGTTTTCCTTTGAGAACGAGCCGTTCAACAAAAGAACGAGTAGCAGGATATGCAGCGGTGCGTGGGTAATATTCCCATCTAATCTCTTGTGCGTCCATACCTCCTCCTAAATGTTAACTGCTGGCGTTCCCCTGGTTAAAGAGATATTCCGATGGCATCCGAAGAAATCGGAATGTTATCCAGGCAATCATGCTAGTACACGAAGGCGTAAATAGGTCCATGATGGAACTATCAATATATTAGTGAGAACGTTCGCGGCGCACCTGTGGGATCACCGTCACGATAACCGTGATTACCAGCAGCCAGGCCCATGCCAGCCAGATGGTAGGGAAGACGCCGATCCGCTCTATCAGGATGCCTGTCAATGCCAGCCCCAGCGGGCGCATCGTGCCGGGAACAAGGCGACAGGCGCTTATCACTCTGCCCTTGAGTTCGTCAGGAATCAGTTTCAGACGGTGGCTGAAGTAGGGCACGTCCTCAATCGGATCAACAAAGCCGGTACCAAATTCAATCGCGCCGAGTACAAGGGGAAAGGGCGCAAGCGCATACAAGGGCCAGCTCAGCACAAAATACCAGCGCGTCAGCAGGATGGATTGCCCCACCGTCAGGCGATGTTCCAGGCGGGGAGAAAGCCACGAGCCCAGAATCGAACCGACACCACCAACGGCGAAGATCATGCCAATCACCACCGCAGAGGCATGTTGTTGTTGCGCCAGGATGATAATAATTAATGCGTTGCCGGAAAAGACAAACGCTCCTGCTCCCATCAGCAAAGTCATAGTGAGGATAAAGGGTTGATGCCACACCCAGAGCACGCCTTCAGCGATCTCTGCCCACACGTGACGATGGGTTGACGTGCGTTCGAGCTTCAATGGTGTGCGAATCAACACCAGGGTCGCGATAGAGATGAGATAGGAAATGGCATCTGTGAGAAATGGGAACATCGCGCCCAGTGTGTACAGGACACCTGAGAGAGATGGACCAAACAGCGCAGTGGTGCCTTCGACAAACTCCTCTTGTGCGACGGCTGTCGTGAGCTGCGCCCGTGTCACCACCTGCGGTACGGTCGCCGTCTTTGCTAGCTTAAACACAATCATCAAGGTTCCTTCAAGGAAAGCGGTAATGGATAACTGCCAGATGGTCAGGTGTCCAAGCGCGTAAGCGACAGGGATGCTGGCAAGGCTCAGTGCGCGTCCGGCGTCGCACGCGAGCATGACCCATTTGCGGTCCCAGCGATCCACCAGCACACCTGCGAGCAGGCTAAAAAGCGTGGCTGGCAGCGCACGCAGGGCCGCGACAAAGCCAGCTTGCGCCGGAGAATGCGTGACGGCCAGCACCAGCAGTGGAAAGGCGAGTTCTGAGACCGCGCCCCCGATATCAGAAAGCGCCTGCCCGCTCCATAAGAGCAGATAATCACGGTTGCGCCACAGCGATTTTGGCTGGTCGGATGAGAGAAGCTGCCGTTTATCCGTTGAGTTGTTCTGCGAGGTTGGCATGTGTTCTTCCTTTGCTCAAAAACAGGTGACGAGTATGCACAAGGATAAAAGGAAATGCAGGCGTCTCACATGCCGCGCAAAGCAGGTTCGCTTCTGGGAAACAAAAAGAACCAGGCCGCCAGCATGGAAACGGCGAGAGCCCGGCTACACATGAGGATAGTTGTCTGAGACGAGGAAAGGGAGAGAGTGTTCCAGCAGATACGCATCAGAGAAAACCTGCACTGGCGTGAGCATGCCAGTGCGGATCACGCGCATCGGGTGGCACCACTTTCTGCCGCGTAAGCACATGTGCCAGGCTTACGCAGCGACGTGGCTTGTTTTTCTATTCCGGTTGCGGTGGATCATCCAGGATTGTTGACTTCTCATGGCTTCATGCTAACACGCATGGTCAGCAAATGTCAATGCGCTGAATGACCCGGCTATGTATCCAGAAATCTGGCCATAACGTGAGAGGCCGCCAGCCGGTTAGCGCGTGGAACTCAGTCATGACCCCTGTACACTGAAGGAGAAATATGCCCGCGATTAGATGAGTCCTGTATATGTCCACTTGCTGGGTTTGGCCATGGTGTGATTGTAATAGTCGATGAACGCCAAGATTTGGTCACGCAAGTCGTCCAGCGAGAGGAAATTGCCCCGCTTGAGCAACTTGCGCATCAAAATACTGAGCCAGATTTCCACTTGATTCATCCAAGAAGCGTGTTTGGGCGTATAGGAAAACACTATCTGGTGAGTTGGATTGTGCAAAAATGCCGCCCGGCTTTCCATTGACTGGAGGATACCACTTTTGCCCTTGACGCCCAATGTCTCCGCTGCAATCCCTTCTCGTTCGGCTATCCAGCACACCAGCGATTCGGACTGGTGGATGTTCAAGTTGTCTAACACCAGATGCCACTTCGTCGCCTTGGGATCGCTGGCAATCAGGCGTTGGAGATGTGCTAACGCATCCTCCTCGGTGCGGGTTGGTCCCCAGGAGGGTTCCAGAACGTGCCCCGTGACGACATCAAAATTGATGAACCAGGACAAGGTACCATGCCGGATATACTCGAATTCGCGTCGCAGCACGTGGCCGGGCTGCATGGGCAAGTCGGGATGCTTGCGCTCTAAGGCTTGGATGCCGGTCAGTTCGTCCATGCTGATGGTGCGTTCGCCTTGCTTGGCTCGTTGCTGTGCCCTGGCATACACCTCACACCCTTGGACAATCTTTTCGTTTCTGTGCTCATCGGGGACCTCGGTTAACCAGTAGCGAAACCGGTGCGGTTGGAGTCCCCCTTTTTGAGCAGTCGGGCGGCATGCCGAGGCGAAATCTGCTCGACGACGCCTCGCGCTTTCAGTTCGTCAGCGATCTCGCGCCCCGTCCACTGGCTGATCGGTCGTCCCACTTTGGTTGGAGCCTCACAGGCCAGCGCTGCCATCTGACAGCGTTGTTCTGTGCTAAATTTTGGCCTCACCCCAGGGCGAGGAGCATCTTGCAGCCGCTCTGCCATGCTCAATGTCTCTAGATCGATCCCTTGCAGTCCTACCCAGCGATCCCGCCACAGGCGCACGGTGTCTACGTTGATACCCAACTCGCGGGCGATTTGCGCATTGGAGGAGCCTTGGACAGCGGCTAAGACAATGTGCGCTCGCAGCACCACTTGCTGCTCACTTCGATGGCGTTTGGTGATCTGGAGTAATCCCTCCTGTTCTTTCTCGCTGAGGACGACCGTTGTAGCTCGCTTCGGCATCGATGATGTCTTCCCTTTAGCTTTTTCTTCTTATTCTATCATGGATATTTCTCTGCCTCAATGTACTAGCTAACATCTAACAGCGGGATAACGACCACCGGGTATTCACTGCCCTGCGACTTGTGGATCGTGACAGCCCAGGCCAGGGCAAGCTCCGAGAGGTCGGCATAATCGTAGTGGACCCGTCGCTCGGCAAATTGCACGGCGACCTCCTGCTCTTCCGGATCGATAGCGAGAATGGTGCCGAGATCGCCGTTGAAGACCTCACGCTGGTAGTCGTTGACCTGCTGGATGACCCGATCGCCCAGCCGAAAGACGGATCCGCCACGCGCCAACTCGGCTTTCCCCGGTTGGGGAGGATTGAGCATCTGTTGGAGGAGCGCGTTGAGCTGGCGCGTTCCCACTTCCCCGCGCGTGGCTGGGCATAACACCTGCACCTGCTTCACCGGATCAATCCCATGCTTCGGTAAATACTCACGTACCAGGTGCTGGATGCCTTCCGCGCCGATCTCCGGCTCCGACGCTTCTAGCCAGAGGCAATCGGAGGCGGCGAACTTCATGGTCGGCGTGAGCCGGGGGAACTGTCCAGCGTTGATTCGATGAGCGTTTGTGACGATATCGCTCTCGGCTGCCTGACGAAAGACCTCGGTCAGCCGCACCACCGGAATTTGCTCAGATGCGATGAAGTCGCGCAGCACCATCCCAGGTCCCACACTGGGGAGTTGATCAGTATCTCCCACGAGGAGTACCTGCGCCTCTAGCGGGATGGCCTTAACGAGCGAGTGCGCGAGGAAGAGGTCCAACATGGAAGCTTCGTCGATGACGAGTGCTTCGACCGGGAGCGGATTCTCGTCATTGTGGCGGAACTGCATGGTCTTGGGATCAAGGGCCAGCAGCCGGTGAATCGTTTTGGCCTCATGCCCGCTCATCTCTGCGAGTCGCTGTGCGGCACGCCCGGTCGGCGCAGCGAGCAGGATGGATTTGACCATTGCATGCCACAGCGCGACAATGGTTTTGGTCGTGAAGGTCTTCCCGCAGCCAGGGCCGCCGGTGAGAATGAGCATGCGTGACGATGCTGACAATTCTACTGCCCGCCGCTGCGCTTCTGAGAGGGTGATTCCCTTTTTCTGGGTGTAGCCATCAATCCAGCGCCCAACGCGTGGGAGATCGACCTGAACAGGGTTCCTGAGCAGAGCCGCAAGTCGGTGAGCTAGCGCCTCTTCGGTATGGTAGAACGCCAGAGCGTAGCAGATGAACTGATCCGCAAGGTCACCGGTTCCCCTTTCTCGGATGAGTTGTTCGCTCGCCACCATCTGATCGATGAGTCCGGCGATTCGGGTAGGTTCGATGGGATGCTGCGGCAAAGCCAGTTGTTTCACGACCTGGTCAACAAGCTCTTGCTGAGGGAGGAAGCAATGGCCATCCTCGGCGGCACCATTGAGCACATGAGTGATACCTGCTTGCAAGCGGAACGCGGATTCCGGCTCAATGCCCAGGTGGCGGGCAATCGTATCTGCTGTGATAAAGCCGATCCCATAGATGTCGGCTGCCAGTTGATAGGGATTGCGCGAGACCACCTCTATTGCCTGATCGCCGTACTGCTTATAGATCTTCACAGCGTAAGTGGTGGAGACGCCATGCCCCTGGAGAAAGACCATGACCTCTTTGATCGCCTTCTGGGCTTCCCAGGCGCGCTGGATCATCGCCACGCGCCCCTGGCCAATACCGGGAACTTCGACGAGTCGCTCGCACTGTTCTTCGATGATGGTGAGTGTGTCCAGCCCAAATTGGGCGACAATACGCTTCGCCGTGACCGGACCAATACCTTTAATCAGCCCACTTCCCAGGTACTTCTCCAATCCAGTGAGCGTGGCGGGTTTCGTTTCCTGAGCCGAGACAACCTGGAATTGCTGGCCGTATTTGGGATGCTCTCGCCAGCGCCCGGTGAGGCGCAGTGTTTGCCCGGCAGCAACCGAGGGGAAGCGCCCGATGACGGTGATCAGATCACGCTTCCCGGGGACGGCGAGCCGCGCAACGGTATACCCGGAATCGTCGGCGTGATAGGTCACACGCTCCACAATCCCCTGAAGATGTTCCAGAGGTGGCTGTGATGCGTGTTCAGTTGAGGAAACAGATGATGATGACACCGTCACGTTCTTCCTTTTTCTTGCTTTCCAACGAGAGTATAGCAGTTAGGTTCGTTAATGCCAAGAGTGACTGCGAAGGCGTGAACAACTTTACGATGTTGTTCATGGTCAGGAGAAAGAGCGGGTTGCAAGAGGAGTGGAACAGGTGATCAGGCGTCGAGGCCGCATTTATACCACTGGATTCAGCGGTTCTTCAACAGGCAACGGCTTCCAGTACGATACGTTCGTGAGAAAGGAACTTGTGTGGCTCTGAGTTAAAGCCCCTGACACCCGAGAGACCAGCAAGCACCTTCATTGTAAAACAGCCCAGGATGAGCGCGAAGTATTCTCTTCAGATACCGTTCAGGATGTTCAGATGCCGTGTAATAGCCAGCATCTTTCATTCGCTTCACGATCTCCTCGGCGCTGAGCGGCCCACTGGCTCGTGCAAGTATCCATGTGGCGTACTCTCGTACTTTTCCAGGTGGGGTGACGGCCCGTTCTGGTCTGAGCGTGAGTTGCCGCCTTGCTTCCCCGGCGGCTCTTTCTACTGTTGTCATGGTCTCGGTGATCCTTGCAACCCCTTCGCCGATATTCTCAGCCGTGTGTTTCATGGCTGATGCCACCTCCTCGCCTTTTGTTTGAAGCCAGCGGCGTGAGGTTGGGTGAGCAAGAGCGCAACAGAGAGCGACGACAAGGACTAGGCCCACAATCAGCCACACGTTTTTATCTATTTTCCCTACGATGGAAAGCGAAAGTTGAGCAACACCAAAGGTAGCGTTGAGCGAAAACGTCCCCACAAGCTCGATACCGATCACCATCCCCTCTCGCCTGGAGATATCACGGTAGGCAAGCGCTACATAGACCCACCCTTCAGAGGTCACATCGAAATGCCCAAGGTGCTTGGTATTGTAACAGAGAACGACATCGGGGCGAAGAAGCTCGATGATTTGCCCTGTCGGGACATCATCGGGATCTTTGATGTCTTTCACCCTGGTACTGAGCAAGGGAAGACCTGTAGGATCAAGAAAGGTGATCCATGGAAGGTAACGTTGCACCCAACGCTGCCGTGCTTCAACGGGGTCCACTTTCAATTTCCGGGCAATAGCTTCGTCACCAAGCTTTTCCCACACTTCGTCTCGGACGGTCGTAGACGCAAACAATTTTAAGGCGCCAATGCGTGTCGCCTCCATCAGAGACGTCAGCGGTTTCGCAAGCAATGAATACTTCACATCATTAATCAGGATATTGGTATCGACGACTGCAACGGTAATGTGAGCCCCATCATGGGTATCGACTAAACGTTCGTATTCTTCACCAAACATGCCGTAGGCAAGGCCAAAAACGGTCTGCCCTGCCTGAAGCGCCTCTACAAAATGTGCCACTACTCACCTCTTGTTGAGAAGATTTGGACGACAAAGCTTTTCTGAAGCCGCCTGGTTGAACGCATCTTCCTAATCAGGGTCAGTTGAGCTCTTCAACGGCACTTAGCGTGTAATGCTCAATCTGCTCTCCAGGCTCTCTCGTTTCCTCACCACGTATTTTTTAGGCCCGGGTACCGTGGCCCCATTAATAATTCCAGCCGGGCTGCTGGGGCGGTGAAAACAGATTTTTGATCCACTCAAGCAGTTGTCTGATGACTTTGAGAATCAGAGATTCTGCCTCGTCGATCACAAACTCTCTGCCAATATCGATAGCCGCTGCCACCACGATTCCACCGATTGTCACCTTTGGATGAGTTCTCATTGCATTTACCCTTCTATGAACGGTTGTAATAGATACAAAGATCTTTTTAATCGGGTAGTAACATATGCCCGCATTTAGTAGTATACTTTATTATGCATCACTCAGCGGCAAATAACAAGCAAGTCAGAGCATGAACTATACCAGGTCACGTTGACTTGTAAGAATGCGAAAACTCGTTATGTACCCCTGCTATCTCGCATTGACTTGTAACCATTTCTAATCTACAATAAGAGCATGGATGCGACCTTACCAATGACAACAGAGCAGCTTATTGAAGCATGTGAAGGCCGGGGTATCACCGTGAGCGTCACACAACTTGGACGTTGGGTGCGGGAAGGCCTCATTCCAGATTCGCTCAGACGACGGCATGGGCGAGGCCGAGGAATGGGGACTGAATGGCTTTGGGAAGCAGAATGCCTACCACGAGCAGTGCTAATTGGGCGCGCGCTAGCCATCGGTAATCGATCATTTAAGTACGCTGCAAAGGTCCTGGCAGAAACTGGCTATGCGCCGGTGGCTTCGCGCCTGCGCACCGTCCTCTTAGACTGCTTAGCAGCCTATAAGCAGCTCATGACCGTACGGCAGACGTATCTCACTGAGAACTATCCACGAGCAGAGAAGCGCAAGCGATTGACGAAACATATGCGACGAAAGATGCCTGATATGCCAGATCTGGTATTCGAACCTCTTACCGCGTGTATAGGAGCCCTACTCGGTGTGATCTCCCCGAATGACCCAAATGCTCCAGATGGGGTGAAGCAGCTTCAGCAGTTCCTTTCATTCCCTGTCTTGCAAAAGCGACTGGAAACGATCGATGGCGCCGTGCTGCTGAGAAAATATGAAGAGGCAGGACGTGTGGTACCCAAATTCGTGCCAGTGATGGTGGGGGTGTTCAACTGGTTCCTCCTCCCCCTCCTCAGACAGCAGTTGCAAAAGGAGGGACATGAAACGTCAACGCTCCCCACGAGTATCGATCTGGAGGCGGTTCTAGAGAATATACAGCAAGAAGGGGAGCACATCCTCACTTCTAATTTGGCGATTGGGAAGCTTCGCCTCTATTTCACTATCGCTCTCACGGTCATTCCAGCCGAGGATACCACACTCCTCACCCAGTGGTACATGATGTTTCGGGATGTCCTCTCTCGGCTCCTAGACCATATGGGTCTCTCACCTGAACTGATCATTAGCTTTCTGGAAAGTGGGGAAACATCCTCGGCACACTCCTTGCCCTCAGCCTAACTACCAAGGAGGCTATACAAAGCCTCTGGCAGACCAAGCGCTCGATTTTGCAGGGTCTGCGCTTCAGAACAAGTCAAGTGGTGCGTCTCTCCTGGTGGAATAAACGGCCAAAGCATGCAGTGTTATGACGATAGAACAACCAAGATAGGTCTCAAAAGAAGGGGTGCCATGTCATTTAAAACCGGTCATGTTGATCTCTCTCACACGATTTTTACAGTAGATGATTTACAGAAGGCGCATGATTATCTTTTACAGGTTATCTTGCAGGTGGATTCCTCTTGGATCATAAAATCAAAAGGGCCTTTGGGGAAATATTGGGATAGCGACAGCCCTTACGCCGCCTGTTTCCTTATAGATACAGCTTTCGTGTTGAATCGCTTCGAGCGCCGAATTTCGCCGAGATCGGCCCCAATCTTCCTCCCAAAAGTGAAAGGTATCCTGCGGCCAAATTCCGAAAAGGAGTTTATTGAAAACCTGACTGAGTTTCAAGTGGGATTTGTGCTTACCCAATACGTCAGTCCGCTCGATGTGGATCCCCTGGTCCCTGAGGAATTTTTGCTTCCATTAACAAGTCATCGGCGACCAAAGACACCTGATTTTGCGGTGCAATTACCAGATGACAAGGTATTTTTTGAAGTCACTGTGCTGCATGTCCAGATCCTTGAAGACTGGGATAAAGGTGTAGATGACATGACGGTTGCCCTACAACACCATCTGCGTAAGCAGCACAAGGATCTCACTGTACATCTCCAGTTCCCACTCCCTTTTCCCGGAAGCACCGATCAAATGACCAGGCGTCTTCTCCGTCGGATTGATGCATCTGTCTCGGGGAGAGAAATCTTTAGCGGCGGTGGAGAAATCCGGTGGGAACCTTTGCCGGTTATTACTGCACCTGATATGTCTTCCGTCTTTTCTGCCTTTTTCAACACATCCTCCCCGGTAGCCGTCTTCTCTACCTCTGGAAGGAGTGAGGGCCTGGGCCGCGCATTTGCCCAGCAGCGAAATGTTGCTACGATGCCAGAAGCGGATAGGGTCGAGGCAAACAGACGGCTCTTTAATTCGCTACGTAATACACTGAATCGGAAGCAAGAACAGCTAACGCATGCAAAGCCGGTTCTCCTCGTTCTCAGGTCGGGGCACCGTTGGTTGTTAGAGGATGAACTGATAACAAAGATACAAGAGCGGATCTGGCCGAATCCTGATTATGATTGGATAACAGGCATTGTCTTGTATACACCACGACAAGGATTCAGCCACTCAGATACAGAACATCGCTTACGGCTTTGCCCCAATCCCCAAGCTCAGTGTAGGGCGAGTGATTCCCTAATGCCACTTTTCAATGGAACTGAGCAGTTTCATTCTAGTTTTGATTAGTCAGGTTTGTAGTGTTGGCGATGGCCTGACTGTGTGAGTAGCGGAATCTCGAAGCTTTAACTGCGCCGCATACACGAAAAGGTGATGACCATTGTGTTGAATCTGAGACATGAGGCGCGCCCGAACGAAGAAGTAGCTTGAAGACGCTTTGAAGAAGTGCCTCTATAGTTGTGTGGAATGGATTGGGTGCGTGTTATCGCTGTAAGTACTATCGAGGCCAGATCAGCAAAGTGATCACGAGGTGAGTCTCAGCGAGCGTAGTGTGATAACGGCGAGATTACGAACCGTCAGATCGCTGTCTTCCAACGCAACCTGCGCGGCGTTGACCGCTTGTTCTTTCGTGAGCCATGTCGCTGTGGCCACATTTCTTACCATCACGCGACGCAGGACTGCGGACTCAGAGGAAAAAAGTACGACCAGAGCTTCCCGAGCAGGCATCAGAGCCGTTGTTGGCAGCGAGAGAATTACCTCTAGAACGGAAGAAGGGTGCTTACCCTTGTCCACATCGCTAATGACTTCCGAGATAAATTCTGGTTGGGAAGTGAGGGTACGCGCAATCCCTTGAGTAGCGGCTTTGCGAACGTTGCCGTGCGGATCATCGCACGCATCGAGCCACTCGTGAAGTGTCAAGGCAGAAAGCCGTGAAAGTAATTTGAGTATTTCTGCGCGGGGACAGAGAGGAACGCGACTGCAACACGCGCCGCGAACGTAGCGCTGGTGATCCTCACAGTAATCTCCCCGTGTTGACCAGAGGGTGAACGCTGCTAGCAAGCTTGAGAGATCTGGTTCCAGAAACGTATCCGGTAGCGATTGCAGTGTCTCAGCCGCTGCAATCGCTACCTGGGGGTCGTCAGCAGTGAGAGCCCGCACGAGTACTTCTCTGATCCGCTCATCAGCTTGGCCCTCGGAAAGTCGAGGCAGCTCTCGAAGCAACCAGCCGCACCCCCGAGATAAGGGTCCATCGAGGCGGCGAAGCAGCTTGGCAGAGGCCTCCTTTCCCCAGACGGAGTGAGCCATGAGCGCAACCATCTGGAGCGCAAAATCCTCGCCCCGCTCAAGAACATCCTCTAGCATGCTGGAGGCATCGCGTCCCCCCGCACCAGCCGCGAGTAATTGAGCGGCACTGATCGCGATGGCGCGCGACGGATGGCTTAGGGCGCGCACAAGATCTGAGGCCGGGAGATCTACCCTCTCCGCCACACACTCCCATTTCGGTTCGGCGGGAAGTTCTGGAAGCATACTCAACAGTGCGGTATCAGGGTCCCTCGCTTGCGATGTATCGCTAAAGCGTGCGAGGGCCCACGCGGCATCGGTCGCAACCTCGGTTTGATCCAGGTCGAGAGCAGCAATGGTGCCAGCCAAGACCACATCAACGGCAGCAAGGTCATGGCGTTCGTCGAGCACGAGCCAATCCTTGGCACCGCATTGCGGTAACTGCAGCGCCTGGATAAGCATTGAAAGAGCTATCAGCCGTCTTTGATTGCCTTCTGCAGATGGGGCAGCGCTAGTTACCCGAAGCACAGCCTCAAGAAGAGCTTGATCAGCTTGACGATACTTTTTAGTGATGCTGTCCCAAGGGGTATCTTTTAGCAGCCCCATATACTCTCTCCAGATCTGATCGGCAGTGTCGACATGGCCCAGCCGTTTTAGTCCTTGAAGCAGAGCTTGGAGAGCAGGATCGTTTATGCCTCCTTTAAGACGTGCCAATCGTTCGAGACGTAGAGCTGTCACCTCGCCCGGTCGCGCCCGAACAAGCGCCTCAGCACCGAGCGCGAGCACCTCATTAAAGGTACCCCAGGGCTCACGCCGACCCAGGATATATTTTCGTATGTCTTGCGCGGTTTGCGGCGGTGGTGACTCACCAGGTTCGGGAGCGTCTTTCGGCGCAAGCCAGTCGTCGAAAAACGCTTCCAGTGCATCGAAATCAACCACCGAGTCTCCTGCAGCGAGCGCCAGGCGTAAAGCTGTCAAACGCGTCCACAATTGTGGATGACGAAGCAGCGGATGCAGGAGGGGCCCCATCTGTTCAGCGAGCTGGGCAGCAAGTCCAGTACCATTCTGGGCACTTTCATACGCGACCAGCGGTATCGCCGAGCATAGGCGGTTCGTGATGTGTTCGGCAACCTTGACGGCGAGGGCAGGGGGTACGTGGGCTGATTCGGCAAGGGCGGCGGCGGCCAACAGTGACTCAGTGGCAACGGGATCGTTCTCCCGGTCGAGAGAAAGCAGATGCTCGCCAATGATATTGGCCTTGCCCGCCCCTGCCGCAAGTAAAAGCGTCTCTCGCCAGCGGGCATCATGCCGTACCTTCTCGAGGCGAGCCCTGATCTCGCTATCGTCACAAGCCGCGAGGTAGCGACCAGCTGCATATTCGCCCAGGGTCGCGTGAATAAACGTGTACGCGCCTTCATACCCCACCTGGAGGAGTTCCAGCACGCCGCGTTCTTGCCAGAATGCGAGACAGCACTCCACTTTCTCTTTGGCAGCCAGGAGGCTCTGTCCATTTTCGCGTAGCTGAGAGGCTAGCGCGTCGATCACCTCGCGCCTGGAGCGCCCACCTGGTTGCGGAGAAGCCTGAAGCAGGAGCCATCCCGCTCGATTGAGCACCTCGTGAGCAAAGGCGGCTCCAGGTTCGGGAACTGCGACGCTGCGCTCTTTCGGGGGCGTCTGATACCACAGGGTAAGGACTTGCTCATAGAGAGCGGCGCGGTGGCGAGCAAAGGCAATGCCGTGATGCGCCAATTGCACGAGGAAACCAAGGAGGAGAGGACTTCGGGCCGCCATCGATGCAATCCGGTTGGTCTTGATCTGGGACTGAAATTGCCGAGCCTTGCGCTCTAGCTTGGCACGGTCAGTCTCAACGTGCATCAGGATATTTCTCACGTGGTCCTCAATATGGTTGGTACCGAGGGGAAGCAGTTCAACGTGCTTCCAGTCATCAAAGAAGGCTCGATCATATCCTATCGGTCTGGTCGCCACCACGACCCGTGTACGAGGACGCGTATAGGCCCAGGCGCGTAGCTGTTCTGCTATCCCGACGATGTATGCACCACATTCATCGAGTCCGTCAGCAATGAGACAATCGGGCGCGTTGAACGTGCTCATGAGCACCTGAGACTGGATGCCCGAGCCGGCGGTAGCAACCGACAAGATGGCCTGATCGATACTTTCTCCGTCCGTAAAGCACCGTTGCGCAACAAAGGGAAGTCACACTCGCAGGACGCGCTCTCCAGAGCCAGCTAGCCGATGCGCGGTCCTCTGGCAAAGCGTACTCTTACCTGCGCCCGGCCCTCCAATCACCACCACGCGATGGCCAAATTCGGTGACATCTTGTGCTGAATAGGAGTGTTCGCGGTACGATAATCGTTCCCACTCATGATAGGAAGCAAGTTTCGCCTCTAGCGTTGCTGGGCGCTCCATTTCAACTGTATCACCAAGTGCCTGGAGGTGGACCCAGGCGTGTTCAATCGGAAGGCGCACTCCCAATCCGGGCACGAGAAACGTCGCTGTCGTTTCCTCGAGCCAACTGAGGTATCTGGGGAAGGTTGTTGATGACGTTGTGTCTGCCAGGTGGATATGGTTACTGCTGAGAAGCCTGGCGAGGGTTTGTGCGTCCCTCCGTCCGCGATGCTGAATGAGCTGCATCGCATCATCGACGAGCGTACTCCAGGCGGCCTCCGCCTGGGTGGGATCCGCGAGCACGCGCCTCAGAAGTAGCAGCGCATTCAGCCTCTCATTTGCTGGCCGACGTTCGATATCGAAGATGTGAAGAGAGATGCGTTGGGCAAGTTCGCGAGCAGAGTGTGCTCCCTTGGTCGCAATGTAACGCAGAACCTTCTGCGTCACAGGGTGGAGTCTATCCTCGCGTCCCTGGCGTAAACGATTCAGATCATCCAGGAGATGTGTCTGAATGGGTCTACTGGCCGTAGGATCAATGGCGAGGATGCAGTGAACAAGTGGATCCTTTACCAGGCCTGACGCAAAATGATCAAGAGTCTCGTTGAGACGTGCGTCTGCGCTGAGTCCCCGCTTTGCTTGAACTTCAAATGTCACGTTCGTATGAAGCAACTCGACGCAAAAATCATCTCCGGGTCCCCCTGTTTCTGCCGATACAGCGCAAGGAATGTCCTGGCATTCCTTCATTTCGAGCCAGGCTAATGGCTCACCGGAAAGTACATGCACACCTACCAGGGCTATCATCCGTGCTTGCAGATTATACCCACCTCCCCCTGCGCTGCCACTTCCGCCGCTCATGTTTATCTCCTTAATACAAGTAATACTCAACGGTCATGAAGTCTCCCTTTGCTCTCGCCACATGCTGGAAGATGAAGTATACCATAGGGTTCCTTACCATACCATAGTGGGACCTGCGCAAAAATGTCTCGATTTGGGGATGAACCCTCATTCCAGACTCCTGTGCACAGTATGCAACCTTAAGGCGCTCGGCAGTTCACCTTCTAGAGGTCAGGCGCTGTCTTCATTCATGCTGGCAGCAACCGTGCTTTGTAGATGATCAGCGAGTGTAGTGTAACGTTGCCGATCCAGGACGCGTCTGACTGTAAACCCAATGGCCTTAGTTGGCCATACCAGAATCGCCCGCTCCTCCGTTCGCGTTAGCCTGTATAATGTAAATTTCGACTGAGCAGAAGATAGGGTTGCATAAGCAGGGGAATAACGATGACCAGATATTCACTCCTCTGTGGCTTGTGATCGTGATAGCCCAGGCAAGCTCCGAAAGATCGG
>Ga0070698_100002681_pt1 | contig 19613 bp, 21 predicted proteins | sample KBSK1502metaG_FD_65477 | JGI IMG/M metagenome (GOLD analysis project Ga0070698, IMG submission 65477) | Corn, switchgrass and miscanthus rhizosphere microbial communities from Kellogg Biological Station, Michigan, USA - KBS K1-50-2 metaG | ecosystem: Host-associated > Plants > Roots >...
AGGGAGGCAGTGCGAGAATAACGCTGGTTGTGAATGTAAATTCCGGCACGTCTCCCGGCACGACTATCTCAAACACGGCGACCATTTCAGGCGGTGCCGCTTCAGGTTCAACCCCTGCGACCTGCGCTACCGGCTGCGATCCATATACGCTCGACAACACCGCCACGTCGAATGTGAACGTTATCGCTGGTGTTCCCGGTCCTACTTGCACACTGGAGTGCCCGGCCAGTATTACGACCTTTGCCAATACCACAGAGGGCGGCCAGCGTGGCGCGCATGTTACCTTCAGTGATCCGACGTCATCTGGTGATTGCGGCTCCGTGACTTCAACGCCCGCATCAGGTTCGTTCTTCCCGGTCGGTACGACGGCGGTCACGGCAACCTCCGAGACCGGAGGCGGCATGTGCAGCTTCAACATTACAGTTGAAGAGGGAACCGGTAACGTTTCGATCAGTTGTCCAGCTGACCCGCCACCGGCAAACGCCAATGGTGATTGCGAGGCCGCCGTGGCTGTGGGAACGCCCACCGCGACGGGCGATAACGTATCTCTGTTTGCCACTCGCAGCGACGGCAAACCGATGTACGATTGCGATGAGAACGGCAACTGCACGCGCAGGGCTTCCGATGCTCCTTTCGCGGCCGGCACAACAACCATTACCTGGACGGCGTATTCGCATGACACTGCTGGTCCCTGGACTACACCCGCGACTTGCGCGGCCGGTGACACCCCCGAAGAGTGCCACCGCACAGGCAGTGCGTCCTGCACAGAAGCAATCACAGTTAACGACGTCACGCCGCCAGTCATTACAGCGACTGACTCAACCGTCTCGGCCGACGCAAACTGCCAGGCTGCGGTGCCGGACTATTCCAACGCCGTCACCGACAACTGCTCCTGCTCTGCCGACGACAATTCACAGGATTGCGTTAACAGGCATCGCATTTCCGTAACGCAAGACCCGGATGCGGGCACGATGGTCGGACTTGGACCGCACACGATTCATCTGACGGCGAATGACGGCTCCAGCAATAACAATGGCGCCGGCAATACGACGACAAAGGACATCACGTTTACGGTTAATGACACAACGCCGCCCGTGATTACTTGTCCGGCTAACATGAGCGCAAACACCTTACCGGGCACCTGTTCTGCAGTTGTCATAGTAGGGACGGCAACTGCCACCGATAACTGTGACAGTAATCCGACCATCACTGGCACGCGCAGTGATAACCAATCATTGCTTGCGCTGTATCCGAAAGGAACCACGACGATCACCTGGACCGCGACTGACAGTTCAGGTAACCACTCGTCGTGTACCCAGACGGTAACGGTCGTCGACAACGAGGCGCCTACCATAACCTTCAATGGCCAGACGCCGTCGATGTGGCCGCCGAACCACTCTTATCACACGTTTACCGCGGCGAACTTTATTTCTAGCGTTAGCGATAACTGTGACTCGCTTAGTGTTAACGACGTGTACATCACTAAGGTAACCAGCGATGAGGCCGAGAACGGCGGCGGTGACGGCAATACGCTGAACGACATCGTAATCTCTGGCGATTGCAAGTCCATACAGTTGCGTGCCGAGCGCGTTAACGACGGTAACGGACGCGTGTACACGATTTACTTCAAGCTGAAGGACTCGTCCGGCAACTTCACCACTGGCACCGCCAAGGTTTACTCGCCGAAGAACGAGGGCGAAACGTCGGGAGATGATGGGCCGCAGTACACGGTTACCAGTAGTTGCCCGTGAGTCTGAGAGCGGTTCGTGAACAAAGCGGGTGGGCGCTTCGGCGCTCACCCGCCTCAACCACTTTTCCTATGCAGCTTTTTTGATAAGGAGTACTGATAATGAGAAACCCAAATGGCTCGCGCAGCCAACGCATTTTAGTTATCATCGGCATTATCTTGATCGCCGGTAGCTCTTTACCATTACTATCGCGTGCACGGACGGTTTCAACCTCGCTTCAGATTGTGAACAATTCGAGTCGCGAAGTACGCAACGTTTATCTCTCGCACGTTAACGCTGATGATTGGAGCGCTGACGTGTTGAGCGCGGCGATCCCGGCGGGCCAGTCGTCTACGCTGAACAACCTGGCGTGCGACCAGTCGCAGGTCAAAGTGATCGCTGAAGATTCGGACGGATGTTTTGTCTCTACAACCGTTAGTTGCGGGGAAAGCGCGACCTGGACGATCACTAATGATACGGCCAGAGATTGCGGCCAATAGCCCGTTTGGTCGGTTGTTGTTCTTGGTTTGAAGTCCCACATGATTCCGATTGTGTGGGGCTTCTTATTTGCAGCACGCTCTCACGAGGTTTACGCGGTTGAAAAAGTTAGCTCTATTTTGTCTATGCCTGTTTTTGATCGGAGCTTCCCTGGCGACGGCAGCGCGTGGGCCGCGGCAACAGAATGGCTTCCCGGCTTTCTGGGAGAAATTCAAATCAGCGGTTATCAAAAGGGACAAGAAGGCAGTTGCCGCTCTTTCAAGGTTCCCGATTGGAATGTCCAACGGCGCTTCTAACATCGCGAATAGCCGCGAACTAAGCCGGCGCTTCAGCGAAGTTTTCGATCAGGATACCAATGCCGCTAAATGTTTCTTGAACACAGCGCCAACCGCGGACACTGAACGCCCGGAACGCTACACGGTTGTTTGTCCCAACCAGGGTGACAGTTTTGTGGCCTATGAATTTGAACGAGTCCACGATGACTGGAAGTTCGTTCACCGCCAGTTCCCGACGAACTGTACTTGTAGATAGGCGCACTCGGCTCCTAACAGTCAGCAAATTGTCGAATTCTCGTAAACCTCATTGGCGTCTACTGCGTTCGACTCAATCATCTCTCAACACCAGCATCACAGTTTCAGCGGCGTCCTTGACGACGTTCGACCCCGTGACTAAACTGAGGTATCCTAATTTCTCAAACAATCTGATCCAGCTTCGATTTTTCCAGTTATTGGCCTGCTACCTAGATGAGTACCACTACCAGTGACCGCACCCTAGCGCCCAAAAACGACGTCGCGGCCTCACCTGTAACCTATAAGTTGCCGGATGAACCTTTGACAAAGATCAAGGGCGGCAGGTCCTGGTCTTTCTTTGATTTTAAGGAGCTGTGGTCGTATCGCGAGCTGCTCTATTTTCTTACGTGGCGAGATCTCAAAGTTCGCTACAAACAAACAATTCTGGGCGTGGGTTGGGTCGTAGCACAACCTTTGATGATGACGCTGATATTTACCGTGTTTTTGGGACTGCTGGCACGCGTGCCCACCGGAGGCGTGCCCTACCCGCTGATCGCTTACAGCGGCCTCTTGCCCTGGATGTTCGTGGCGGGCGGGATCAGTGGATGTAGTGTGAGTTTGCTGGCCAACTCTAACTTGATCACCAAGGTATATTTCCCGCGCGTGCTTATTCCCACAGCCTATATCATCACGCGGCTGCTGGACTTTGCCATCTCGTTTCTGCTTTTTGGAGGGCTGCTGGCCATCTATCGTTATGGCCTGCACTATCCACTGACATTGAGCCGGAGTTTTTTGACGCTGCCGATGCTGATGGTGTTAATGACGATGTTCACACTCAGCCTGGGGATTCTGCTCTCGTGCATGAATGTTAAGTATCGCGACCTGAGTATCGGGCTGCCTTTATTCATTCAGCTCTGGATGTTTGTGTCTCCGGTGATTTACCCCGCCTGGGTAGTACCCGAAAAGTGGCGCACCCTGTACTTCTTGAATCCGTTGGCGGGCATCATTGAAGGCTTTCGCAGCGCGCTGTTAGGCCAGCCCCTGAACATGTTCGGGCTCGCTGTTTCAACTGTCGCCACCATTGTGTTGTTTTTCTTCTCGGCTCTAATATTTCGACGAATCGAGAAGAGTTTTGCCGACGTGATCTAGTTACGATGAAGCCAATTATCAAGGTCGAGAATGTTTCCAAGCAATACCGCATCGGCTCGCGCGAGGTCGGCAGTGATCTTGATCAGAGTATCGGCCGAGCTTTTTTCGGTCCCTTGCGTTGGCTGAACGGGGCGCGCAATCGAACTCACTACGAGCACATCTGGGCTCTAAAGGACATTAGTTTCGAAGTCCAACCCGGTGAACTTCTCGGCATCGTTGGCCGTAACGGCGCGGGGAAATCGACCCTGCTCAAGGTCCTCTCGCGAGTCACAGAACCAACCACTGGTCAGATTGAACTTTTTGGGCGGCTTGAAAGTCTCCTGGAAGTTGGTACCGGCTTCCATCCGGAACTTACCGGGCGCGAAAATATCTACCTCAACGGAGCGATCCTGGGAATGAAGCGCCAGGAGATCAAGGGTAAGTTTGATGAGATCGTGGCCTTCGCTGAGATCTCGCAGTTCCTCGACACGCCGGTCAAGTTCTACTCGAGTGGAATGTACCTGCGCCTGGCGTTTGCGGTGGCCGCACATCTGGAACCGGAAATCCTGGTAGTAGATGAAGTCCTGGCTGTCGGTGATGCAGAATTCCAACAGAAGTGTCTCGGAAAAATGGGTGAAATCAGCAAGCATGGGCGCACCGTGCTGCTGGTCTCTCATAACATGGCGAGCATTATGAATTTGTGTCAGCGTGCTCTCCTATTAAAGGAGGGACGGATCGTCGAGGCGGGAAATCCTGGTGAGGTCGTTCAGAATTACTTATCAACCAGCCGCTCCGGAAATGGGGAGGTAGTTTGGCTCGATCTTGAAGCAGCACCAGGCAATGAAATGGTTCGTTTGCTTTCGGTGCGAATCCTTCAGCAGGGTGTGGAAGGTCCCACGGCGGACGTCGATATTTCCCGAGAGGTCTTAATCGAGATTACATACCAGAACCTGGAGGAAGGATCACCTCTCTACACCGGGATTTGGCTCAGGGATCAACTGGCGACCTATGTTCTTTCTTCCGCCAATCTGCCGTCGATGAGTTTGGGCGAAGATCCATGGTATGGCCAACCGCATCCGCTTGGCGTCTTTCGATCCATTTGTCGAATCCCGGGTAACTTCCTTAATGAAGGCCCGTACAGCGTCACCGCCATTGTTGGCAAAGTGCCGAGCAAGACACAGATACTTGAGGATCGCGTCCTGGTGTTTCGGGTTCACGACACGGGCGAAATGCGAAAAGAATATTTGGGTCACTGGGTGGGCACAGTGCGCCCGCGCCTGGACTGGCATACCGAGCAGATAGAGACGGCCGCACCCGTTAGGGAGCTGGAAAGCAGCGCTGCTGGAAGTTTTGTACTTGAATAAGTACAGTAGATTTTTATGACACATACCGAAGCTTACTTGTCCCAGGCTGCCCGGATCGCAACGGCGATTGACGCAGAGGCAATAGAGCGAGTGGTTCGTGGATTGGTACAACTGCGCGAGAGGGGCGGCCGCCTTTTCTTGTTAGGCGTCGGCGGCAGCGCCGCCAACTGCAGTCACGCCGTCAACGATTTCCGGAAGATCGCGGGCATCGAAGCCTACACCCCAACTGACAACGTTGCCGAATTGACCGCGCGCACGAACGACGACGGATGGGAAACCGTTTTCGAAGCTTACCTGCGCACGAGTCGAGCCAACGAGAAGGACGCAGTGCTGGTGATGAGCGTCGGCGGCGGCGATGCTGAACGTGGAGTCTCAGTCAACATCGTGCGCGCGCTCGATGAAGCGAAGCGGCGCGGCCTGGCGATTTATGGAATCGTGGGACGCGACGGAGGATACACGGGGAAAATCGGTGATGAGGTGATCGTGGTGCCGACCATCGATCCGGCGCACATCACGCCGCACACTGAGGCTTTTCAAGCTGTCGTCTGGCACTGCATCGTCAGCCACCCGGACTTGATTGCTCAACCAATGAAGTGGGAGAGTCTGGACGTGATCAGCGAAACTGCTTCGGTATGACGCGGGCTGTTTTTCTAGATCGTGACGGAGTAATAAATCGCGCGCTGGTTCGGAACGGGCGTCCTTATGCTCCGGTTTCCCTCGCCGAGCTGGAATTCCTTCCCGGGGTTGCGGAGGCGGTTGGGAAACTAAAGCAGGCAGGCTTTAAGATAATCGTCGTAACCAACCAGCCGGACGTAGCGACGGGTTTGCTCTCGAGTGAAACCCTCGCGGCGATGCACGAGCGAGTTAGCCTTGAATTGGCGGTTGACGATATCAAGGTCTGCTATCATGTCGACGAAGATCGTTGCGAGTGTCGAAAGCCAAAGCCGGGAATGCTGCTCGAGGCTGCGGCTCAATCGTCGCTCGATCTGGAACGGTCTTATCTGGTAGGCGATCGCTGGCGTGACATCGCCGCCGGCCGCGCCGCTGGTTGTAAGACGATTCTGATACGCTGTGATTACGATGAGCAGCAGGCCGACAGGCCGGACGCCGTAGTTGAGTCTTTGCTCGAGGCGAGCGAATTGATTCTGTCCGGTGAGTTTGAATAAGCGGGTGAAATGATGGCAAGTCTCAAGGGTCTGAAAGTGAAACTCTTCGCCGATGGCGCAGACCTGAGCGTGATTGCAAAGATGGCGGCGAATCCCTTAATCAAAGGATTCACGACAAATCCCACCTTGATGCGCAAGGCCGGCGTGAGCGATTATCGCCTCTTTGCGCTGGACGTGCTCAAGGTGGTCACCGATCGCCCGGTCTCTTTTGAAGTCTTCTCGGATGATTTCGCTGAGATGGAATTGCAGGCGCGCGAAATTGCGTCGTGGGGCAAGAATGTTTTCGTAAAAATTCCCGTCACGAATACCCTCGGCGAATCAGCCGCGCCGTTGATTCGAAGACTCTCAGCGGCCGGCGTTCAGATCAATGTTACCGCGCTAATGACCGCGGAACAGGTCGCCGAGGTGATTGACTGTCTCTCTGATAAGACCAGCAACTTCGTTTCAGTTTTCGCCGGCCGCATCGCTGACACCGGACGGGATCCCATGCCAATCATGCGGCAGGTGGTTGAGTTGCTGCGCCCCTATCCAAAGACAGAGTTAATTTGGGCCAGTCCGCGCGAACTGCTTAACATCTTTCACGCTGAGTCGGTCGGGTGTCACGTGATTACAGCTACCAACGACATCCTGACGAAACTCGATCTGGTGGGTAAGGATCTCAATGACTTCTCACTCGACACCGTGCACATGTTTTGGCAGGACGCACAGAAGGCCGGCTACACGATCGATATTGCTCAGCCCGCGGTCGCTGCTGAAGTTACCGCAGTCCGGCCTCGCCCGGTGCAATAAAACTCAAACTACTAACAAAAAATTTTCCCAGGGAGAGATAAGAAAACTTTGACTAAAGTTCTGGTTACAGGCGGAGCCGGTTACGTGGGATGTGTGCTCGTCCCGAAACTCTTGGAAGCCGGTCATGAAGTGGTCGTTTATGACTTGATGCTGTTCGGCGCGGACGGTTTGCCGGGAGATGAACATCTGCGCGTGGTCAAAGGCGACATCAGAGACACCGCACACCTGGCGAAAGAGCTCGCCGGTATGGATCAGGTAATTCATCTGGCGTGTATTTCCAACGACACGCGCTTTGAGCTGGACTCAGAACTGGGCAAGTCGATCAATTACGATTGCTTCGAGGCGATGGTGGTGGCGGCAAAGGCTGCCGGGGTGAAGCGATTCATATACGCTTCCACGAGTTCGGTGTACGGCGTCAGCGATGCGCCGGAAGTTACGGAGGAACATCCGCTGGTTCCGCTTACTGACTACAACAGATTCAAGGGGATGTGCGAACCTTTGTTGCTGCGACAACAGTCGCCGGAATTTACTACGGTAGTCGTCCGTCCGGCGACCGTCTGCGGATATTCACCGCGGATGCGTTTTGATCTCACGGTCAACATTCTGACCAACCACGCAGTAAATAAAGGAAAGATCACGGTCTTTGGCGGTAGCCAGCAGCGGCCCAATATTCATGTTGACGACATCGCTGAGCTTTATGTGAAGATGCTTGAATATCCGGACGAGATGATCGCCGGCGAGATTTTCAATGCGGGTTACCAAAACCACACCGTCTCAGAGCTGGCCGAGATCGTCAAGAAAGTAGTCGGCGAAGAAATGCCCGAACGAGATTCGATCACGATTGAGACGACTGCGTCCGATGACCTGCGTTCCTATCACGTCTCTTCGAAAAAGATCGCCAGGAAGCTCGGTTACTCTCCGCAGCGCAGCGTTGAAGATGCGGTCCGGGACTTGTGCCAGGCGTTCAAAGGCGGCAAGCTGCCCGACAGTCTCGATGACGATCGCTACATCAACGTACGATATCTAAAAAAGGGTGGCATCGGATGAGCAAGGACAGCATCGCGCTCGTCACCGGCGGCGCTGGATTCATTGGCAGCCACATGGTTGACCTGCTCCTTGAGCGCGGTTATCAGGTGCGCGTCATCGATAACCTCGTGGGCGGGCGCCTGGAAAACCTGAAACATCATCAGGACAATCCGAACCTCGTTTTCCAGCTACAGGATTTGAGAGAGACTGCTCCGGATGATCCTCTGTTTGAAGGCGTTGAGTACGTCTTTCATTTTGCAGGCATCGGTGACATAGTCCCTTCGATCGAGAAGCCAGCGGAATATCTCTCGGCAAATATCATGGGGACGGTGCATGCGCTCGAAGCATCACGGCGGGCCGGAGTTAAGAAGTTTGTCTACGCGGCTTCCTCATCCTGCTACGGTTTGACCAGTGAGCTGCCGACCACCGAGAAAGCGCAAATCAGTCTCGAATATCCTTATGCCTTGAGCAAGTATGCCGCTGAGGAAGCCGTACTGCATTGGGAGCGGGTTTATCATCTGCCGGTGATCTCGATCCGGATTTTCAATGCTTACGGGCCGCGCTCGCGCACGACGGGAGCTTACGGCGCGGTCTTTGGAGTTTTCCTCGCGCAGAAACTCGCGGGCAAACCTTTCACAGTGGTTGGTGATGGCGAGCAAACGCGCGACTTTGTTTTCGTCACGGATCTGGCGCGGGCGTTTTTGATGGCTGCTGAGTCTGACCGCACCGGTGAGGTATACAATGTGGGCGCCGGCAATCCGCAGTCTGTAAATCGCCTGGTCGAGTTGCTGGGCGGCGATGTGATCCACGTACCCAAACGTCCGGGCGAGCCTGATTGTACCTGGGCCGACATCTCCAGGATTCGCGCGGAACTTGGTTGGGAACCTCAGGTCTCGTTTGAGGACGGCGTGGCGCAGATGCTGCAAAGGATCGATTATTGGAGTAATGCCCCGGTCTGGGATCCAGGCTCGATACAGGACGCGACTAAGACCTGGTTCTCGATGCTCTCGGGAAGGAGCTAGCGGTAGTGATGCAGTTTAGAGTTCAAGCTTTAGCTTGTGCGGCGAAAGAGCAGCCTAAAGGCTGAACTCTGAACTGCGCTAACTTCAAACTGCATCACTACCGGAATTAGAAGATAGTAATGAATGAGAACGACTATCGGCGCAAGCTCAAGACGCGCGAAGAACTGCGCGAGATAATCGGGCCGCGACCTCGTGAGCGCTCCGTGATCATGTGTCATGGCACTTTTGATTTGGTTCACCCGGGACACATTCGTCACCTGATGTACGCGCGCAGCAAGGCCGATTTACTGATCACTAGTCTTACCGGTGATGCGCATATCAAGAAAGCGAACTTTCGCCCCTTTGTTCCGCAGCAGCTGCGGGCAATGAACCTGGCTGCCCTGGAAGTCGTTGATTACGTGATTGTCGACGACAATCCGACCCCCTTGGAAAATTTGGCCTTTCTCCAGCCGGACTACTTTGCCAAAGGCTATGAGTACCACGACGGCGGGATACACCCTCGTACGCGCGAAGAGATGGACGTGCTCAAGAGCTACGGCGGTGAAGTAATCTTTACGCCCGGCGACATCGTCTACTCTTCTTCCAGCATGATCGAGGTGGGACCGCCTAACCTCTCGTCCGAAAAGTTGATGGCGCTGATGGAATCTGAAGGGGTGACCTTCAATGATCTGCGTGCGGCACTCGAGTCTTTTCGGGGCGTGCGGGTGCATGTGGTGGGCGACACCATCGTTGATTCCTATGTCTTCTGTTCGCTCACCGGCGGCGTCGCCAAAACTCCGACCTTCAGTCTCAAGTACGAAGAGCAGGTTGATTTCGCAGGAGGCGCGGCGGTGGTCGCGAAACATTTGCGCCGTGCCGGAGCGGAGGTGAAATTTTCGACCGTGCTTGGTGACGACGCGCTGAAGGATTTCGTGCTCGCAGATCTTAACGAGCAGGCCATCCAGGTTGATCCGATTATCGACCACACGCGACCCACCACGCAGAAGAGCGTTTACATCGCCGGCGGTTATCGGATGCTCAAGGTGGACAAACTGGATAACCATCCTATCGGTGATCATATCGTCGCACAGCTTAAAGACTCGATCGCCCGCGATCATGTCGATGCCGTGGTCTTTTCAGATTTCCGTCACGGCATATTCAATCGCGAGACGATCCCGGCGTTGTCCGCCAGCCTGCCTCCAAACGTGTTGAAGATTGCCGACAGCCAGGTCGCGAGCCGCTGGGGAAATATTCTGGATTTTCAGGGATTCGATATCATTACGCCGAATGAGAAAGAGGCGCGGTTCGCTCTCGGCGATCAGGATTCAACGGTCCGGCCCATGGCCATGGAACTCTACCAGCGGGCCGATTGCAAGACACTGATTCTGAAACTCGGTGACCGGGGCATCCTGACCTACCGCGCGCCGTCGTCCGAAGTACGCGCCTTTTTTACCGTTGATAGCTTTGTAGATAAGCTCGTCGATGCGGTGGGGGCGGGCGATGCGCTGCTTTCTTATGTGACGCTGGCGATGGTCAGCACCCAGTCTTCAGTCATCGCCTCGATCCTTGGTTCTGTGGCCGCGGCCCTGGCTTGCGAGCACGAAGGGAACAATCCGGTTGCCCCGGAGGACGTGCTCAAGAAACTAAACGCTGTGGAGAGGCACATACAGTACGCATGAGGGTTGTCATCGTTGGTCTCGGCATCCAGGGAAAAAAGAGGATGGCCATAGCCGGAGAGGACGTAGTCGCATGCGTCGATGTAATTGCCCCCGGCGTTCAGTACCAGACAATTAACGAAGTCCCTCTGGAAGCGTACGACGCCGCCTTAGTTTGCACTCCCGACGAAGCCAAAATTGAAATTCTTCGATACCTGCTCTCTGCTGGCAAGCATGTGCTGGTTGAGAAACCTCTGCTGGCAGGGGCCGCTGAAGAGCTGCACGAGTTACGCAAACTCTCCCGCTCAATGAAAGCGGTCTGCTACACCGCCTACAATCACCGCTTTGAACCACACATAGTGCGCTTGAAGGAAACGCTGGATTCAGGCGTGCTGGGGAATATCTATCTCGCGCGCACGTTTTACGGTAACGGCACGGCCATGGATGTGAAGCAGTCGGTCTGGCGCGATCAGGGGCTCGGGGTTTTGTCTGACATAGGATCGCACTTGCTGGACACGGCGCTCTTTCTTTTTGGTGACCTCGATGCGAAATATGAGTTGTGGAGCTACGACGCACTCGAGAATCGCGCCTGTGATCACGTCCTGTTTGGATCGCGTGGCCAGCCCGTGATCGAAATGGAAGCGACGCTGCTTTCCTGGCGGAATACTTTTACCATGGACGTCTATGGCGAGCAGGGCAGCGCCCATATCAACTGTCTCTGCAAGTGGGGACCCAGTACGTTTGCAATTCGCTCGCGCGTTCTGCCCAGCGGCCGGCCCACCGAAGAGATCGAGACCATTGAGTCGCCCGACCCCACCTGGGCAATCGAGTATCAGTATTTTAGGGAGCTCTGCCGCACGGGGGGCACCAACATAGAAAACGACATTGCGATTAACGAGATCCTGCAAACTCTGGCGCATGCCGCCCGCAAAGGAGCGGCCTAGAAAATGATCGGGTTTGCAGGGCTATCGCATTTGGGACTGGTTTCCGGCATGGCGGCCGCCGCCAAAGGCTTCGACGTGATTGCTTACGGCGCGGATGGCGCGTTGTGTGATCGTCTGAACCGGGGAGAGTTTCCTTTTTTCGAGCCAGGCCTCGAAGAACTTTGGTCCGCGAACCGTTCGCGCATAAATTTTACCGCAGCGGCCGCAGAGCTCAGTCTTTGCCAGGTGATCTACTTGTCGCTCGACGTAGCGACAGATGAGAATGGCGGCAGCGATCTCTCCGGGCTCACAGATCTAATAGATCGGGTTGTAGCTGCCGCTGCCAATGACACGATCCTGATCGTCTTGAGCCAGGTGCCGCCCGGGTTTACGCGAAAACTTGCCGGCCGCATTGAGCCTTTAAGGAACACTCGTGGCTTACAGTTGTTTTATCAGGTCGAGACGCTGATATTCGGACGCGCAGTTGAACGGGCCATGGAGCCTGAACGCTTCATCGTCGGTGCAAACGATCCTCGGCACGAATTACCCGAAACCTACCAGAACGTTCTCTCGGCATTTGATTGTCCGATCCTGGTAATGCGATACGAGAGTGCGGAGCTCGCGAAAATCTCAATCAACATGTGTCTGGTCTCGTCCGTTTCCGTGGCAAATACCATGGCCGAGCTGTGCGAAAAAATTGGCGCCGACTGGTCTGAAATAGTTCCCGCGCTCAAGCTGGATAAACGCATCGGCCAATATGCTTACCTAACTCCGGGCCTGGGAATCGCCGGCGGAAATCTGGAACGCGATATCGCGACGGTCGTATCGCTCGCAAATGAGTTCGGCGCGGATGACGGAGTCCCGGACGCCTGGATTGCCAATAGCCGCTACCGGCGTGATTGGGTTTTGAGGGTGCTGCATGCCGGAGTGATCTCGCGCGTGGCCAATCCGATGATTGCGGTTTGGGGGTTGGCTTATAAGCAGGACACGAATTCCACAAAGAACTCGCCCGCGCTCTTTCTGATTGACGCGCTCAAACCTTTTTCGGTTCGCGCGTACGACCCGGCGGTGACACTCGAGGCTGGCATTCAACCAAACTTCCTGCAATCGGCAACGGCGCTTGAGGCTTGCGAAGGCGCAGATGCCCTTGCAATCATGACGCCCTGGCCCGAATTCTCTGCGATCGATATCGCCGAGATTAGACAGTTAATGAAGGGACGCGTGATCGTCGATCCCTACAGCATGCTTGACGGAGAGACCTGCGGCCGATCGGGATTCTCGTACTTCAAGCTGGGCTCGCCGGCAGGAAAGGGCAAATGAAGAATGATTAGACACCTTACCTCAGAAACAAGTCCGGCGCGCGTCGTCGTGGTTGGCGCTAGCGGATTCGTGGGCCAGGACATCACTCGTACTTTGAGAGAGTCAGGAACCGAAGTGGTCGCGCTGTCGTCCGCTGACGTTGATCTAACGAAACCTGAATCGGTCGACGCTCTCGGACGCATGATCGGCGAGCCCGACTCTCTGGTAATCGTCTCAGCGATTACTCCCGACAAAGGGAAAGACGCGGCGACGCTAATGCGAAACCTGGCCATGGGCCAGCATCTCAGCGCTTTTCTCGAGCAGGCCAAGCGGGCGCACGTCGTCTACATTAGTTCCGACGCCGTCTATGCCGATGACGCCAATCCGGTGAGAGAGAATTCCTGCTGCGATCCATCGAGCTTTCATGGCCTGATGCATCTGGTGCGCGAGCGCATGTTTGCCGAAGCGGTGCGAAAGACAGCAACGCCTTACCTCATCCTGCGCCCATGTGCCGTGTACGGCGGGGGCGATACGCACAACAGCTACGGCCCGAACCGTTTCTTGCGCACGGCGCTCAAGGATCATCAAATCAGTTTGTTCGGTCAGGGCGAAGAGCAGCGCGATCATATTTACATCAAGGACTTGAGCCGGCTGGTGGCCCTGTGCCTGGCCCGTTCCAGCGAAGGTGTACTCAATGTCGCGACCGGGCAGTCCGTTTCTTTCTTTGAAGTGGCGGAAAAGATTGCACAGCTTTGTGGGGACGGAGTTGAGATCAAAGGCTCGCCGCGCGCGAATCCGGTGACGCACAGGCATTTCGATGTCACTAATATTCGTAAAGCATTTCCGGAGTTCGTGCTGACTTCTTTAGACGATGGGCTGGCCGAATTCCTGCGGGAGATTAAGGACAATCAGGCAGGTTAGTTACGGAACCGCTTGCGGTAGCAAGCTGGTTTACTCGCGAGTCTTTCGAGAACGGCAGTGTCTTAAATTGGTTTTTCTTTGCGCCTTAAGTATGTTCTTAGCGCCTTTGCGTGAAATATCACCAGCCAGAAGTTCATTTCACGCAAAGGCGCAAAGAAGATCAAAAGGCGCAAAGTGAACTCAAGACACTACCCTGAGAACGTTAAGGTTGCTTCAATTTTTCTTCTGCGCGATGATGGTGCGCTTCTATTACAGCATCGCGACAACAAACCGGGCCTGCCGCTGGCGGGAAAGTGGGCGCCGCCGGGCGGTCATTGTGAAGCAGGCGAGGAGATTGAGGTTTGCGCCCGGCGCGAGCTAAGCGAAGAGACAGGATACCAATGCGAAAGGCTGCACCTGCTGTACTCGTTTATTGATAAAAACGTTGAGCATCACGCACCTTATCCGCTCACAGTCTTCTGGGCCCCCTTTGACGGCGTGCAAAAATTAACCTGCTCTGAGGGTCAGGCCCTTGAGTTTATCGAGCGCGAACGCGCGTCAAGCTATGAGATTCCGCATTATCTAATCGCGATTTGGGATCAGGTAATCGCCGCTTCAAATAAGAAAAAGCAAGAGATGTCTGGGGAGAAGAAATGAAAACTTACGCCATACTCGGCGGCAACGGCGTCTTCGGCGTTCAAGCTGCGTTTTACCTGCTGGAGCACGCCGATCCAAAAAAAGTTATTTGCATTGGCCGCAATCCGGAGAAGCCCGAAGCGTTCACGCTCAACGTGGGCAAAGACGATCCGCGTTATGCTTATCATCAAATTCACGTCGTCTATGAACAGGATCGGCTGTTCGAACTTTTCGATAAAGAAAAACCGGAAGTCATCGTTAACTTTGCCGCGCAGGGCGAGGGGGCTGCGTCGTGGTCAAAGTTCTGGCGCTTCTATGAAACGAATGCAGTGGCGCTGGCCAAGATGACCGAAGAGCTACTGCATCGAGATTATCTCGAGCGCTGGATTCAGATTGGCACGTCGGAGCTGTACGGCTCATGTGATTTTCCGGCGCAGGAAGAGACTCCGATTCAACCGACGAGTCCCTATGCGGCGTCAAAGGCGGCCGCCGACATGCACCTGCTGTCGATTTCCAAGGTGCTGAAGTTTCCGATGAACATCATTCGTCCTTCGAACGCATATGCGCCGGGCCAGTTGCTGCATCGCGTTATTCCCAAGGCTGTTCTGTGCGGATTGACCGGCCAGAAGTTGCCGCTGCATGGCGGGGGCCGTGCCCGCAAGTCATATATTCACGCGCGCGATCTGGGCCGGGCCATTCATCTTGTTTCTGAGCAGGCGCCGCTCGGAACTGTCTACAACGCGGGGCCGCCCGAGCCAACTTCAATTCGCGATCTGGTGGCGCAAGTGGCGGAGGCGATGAACATGCCTTTCGAACAGTTGTGCGAAGTGACCGAGGATCGCCTGGGTCAGGATTCGCAGTACTGGCTCGACAGCAGCGCGATCAAGCAGGCAGTCGGCTGGGAACCGGAGATCGATCTGAAAGAAGGCATCAATGAGATGGTTGAGTGGGGCAAGAAGTATTTGGATTACTTGCGCACGGTTTCGACTGGTTATGTGCTGCGGGCCTAAGCGCCGAGCCAAGTTCCAATGGAGTTTAGAGTACAAACTTTAGTTTGCTCTGATTAGCTTGTCGCCTCGTAGAGGCGAAATGTTTATAGCAACGGCCTAAGCCATACATTTAAAGCTCCGGAGGAGCGAAATGTCTGTGTTGCGCTCCTACGGAGCGCGGAAAAACAATCTAACGACTGGTGCTATAGATATTTGGCTCCTACGGAGCCAGGCGACGGTGCGCATTGAAACAAACCAGACTTGAAGAAGGTCCTTTAGCCTGGGCAGCGGCAGCCTAAAGGCTGAACTCTAAACTTAAACTGCATCGTGATGAACCAAAACACAGTGGCTGAAACCTTCGACGCCAAACTTTCAAAGCAGCGCTGCTTGAAGTTTCGCCGGCGCATGCTCGATATCTCGCAGACGGTGACCGCGTTGCACCTGGCCGGTGCTTTCTCGTGTATCGAGATAGTTGACTGTATCTATAACGGTTTAATGCGGCGCGACGAAGAAGGTAAGTCGGTTGACACGTTCCTCTTGTCGAAGGGCCACGGCTCTCTGGCTCAGTACGTCGTGCTGGAAGATTTGGGTGTTCTGCCGCGCACGGAGTTGGATAGGTTTTGTCAGCCCGGCTGTATCCTCGGCACTCATCCTGATTTTGGAATCCCTGGAATTGAAGCCGCCACCGGCTCGCTCGGTCACGGCCTGCCGATCACAGTCGGCATGGCTTTGGCAGACAAAGTCCAGGGTAACGATCGAGTTATCTATGTGGTCTTGAGCGACGGCGAGTTACAAGAAGGTTCTACCTGGGAAGCGATGATGCTGGCGCCGAGTCTTGGTTTGCGGAACCTCGTGGCTGTAGTTGATCTGAACGACTTCCAATCGCTGGGCCGAACCAGCGAGATTTTTCCGAATTTTTATCCGGTGCTGGAAAAGGTCTCGGCCTTTGGATGGGAGACTGTCGAAGTTGACGGTCACGATCAGCAAGCGATCTTTGACGCTGTTTCGTCCCGCAAAGGCAACGCGCCGATGATGGTCATTGCCCGGACCATCAAGGGCAAAGGTGTTAGTTATATGGAGAGCGTGCCTATCTGGCATTATCGATCGCCGTCTCCGGAAGAGTATCAGCAAGCCCTGGCAGAATTGGCGGGCGCAGAGGAAAAAGTTTGAGAGATACTTTTGCACGAACGCTTTATCAGGTAGCCAAGAGGCAACCGAACGTCTTTATCGTCGTCGCGGATATTTCTCCGGCGGGCAGCATGGCGCCTTTTCGCGAAGAGTTCCCCGAACAGTTCATCAATGTCGGAGTCGCGGAACAAACGATGATTAGCCTCTGCGCCGGGTTGGCTTTGCGTGGCTGCCGGGCCTTTGCTTATACCATCGCGACTTTTTCAATTTATCGTCCATTCGAACAGGTGCGCATCGATCTCTGTTATCAGAACCTGCCGGTAACCGTCGTCGGCATCGGCGGTGGCGTTGCTTATTCCACGCTGGGCGGAACTCATCACGCCCAGGAGGACATCGCGGTTGTGGGAGCGATCCCGAACATGGCGATCATTGCTCCGTGCGATCCGCTGGAGACTGAAGCCGCGACGTGGGTCTGCGCAGAGCGCAACGGGCCGACCTATCTCCGTTTAGGAAAAGCAGGCGAGCCAAACCTGACTGCCGCAGCTCCGGAGCCTTTCGAATTCGGCAAAGTGAGACTGATAAGACCAGGCAAGGACGTCTGCATCATCGCCTATGGGCCCATCATGAAGATGGCCTGGGAAGTTGCCGAACGAATCGAGCGCGAGACGGGACGATCCGTCGCTCTGGTCTCGGCCCATACGGTCAAGCCTTTGGACATCGACGGCATCAAACGCATCCTGAATAGTTTCGAGACTGTCGCGGTGGTCGAAGAGCACTCTGAGCGCGGCGGTCTCGGCGGGCAAGTCAAACAACTGGCGTGGGACGCCCGCGCGCAATGCAAATTGGTGACCTTCAGTTTGCAGGACAAGTTCATACATCAGTTCGGATCGCAACGCGATATGTGGACGGCGCATGGACTGTCGCCGGAGATCATTTACGAAGGAATCGTTGCAGGTTGATCGAAGGAGCAGGGACAAGCTTGGGAAACGAAATCGACCTGCTGGATCAATATCCGAAATCACCGCGCACTGGGAAAGTTGGAGAACGCGCGGTTCATGTCACCGCAGAGCAGCGCGAAATCTCACGCCAGTTTGGCGAGCAGTACTTCGACGGTGACCGCATGTATGGCTATGGTGGCTACAATTACCATCCCCGATTCTGGCAGGGCGTGGTGCGCAGGATTCGCGACTATTACCAACTGCCGGATACTGCGAGCCTGCTGGATGTTGGTTGCGCCAAAGGTTTCATGTTGCATGACTTCAAAGAGTTGATGCCAAACCTGACAATAGCGGGTCTCGACATTTCGGAATACGCGATCGAGCATGCAATGGAAACAGTCCGGCCGTTCGTGCAGGTAGGCAACGCGAAGGATTTGCCGTACCAGGACAACTCGTTTGATCTGGTGACGGCTATTAACACGGTGCACAACTTACCGCTTGAGCAATGCAAGCAAGCGTTGCGCGAGATCCAGCGCGTCTCGCGCAAACATTCATTCGTACAACTCGATGCCTACCGAACTCAGGAAGAGAAAGAGCGGTTGGAACGATGGGTCCTGACCTGCAAGACGTACATGCATGTGGATGAATGGAAAGAAATATTTAGTGAGATTGGCTATACGGGTGATTACTACTGGTTCATCGCCGAGTAATGATGGCTGATAACGATAAATAGTTTCGGTACAGAACCGGTCGCGGTAGCGAACGGGTTATATCCCGAGTAAGAACCCACTTGCTACCGCACGCGGTTCCGTACCCGGCATTGTTTTGAAAGCCGCGCCTCTGATAACGATAGGAGTATTTGATCAATGGAAACTGAGAAAACCAGGGAACCGCAATACCAGGTGCAGGTAGCTATCCGCGACTCAGAAGGTCTCGCGTCTTTGGGCCTGACGACTAATCAGGTTTGGCGCGACGACCCGCGCCACCTGCTCTTCATCCTCGCCCGGTGCAAGTTCGTGGCGAAGATGCTGAGTGGAAAACGACGCGTGTTGGAGGTGGGCTGCGGTGATGCGTTCGGCTCGCGGATCGTGCGGCAGGAAGTGGACGAGCTCTGTGCCGTCGATTTCGATTCCGTCTTTATCAAAGATGCCAACGAGCGCATGGACGAGCGTTGGAAGTTTGATTGTCGCGTGCACGACATGCTTTCGGGACCGGTCGAGGGCGGTCCTTTCGATGCCGCTTACACTCTCGACGTCATAGAACACATCGACATCAAAGACGAGGATCTGTTCGTTTCAAATATAGTGAAGTCACTGGATGAGCACGGCGTTCTGATCGTGGGCTCGCCTTCGATTCAATCCCAGGTCTATGCTTCCGAATACAGCAAGCAGGGTCATGTTAATTGCAAGGATCACAGGCAGCTGAAGGACCTAATGCTGAAATACTTTCATAACGTTTTCGTCTTTTCGATGAACGATGAAGTGGTTCACACCGGCTATTATCCGATGGCTCATTACCTCTTTGCTCTTTGTGTCGGCAGAAAGGGATAGCTGCGTCAGTGGAGAATTAGATTGCCGGTCTTGACCGGAATGAATAGGTTTTCGGCGAAGCGCGCGCGAACTTGATCCGCTCGAACCCCCATGCTAGTTTACGGGTGAAGTCGATTTTAGATACCGGCGCAGTTTAGAGTTCAAACGGCCTTGCCCGAAAAGTAGGTTTATGAGTCCGCGTTAGCGGACGCATGAAAATAGCCCAGCGATTTCATCGCTGGGGTTCGGTCGGAGGGCGGAAGGAAGTCCGTGAAGCGGACGGCTGAAATGATTAAGGATCTGACCGGTTGCTTTCAGTCGTCCGCTTTACGGACTAAACACCTTGCACCTCTTTTTCCCAGCAGTGAACTGCTGGGCTATTTTCAATCGTCCGCTAATGCGGACTCA
>Ga0070698_100002682_pt1 | contig 19612 bp, 13 predicted proteins | sample KBSK1502metaG_FD_65477 | JGI IMG/M metagenome (GOLD analysis project Ga0070698, IMG submission 65477) | Corn, switchgrass and miscanthus rhizosphere microbial communities from Kellogg Biological Station, Michigan, USA - KBS K1-50-2 metaG | ecosystem: Host-associated > Plants > Roots >...
CCGTCCCACAATCAGCAATATGGGAACGAGCGCAATCCAGGCGAGCGGCCAGAGACTGAGATCTGGAAAAGAGATAATGAGAAGTATCGAGGAAAGCAAAGCGACGCCGCAGTCAGCCAGTGACGGGGTTTCGCAGCGAATGCGAGTGGCAAATCCTGAAAACCGAGTTGTTGTACCAGCGGTCGTCTGAGAAGGTGTGGCTACTGCGTCCTGCATTGGCCCGGAGTTTATCAAAAGCCTGATCGACCCGGGAAAGTTTCCTGAGCGCTTGGCTTGCTGTTGAAAGAGGCCGCGAAGAAAAGCCATGAAAAATTATTTTTAGAGTGACGGTAGAGGGGGGAGAGACTACTCAAATCGGGCATAAACATAGTCAAAAAGACAGAAAACGTCACCGTCAAAGTGACAAAATTCGTCCAGACTGAACGGACATTGAATTCGAGATTCTTGATACTTAACTGGTGATTGGCGCCGCGCGGGAGTGGAAACGCAACGTGGCTCAGCAAAAGTAATTAATGGACGCTAAATGCAGGAGAACCCAGTCATTTCTGACTGGGTTCCAATTTCGGGGGGAAGCACTGAAGGGTCGCTCGGCAGGTGGCTGGCGCAGCGGCAGGCGGCGCTCAGAGAAGTGATGGCGGCGGGGGCACTTCCAACCTTTACTTTGGGTCTTCCGTGCGTGCCGGTTCTTCTTAGAGCAGCTTGCGTGCCACAGCGAAGAATTTTCTGGAAGGCCGCGACCATTGCATATAGACCCGGCACATTCAACGACCTGCCAAAGCAATTGGCAGCGAAACGTGACCAAACCGTTTGTATCAATTGCCTCAAATTTGACGAGGTGGACTTGGAGATGAACTGGAAATAATTGAAGCCTAAAAGAGGGAGAACCCAATCATTTCTGACTGGGTTCCTGTTTCGGGGGGAAGCACTGAAGGGTCGCTCGGCGGGTGGCTGGCGCAGCGGCAGGCGGCGCTCAGAGAAGTGATGGCGGCGGGGGCACTTCCAACCTTTACTTTGGGTCTTCCGTGCGTGCCGGTTCTTCTTAGAGCAGCTTGCGTGCCACGGAGAAAGTTTTTTTGGAATTACAGAGGAATTCAAATTGGAGTTGTTCTGTCAGTGCGGACGTGAGTCTGCGCGGTGAAGTGAGTAATTGAAAACTAATCGGAGACTTCGACCAGAGCGAGATGACCTTCGAACCCTATCACTCGCACTTGGGCGCGAGTTGAAATGTGAGTCCCGTCCTTCGATCGGGCCCGCCATAACTCTCCGCACACAATCACGGTGCCCTCAGGCTCGAGTTTGGTATCAACCTGGGCCAGCTCTCCAATTAACTTAATGTCACCGGCACCGGCTCTCTTGTGAAGATAGAGGGCCACAACCACGAGTGTGGCCAGTGCCGCGACACTGGTTAGAACTCCGATGAGCAAGAAGAGCTTCACTACATTGATCCTGCAGTTATTGGCAAACGATTAGACGCACTATGAAAACGAAATGAGGCAACCCTCGTCAAGAGAATTGCCCCAAATCTGAAATCTCAGAAGCAGTTAGTTCTTGCCCATCGTCACCTGTCGCTGCAGAGCAATCGCTTCCTGATTGTTAGAGTCTATGTTCATTGCGCTCGTGGCAAACTTCGTCGCCTCTCCGCGATCTCCTCGCTCCAGGAAGATTCGGCCCAACAGAATGTGGGCGTCGATGAGTTTCGGGTCCCAGAAAATAGCGGTTTTTAGCGCGGCGATTGCCGCTTCCTGATCCCCACGCCGCTGATTGATTCGCCCACTTAGCAGGTAAGCCTCAGCGTTTGTCGGTTCAAGCATGACTACTCGGTGCAACTCAGGGAGCGCCTCGTCATCACGTCCAGACTGATAGAGGTCACGCGCCTTCGCGAGCAGGTCCTCTTTACCCGTTCCGGCGTTTTCTCTAATCTCGGTTTCTCTTCTGAGATTGGCCACGTCGTCGCGATTCAAAACATCCCGCATACGCAAGGAAACCCCGTTCACACTCTGCGACTTCTGCCATTCAGTCTGCCATTTTGCGTAAGTCTGCAAATAGCGCCGCGCCTGATCGTCGGCGGCGTTGGCAGTTTCTGTTTTTCCTGCCTTCTCGAGAGACTTAGCGTAAAGGAAGTAGGCCTGACCGTCCCTCGGATCGGCCGTAATCACAGGCTTGAGTTGATCCGCTGCTTCGCTGTATTTGCCCGCAAGAAACAGAGCCAGAGCATAGTTAAAATGAACGAGCGGATCGTCAGGCGACGACTCGGCGGCCCGGGTCAAAAAAGAAGTACCTTGCTCCAGCAGTCGCGCTCGCTCGCCTTCTTTCTTTTCTTCGCGGGACGCCTGCACAGCAATCGCGCCGGCATTGTTGTATATTCCGATTAACGGAACGTCGGATGATAAGGGAACGATCGCTGCCAGGGCATGACCAAGATCGCCCATCTTCGCGTAGCCCAGCGCGGCATAGAATGCAGCCTCAACGTAGTGTGGATCCTTCTTCTGCACCTTTATGAAATACTCGGTGGCGTCCTTCCATTTTCCGTCGAGCATATAGAAGCGTCCCAGCTCAAAAGCTGCCTGAGGGTAGACGGCTCCGCCGAGAGCATCAGCGTAATAACGCAGCGCATTTTTCAGATAGTTTACTCGTCGTGGATCACGCTCGGTTAACAATACTGCCTTGACGTATGCCTCAAACGCGCGTTGCGGAACCTTGGTGGCTTCGTCCACCAACTGGTTTTGAGAATAGGGGAGCGCCTTGTCGCGTTGATAAAGAATCTGATATGCAAGCCGACCGTGGATTGTTTGCAGAGTGGTAAGCGGGCCACCAAAATCAAACTGTTGCGTCGCCCAGCCGCCATATAGGACTTCGCCCAGCATCCTTCCTTCGTTGACTTTGATTACGCGCGCAGTCATTTGCACCAGCGCCTCTGTCGGCGATTTCTCTTTGTCGTCTTTCGCTTTGTCGGGCTTGCTTTCATCCTGAACCGGCGTAATCGAGTAGCTACCGATCACCACCATCGTGGCTTTGGCTTCGCGCGCGAGCTTGATGGCGGTTGCGCGCGATGGAATAACCGTCTCGGGAAGCCGAAGCCGTTGGTAAGCAAGCTCGCGCTCATCGCTGGACACTACGAGCAAACCGGGCTTGTTGAGCAGCTCCGACAGCGAATCAGCAAAACTCTCACCCACCCAGTTGTATTCGGGGCGATTTGAGGTGTTCTCAAACGGCAGCACCATGACGACGTCGCCACTGGGCGCTGTTTGCCCGAAGCAGTTAGCGGCGGACAGCCCAAGGAAAAGGCCGATGGCCAGTATGTTTAGTAATTTAATAAATCGCATCAATTCTAATTTCCTACTCGAGCCGTTTTGGCGCCCAGGTTTGATGCCCTCAGCCTATCGGCGGTTGGTTGAAAACGGTTGGTCACACCTCCGACACCGTCCATTTAAGCTTGGTTAATAAGGGCAAATTATTACGTATTTCTGTTAAAGGTCTCTGTTATGACTGTACCAGAAAAGGGATTCAGACTAAAAACGGTTCGCTTCCCAAGGTTACGGTGCATTCTCGGTGAGGACCGTAGCTGACCAACTAATCGAGCAATCCAACCCGTTGAGGCGCCTGGGCATCTAGACAGGTTCAGATCTTGCGGGCGTAACTCTTCTGACTCCTGGTCCAGGGATTCTTTTGATGTCGATGACGCTGCCGTTATTACTTGGCTAGTGTGATTGTTTTGAGTTAAAAAGTGTCACGGTCTTCCCGAACGAATAACCGTTGCTCTATGAGTTTTAGCATGAGAGCTACCCGACAGCTCCTCGTCCTTACGCTCCTCCTGGGAACAATCGCGTTCGCGACTTCACCCATCTGTGCTCAAGAAACCACCGAGGCCTATTTTGAGTTTCGTGTTTCTCCCCACCCTGAAAAGTTTATTTTCAAACTTACTGACCCTACAAGGATTCAGGAAGCCCGAGACATCCTGACAACAGGCTCGCAAAAGATCGTTGCGGGAACGATTATCAAGCAGCCCGTCTATTACAATCCTCAGTGGAGTTTTCATTTCGACCCGAAAACGGTCGGTTTTGTAGACATCGCAATTGAACTCTGCGATTCCACCATTCAAGGAATCGAAGGTAACCTCGACGCGGCGTACCCCTCATGGTGTCCCTGGAGCACACAGCTCTTGCGAGAAGTAGCGGCGCCACCGTTGCCCGGGCCAGGCAATCTTGAGCCGACCGTTTCCATGACGTTTCCCTACGCCGACTTCGTCTACAGCGACAGCGCGCCGGCTAGCCTGTCGCTCAGGGCGAATGCCGATGATCCCGACGGCTCGATCAGCAAGGTGGAATTCCTTAATAGCGGGAGGAAAATTGGTGAAAGAACAGCCACGCCCTACACGGTCGATTTGATTAATCTGCCTCCGGGCACCTACTCAGTTTCCGCAGTTGCCACTGACAATCTGGGCGCCACGCGCCGATCGAGAAGTGTTAGTTTCACAATCACCCAATCAACCTCCGGCAATGTCATCGACGAAACGCAGTTCTTTGTCACACAACACTACCGCGACTTTTTTGGACGCGAGCCCGACGCGCCCGGCCAGGAGTTCTGGGCGAACAACATCGAAAGCTGTGGCGCGGATGCGGCGTGCCGCGAGGTAAAGCGGATTGACACTTCAGCGGCTTTCTTCCTATCGATCGAATTTCAAGAGACTGGTTACCTGGCTCACCGGTTCTACCGGGCGAGCTTTGGCCGTCGCCCACTTTTCGCTGAGTTTCTGGCCGACCAACAGGCTATTGGTGATGGTGTGGTGGTTAACGCACCAGGTTGGGAACTGTTACTGGAAAGTAACAAGCGGGCCTTTGCAGACTCGTGGGTGACACGCAGTGGCTTTAGCTCACTGTACGATGGGTTTAGTAATCAGCAATTCGTCGACACCTTGATTGCTAACACGGGCACGACCTTTACCGACACAGATCGCAACGCGTTCATTGACGTTCTCAACACGCAGGCGATGACGCGAGCACAGGTGTTGCGCCTGATTGCGGAGGATCAGTCTTTCTACAATGCGGAATACAACCAGGCATTTGTAGAGATGGAATACTTTGGCTATCTGCGGCGTGATCCTGATGAAGGCGGCTTCAATTTCTGGCTGGGCAAATTGAACCAATTCGGCGGCGACTTCCGCCGCGCAGACATGGTGAAGTCTTTTCTGGTTTCAGGCGAATACCGGCAACGCTTCGGCCCGCCGTGACGTCAGTGCTTCATCCGCTCAAGCTGTTTTGATCGGACCTTCTACGGGTCACGCCGTCACGCGCCCTATCATTGTTTACTGCATGCCTGCAGTTTCGTCACCCGTGCTTGAATCGGTGATCATGATTCCGTCGGTAATCATGATGCCGTCAGTAATCATGATGCCGTCACTGATCATGATGCCATCACTAATCATGATGCCGTCAGTGATCATAATGCCGTCGGTAATCATAATGCCGTCGCCCAGCATGATGCCGGTGGGACAGAAAACTCCGCCTCCGCCCAATGGCGTGCCGTTACTCTTCATCAAGTAATTCCCGAGCGCCAGGTTGCTGGTCCACATGCTCGAGTTCAGGCTTTGTGAATAGGTTGATTCAATGACGCCATCGCCCAGTAAGTACCCTTTGCCATAACTCTTCTGATACTTCGTAATTAGGTTTGAGCCGGTTATCGTAGCGTGATTCAACACGAATCCCTGCGCCCAGGGAAACGCATAAGTAGAAATCGTTGTTTGCGGGCTCGGCGCCGACTGCGTCAGTAGTGACGAACCAACAGCCGGAGTTGTACCCAAAAGTCCGCCGAGCAGGTCATTGCGCACCAATTTAGCCACTGACACCGCGCCGGCCACGTTCAGTTGTCCCGCACCCTGTTCAAATGTATTGAAGCCGTTTAGCGGCTGAGCCGTGTACATGAGAATCATCTTCACCATGTTTGGCGTAAGGTTTGGATTCGCTTCGAGCAGCAAAGCAGACGCGCCTGCCACCATCGGCGCCGACACTGACGAGCCGCTCATGTACATGAGCTTCATGTTCGTGGTCGAGTAGTTATTGGTTTCAAGCTCTGGATGCAGGGTGACCAGTCTGTTGTTCTTGGCTTCAGCGGAGATGATTTTGTTTCCGGGTGCGACGACATCGGGTTTGATTAGATTGTCGTAGTGCTTCACACCGTAAGCGTCGGTCGAGAAACTTCGTGTTGGACCATGCGAGCTGTAGGTCGTCACCGAATCTTCGTTGCGAGGGTCGCTGCCATAGGTATTGCTGGCGCCCACGGTGATCGCTGAAGGTTCGTTACCGGGACAGTGAATTGCGCCGTAAACTTTTCCTGCTGACGTTTTTCCATTGTTGCCGGCCGCTGCCACCACTACGACACCAGCGTTCACCAGCTTGCGGACCGCCTGGCAAACGGGGTCGCTCTTGTAGGAGCTGATCGCCGGAGTGCCGAGACTCATGTTAACTACTCGTATGTTATAGGCCTGGCGATTGGTCATGACCCAGTCGAGCGCTTTCAACACGCCGGAGACCGTGCCGATCCCTTGCGAGTTGATTACGCGCAGATTTACGAGATTAGCTGCGGAGGCGATGCCTTCGTACTTGCCGTTAGTTGCAGTGCCGGCTCCTGCCGCAACTGCAGCCACGTGCGTGCCATGACCGTAAGGATCGTCGGTGCGATTTTCACCCGTGAAGTCTTTGCTGAAGGTAACTTTGCCTGCCTGACTGGCGAAAGACTGATGCGTGACATCGATTCCTGAGTCGAGAATGGCAATGCTCACACCAGAACCGTCGAGACTGTAGTTGAAACCCAAAGCAGTTTTCTGCGCGCGGCTCTGCTGTGTACCGGTGGTATTGGTAACGTGGCCAAAGGTGCGAACCTGAGTATCGAGCGAGATGTACGAGATTGAAGGATCGGCCGCTAATACATTCACTGAATCGGCGCGAACATCGAGCAGCGTTATGTTGAGAGCTAACAGGACGCCCTGGACGATACCGCCGACAGTTTGCACCAGCCCACCCAACAACCCGCCCAATAGACCACCCGAGGTCAAAGAAGGTGACGAGGTGGACTGCACAATCACCTTCACACGACTGCTACCTTGACCAGATTGGATTAGTTGACGCAGTTCCGGCGAAATCTTGTCAACAGTGGTAGTAGCAGTAGCTGCCTGGGCTTTGGTGTCGTCGAACAAGAGCAGCGCTGAGCAAAGTGAAACCAGCAGCACCAGAGCGGTTAGACGTTTGAAAACTTTCGGGGCGTTCATGGAAGTTCTCTCCAAAATTGGTGTAGTAAAAACAGTTCATCACCGCCGACGGAAGCAAAGACCCGGGAGCTTGCGGGCTTTCGAAAAGTCTTTCGGAAACTCCCACTGCCATATCGCTCGAGGGCGACGTAGGCTGGTAAGTGTGTGCCCGCTCCCGCTTTCGTCAGGGAAAAGGCCTTTGTCGTTGACGGTGATGAATGAAAAAGAACTAGCTCTCGCACTGGAGCGCGGTCTCTAGTGCGAGCACCGTGCCATCATTGCGAGCGGCTATTAGTCGAGAAAAACCAAGGGTTTGGGAGAAGCAAATGGTCACGGCCCAGGGCAGCGGTCTAATTGAAAAACGCAGATTGACCGCAAGCGTTCAAGATGACAAGTCTCGGTTTGACTTTCTGTCGGACGCCTGACCTGTTAAGTCTGAACAGTCGAATTTGTTGAGATTATTAGTGGTTTCATCGATTCCGGCGTATAGTTCAGTTCGAGTTACACCCCGTTTTGCCTCTTGGCTTTAAATATAATTCGCCCCATAGGTACTGCCGATGACTAAGTGTGTCACTTAGTATCCCCTCTGGAACGGAGTAAACAGTGATGTCAGTGTCACCCGAAGAACCTACCCCAGTCCCCGTATCGCTCGACGTTGTCTGGCAAGGTTCGTCTGGGAAACAGGATGCGCGCATGAGCGAAATCAGCATGGACGGGTGCTTCATTGATAGTCGCGTGCAGGGCAGGGCGCTGGGCGATAGAGTTGAATTCAAAGTGCATCTGCCGGATGGACCCTGGGTGTCGTTGCAGGGTGAACTCATCAACGAAGACTACCCTATCGGTTTCGGACTGCGTTTCAGCGGACTAACTGACGGCGACAAGGCAATACTGGCGCAGGTGGTGGCCGCGCACGGAGGTGATCCTGGTGATTTTCAACCGTCCCCTGCAGCAAATGCAGTTGAGACCGCAGCGCAGATGCCGGCGACTCGCCGCGTCCTTGTCGCGGATGACGACGCGCTCACGCTTCGCATGTTGAGCGCCATCATAGAGGCTGAAGGTTATGAAGCCGTGTCAGTGGCAGACGGACAGCAGGCGCTTGAAGTACTGCGGCAAGATTCGCAGTTTAGTGCCGCCATCTTCGACATGATGATGCCGCACCTGCTGGGATTGGACTTGATCGTCTATATGAAAGCAGACGAAAGATTGCGCGACATACCGGTGGGTATGATCAGTGCCGAGCAGGATCCGAAGATTTGGGATGACAGTGTTACGGCTGGGGCGTCGGTCTTTCTTCCAAAGCCGTTCACTCCGCCTCAGGTACAGATGATGCTGCGCATGCTGGCGAGCAAGAGCCCGTCAACGGGATGAAATAACGAATTTCGTCGCTCGCGTCAGGCATTTGCCTCAAGTTAACCGAAACTTAACGCCTAAAACGAAAAATAGCCTTGCCTCCGCCCGCCTCACCTTTTATCCTTAAATCATAACGTCAGGATTGCGAAATCACATTCCCCTTGTCCGATGTTCGTGGCACGATAGATGCTCCTCAGTTGTATCGTTCTTTTTGTGTAATAAAAGGGTTCATTCCAGACGAACAGGCGCGGAAAAAGGCACTGAAAGCGTTCGCGACCAGTGCCGGCGCGGGTCAAGAAATGCTGAATAACAAGAGTAGTCTTCAAATTCTCTTAGGCATTTGCGCCCTCGTAGTGCTCGGTGCAAACACCTGCCCAGCGCAAGATTCTGTCACGGAGTTTCATAAGGCCCTCAGTGACAGAGCCGCGTTTACTGAAACCGATTTTCTTGCGCTTACCCATGGCCGACCGGTTGTAAAACTCTTGTCCGCCCGAGATAAGAGAGAGGTTGTGGTAGCCGGCTTGGCTCCGCTCCAGGCGCCGGCTGAATTGTTTCTACAGTCGTTCCGGGAGAGCATGACCCGGAAAAACAACCCGGCTATTCTCGAAATTGGCAGCTTCAGTAGTCAGCCAACCATTGACGATTTGCAACTGCTTACGTTTGAGAATCGTGACCTCGAGGATCTCAAAGATTGCGTGGTGGGCGATTGCCCGCTGAAGTTATCGGCTGCAATGATCGATCGACTTCATAAGGAAGTGGATTGGAGCGCGCCTGATTTTCGGGCACAGGCTACTCAAGTCCTGAAACTAATGCTTCTTGACTATGTCCGGGATTATCAGGCTCGTGGGGATTCAGCGCTCATTGAATACAACGATAAGCAAATAGCCGTTCGGCTCGCCGACGAACAGCGGGATCTGATGGTTGCCATAAACCATGACTTTCTGGAGGAGATTCCGCAATATCTGAAAAGCTCGCCGAATGCAGAGTTGCACATGATCGAGCACGCGCTGGTGTGGTCGAAGATTAAGTTTGGTTTTAAGCCTGTCATTGCCATCAACCACATAACAATCTACCAGCGCGAGCAGAAGAGTGGTCCACAAATTCTAATCGCGTCAAAGCAGATTTACGCCAATCACTACTTCGATTCTTCACTGGCGCTGACAGCCTTCCTGAGTATTCCGGGTGCGAGCTCGGGATATTTGTTCTATGAGAATCGTTCCCGTGCAGATGGGTTGGGCGGCGCATTCAGCGGCCTGAAGCGCAGCATCGTCGAGAATAGAGCGCTCGACAGCGTGAAGGCCATCCTGCATCAGTCACAAGCGAGCCTCGAAGCTCGCGCTCTAAACGGCGCCGAGTCCTCGGCCGAGACAACTGACGTTGGCACTGGAAGGCGTTGGCGAGTCGGGCGTGTTCAAGCTTTCTTGTTGCTAATATGTATCGCCGCGCTCGTCTTGTTGGTAGGACTTCGTAGCTACAATTGGAAATTCGGCATCAGTCGAGCGGCGCCCTAAGAATTCGCTTGATAATGCAAAAACTCTTGTAAAGCAAATCATGGTTCGGGTTGTTGCCGGTTATTCGATGCTCAACATCGAGGCTGCCTCTGCTCGCTTTGCGAGGTAAGCGGAAAGGATTGCGCTATTCTCCTCGTTGATATTTGAGAACGGCCCACCGATGAGCCAATGCCCCTTGCCCTCTTCACTACCTTTGCGCTGGTACGTGACAATAGTGACTAAAGCCTCAATCCTTCCGTTGGGAAGATCAATCGTCACAAACAGAAGCCGGCCGACACGCGCTACCTCCGCTTCGGCAAACCGTGTCCCGACAAAAGCCAGGGCCACTCCAAACTTGCTTATCACTTCACAATGGCCCCGCGAAGATCGCGAATAAGAAACCTTGCCAGCATCAGTATTTTTCTCGGCCAGGTGTATGGTTGCGGGCAAGTGCGCCTGGTAACGGGGAGCGCGGCGCCGATTATGTGAAGGCTCTTTCTCAACTGACCGCGCTCTCTTGAACTTTTTTAAGAGATCCATGCTTTTGAATTCCAAACCGCAATTGTTGCACAGCAATTCCTGCATTCCCACTAGTTGCGACAGTACCGCGACTGCGTTATAGCCGCGTTGAATCCGTGAACTGTTGCATCTCGGGCACCGCATAGCGTCCATCATAACAGTTTCCACAATCGACCTTCGAAATTGCGTCCGGGCCCAACCGCGAGCATAATCAGCCGAAACAAATTCTGACGAGGTTTCGATGCTTCCAGTCTTAGGCATCTTCATGGCAATGCTTGGGGCCTCCGCCGGTGGCACCAATCCGTCGCAAGTCTTCATTGCACAGCAGGTCACCTCGATTAGCGGACACGTTTCCGACAACAGTCGTAACCCAATTCCCGACCTGCAGGTTGAACTTCTCAACGACGTAGATTCCGTAATCGCAAGAACGAAAACTGACGACTCCGGGCTTTTTTCCTTCCGCAGACTCAGCACCGGAGTTTTCCAGATCAGAGTCCAGACCTACGGAACGACTTTCATTAGCCAGACCCAACGAGTCCAGCTCGAACGCGGGCGTGCTTTCGAGCAGGTTGATTTTGTTTTGGCAAGCAAAAGGAGCTCTTCTACAGCCGGTATCCCGGGAGTGGTTTTTGCTCAGGAAGTGCCCGACAAAGCGCGGAAACAATATGAGCGGGGCATTGCGCTGCTACAGAAAAACGAGCAGCGAAAGGAAGGCGTGGCCGCACTGGAGAACGCAATCGAGATCTTTCCGCTCTATTTCGATGCGCTTCATGTGCTGGGCGGCGAATACGTAAAACAGCAGGACTACGACCGCGCGATTCCTGTGCTAACTAAAGCAATCGAGGTTAACAGGCAGGCCTATCCCACCCTGTACACACTCTCCGTTGCTCAGTACAACCTGAAGCAAGTGACTGAGGCGATTGAGTCGATGAGGCGCGCGATAGCCCTTAACCGACAATCGATGGCCGCGAATCTGTGGTTGGGAATGTTGCTACGTCAGTCAGACAAGTTCAGCGACGCAGAGACTTATTTAAAACAGGCGGATCGTTTAGCCGCCTCAAAATCCCCGGACGTCCACTGGCAGTTGGCACTGCTCTACAACCAACTCAAGAGATACAAGGAAGCAGCGGATGAACTGGAGCTGTTTTTGAAAGTCGAGCCGGACGCGAAAGACACGGACCTTATCAAGAAACTCATAAAGAAGTTTCGACAACAGAGCAGCGAGGATGTGAAGCAGTGAAGCGGCGGTCCCGAGTACCGGGTAAAGGGTCAAGGCGAAAGGCTAACGAGAAGTCGGCAAGCTTGTGTCTTGCTTCCTCTTTTCCCGTTTCTTAAGAACGTCAAGTGCCCGCGAGGGACAATCGAAACGCTGCCATCTCCTCACCGTTGCGAACCAGCAGAACGTCTCCGGCCAGTACCGGGTGGTTCCAGGTCTTGCCCTTGATCGCCGGAAAGTGCGCCAGCTCCGTGAACTGATCGGGAGTCGCTTTTACAAGCGCCAGATCGCCCGCTTCCGATAGCACCACCAGCACATTCTGGTCGCGCAACAGGACAAGCTGGCCGTGGCCGTATCGTCCACCCTTCCACTTGCGTTTGCCGTCCGCGAGGTCGATGCATGCGAGGGTGCTGCCGTCGAAGCCAAAGGCAAGGCCATTGTGAACGACCAGATCGTTGAAGAAGGGATTCAAATCTTCCGATGTCCAGCGCTCTTCGACGGTCCAGCCGCCGGATCCGTGCGCGACCCCGAGGCGGCGCGTCCCGCTGCTGTCGCTGACGCTGATCAGGATGTCGCCATTCTCGGTGAGGTTTGGCTGCACGATGGGAGCACCCGGCCAGGCGTGCTCCCAGAGCAACTTGCCGTCTGCCAACGCGACGCTGCTTGCGCCATTCGCGCTCAGCAAAAGAATCTGCGGTACTCCGTCAATAGTTAACAACTGTGGCGAGCTATAGCTGGCGCCGCGTTTCGGACCGAACCAACGCGGATTGCCGGTGGCGAGGTCGTAGGCGACAAGGCTGCCGGACGCGGCGACGATGACGACGTCGTTAACCACAAGCGGCGAACCGGCGATACCCCAACCAGGAATCTTTGCGCCAGTGTCGGACACCGCGTTGCGCGACCACACGACGGCTCCAGTGCTTTCATCAAGCACGTTCATAATCCCCGTCGCCCCGAGTGTGTACACGCGACCGTTGCTCAGCGTCGGCGTCGCGCGCGGACCGGGACCGGCATTCGACTCCCAGAACCGGGCCGCATCACTGTGTCTCCACACCGGTTTGCCTGTGCTCACGTCGTAGCAAGCGACGATCTCGTCGTCACCACGCTGCTCCTGCGTAAAGAGTCGCCCGCTGCGAACCGCGAAGGACGACCAGCCTGGCCCGATCGGCCGGCGCCAAATTTCAACCGGCGGCGATGCTGACCAGTCGGTTTTGATCTGAACACCGCGAACGATGCCGTCGCGCTTTGGTCCGCGAAAGCCGGGCCAATCCGCTCCCGCCGCAACGGTCGCCGGAGCTGATGAGAGCCGCGTCGGTGCCAGCGGCTCGTCGCCCGCCTGGGCCAGGAGTCGTTCTTCTGGAGTCTTCGTCCACCGCCAGTGAAGATCGTTTCTGAAGTCTGCAGTGAGGCCGCCGGTCCGTATAAGCGTAAACACTCCGCAGGCAAGCAGGATGGCCGCAACCAGCGCCGCGCGTCGCGGTCCGGCGGAGAGGCGACGACTGGCCACAGCCCACGCGACCAACGCAAGGCTAAGCATGGGGACGACTAAGATGTAGATCAACATCCCCATCCCGCCGCCGGCAATCGACTTGTGGACGATGAACTTTGTTAGGATCGGCGCGATGATCATCAGGACGAGGGCGACCACGCGCTCAACCCAGGGCGCGCGGCTGAAGAACATCCACCACACAACGATCGCCAATCCACACGAGACCCCGACCAGGAAACCGTAGAGACGCGTGTCGGGAAGGAAGATAGGGACGACAAACCAGGCCAGCCATTGCAGAATCACGAGGACTACGCCGGGCCATAGCCGGAGCGGTTTCCGAGGAGTCGATACGTCAGTTTGTGTCGTGGTCATGTTAGTAACCATTACGCGACAAACGGGACGTTTGTTTCTTCATTCATGATCCAGAGTGTGGCTGTAACAACCTCCTTAGTTCGACTACGGTGTTTTTCATGATTCGGTAGTCATCCGATCAATAAGTTTAGCAAGTGCTCTGTCTCTGGTTCCTTGTCCATCAAGGTACGGTTTCCAAATCTCATTGAGGTCCCCTCTTTCGCGGTTCATGCCTCGTGGCCACACCCGGATTCTATTCGATTTTGAACTACGCGACCGTCCTGACGAAGGGCAGAGTCACTTCCCGATGATTACGGTTCCACCCTTGGCGACAAGTTTCACTGGTTTCGAGAGAGTCAGCTTTTCCGGATACGATCCTGCTTTCATATTGATCTGGGCACCGTTCCAGGCATTACTCTGAGCGAATCCGATGGTTTTGAACGGAACGTTTAGAAATTGATGAGTGGGCTCCTTGATGAGCGTGCGCTCTCTCACGGTGCGCATGTCGTCGATTCCGGCAATCCCGTCTACATCGATCGTTCCATCGTAGTGTTTGAGATACGCATTGTCGTCCCCGATCTTATCGTCGTAGAACATGAAAACATGAAGTTGGCCGCTGATGTGTGGCGCGCGGCCGTCATCCAAATCCCATATCGTCAACCCTTCCGCCACCTCAAACCTTCCGGTGTGGATCTCGAAATTAAATATTCCGGATCCGTTTGAGGATTCTCCGATCAATTTTCCGGTTGACATGTCGTAGACCCTGATCCCGGAAAAAAAGCTCAGGTACCCGAACATCGAGAGGTAAAGGAGTTTTCCGTCCGGTGAAATCTCGCCCCCCTGTAACCCGTCAATTACCGGGCCCGACAGTGCCAGGGAAGATTCGGGTTTTAGCCACTTCGCTGGCTTCCCGTAACGCAACGTTTCCCAGTCCACATGATACTTACTAATGCCGGTAACAAAATCGTAGTCGGGCGCGGAATACAAATAACCTTGTGGATCCACTGCGCACCAGGCTGCGTGAGCCTGGGGCAGTGGTTCATAGGTCACGAAACTTAGGCTCGCGTCCGCTCGAAAAACAGCAATGCCCTGTCCCCCATCGCCCTCCAACGGAACTACAACAAAACCTTGGTCACCATATTCATAGTAGGCTGGATCCCCAAAGTGATTAAATCGCGCCTTGGTAAGCACCGGAAGATGATCGAGCAAAATCTCACTGACTCCAGGATCACTACTTGAAACGGACTTGAGATCATGCTGGACCGGAATACGCCATAAGGCTTTCTCCTGGGTGATGTACCAGTTGTCGCGGTCATGAGTCGCGCCTTGCGGATGTTCGGTCCAGCCCGTTTCACAGTCGGATGGATAGTCATTGAGGTACCGATAGTACGTCTCATAAGATTGCTGTGCCGCGACCGAGCCCCCAACCGCAAGCGAAAGAGCTTGGCCCACGACCAGCAGTGCGCCTAAGAGTATTCTTCTCAAGCCGTTTTTGTGTGTGCAGCCAGCACCGTTGGCGATAGCCATCTTTGTCATGGTTCTGTCTTCCGATGGTCGCGCAACGAGTCCAGAGCCAGAGTACCGTATTAACTTCCACCCCATTTCAAATGTAGCTCTCCGTTCCACATCGAGTTATCGCCCTTTGGTTCATCCAGGCTGAAAGTGACGAATATTCCTTCGCCGGGCGCCACTCTAATGGAAGGAGGAGGCTTCGTGGTGTGGTAAGGAAGGAAGGATTCGCTCATGACTGCGACTGATGTTTCGCCCGGCTTCCAGGGCAGGCGGACCGTGTAGCTGTTGGCCGTAAGATCAATGAAGTGTTGACTAGTGCCGCAGAACCCCTCATTGCCCCAGTTGCGTACAAAGAAGACCCATAGATCGTCAACCTCGCTGGGCTTAGCGTTTATCGCTAAAGCCCACACCGGATGTAACTCGCTGTGACACTCGTGTTCGCAATCAAGGCCCGCCAGGCCCGTCACGATGGCAAACTTGCCGTCAACCATCGCATGCGCCCGGCTTCCAATTTTTGGACTGGGGCATCCCGGGATACTCGTTTCCCCACTGCAGCCATCCAGATCCACGGCGGCATGAAAACTTGCCCACCAGGGGGTCTTGAAATGATCTACTGTTTCATCAGAATCGAATTCGAGTAACAAGTTGTCTGGATTTGCAGTGGTGGATCCTGCCCGGTCGTCACGCTGCAGGAATATATTGTAGTCATCGTCGCCGCAGGGAAGCGCGCAAGTGTGGTTACTCCAGGTTAAGATCCCTTGATAAGTTGCAGGGAACCAGTTCACATGCGGCGCAACACACACGACCGTACCTGGCGACCCGGTCGAGCCTGTCCCACAGTCGAGCGGCGTAAACTGATGCGTGCAGGGAAGGTCGGCAAATGGATCACACGTCCCACGTTTCAGCAGAGAGACTAGATCGCCGCAGGACTTGGAATCCGGAAGTCCGCTCGGATCGTTTATTTGAGCTCCCCATTTTGGATTCAAGGGAAGCAAGTTATCATCCAGTGTGTCAGCAACCAGATCGAAAGGAGCTAGCGACGATGGGTCGATTGTGGCGATGCCTTCGTAGGCCCTGATTTCCATTTTCTTCGTCAGAACGATGGGCTCGTTATATGAACCAGCCCTGAGGAAAAGCATTCCATCCGCAGATAGTGCCGCGACACCTTCCCCTAATTTCCTAAAAGGACCTCCACCGGAGGAGCAATCTTTATTGCCAGTTCGATTGCCGCACTTACTTGCCCCATTCACGTACGCTGTAGGTAAACTACCTTCGGCCGTAGGTCCTGAGTTGGTCGCTTTGCTCTTTAGGAATGGTTGCGTGGTTGGGAATGTAGGGAAATTCGTCTGTCCGAGCGCGAGGGAAGAGGCTACGGTTACAATTGCGGTAGCGAATGCGCCCGCGTGTCGGTATCTAAGAGTCAGGCTCGATCTTATCTTCTGGATCGAAAGCCGCGGATTGTCCATGACAGATTCTCTCCGTTCATCCGAAACGCCCAAAAGTTGCAATACCAACCGACGTAGCTCGTTGCATTAAGTTACTGAAGCATCACGAAGACCAGAACCATTCCTTTGCCATGCTTCAGTTCGGTCATGGCTTTCCCGATGATTGCACCCTGAGCCCGGACGCGATTTGTAATCGCCATCGCGTAGCCAGGTACATGTGCGGTAGTAAGGAGGTCACCCGGCTCGATGGCTTTCCTGGTGGCGTCGGCGTAGACCCAGACTCGACCAGACAGAGCCACCGGTATCGATTTCTTTGCCCCCGGCAGGTCTCCCAATATCATTCCCGCAGAGAGTTCGTTCGCACCGCTGAGAATGCCGATCACACGCCGGTTGTAGGGACCTTTGGCGATGCAAAGCATGCCGATGTGATTTGGATCAATAGCGACCACCATCCCGGGCTTCGATTCGCCGCTTATTTCAAACTGTTCCGCAAGATCCGCGCCACCTTTGATTTTGAGGACACCCACCGCCGCAGTTCCTGACACATCCAGAGCTGTCTCCCCCGCTGAGATTACCTCAAGTGCGATGCCTCCCTTCGTGTTTGAAAATCTGCCGGCAGCGCCGGCGGCATTGAAACTAACACCCACAACCGCGCCTCCGCCTCCGCTGTTGATGCCCCGAATACTGGCATCGCCACTCGAGGTATTGGCTTCCAGGGCCTTCACTTTTGTAATCCCACTATTTTGAACCTGAAATACCAGCTCACCCCCGCTGCCGCCGCTAAAGCCTCTGATCAGATCGCCTGAGCCCGTATTAGTGATCACTACATTGGCGTCGTTACTAGCCGTGACTGACCAGAGGCCAATCCCATTTTCGTTGGTATTCTTGGCGATAATGGCAGAGTGAAAAAGACCTGCACCGCCGCCCTGAGCAGAAATGCCCGTGCCGCGCAGGTTGACAACCGAAAACGCCGGGCTCCCCAGCGAAACGGTGCCACCACAAGGGAGAGTCATGCCGCAGTCAATTCTTGTACGTCCGGAGCCGGTCGTTGCTGGATCGTCCTTGATCTCTTCTGACCCCGGCACTTCAATCTTCGGCTCATTTTTTTTGGTCTTTGGAGGCACACCAATTCCCGTGCTTGGTCGAGCGCTAGTCGCAATCAACTGTCCCGCACCATTATTCGAAACCATGAAGGTCCAGTACTTATCCGAAGAATGCAGTTCGTCGTACCACTTGTTTTCCGGAGTACCCACCACTTGGTCGACGTGCTGGGAGACCCTGTCAGGCTCGTTAGGGTGCATCCCACGATCCATCCACGAGCACTCGCCGGGAGCCAGGCCCTGACTTGCCGGCTTGGTTCCTCTAGTGAATCTGAAGCCAATGTTGCCTACGCCGGGCGCAGGGCCTATTACCATACTTGGTCCTCCGCGGCAGACGAGCGGGTAATCCTCCGGCGTACGCGCCGCTGCACTTCCTGACAACACTTGAAGGATCGCAGCCACCATACCGACGCCAATCACCGCTGATAAGAAAATTCTTCTCATGTCCATTTCTCCTCGTCGCTTATGTGGTCAGTTGTTGGTCGCAATACACCACCGGAAAACTTGGTTGGTTCTGTGAAGATGACGACCAACGCGAGTGGCGTTCGTGATTAAGAAGCATAGGCGAACTGGTGAGCGCATGTTTTCTCCTCCGGTGGCTCTAAAGCTACTTCCAGATCGCTATTCTGCTGTCCCTTAATGGCACTGAGCAAAAGGTACCAGGCTTAAATGGAGTGTTCCTTCAACGTCTATCGTCAAGCGGAAGCAATTAAATACCCCCTCAAAACTATTCGTCGACTTGAGGATGAGGCCTGTACCAGGGGTTGTGATGGCGACATCACCTCCGGCGACGTCCAGCTTGGCAATCGGGCTGGATGTGCCCACGCCGACGCTGCCGCCCGTATCTTCTAACACGACTTTGCCCGCGGCGGCCGCGGAACGGATGTACCAATCACCATTGGTACCGCGGTGGATATGGCTCTGGTTTGGTCCGATGTTCGGCGCCTCAAAATCCGCGGTATTGCTGGCGGCGCTGGTGGAGTAAGAGACGACGTGGAAAGTGGCCGATGGCGCACTAGTGCCAATGCCTACTTTGGTAGGATTTGTGGCACCAATGTATCTGCCGAGTACGAGCGAGTCACTCTGGGTTACTACTGCTTCTGAGCCGATGGCGGTGGCTCGGGAGAGATTAAACCCAACACTGGACTCATCGCCGATAGCGACGTTCCGGTCGCCTGTGTCGTTAAACCGACCGGCCCGCGTTCCAAAGAAAGAGTTGCGTATGCCGGTGGTTGTGTTTGACCCAGCCTGAAGTCCGAAGAACGCGTTCAGGTCACCAGTCGTGGTGAACTCGCCAGCCCGCGATCCAAAGAAGGAGTTGCCGCCCGCAGCGAAGGTGCCCATGGTATTAGCGCCAGCCCGAAAGCCAAAGAAAGAATTGGCATTGCTCAGTGGGTTAGCTTCACCGGCTGAGGCACCAAAAAATGAGTTTTCCGCGCCCGTTACGTTATTGCTGCCCGCGTTATCACCGAAAAATGAATTACTGCCACCGCTGGTGTTGTTTGCGCCGGCAAGGGAACCAAAAAATGAATTGTGGTCGGCGGTGTTTGAAATACCAGCAAAGAAACCAAAGAATGAATTAAAGGAGCCGGTGGTGTTTGCACTACCGGCATTGGCACCAAAAAACGAATTACGGTTGCCGGTGGTGTTTGCACTACCGGAACTGGAACCAAAAAATGCATTAAAGCCGAAACCGCTGTTGTTTAGTCCCGCTCCAGCCCCGGCAAAAAGATTATTTGTCCCGAGGTTGCTTAACATGCGTTGTCCGGCGATGTTGTACTGCGTCGAGGTGTTGATGTTGCCCGTTACATCCAACTTCGTTCCCGGCAGGGTGTTGCCAATGCCGACATTGCCGTTGGCCGCTAAATACAACTGTCCATTGTTGGTGGTGTTGTCGCTG
>Ga0070698_100002683_pt1 | contig 19611 bp, 22 predicted proteins | sample KBSK1502metaG_FD_65477 | JGI IMG/M metagenome (GOLD analysis project Ga0070698, IMG submission 65477) | Corn, switchgrass and miscanthus rhizosphere microbial communities from Kellogg Biological Station, Michigan, USA - KBS K1-50-2 metaG | ecosystem: Host-associated > Plants > Roots >...
GCGCTGGGCTGTCGGGGTCGGTGTGGCCGGCCTCGCCGTCGCAGTCGCCATCGGCGCCTTCATCGTCCTCGGCAGCCGGCCCATGCCCGAGGCGCTCAAGTACATCCCTGCCGACGCTGCCTTTGTCGTGGAGGTCCGCATGGACCTGCCGGGCGACCAGCTCCAGAAGCTCGGCAACCTGCTGGCCCACTTCCCGGGCTTCCTCGACCAGGCCACGCTGCCGGACAAGATCGACGAGGCACTGAGCCGGCTCGTGGGCCAGGCAGACCCGGGCATCGATTACCGCGCGGACCTCAAGCCGTGGCTGAGCGGACCAGCATTCGGCGCCGTGTGGATCCCGACCTCCGGTGACGCGACGTCTCCGACCCGGAGCCTCTTCTCGGCCACCACCACCGGCACGGTTTCCTGCGACAAGCCGATGCAGGGCCAGGCCGTGACGCATGAGCCCTACAAGGGCCTCGACCTGTTCCTCGCCGGCGACGCGGCGTGCGTCCTCGACGGCCACCAGGCTCTGATCGGCGATGCCGCATCGGTCCGGGCCGCCATCGACGCCCATGCAGCCGGTACGGGCATGGATCACGACCAGGACTACCGGACGGCGCGCGCCGCGCTGCAGGGCGACCAGCTGTCGACGATCTTCATCAACGGCAAGGCCTATGGGTCGTTCCTCACGAACGCGACGGGCACCACGCCAGGCATGGCCGACCTGTCCATGCTGACCGGTTCCGTGCCCGACTGGGCGATCACGGGGATCCGTGCCGAGGACGACGCTCTTGTCGTCGACACGTTGTCGGCTCCCGTCCACCCACCGACGCCGGGTGCGACCGCAGCCCCGTCGCAGCTGCCCCTGCCGCCCACGCACGCCAGCGCGATCGCCCCCCTCGCGCCCGCCAACACGATCGTGTACGCCGAGGCGCAGGGCGCCGGCGTGGGCCTGCAGAACCTGCTCGCCCGGTTCCGGTCGCTGCCCGATCTCGCCACCGCGTTCCAGATGCTGGATGGCATGGGCGGCGCGGGCCAGCTGGTCGGCTGGGTCGATGACGCGGGGATCATCGTCGTCAACGGCCCGCAGAGCCCAACCGGCGGACTCGCACTCGTCGCCACCGACGAGGCGGCGGCTGCGGACAAGGTCAAGACGCTGACGGGGCTGCTCGCCTTTGCCGGCCTCGGCAACAACAGCATCCAGACGCACGAGTCGACGATCGCCGGTGTCACCGTCACGACGATCACGATCACCGACATCTCGGCGCTGGTGCCGCCCGGCCAGCTCCCCCCCGGCGTGCAGATCCCGTCGGACGCGAAGGTCGAGTTCTCGATCGCCGCGAAAGGCAGGGTGCTCCTGCTCGGCACCGGCGAGGACTTCATGACCGCTGTCCTCAACACGCAGCCCGGCTCGAGCCTGGCCGACCAGCCGGCCTACAAGCAGGCCACGTCGCGGGCTCTATCGAACAGCCGGGACACGCTGTATGTCGGCATCCACGACATCGTCGGCCTCGCCGAGACGTTCCTGTCGGCCGATGAGAAGGCCAAGTGGGAGTCCGAGCTCAAGCCATATGTCGCGCCGTTCCAGGCGCTGTCGATCACGTCCACGACCGAGGCATCGGGGGACCGCTCTCGGCTCACGATCACGGTCACCAAGCCGTAGCCACAGGAATTCAGGAGGTTCCATGGCCGTTCGCATCCGACTCACCCGCGTCGGCGCCAAGAAGCAGCCCAGCTATCGTGTCGTCGTCGCCGACTCGCGCAGCGCGCGAGACAGCCGCTCGATCGAGACCCTCGGGCACTACAACCCGCGGAGCGAGCCGATCGAGCTGAACATCGACGCCGACAAGGCCAAGGCCTGGCTCGCCAAGGGCGCCCGTCCGTCGGACACCGTCGCCCGCCTGTTCCGATCCGCCGGGGTCCTGCCCGCGGAGAAGGTCACGAAGGGAGGCGCGAAGTGAGCGCGAAGGAGCTGGTCGAGTACGTCGCCCGTTCCCTTGTCGACGAGCCCGACGCGGTGAAGGTCACCCAGGTCGAGGACGAGGAGGGCACGGTCATCGAGCTGCACGTCGCCGAGGACGACATGGGCAAGGTCATCGGGCGCAACGGCAGCGTCGCCAAGGCGCTCCGGACGCTGCTCAAGGTGACCGCCGCGCGCGAAGGCACCTCGGTTCAGCTCGAGATCATCTAGGGAGGGCCGCCCGCTGGGCGAGACCACCCGCCTCGTCGTCGGGCGCGTCCGTGGCCTGCACGGGCTACGCGGCGCGGTTCGGGTCGAGGTGCTGACCGATCAGCCCGAGGCGAGATTCGCCGCGGGCCGGATCCTCCACGTCGAGGGCGACGCGCGACCGCTGACGGTCACCGCCGCCCAGCCGGTCGAGGACGGCCCAGGCTGGCGCGTCCGGTTCCGCGAGGTCCCGGATCGAGCGGCCGCCGAGCGGCTGCGCGACGCGTACCTGGAGATCGCGGTCGATCGATCGGCCGACCTGGCCGACGGCGCCGCGTACTGGCACGAGATCATCGGGTCCACCGTGAAGGACTCGCACGGCGCCGCGCTGGGCTCCGTCGCCGATATCTACCGCGCCGGCGAAACCGAGGTGTACGTCGTCCGCGGCGGACCTCTGGGCGAGTTCGACCTGCCCGCGGTGCGCACCATCATCACGACGTTCGCGCCCGAGCGCCGGGAGTTGATCGTCGACGAGACCGTGCTGGACCTCGCGGCGCCTGCCGTCGATGCACCGGCACGGCGCAACCTGGTGCCGCGCCGGCGGCCGCGCTGGTCGCGGCACGGGAAGGGCGGGGAAGCGTCCCCTGGTGCACCCGAGGGAGGCGCCGCATGACCCTCGAGATCGACGTCGTGTGCCTCTTCCCGGGCATGCTCGAGGGGCCCCTGTCCGAGAGCATCCCTGGCCGGATCCGCGAGCGCGGGCTCGTCGAGATTCGGATCCACGACCTCCGGACCTGGGGGCTCGGCCGCCACCGCAGTGTCGACGACACGCCCTACGGCGGGGGCGCGGGCATGGTCCTGCGGCCCGAGCCGGTCGCGGCCGCGCTCGACGCGCTGCGCCGTCCCGATTCGACGACGATCCTCCTTGACCCCGGCGGCGAGGTGTTCCGCCAGGCTCGCGCCGCCGACCTCGCCGCGAGGGCGCATCTGCTCCTCGTCTGCCCGCGCTACGAGGGCGTCGACGAGCGCATCCGCGAGCTGTTCGACCTGGAGCTCTCGATCGGCGATTACGTGCTGACCGGCGGCGAGCTGGCGGCGCTGGTCGTGATCGATGCGGTCACGCGGCTGCTGCCCGGCGCCATCGACGAGGCATCGACCATCGAGGAATCGTTCAGCGCAGGGATGCTCGAGTACCCGCAATACACCCGCCCGCCCGAGTTCCGCGGGGTGCCGGTGCCAGACGTCCTCGTGAGCGGCCACCACGAGGCCGTGCGCCGCTGGCGGCACGACGCCGCGGTTGCCCGCACCAGGGCCCGCCGGCCGGACCTGCTCCCGCCGGAGAGCTAGCCCAGCGACTGCGGCGCCCGTCCGGCCGGGACGACGGTGCGTGCTATGCTTCGCCGCCGTTCGGCCGCCCAGCCGAGTCCCAGGTGGACCACCCGCGCGCCGACGCGCGCCGCGCACCAGCAGGAAATGAGACAACCGTGAACGTCCTCGACGAGATCGTCGCCGACCAGATCCGCAGCGACCTGCCCGACCTCGCCTCCGGCGATACGGTGAAGGTCTCGGCACGCGTGGTCGAGGGCGGCAAGGAGCGCATCCAGGTCTTCGAGGGCACGGTCATGCGCCTGCGAGGTGGCGGCATCGCGCGCTCGATCACGGTGCGGAAGATCGCGAGCGGCGTCGGCGTCGAGCGCACGTTCATGGTCAACAGCCCACGCATCGAGAAGATCGAGGTCGTGCGCCACGGCCAGGCGCGACGAGCCCAGCTGTACTTCCTGCGCAAGCGTGTGGGCAAGGCCGCCACGCTGCGCGAGCGCCGGTCCCGGGCCTGACCGTCGGGCCGGCGGCGTCGCCGGCCAACCGCCCGGGGTACCCTGACATCCCGATGGCGGCGCGCGTCCCCACCTACCGTTTCGAGCGCGAGCTGTGGCGCGAAGGCGCCGTCCGCGTCGTCGGCGTCGACGAGGTGGGCGTCGCACCCACCTGCGGCGCGGTCGTCGCCGCGGCCGTGATCATGAAGCCGCATGCCCGGCGGATCGCCGGCGTGCGCGACTCCAAGACCCTCTCCGCCCAGCAGCGCGAGCGGCTTGCTCCGATCATCCGGCGCCGGGCCGTGGCCATCGGCTTGGGCGCGGCATCCGTGCGCGAGATCGACACGATCAACATCTATCACGCGACCCATCTCGCGATGCGCCGCGCCATCGCGCGCCTCGGCGGCCATGACCACGTCCTCGTCGATGGCAACCGGATCGTGGGCTTCGAGGCTGCGGTCGGGCCGTACTCGGCGATCGTCGACGGCGACGCCAAGTGCTACACGATCGCGTGTGCCTCCGTCGTGGCCAAGGTGATCCGCGACCGAATGATGGCGCTCCTCGCGGCGCGCTATCCGGGCTACGGCTGGGAGCGCAACCAGGGCTACGCGACCCGCGAACATCGCGACGCAATCCGCCGGCTCGGGCTGACCCCGTTCCACCGGCGGAGCTTCCTCGCCCTGCAGCGAACGCTTGCCGGTGACCAGATCAGCCTCGATCTCTTCGACGAAGCGGTCGAGGGCTTCGAGCAGGCGGACGAGCTCGGCGAGCTGGATCGGCTCGACGGCCGCCGCTCCGAGCCGCTCGGCGAACTGCTCGTGGGCGTGCCTGGGGTGCCCGGTGAGCTGGGCGCAGCAGCCATCGCGGAGGCCGAGGCGATCCTGCGCGAGGACGAGGCGCAGGCCGCGAGCGCGCCTGAGAGCGGGTCATAAGCCGCCGATAAGCGCGCGCCGGCACACTGCCGGCGATGCGCACGGCTTCCCAGCGCGCGGGGGACGAGGCGGAGGCGGTGGCCGCCGACCAGCTCGTGGCGCATGGCTGGCAGATCCTCGCCCGCCAGCTGCGCGTCGGACGAGCCGAGATCGACATCCTGGCGATCGATCGAGGGCCGCCCGCGGCGCTGGTCGTGGTCGAGGTGCGCTGGCGCGCACGTCGCGACTTCGGCCTCGCCGAGGAGACGGTCGACGGGCGCAAGCGAGCCCGGCTGCATCACGCGGCCTTCGCACTCCGCGATGCCGGCGCCCTGCCCGACGGCACGCCGCTGCCACGCCTGCCCCTCCGGTTCGACCTGGTCGTCGTGGAGCCCGGAGGCCGGCTTCGCCACCATCGCCACGGCGCCTGACGAGGGGCCTCGAACGACGGCTCGCGAGCTGATCCAACCGCGCGACGCGATCGCGGCTTCGCCGGGGTTTGGGCAGGCCTCGTGCTAGACTGCGCCGGCCGCGGGACCAGCCCACGGCGTCAACCCGCCCGGCGAGCGCCGAGAGGCGACTGCCGGAGCACTCACGCGGACCGTTCCGATCGGGGCGGTGCCGGCGGCCCGAAGGGGTCCCGGCTCCCGACGAGGGTCCGCGGCGGATACAACCGAACCAGGAGGTCACGCCACCGTGCCGTCCATCTCGATGCGGCAGCTGCTCGAGGCCGGGGTCCACTTCGGCCATCAGACCCGCCGCTGGAATCCCAAGATGCGCCCGTTCATCTTTGCCGAGCGCAACGGGATCCACATCATCGATCTCGCCCAGACCGCGAAGCGGCTCGAGGTCGCGCTCGACTTCGTGCGCGATACCGTCGCGCGCGGCGAGGTCGTGCTGTTCGTCGGCACGAAGAAGCAGGCCCAGGAGCCGCTCGCCGCCGAGGCGACGCGAGCCGGCATGCCCTACGTGAACAAGCGCTGGCTCGGCGGCATGCTCACGAACTTCGTGACCATCAAGAAGCGCGTCGGGCTCATGGACCAGCTCGAGGCGCGGCAGCAGGCCGGTGATCTCGATCGATTGCCCAAGAAGGAAGCCGCGAAGCTGACCGAGGAGCTCGGCCGGCTGCAGGCGACGCTCGGCGGCATCCGCAAGATGAAGCGACTGCCGGGTGCGGTGTTCATCGTCGACCCGCACCGCGAGCGCATCGCCGTGACCGAGGCCAATCGCCTCGAGATCCCGGTCGTGGGCACGGGCGACACCAACGTCGACCCCGACGAGCTGGACTACATCATCCCGGCCAACGACGATGCCATCCGCGCCATCCGCCTCCTGTGCACGCTGGTCGCCGACGCCGCGATCGAGGGCGGCCAGGAACGCGCCAGCCGCGCCGTCGAGCCGGAGATCGAGCTGCCGGAAGAGCCGACCTACGACGACGTCGAGGCGACCGACGAGCTCGTCGCGGCACTCGCCGGCGGCGGCGCCCTCAGCTTCGCGCCGGACGATGACGACGACCTGCTCCCGGGCGGCCCGCTGCCCGCGGCGCCGACCGAGGACGGCGCCACCCCGGAGGAGATCGCCGCGGAGCTCGCTCGCGAGGCGGCCGAGAAGGAAGCCGATCGGGACGCGACGCCAGCCTGAGCCACCATTCCCAGACAGAGCACGAGCACGACCACAGCACCGGGCCGCCGCGGCTCGGGGACCAAGGAGCACATGACCACAGTGACGGACATCAGCGCGGAGGCCGTGAAGCAGCTCCGCGAGCAGACGGGCGCAGGCTTCATGGATTGCAAGCGCGCCCTGCAGGAAACGGACGGCGACGTCGACAAGGCCGTCCTGCTCCTGCGCGAGCGGGGCATCGCCGCGGCCGCGAAGAAGTCTGACCGCGAGGCCCGTGAAGGCCTGATCTCGAGCTACATCCACACCGGCGGGCGCGTCGGTGTGCTCATCGAGGTCAACTGCGAGACGGACTTCGTGGCGCGGACCGAGCGGTTCCAGAAGCTCGTCCGCGATCTCGCCATCCAGGTTGCCGGGCTGAACCCGCTGTGGGTGGACGTCGACCAGATCCCGGCAGACGCCCTGGCCGCGAAGCGCACCGAGCTCGCCGCAGACCCAGCCGTCGCTTCCAAGCCGGCCGAGATCCAGGAGAAGATCCTCGACGGCCAGCTGAAGAAGTGGTTCAAGGAGGTCGTCCTCCTCGAGCAGCCGTTCCGGGACGAGGAGCGCAGCGTCCGCGAGCTGGTGACCGATGCGATCGCCACGATCGGCGAGAACATCCAGGTCCGGCGCTTCGCGAGGTACGCCCTCGGGGAGGACAAGTGAGTGACGGCGCCGGCAAACCCGTGGTGAGCTCGCCGCGCTACGGCCGGATCCTGCTCAAGCTTTCCGGCGAGGCCCTCCTCGGATCGCGGCAGTACGGGGTCGACCCCCAGGTCTGTGCGCACATCGCCGCCCAGGTCGCCGCCGTCCGCGCCCAGGGCGTCGAGGTCGGCATCGTCGTCGGCGGCGGGAACATCTTCCGCGGCCTGTCAGCGGCGGCGCAGGGCATGGACCGCGCGACCGGCGACTACATCGGCATGCTCGCGACAGTCATGAACGGGCTCGCCCTGCAGGACGCGGTCGAGCGCACCGAATCGCCGACCCGGGTGATGAGCGCGATCGCGATGAACGAGATCGCCGAGCCGTACATCCGCCGCCGCGCGGTGCGCCACCTCGAGAAGGGCCGCGTGGTCATCTTCGTGGCCGGCACCGGCAACCCGTACTTCACCACCGACACCGCGGCCGCCCTGCGCGCCGTCGAGATCGGGGCTGAGGTCCTGCTCAAGGCGACCAAGGTCGACGGGGTCTACGATGCGGACCCGATGACGGTCCCGGGCGCTCGGAAATACGACCGGCTCGAATACACCGACCTGCTGCGCGACCAGCTCAAGGTCATGGACGGCGCCGCGGTCTCGCTGTGCATGGAGAACGACCTGCCGATCGTCGTCTTCGACCTGAACGGCCAGGACAACATCGCTCGAGTCGCGTTCGGGGAAGCGGTCGGGACCCTCATCGCGGGCCCCGCCGCGGCGGGCGCGCCGGCATGAGCGCCGAGATCATCGCCGCTGCCGACCACAAGATGGCCCGGGCGGTCGAGGTGATGGACCGCGACCTCCAGTCGATTCGGACCGGACGCGCCTCGACCGGGCTCGTCGAGCGCATCGCGATCGACTATTACGGCACCCAGACGCCCCTCAACCAGCTCGCCGGGATCAGCGTCCCTGAGCCGCACCAGATCGTCATCCAGCCGTGGGATCGCAGCGCCCTCGGCGCGATCGAGCGGGCGATCATCAAGAGCGACATCGGCCTGACGCCGAACGTGGACGGCAACGTCGTGCGCCTCAACATCCCGGCCCTCACCGAGGAGCGCCGCCACGACCTCGTCCGCGTCGTGCACAAGCGCATGGAGGAGGCGCGGGTCGAGATCCGCAACCTCCGGCGCGACGCCGCCGACCAGCTCAAGAAGCTGCTCCGAGACGGCGAGGTGGGCACCGACGAGGAGCACAAGCTGCTCGACAGCCTGCAGAAGACGACAGACCGCTACGTGGCCGAGGTCGATCGCGTCGGCGGGGCCAAGGAGCAGGAGGTCCTCGAGGTCTAGTGGCGCGTGCGCCGCTGATCCGGCCGACCGACGCCCCGCCCCGCGCCCACGACGCCGACGCCGGGGCGCTTCCACCCGGTCCGGCATCAGCCTCGCGCGACGTCCCGGATGCGCGCACGGACGTACCCCGGCACGTCGCGATCATCATGGACGGCAACCGCCGCTGGGCACGCGGCCGGGGCGCGTCGGAGCTCGATGGTCACGCCGCCGGCGTCGAGGCGATCCGCGAGGTCCTGCGTCATGCGGTCCGGCGCGGCATCCCGGTCCTGACCCTGTACGCGTTCAGCCGCGAGAACTGGGCGCGCACCGACGAGGAGGTCGTGGGCCTCTTCAGCCTGCTCGAGCAGGCCATCCGCAGCGAGACCGAGGAGCTGCAGGCCCAGGGTGTTCGCGTGCGCTTGCTGGGCCGGCGCGACGAGCTGCCGGCCGCGACGCGGGAATCGATCGAGGCTGCGCTGGCCGCGACTGCCGACGGCGGCCGGCTCGTCCTGAACATCGCGTTCAACTACGCCGGCCGGACCGAGCTCGTCGATGCCGTGCGCGACATCGTGCGCGCGCGTCTCGCGCCGGACGAGATCGACGAGGCGACCATCTCGAGGGCCCTGTACACCGCCGGGCTGCCCGACCCGGATCTGGTGATCCGCACCGGCGGCGAGCAGCGCCTGTCGAACTTCCTGATCTGGCAGGCGGCCTACGCCGAGCTGCTCACGACCGAGACGCTATGGCCCGACTTCGGCCCCGGCGATCTCGACGACGCCCTGGCCGAGTTCGCCAGCCGGACGCGACGCTTCGGGCGCTGAGGGCATGCTCCGAGATCGCGTCCGCAGTGCCGCGATCCTCGTCCCGCCGCTGCTCGTCGCGCTGTGGCTGGGCGGTGGCTGGATTCTCGTCGCCGTGGCACTCGCCACCGCGTTCGGCGCGTGGGAGGCCTTCCGGCTCCTGACCACGGCCGGTCATGCCTCGATGCCATGGCTGGGGATCGTGCTGGCCGTCGTGGTCGCGCTCGGCGACTCGGTCAAGGTCCTCCCGGGCGGCTCCGGGATCCTGCTTGCCGGGATCGGCATCGTGCTGGTCGGGATCGGCGCCCTCACCCGGCTCGACCCGCGCGAGGGTGCCGCGGTCTTCGTGACCACGACGTTCGGCGCGATGTACCTCGGACTCCTCGGCTTCATCGCCCGGCTCGGCTCGACCGACGCATTCGTCGACCGTTCGTCGATCCTCGGCTGGCTCGGCCAGGAACGGGCCTGGATCCTGGCCCTCGTCTTCGTGGTCTGGGCCTATGACACGGCGGCGTATCTCGTCGGACGGCGTATCGGGCGCCGGCCGTTCATGCACCACATCTCACCGTCGAAGACGGTCGAGGGCGTGGTTGGCGGACTCGCGGCAGCGGCCGTCGTCGGCGCCGCGCTGATGGTCGCGTTCGGCCGTCCGGTGCTCGCCGGCGCTGTCTTCGGCCTGATCGTGGGGGCGGCGGCGCAAGCCGGCGACCTCGCCGAATCGATGCTGAAACGGGCTGCCGGCGCGAAGGAATCCGGGCGGCTCATCCCCGGGCACGGGGGGATGCTCGACCGGATCGATTCGTTCCTCTTCGCCGCGCCCGTCGCGTACTTCTATGTCGTCGCCGTCCTCCGCTAGCCCGGGCGGGCCGGACGTACGGCGCGTCGCGCTGCTCGGCTCGACCGGTTCGATCGGGCGCCAGGCGATCGAGGTCCTCGCCGACCCGAGGTTCCGCGTTGTTGCGCTCGCCGCGGGCTCGAACGCGGCGCTGCTCGCCGAACAGGTCGAGCGATTGCGGCCGGCCGCGGCAGCGCTCGCCGACGAGGCGGCGGCAAGGGACGTCGCCGAACGGGTGCGTGACGCCGGCACGACGCTCCTGGTCGGGGAGGACGCCCTCGTCGAGCTGGCGGTACGCGATGACGTCGACATGGTCGTCGTCGGGACCGGCGGGGTGGTGAGCCTCCGACCGATCATCGCCGCGCTCGACGCCGGCAAGATCGTCGCCACGGCGAACAAGGAGACGCTCGTCGCGGGAGGTCACCTGGTCATGCCCCGGGCGCGCGCGCTGGCCGCGGACAGGCGCGCCACGGCGCCGGCAGACCCACTGGCGAGCCCGCTCGGCTGGCTGCGCCCGATCGACTCGGAGCACTCGGCGATCTGGCAGTGCCTCGTCGGCGAGGACCTGGCCGCGGTGGAGCGGCTGATCCTGACCGCGTCGGGCGGCCCGTTCCTCGACCTGCCCATCGAGGCCTTCGCCAGCGTCACGCCGGAGATGGCGCTGCGCCACCCGACCTGGTCGATGGGCGCCAAGATCACGGTCGATTCGGCGACCCTCGCCAACAAGGGCCTGGAGGTCATCGAGGCCCACTGGCTCTACGATTCGGCGTATGAGGCCATTGACGTCGTGATCCACCCGCAATCGGTCGTCCACTCCGCGGTGCAGTTCGTCGATGGTTCGTTGAAGGCGCAGCTGGGCAGCCCCGACATGCGGCTCCCGATCCAGTACGCGCTGACCCACCCGGACCGCCGGCCATCACCGGCCGCCCCCGCCGACCTCCTGGCGGTGGCGCGGCTCGACTTCCTGGCTCCGGACGAGGCCCGCTTCCCGGCCCTGCGGATCGCCCGCGACGCCGGTCCGCTCGGCCCGCGCGCGACCGCCGCACTGATCGCCGCCGACGACGTCGCGGTGGCGCGTTTTCTCGGGGGCAGCCTCGACTTCCCGGGCATCCCACGGTTGCTCGAAGCCGCGGTGGCGAGATTCGGCACGCCAATGGGCGCCGACCCGGACCTCGACGAGCTCGTTGCGCTCGACCGCGAGGTGCGCGCGAGCCTCGCCTCCGTCCCTGCCCCGAGCCCCGCTTGATGGACGGTCTGGTGTTCGGGCTCGTCGCGATCGTCCTGTTCATCGTGGTGCTCGGCGGGATCGTGCTCGTCCACGAGCTTGGCCACTACCTGACCGCGAAGGCGCTCAACGTCCGGGTCCTGGAGTTCGGCATCGGCTTCCCGCCGCGCGCGCGCGTGCTCCGCTCGAAGGGCGAGACGCTGTGGACCCTGAACTGGCTGCCGATCGGCGGCTTCGTCCGGCTCGAGGGCGAAGATGGCGACGCCGCCAACGACCCGCGTTCATTTGCTGGCAAGCCTCTCCGCGCCCGGCTCGCGATCCTGGTTGCCGGCGTGGCCATGAACATCGCCCTCGCGTTCGTCATCTTCTTCTTGATCGCACTTCTCGCGACACCCGCGCTCGGGGTAAAGATCGGGGTCGTCGAGCACGCCGACGAGCGTGGCCGGCCGGACTCACCCGCCGCGATCGCCGGGCTGGTCCCGGGAGACGAGATCTACGCGGTCAACGGCCAGCAGTTCGACCTGTTCGGCGGCCAGACCGTGCAGGGCGCCCTCCGCGCCCACGCCGGTGAGACCGTCGAGCTCGGGGTGCGTCACGCCGATGGCGCAACCGCGACCGTGAGCGCCACGCTCCGACGCAAGCCCGAGCTCAGCGTGTGGCGCGGCGCGCTCGGCGTGGGCAAGCTGGAGCAGACCTATCACTACACCGGCCACGACGTCGGCAGCTCGGCGGGCATCGCGGTCGGGGAGCTGGGGCGCTGGGGCGGGCTCATCATCGGCGGGCTCGGTGCGCTGATCGGCGGCCTGATCACGAACCCGACCGCGGCGCCACCGGCGTCCGGCCCGATCGGCATCGCCGTCTCTCTGGCCGACATCTTCCTCAACATCGGGCCGATCGTGACCTTGTACGTGGCCGGCATCCTGTCGGTGAACCTGGGCGTGGTGAACATCCTGCCGTTCCCGCCGCTCGATGGCGGTCGAGCGGCCATCCTGATCATCAAGCGGCTGTTCGGTGCGCGCGTCAGCCTCCGGGCCGAGCGCCTCACCTACGCGGTCGGCTTCGTCTTCCTGCTGGCGTTCATCCTGTGGATCTCGGGCTTCGACATCGCGCGCCTCGGCACCACGCCATGAAGGCCGCCCGACGAACGACGGTAACGGTCGACGTCGGTGGGGTGCAGGTCGGCAGCTCGCACCCGGTCGTCGTGCAGTCGATGACGAACACCGATACCGCCGACCCTGATGCCACGGCGATCCAGGTCGCCCGGCTCGCGCACGCCGGCAGCGAGCTCGTCCGGGTCACGGTCAACAACGACGGCGCCGCGGCCGCCGTGCCCGACATGCTCCGGAAGCTGGCTGATCTGGGCGTCGGCGTCCCGGTCATCGGCGACTTCCACTACAACGGCCACCAGCTCCTCGTCGAGTACCCGGAGATGGCCCGCGGCCTGGCCAAGTACCGGATCAATCCCGGCAACGTCGGTGCGAAGCGGCACGACGAGAACTTCCAGACGATCGTGCGGGTTGCCATCGACAACGACAAGCCGGTGCGGATCGGGGTCAACTGGGGCTCGCTCGACCAGGCGATCCTCACCGACCTCATGGACGCCAACGCAAAGCAGCCCGACCCGCGCGAATCGCGCGACGTGATGATCGACGCGATGGTCGAGTCGGCGATGCGCTCGGCCGAGCTGGCCGAGGCGACCGGCCTCGGCCACGACAGGATCATCCTCTCGGCCAAGGTCTCGAACGTCCGCGACGTCGTCGACACGTATCGGATCCTCGCCTCGAAGTCGGACTTCCCGCTGCACGTCGGCCTGACCGAGGCGGGCCTGGGCATGAAGGGCATCGTCGCCTCGACCGCGGGGCTCGCGATCCTGCTCGCGGAGGGGATCGGGGACACGATCCGGGTCTCGCTCACCCCCGCGCCCGGCGGCGAGCGCGAGGAGGAGGTGCGGGTCGCCCAGCAGGTCCTGCAGTCGATGGGCCTGCGCTCGTTCCTGCCCCAGGTCAGTGCGTGCCCCGGCTGCGGCCGAACGACCTCGACGTTCTTCCAGGAGATGGCCGAGCGGATCCAGGGCCACCTGCGCGACCGGATGCCCGAGTGGAAGGTCCGCTATCCGGGCGTCGAGGACCTCACCGTGGCGGTCATGGGTTGCGTCGTCAACGGCCCGGGCGAGTCGAAGCACGCGGATATCGGCATCTCCCTCCCGGGCACGTTCGAGGAGCCCGTGGCGCCGGTGTTCATCGACGGCAAGCTCGACCGGACCCTTCGTGGCGAGGGCCTCGTCGACGAGTTCATCGACATCCTCGAGGGCTATGTCGAGCGCCGCTACGCCGAGGTTCCCGCGACGGCCTAAGCGAATCGCCCCGGCCCGTCGTCCTTTCCGCGTCAGCAGCTGGAAGGAGAGGGCCATGCGCACCGTGAATCCCTACCTGGCGATCGTCCTCGGCGTGGCCGCGCTGATCGTCTCTGCGTGCGGCGGCGCGGCCGCGACGCCGGCAGTCGTCGTGACGCCCGGGCCCACGCCGCGGCCGCCGCCCGACGCGATCACCATGCACGCACCATCACAGGCAGCCCCGGGCGAGAAGATCACCGTCAGCTGGACCGGGAAGGAGCAGCTCGGCGATGGCATCTACGTCGTGAAGGTGGGCACGACCCGGATCTTCGGGACCGACGAGGGTTACAACACATCGCTCGGCAACCCGGGCACGGTGACGGTCCCGACGGAGCCTGGGTCGTACGAGATCTGGTTCGTCGAGGAGGAGACCGTCGACCACATCAAGGCACGGCTGCCGCTGACAGTGAAGTGACGTCGCGCCGGCGCTCCGCGCCGGCGGATCAGCGGGCGACGACCAGCAGCAGCGCGCACACGACGGCGAGCGCCATCGCCGCGAGCGCCGGCCAGATCATCTGCGTGGTCAGTCGCGTCAGGGTCAAGCCCCCGTGGTGACTTCGGTAGTCGGCGTCCATGCGCAGGCTGTCGGCCATCGTCAGCACGCGCCGCGGCCGGCCGTGCTGCAGCGCAAACCGGGCGACCGTCGCCCGGTGGGCCGCGAACGCGTCCTCGACACTGGTGTCGACGAACGAGGCGTGGAACGTCGGTCGGTCGATCGTCTCGCCGCGCGGGAAGGTCGTCATCACCCACGTGCTGTCGTCAAACGAGGAGTAGAGCGCGACAAGGAAGCCTCCGATCACCGACACGACGCCCAGCGCGTACGTCTCACCGCTCGGCTCACCCATGACCCAGTCGTAGCGCACCGGTGTGTTGGGCAGTCGGATGTACCGCTCGCCGATACGGCTGAAGCCGAGGGACCGCAGCTCCTCGAGTCGAGCGGCGACGGCAGGCGGCGCCGGGATCTCGAGCGGGCCCGCGTCGGCCATCCGCCGGCTGCGCGTGCCGGCGTAGATCCGCCATGACCGCACGGCCGGCGGTCCGAGCCGCGTCAGGAGGAGGAGCGCGGTGACCAGGCCCGCGAGCGCGAGCAGCCGTTCGGGCGACATCGGGCCATCCTACCGATCGTTCGACGCTCGAGAGGCCTCGATGTATACTCCGCCGAGCATAAATGGCCGCCTCGGACGTGGGTGACCCCCACGTTTTTTTTCGGCGGCGATACGGTCGTGTCGGAGAGGAGGCAACGACGACATGAGTCGGGATTTCGTCGGCGCCCTGCTCCAGCTGAACGCCGAGAAGCAGGTCTCGCGCGAGCAGCTCATTCGAACGGTCGAGGAGGCGATCGCGGCCGCGTATCGGCGCGTCGCCAACGAGGAGGACATTCACGTCCACATCGACGCCGACAGCGGCGCCATCCGCGTGTACCGGGCGCGCTACGCGACCACGGATCCGATCGACGAGGACCAGCAGCTGACCCACTTCACGCTCGATGAGGCGCGGCGCTACAAGGCCGACGCGATCCCCGGCGAGCTGGTCGAGATGGAGCAGCTCGACGGCGACGCGTTCGGCCGGATCGGCGCTCAGACCGCCAAGCAGGTCGTCCTCCAGCGCCTGCGCGAGGCCGAGCGCGACGCGGTGTTCGATCAGTTCGCGGACCGTGAGGGCGAGCTCGTGACCGGTACCGTCAACCGGGTCGAGCCGCGGGCGATGATCCTGGACATGGGCAAGGGCGTCGAGTCGATCCTGGCCACAACCGAGCAGTCGCCGCTCGAGCATTACCGCATCGGTCAGAACGTCAAGGCGTACGTGCTCGAGGTTCGGCGCACCCCGCGCGGCCCGGCCCTGTTCGTCAGCCGCACGCACAAGGGCTTCCTCAAGCGCCTGTTCGAGCTCGAGGTCCCGGAGATCCACAACGGCACCGTCGAGATCCGAGCCATCGCGCGCGAGGCCGGCAGCCGCTCGAAGGTCGCGGTGTCGTCGCGCCAGGATGGCCTCGATCCGGTCGGTGCGACCGTCGGCCAGCGTGGCGCGCGCGTCCAGGCAGTCGTCGCCGAGCTGGGCGGCGAGAAGATCGATGTTATTCCGTGGAACGACGACCCGGCGATGTTCGTGGCCAACGCGCTCTCGCCGGCCCAGGTCCTGTCCGTCGACATCGACCAGGAGCATCGCATCGCCAACGTCACCGTGCCCGAGCGGATGCTCTCCCTGGCCATCGGCCGCGAGGGCCAGAACGCCCGGCTCGCGGCACGCCTGACCGGCTGGCGCATCGACATTCGCAGCGACGTCTCCGTCGCCGAGGCCAAGGCCGCCGCCGCGGAGGCCAAGGCGGGGGCCCCGGCCCCGAGCGAGGAAACGGCCGAGAAAGCCGACAAGGCCGAGAAAGCCGAGAAGCCGGCCAAGGCCACGAAGACGAAATCGGCAGCCACGAAGGCGGATCCGAAGGCGGACGCCGATACCGGGGCGATCGCCGAGGCGCCTGCCGAAGCTGTCGACGCCAAGCCGGCGAAGGCGACTCGGACCCGCAACGCCGCCGCGCCGAAGGCCGATGCAGAGGCCGAAGCCGATCGCGACGATGCCGCCGATGGAGCCGCCGACGCAATGGAGCCAGTCGCCGTTGGTGCTGCAACTGGTGACGGCTCGAACGGCACGACCAAGCCGCGCACGCGACGGACCAAGGCCGCCGCCGGCCAGGTGGCGTCGTAGGCGCGGGGGTGGTCGGGCTCGAGCGTCGAGCGGTTCCGACCCGATCCTGCGTTTCCTGCCGCGAAGGGCGCGACAAGCGCGACCTGCTGCGGATCGTTCGCGCGCCTGACGGGACGGTCGCCTACGACCCTACGGGAAAGGCGAATGGGCGCGGCGCCTATGTCTGCCATGACGAGGCGTGCATCGCCGGCGCGTTCGCGCGCGGCGGGCTGAGCCATGCCCTGTCCACGCCGGTCCCGGCGGTCCTCGCCGACGAGCTGCGGCGTATCGTGAGCCGGGGGACGTTCGATGGCGCGCAGTAGGAGCGGCACCCGCGGTCGCCGCGGGCCGCGCAAGCCCCCGCGCCGCGACGGCGCGTTCGCGCAGTCGGCCGTCCAGGTCGCCGATCCGCGCGAGCGCGGCGCAGTCGAGCTGCCGGCGACGATCACGGTCAAGGAGCTCGCCGAGCTCCTCGGGGTGAATCCCGCGGACGTGATCCGCGAGCTCATCAAGAGCGGGATCTTCGCGACCATCAACCAGCTGATCGACCGCGACACCGCGTCGCTCGTCTCGAGCGAGCTCGGCTATGAGGTCGCCGAGCCCCAGGCGGCCGGCGCCGCGCCTGCTGGCGAGGACGGCCAGGAAGCGCCATCGCTCGCGACCAAGGAGGAGCTGTTCACGGAGGACGACACAGCCGACCTCGTCGATCGCGCGCCGATCGTGACGGTCATGGGCCACGTCGACCACGGCAAGACGAGCCTCCTCGACGCCATCCGCTCGACTACCGTCGCCGCCGGCGAGCGCGGCGGGATCACCCAGCACATCGGCGCGAGCGAGGTCACCCGCGGTGATCGCCGCGTCGTGTTCCTCGACACCCCCGGCCACGAGGCGTTCACAGCGATGCGGGCGCGCGGCGCGAAGGTCACCGATATCGCGGTGGTCGTCGTCGCCGCGGACGATGGCGTGATGCCCCAGACGCTCGAGGCGATCGGCCACGCCAAGGCGGCGAAGGTGCCGATCATCATCGCCCTCAACAAGATCGACAAGCCGGACGCGAACCCGGATCGGGTCAAGACGGAGCTGACCGAGGCCGGCGTGGTCATCGAGGAGTACGGCGGCGACACCCCGCTCGTGCCTGTGTCGGCGAAGACCGGCGTGGGGCTCGACGACCTCGTCGACATGACCCTCCTCGTCGCCGACCTGCAGGAGCTCAAGGCCAATCCCAAGCGGCCGGCGATCGGTACGATCGTCGAGGCGCGCATGGACAAATCGCGCGGCCCGATCGGGACGGTGCTCGTCCAGACGGGCACCCTGCGCGTCGGCGACGTCATCGTCGTCGGCGAGACGTTCGGCCGTGTCCGCGCCCTCGAGAACGAGCACGGCAAGCGAATGCAGAAGGCCGGTCCCGCGACCCCCGCGGTCGTGCTCGGCCTGTCCGACGTGCCTCAGGCTGGTGACATCCTGCGCGTCGTTGCCGACGAGCGCGCCGCTCGCACCGCAGTGGAGGCGCGCAGCGCCGAGCTCGCCGCGAAGGGCGGGGAGGGGAGCGGTCGCGCGACCCTCGAGGACCTCTATCGCCAGATCCAGGCGGGTCAGGCCAAGGAGCTCCGCATCGTGCTCAAGGCCGACGTGTCCGGCTCGCTCGGGGCCATCACCCATGCCCTCGGCCAGCTGCCGACGGACGAGGTGAAGCTCAACGTCCTGTACGAGGGCGCCGGCGAGATCACGGACAACGACATCCTGCTCGCGTCCGCGTCGAACGCGATCGTCGTCGGCTTCAGCACGTCGATCACGGACACGGCGCGGCGCATGGCCGAGGTCGAGAAGGTCGACGTGCGCCTGTACGACATCATCTATCAGCTCACTGACGACATCGAGAAGGCCCTGTCGGGCATGCTCGAGCCGGAGCAGGTCGAGGTCATCGAGGGTCGGGCCGAGGTGCGCAAGATCATCAAGGTCGGTCGATCGGTCATCGCCGGCTCGTACGTGACCGACGGGCGCATCGTCCGCGCGGGCAGCATGCGCATCTGGCGTGGCGGCAAGGTGATCGCGACCGACAAGATCGACTCATTGCGTCGGTTCAAGGACGACGTGCGCGAGGTGCAGACGGGCTTCGAGTGCGGCATCAGCCTGGCGACCGTGACTGACATCGAGGAGGGCGACGTCCTCGAATGCTTCACGACCCAAACGGTCTCACGCTCCGCTGTCGCCTAGTCGGACGGCGATGCGTGCGTTGCGGCCTGCGGGCCTTGCCCACGCACGCTTGACTGCGCCGTGACCCAACGAACCGATCGCATCGACCAGCTGCTGCGCCAGGAGCTCGGCGACATCCTCGCCCGCGACATCCAGGACCCACGCATCGGCTTCGTGACGATCACCGACGTCGAGACCGCGCCCGACCTGTCGACGGCGCGAGTCTGGGTCAGCGTCATCGGCCAGCCCGAGGAGCGCGAACAGACCCTCAAGGCGCTCCAGCGGGCGATGCCCTTCGTGCGCCACGAGCTCGGCGGCCGGGTTCGCCTCCGCCGGATCCCCGAGCTCCTCGTGCGCGCCGACGACACGGCCCAACGCGGGACGCGCGTGCTGCGATTGCTCGCCGAGCTCGAGGCCGGCCAGAACCCGGACGAGCCCGCGCCGGTCGCCGAGTCTCTGCCCACGCCGGTGCCACACATTCCACCGGCGCCGGAGCGTCCTGCTCCTCGCGTTCGGGGCGGCAGGGGCAAGGGGGACAAGCGCCGGACGGGCCGGGAGCGGCGATGAGCGTCGACCTCCGGCCCTGGCTCGATGCCGTCCCGTCTGCCGCGGCCGACGCGATCGCCGCGTCCAGGCACGCCCTGGTCGCCTGCCACGAGAACCCCGACGCGGACACCCTGGGCGCGGCCCTCGGCGTGGCCGCGATCGTGGAGCACCACGGCGGTCGGGCGACCCTCATCTCGACTGATCCGGTTCCGCCGCTGTATGACTTCCTGGAGGGCATGGGCCGGTTCGTCGGCGACCCCGATGACGAGGGCGACTATGACCTGCTGGTCGTCTGCGATTGCGGCGCGCTCGACCGCCTGGGCGCTGTCCTCCAGCGCCACGAGGCGCTGTTCGAGCGGCTGCCCCGGGTGCTTGTCGATCATCACGCGTCCAACACCGAGGGCGGGCCGCGGGACTGGGTCGATGCGCAGGCTGCCGCGACCTGCGA
>Ga0070698_100002684_pt1 | contig 19608 bp, 16 predicted proteins | sample KBSK1502metaG_FD_65477 | JGI IMG/M metagenome (GOLD analysis project Ga0070698, IMG submission 65477) | Corn, switchgrass and miscanthus rhizosphere microbial communities from Kellogg Biological Station, Michigan, USA - KBS K1-50-2 metaG | ecosystem: Host-associated > Plants > Roots >...
ACGCCGTAGCCGAGCCGGGAGTCGAGCTCCTTCGTGACGCGCGCGCGAGTCTCGTCGACGATCGGGTTCGCATGCCCGAAGGCGTCGTCGGTGATGAGGAGCCCTTCCGCGGAGAGCGCTTCCGCCTTCGTGCCGGTGTGGTTCAGAACCGCGGCGACGATCGGCGCGGAGATGCGCTCTCCGTACGAGACGATGGCGTCGAGCGTGCGTGCGGTGCACTCCCGCAGGATCGCGACGCTCTGCAGGAGCGCGGTCGTGCGTTCGGTGAGGTCGGCGATCTCCTTGAGCACGTCCGCGGACTCGAACCCGAGCGCGTCCGCGATGAGGTTCCGGTGCTCGCCCGACAAACGGAAGATCGTGTCCTGCGCGGTCTGCGCGTCGCCGCTCTCGGCGGCGTGTGCTGCGCCGATGAGCGCGTCGGTGGTCCCCGCGGTCGCGGACACGACGACGATGCGGTGGCCTCTCGTGTTCTTCACGATCTCGGCGATCCGCTGCAGTGCCGCCGGCGACGCCACGGAGGTGCCGCCGAACTTGAGGACGGTCGTCCTCATGCGCTTCGCTGCGCGATCTGGATCACGTCCCCGAGTATCGCGGACGCGGTCGCATCTCCGCCCGCGCCCGGGCCGCTCCACACCAAACGTGGAACGAGGTCGCTCTCGAGCGTGATCACGTTGGTCGGGCCAGCGGCCTGGCCTTCGAGCGAATCCGCCGCGACCTCCTCCGGCCCCACGCGGGCTTTGGTCGCCTTCTCGCCGAAGTCGGCGACGGCGAGGTAGCGGATTCGCGCGCTGCGCGCGGCCGCGCCGCTCACCTCGGAGGCGGCGATCCCGCGCAGGCTGGTGCGCCGCACATTGTCGGGATGGAAGTGCCGGCCTTCGAGGAGCGAAACAAGTATCGAGAGCTTGTACGCGGCGTCGTGCCCGTCGACGTCGTTCGTGGGATCGGCCTCGGCGTACCCAGCGGCCATCGCCTCGGCGAGGGCCTCGTCGAAGGACTTTCCCGTCTCCATGCGCGAGCAGATGTATGTCGTCGTGCCGTTGAGGAGGCCACGAAGTACGCGCGGACGCACCGCCCCGAGCCCGCGCATGCCCGCAACCACCGGGACGGCGGCGGCGACCGCGGCCTCGAAGCGCAGCTCCCGCTTCGCGATCCGAGCGGCCTCGTGAAGGGCCTTCCACTCCTTCGCCACGAGCTCCTTGTTGGCGGTGACGAGATGCTTCCCGCGCTCGAACGCGCCGAGGTCGAGCTCGCGCACCGGGTCCGTCCCGCCGACAACCTCGACGACGATCCCGATCTCCGGGTCGTCGAGGATCGCGTGCGGGTCGGCCGTCACCGGGACATCGCCTGCGTCCCGCGGCTTCTCTGGGTCGCGCACCGCGGCGGCGACGAGCCGCAGCGGGCGGCCGGCGGCAGCGTCGATGCGGCGCGAGCGGTCCGCGAACGCGCGAGCCACGGCCGAGCCGACCGTGCCGAGCCCGAGGAGACCGACGCCGATCGCGCGAGCGCTCATCGCGGCCGGCCCCAGATCACGGCCGAGACGACGTCGGCCCGAACGCTCGTCATGCCGTATCGCGCGAAGATGGCCCGCGCCTCGCGCTCGAAGTCGTCGGCGCGTGCCCCGAGCGTCGCCCGCGAGAGCGAGCTCGTGCTCGCGAGCATGGCCATGTAGTCATCTACGGACTGCTCGACTGCGAGCGCGGTCGCGCCGCTTTCTCCTTCGCGAACGAAGTGGCCCGATGTTTCGAGCGCGCGAACACGCTCATCCTTCTCCATGTAGTGAGAGATCGGGGAGAACGCGCGGATGAGTGTCAAGAACTCGGCGCGCCACGGCTGGTCGCCGTACGTGGCCTCCATGTCGACGATCGCGAGGCGGCCTCCCGGAGCGAGCGCTGCAGCGAACCGCGGCATGACGATTTCCGGGTCCATCCAATGGATGCTCACGCCCGCCGTGATGAGACCGTACGGCGGGTCGAGGGGAGCGCCCTCGGCGGTCCCCTGGATCCACCGGATGCGCTCGTTGTCCGCGCCTGGGCGGCGCCGCGCTTCGCGGAGCATCGCGGCGGATGGGTCGATGGCGTCGACGCGCGTGGCGAACCGCGCGAGGCCGATCGTGAGCGCGCCGGTTCCGGCGCCCGCATCCAGAATCGTCCGCGGCTCGACCAGGAGTCCTTCCAGTATCTCGAAGATCTCGCCTGGATACGGCTGCCGAAACCGGTAGTTGCGCGCGACGTCGTCGTCCTGAAAGGCGCGGCCGAGCTCGCGCGGGGACGCGGGACTCATCCGATCGCCTTCTCGAGCAGATCGAGCGCCGCGCCGACCGACGCGAGGCGATTGCCCTCGCGGTCGTACGGCCACTCGTACTTCTTGACCGCCGAGTGATCGTCGCTGTCGACGGCGACGTAGGTGAGGCCGACCTTCTTCCCCGGCGTCGCGCCTCCGGGTCCGGCGATGCCGGTGATGCCAAGACCGATCTTCGCGCCGAGTCGTGCGCGCGCTCCGCGGGCGAGGGCGCCCGCGACGACCGACGACACAGCACCGTGTCCGTGGATGAGGTCGGGCGGGACGTCGGCGAGGATCGTCTTCGCGTCGTTCGAGTACACGACGGCACCACCCTTGAAGTACTCGCTCGACCCTGAGTGCGCGGTGAGGACCGCGGCGAGGAGCCCGCCGGTGCAGGACTCGGCCTCGGCGACGCTCAGCTTGCGTCGGCGCAAGCGCGAGTGGATCGTGCTCATACGCTCCTCGAGCTCAGGCAGGGTGGGCGGTCGTCTGGCGGGCACGAAGAACGAGTCTGACGCCGGAGAGGATCGTCAGCGCAGCGGCGGCCCCGAGGAGGGCATTCGCCGCCCCCGCGAGCCCGGCGGAGGGCCAGCCCGCCGACGCCAGCAGCACGCCGATCGCGGCCACCTGGAGGACGGTCTTGGCCTTGCCGTCGACGCCCGCGCCCAGGACCTGCGGCGAGCGGACTCGGAGTTCGACGGCCACGATCTCCCGGGCGAGGATCAGAAGGACGGGCCAAACCGGGGCGTCGCCCCGCAACGCGAGGGCGAGCAGGGTGCCGATCACGAGCACCTTGTCGGCAAGCGGATCCAGCGCCGCCCCGAGCGCTGTCGTGGCGCCGCGGCGCCGCGCGAGCGGGCCGTCGAGCGCATCGGTCGCGGCGGCGACGATGAAAACGAGAAGTGCGGCGGGCGCGTCGCCCAACGCGATCAGGCCGAGGACCGGTATGACGAGGAACGCGCGCGCGGAGGTCAACGCGTTGGGGAGGGTCACTGCGCTACGAAGACACGCTCCACGACCTCACCCTGCTTGCCGAGCCCGGCGATGAGCTGGCCGTTGTAGATGACCTGCGCGGCGGCGCCATTGCCTGCCTTGATCCGGACTTCCTTGCCGATGAACGCCGCCGTCTCGCCGTCCTTGTAGATGCGGCCGCTCCCGGCTACGTCGGCGCCGTCCACCGTCGCGAGCAGCCAGGTGTCGCCGCCGCGCACGAACACGTTCACGACCGCGGCGGTATAGACGACCACGACGTTCCGCGTCTCCTCGACCGTGCCCCCGGACGAGGTCTGCGCGGTCACGCGGAAGGACTGCGGCCCGGCCGGCATGTAGTACCGGCTCAGGAACGTCCCATCGGTGCTGACCGGGACGGCGATGTTGTTGATCAGGAGCCGCGTGACCGAGCGATCGACATGACCGCTCACGAGGACGGAGACGTTCGTGAGGGTCGACCCCGCGGCCGGCTGGTCGACGACGAGCTGCGGTGCGGGACCGAGGGCCGTGGCCGGCGCCTGGAACTGGATGGTGCGGCTCACGTGATTGGTCTTGCCCGCGGCGTCCAGAACCTCGACGACGAGGTGATTGGATCCGGGGTTGAGGTTGACGGTCACACCGAAGCTCCCGTCGTCGCCCGAGCGGAGATCGAGCACCTCCGGCCCCGGGTACACGGTGACGGTGACCCGACCGCCCGGAACGGTGACCCCACGGACGAAGAGGTTGCCGCTCGCGGTGAGGCCGTCAGTCGATGGGTCGGTGATCTCGAGCTTCGGCAGCGTCGCGAAAGTCGTGAACTGGTAGTACATGTACCCCAGGAACGAGCCGACGAAGGCGATGATCAGCACCGGAACGAACACGACGGGCCGGAAGATGAAGCTCTGATGGACGACCGGGCGATACGGCTTGAAGCTGCGCTTTGGCGTCGGCTCGGGTGGCCCGCCGCCGCGCTCCTGCTGGAAGAGCGCGACCAGTTCGTCCGTCTCGAGATCGAGGTAGTCCGCGTAGTTCCGGAGGAAGCCGCGCGTGTACACGGCGCCGGGGAGCGCCGGGTAATCCCCCGCCTCGAGCGCGGTCAGGAACTTCTCGCGGATGCGCGTGTCCGCCGCGGCCTGCTCGAGGGTGATGCCTTTGCGCTCGCGCTGCGCCCGAAGCTGCTCGCCGAGGCTAGGCATCGTCCTTGGCCATCCCGTAGACCTCGCGCATCTTGCCGGGGCCCTGCGAGGGCCCGATCACGCCGTTCTGTTCCATGATGTCGATGAGCCGGCCCGCGCGCGCGAACCCGATGGTCATCTTTCGCTGGAGCATCGACACCGACGCCTGTCCCGCGCGCTGGACGATCTCGACGGCCTCCTCGTAACGGTCGTCGTCGATCTCGTCGCCTCCGTCGTCGCGGGCACGCGCGCGCTCCTTGTCCTCGATGATCGAAAGGTCGTAGTGGGCTTCGCGCTGCTGCCGCCAGTGACGGATGACCTGCTCGATCTCAGCGTCAGACACGAACGCGCCCTGCGCGCGGACGGGCTTCGCCGCATCGGGCGCGAGCCAGAGCATGTCGCCGCGACCGAGGAGCTTCTCCGCGCCCGTCATATCGATGATGGTGCGGGAGTCGACCGACGAAGCGGTAGCAAATGCGATACGAGCGGGGACGTTCGCCTTGATGAGCCCCGTGATCACGTCGACCGACGGGCGCTGGGTGCCGAGGACCAGATGGATGCCGGTCGCGCGCGCCAGCTGGGCGACCCGCGTGATCTGCTTCTCGACCTGGATCGGGGCCTGGAGCATGAGATCGGCGAGCTCGTCGATGATGAACACGACGTACGGCACCCGGTCCTGGCCTTGGTGCTTCTCGTTGTAGGAGGCGATGTTGCGGGCGTTCGCGCGCGCGAACAGCCGGTAGCGGCGGTCCATCTCGCTCGTCGTCCAGTAGAGGGCGTTCAGGATCTGCGGCGAGTCGTGCATGACCGGGACGACGAGGTGCGGCACGCCGTTGAATCCCGGGAAGTCCACCCGCTTGAGGTCGCCGATCAGGATCCGCACGTCGTCGGGCGTGGACTGAAGGAGCAGGCTCGTCAGGATCGCGCCGATGCAGACGCTCTTGCCGGAGCCGGTCTGCCCGGCGATCAGGAGGTGCGGCAGCTTCGCCAGGTCCGTGACGATCGCGCCGCCCGCGACATCCTTTCCCAGCGCCACCGTCAGCTTCGATGGCGAGCCCTTGAACTCCGCGCTCTCCGCAACGTCGCGGACCGAGACGAGCCCGATCGCGAGGTTCGGGATTTCGATCCCGACGACACTCTTGCCGGGGATCGGCGCCTCGATCCGAAGCGTCCGAGCGGCGAGCGCCAGCGAGAGGTCGTCGGCGAGCGCCTCGATCCGCGAGAGCTTGACCCCTGCGGCGGGCTTCAGCTCGTAGCGCGTGACGACCGGGCCGACGAAGACGTCGACCACGGAGGCCGCGATCCCGAAGTGCGAGAGAGTCTCCTCGATGACGCGCTTGTTCCGGATGAGCTCATCCTTTCCGGAGCGAGCTGCGGAGCCCTGATCCAGCGAATCAAGGGCGGGCAAAACCCAGGGCTTCTCCGGAGGCTCCGCATGCAAAACGCCCTCGGCGATGACGGCTGCTGATGCCAATCCAGCAGTGGAAACAGAGAAGGGAGTGCGGTCCCTATCGGAGGGCGTCGGCCCAACTTCCGAGGGCCCCCGCCCGGCGGTGGCGCTGGGGCCCGCGAGGGTCCCGGCTCCGCCGGGTAGAGAGGGTTTCGGAAGTTGGGCTGGCGCCGTAGGTGTGACGGGGCGCGTCGGTTTCTCCTCCGGAATATGGATCCGCATCTGCTGGACCGGTTCGTCGCCGTCGTCGCCGAAGCGGTCGAAGCGCGTCGCGGTGCCGCCGGGAATCAGGGTGCCGGGCTTGAGCCCGCCCATCGCGGGCCGTTGGCTCCAGATGGGCTTCCAGAGGTCGGCGATCGTGCGATTCGCGGCGACGACGACGCCGACGAGCAAGAGCGCGCCGAGCGCTACGTAGGCGCCGATCTCGCCGAACAGACTGGCCGCCGCCTTCGCGACGGCGCCGCCGACGAAGCCGCCCGCGGCATCCGCGCGGGTTACCTGTCGAGTGAGTCCGAGCAGCGCGACGACGATGACGATCCCGCCAAGGATCGGAAGCACTGTCTCGCGGCGGATGAATCCGAACCAGAGCTCGAGCGCGATGCCGGCGAGCGCGAGGGGAACTAGCCAGGCGGCCCAGCCGAGGACCGCGAAGAGCGCGGAGCGCCACCACTGCAGCACCGCGCCCTGATCCGTCGCGAGCGCGACGGTCGATAAAAGGGCGAACGCGAGGACGGCGATCGCGCCGATCTCGTCGCGGATGCGCGGTTCGATCGCCGGTGTCGCGCCACGCCGTTTCGCGCTCGCGGCTCTCCTCGCCACGCCGACTACACCTGCATGATCACGGGCAGCACCATCGGCCTCCGCTTGGTGCGCTCGTACAGGAAGTTCACGACGCTGTTGTGGATCGCGTCCTTGAGCGCGGCCGGCTCGGCGAGGTGCTCGCCGGTCTGCGCTTCCGCGAGGCCGTCGAGGATCTTCTGCTTGGCCTCTTCGACCAGCTGCGCGGCGTCGTGCTCGGGTACGAAGCCCTTCGTCACGATGTCCGGTCCCGCGACGACCGCGCCGGTGCGCTGCTCGATGGTCACGACGACGAGGAAGATGCCGTCGCTCCCGATCGACCACCGGTCGCGCATCACCGACTGGCTGACGTCGCCCACGCCGAGGCCGTCGACGTAGACGACACCCGACTGGACCTTCTCGCCCACGTGCGCGCCGTGCTCGTCGATCTGGAGGACGTCGCCGTTCGTGAGGACGAAGGCGTTCTTCGGGTCGACGCCGAGATCCATCGCCAGGCGCGCGTGGCGGACGAGCATCCGGTACTCGCCGTGGATCGGCAGGAAGTACTTCGGGCGGAGGATGTTGAGGAGCAGCTTCAGCTCCTCCTGGCTCGCGTGCCCGGAGACGTGCGGGCGGCTCTGCGGGTCGTAGATGACCTCGGCGCCAAGCTTGAAGAGGTTGTCGACGGTCCGCGACACGAGCTCCTCGTTCCCCGGGATCGGCGTCGCCGACATCACGACGGTGTCGCCCTCCTTCACGGCGACGTGGCGATGGTCGCCGAGCGCCATTCGCGAGAGCGCGCTCGTCGGCTCGCCCTGGCTGCCCGTCGTGATGATGCAGAGCTCGTGATCGGGAAGCTTGCCGATCTCGTGCGGGCTGACGATGGCGCCCTCGGGGTATTCCAGGTAGCCGAGCTCGCGTGCGGTCTTCGTGTAGTTCTCCATGGACCGCCCGACGATCGCGGTCTTCCGACCCCAGGCCGCCGCGATCTCGACGATCTGCCGGATGCGGGAGATGTTCGAAGCGAAGGTCGTCGTGATCACGCGACCGGGCGCGCGCGACATGATCGCGTCGAACATCTCGGCGACGTGGCGCTCGGACTGCGTATAACCGGGCACCTCGGCGCGCGTCGAGTCGGACATCAAGAGAAGCACGCCCTTCGCAGCGATCGCGGCGAGACGCGCGAAGTCGGTCTGGCGCCCGTCGACCGGCGTGTGGTCGAACTTCCAGTCCCCGGAGTGCACGACGGTCCCGTACGGGGTGTCGATGGTGACCCCGATCGCGTCGGGGATGCTGTGGCAGACGTAGTAGGAGTCGCAGCGGAAGCCCGCGATGTTGAACGGGGTCCCCGGCGCGATCTCGCGGAACGTCGCGCGCTCCGCCAGCTTGTGCTCCTTCAGCTTCGTGCGGATGAGCCCGATCGTGAGCTTCGTGCCGTAGATCGGAACATCGAGCAGGTCGCGGAGGGCGTACGGGAGTGCGCCGATGTGATCCTCGTGCGCGTGCGTGATGAGGAAGCCGCGGATCTTGTTCTTCCGCTGCCTCAGATACGTGATGTCGGGGATGACGAGGTCGATCCCCAGCATGCCCTCGTCGGGGAACATGAGGCCGGCGTCGACCACGACGATCTCGTCGCCGACCTCGATCGCGAGCATGTTCTTGCCGATCTCACCGACGCCGCCAAGGGGTATCACCCGAAGCGACGCGCTCGATTTAGCCAAAGAGCGTTATCTGCTCTACCGGTTTCTCCTCCGGCTCTTTTGTCGGCGGAGTGGTGGCGAGGAAGAGCGCCAGCGCCGCGAAGTCAGCGTGCAGCGCATCCCGCAGAGCGGGTTGATGCAACGCGGCAGCCGGGTGGTACACGGGGAAGATCAGCAGGCCGTCGGCGGTCTTCCGTGGCTTGCCGTGGATGCGCGAGATCGACTCGCCCGGAAAGAACTTCCCCATCGCGTGGCGTCCGAGCGTGACGATTACCCGAGGCTTGAGGACCTCGAGGTGCCGCAGAAGCCACATGTGGCAGGCCGATATCTCTTCCGGTAGCGGGTCGCGGTTCTCGGGCGGGCGGTGGCGGACGACGTTCGTGATGAAGACGGTCCGCCGATCGAGCCCGATGCCCGCGAGGAGCTCGTCGAGGAACTGGCCCGCCGCACCCACAAAGGGCTTGCCCTGGAGGTCTTCGTGATAGCCCGGCGCCTCGCCGAGAAAGAGGATCCCCGAATCAGCGCTGCCGTCTCCGGGGACCGCCTGGCGCGCGCTCCGATGGAGCGGGCACGCGGTGCAGGCGCGGATCTCGTCGGCGACAAGCCGGAGATCGACCGAGGCGTCGTTCAACGGGGAGATTATGCGGCGAGGAAAGGCTTGAGAGGAGCCTTTCGCGCGAGATAGACCACGTCGGTGTACGGCCGGCGCGGCATCTCCTCGACTTCGACGACGAATCCAGCCCGCTCGAACATCGCGACGGCCTCCTCGCGCGATGGGAAATAGAAGCGCTCGTGGCCGCCGCGCGTGAAGCCGAGTCCGACCGTGATCATCTCCTGCGCGTAGGTGATCGCGTACCGGGGATCGGTGCGGCGCTCCTGGGCCTTCACGATGAGCGGCATGCCTTCGCCGAGGGCGGCCGCGGCGTTCTTGAGCACGCGTTCCTGATCCTCGAACGGCAGCAGGTAGAGGACGTCCACGATCGTCACGGCGTCGCAATGCGGCAGCTGGTCCTTGATGATGTCGCCTACCTCGAACCGGAGCCATTGCGTGTCCCGGACCGCCCCGCGTGCGACCTCGATCTTGCGTTCGTCCAAATCGATCCCGAGGACGCGGCGGGATTCGGCGCCCTCGCGTAAAAGGCAGGCGAAGAGCCCGTGTCCGCAGCCGAGGTCGACGATGAATCCCTTCCGCGGGACGAACCGCTCCACGAACGCGAGGTCCGACAGGAAGGCGCGGCCGTGCACGAAGAGGCGCGCGCCGAGCGGCGCCGCGCGGTAGCGGTGGACCGCTCGGTTGAGCGCCGCGCTCGTGCTCGCGCCGGGCATCAGGGCACGCGCCAGCGCACGGCCTCGCTGCCAAGCGCCGTCCTGAGGAGCGGATCGGTCAGGATCGCGAGGTCCGTGGCCCGCTCCTCCACGAGAGCGTCGGCCGCGCGGAGGCGGTCGTCGACGTACCCGGGGTGCGCGCCGATCTCCCCCACTCCGCCGTAGGTCGCGAGTAGGGCGACGCCCGCGGCGTCGATCCGTGGACGCTCGGAGGTGATGTCGACGTACCAGCGGTTCCCCGGTATCCCGCGGAACGCGAACGCGGAGGCGAACGTGGCCGCCCGCAGCGCGGTCTGCTTCGGTCCGGCCCACGCCCGCGGCCCGCGGGCGCGGCGGATCCAGCGAACGCCTTCGTCGCGCGCGACGCGGCCCAAGACGCGGGCGACCGGCGGCATCAGGTGGACGTGACGGTGCGAGTCCCAGGCCAGCGGCAGGATCCCCCACGAGCGAGCCAGTGCCGCTTGTGCGCGGATCTCGGCGGCGAGGTCGCCCGCTCGGACGCGTCCGCTGAAAAGCCGCCTGGTGAGCTCGTTGAGGCCGAGGAACCGGCCCTCGCCGTCCACGAGGCTGCGGACCGCCGCCGGGTCGCTCACCGGCCAGCCGCCCACGAGATCGATGTGCAGGCCGACCTCCAGGTCAGGCTCCATCCGGGCCTGCGCTGCCGCTTCTGCGGACGAGTCTGCGGTCACGATGAGCGACGTCGAGCGGACGACACCGCGGCGATGCGACTCGAGGATGCCTTTGGTGACGCCCGGAGAGAGGCCGAGGTCGTCCGCCGTGACGATGAGACTCATCCGCCGTACACGCCGCGCATGTCGTTCAACCGGATGACGAACAGGTCGCGCAGCATCTTGGGCGTGTCGGCGAGGAAGTCGATGCGGGTCTCTCCGTGCTGCCGCAACGCGAACGGAATTTCGCGCACCGTGTAACCCGCGCGCCGGGCGAGGAAGAGGACCTCCGCGTCGAAGGCGAAGCCGTCCAGCCGTTGCTTCGCGAAGAGGTCCTTCGCGGCCTCGGCCGTATACATTTTGCCGCCGCACTGGGTGTCGCGGATGTTGGTCGGAACGAGAAGGTGTACGACCGCGCGAAAGACGTCGCCCATTACGCGTCGCCACCAAGGACGATCCACCACCGACCCCGCGACGTAGCGCGACGCGATGGCGATGTCGGCGCCCGTATCCAGCGCGCCGATGAAGACGTCGATGATCTCCACGGGGATGGTCAGGTCGGCATCGAGGAACACGATGGGGTCGCCGGTCGCGGCCTCCACGCCGGCGCGGACGGCCGCGCCTTTTCCGCGGTGCTGCAGTCGCAGCACCTTGAAGGCGAGGCCGAGGTGCCCGTGCGCCAGCTTGGCGCGATGGAACACGTCGGCTGTCGCGTCTGTCGAGCCGTCGTCGGCGAGGATGATCTCTGCGACGATCTCGCGGTCGCGAAAGAACTCGGCGCACCGACCGAGGCTCTCCTCGATCCGGCGCGCCTCGTTATAGGCGGGTAATACGAGGGTGAGGATGCTCTATCGGCGCGGCGGAGCGCCGCGTCGGAACCCACCCCTGTCGCCGCCGGGTCGCGGACCGCCGCGCTCGTCGCGGTCGCGGTAGCGCTCGCGCTCGGCGCGCTGACGCGTCTCGTAGTCGTTGCCGTTCTCGTTCACGGCCCGCATCGAGAGGTTCACCCGGCCCATACGGTCGACCTCGGCGACCTTCACCTTCACCTTGTCGCCGACCTTCACCACGTCCTCGACGGTGTTCACGCGCTCCGGTGAGAGCTCGCTGATCCGCACGAGGCCTTCCTTCCCGGGAAGGTACTCGACGAACGCGCCGATGCTCATGATCCGTGTGACCTTGCCGTCGTAGACCTCGCCGACCTCGGGTTCCTTCGTCAGCCCCTCGATCATCGCGCGAGCCCGCTCGCGACCCTCGGCCTTCGCGCCCGTGATACGGACGGTGCCGTCGTCCTCGAGCTCGATGGTGGTGCCGGTCTCCGCCTGGATCGCGCGGACCATCTTGCCGCCTGGGCCGATGACCTCACGCACCTTGTCGGGCTGGATCTTGATCGTCTCGATCCGCGGGGCCCAGCGGGAGAGCTCGGATCGCGGCTTGTCGATTACGTTGCGCATCGCGTCGATGATGAAGAGACGCGCTTCACGTGCCTGCTGGAAGGCCGTCCGCATGATGTCGAGCGAGATCCCTTTGATCTTGATGTCCATCTGGAGAGCGGTGATGCCCTTCGCCGATCCGGTGACCTTGAAGTCCATGTCGCCGTAGTGGTCCTCTAGACCTTGGATGTCCGTGAGGACGGTCCACTTGTCGCCGGAGGTCACGAGACCCATCGCGATGCCGCCGATCATGTCCTTGATCGGGACGCCGGCGTCCATGAGGGCGAGGGTCGATCCGCAGGTCGACGCCATCGACGACGAGCCGTTCGATTCGAGCGTCTCGCTTACGACGCGGATCGTGTACGGGAACTCTTCCTTCGTCGGGAGGACCGGCAGGATTGCGCGCTCCGCGAGCGCGCCGTGGCCTATCTCGCGCCGGCCCGCGCCACGCATCATCCGCACCTCCCCCACCGAGTACGGCGGGAAGTTGTAGTGGTGCATGTAGCGCTTCGTGTCGACCGGCGAGAGCGTGTCGATGATCTGCTCGTCACCGCCGGGGCCGAGCGTCGCGACGGAGAGGACCTGCGTCTGTCCGCGGGTGAAGACCGCCGATCCGTGCGTGCGCGGCAAGACACCAACCTCGATCGAGAGCTGGCGGATGTCCTTGGTCCCGCGGCCATCCGGCCGGAGGTTCTCCTCCGTGACGGCCTTGCGGAACTCGTCCTCCAGGATCTGCTCGAACACCGCGGTTACCTCGTCCACCGTGAGCGGCGCGTGGTCACCAGTCGCGTACTGCGCGACCGCCTCGAGCTTCAGCTCGTCGAGGCCGGCCTCGCGCTGCGCCTTGTCGGGGTTGCGGAGCTTCGCGCGGAGGCGGTCACGGAGGAAGGAGGTGACCGCGCCGAGACGTGCCGGTTCCGGCTCGATGAGGATGTATTCCATCTTCGGCTTGCCGGAGGCACGCTGAAGGTCCATCTGCGCGTCGCAGATCTTCTTGATGCCTTCCTGCGCGAGCGCGAGGGCCTGAATGAGGAAGTCCTCGGTGACTTCGTGCGCACCGGCTTCGAGCATCATGATCGACTCACGCGTGCCGGCGACGATGAGGTCAAGCTTGCTCTCTTCCATCTGCTGGATCGTCGGGTTAAGCGTGAGCTCGCCGTCGACGGTGCCGACCCGAACGCAACCGATCGGTCCCTCGAACGGAGCGTTCGAGATTGTGAGCGCGGCGGACGCCGCGTTCACGGCGAGGACGTCGTAATCGTTCTCCTGATCGGCGGACCACGCGGAGACGATGATCTGGACGTCGTTGCGGAAGCCCTTCGGGAAGAGCGGGCGGATGGGACGATCCGTCAGGCGCGCGGTGAGGATGCCTTCCTCCGAGGGACGGCCCTCGCGGCGCGGGAACGAACCCGGGATCTTCCCGGCGGCGTAGAGCCGCTCTTCGAAGTCGACGGTCAGCGGGAAGAAGTCGATGCCGGTGCGAATGGTCTTCGCGACGGTCGCGGCGGCGAAGACGACGGTGTCGCCGTACTGGACCGTGACGGCACCGCCCGCCTGCTTCGCGTACTTCCCTGTCTCGAAGGTGAGCGGCTTTCCGTTGATGGTCGCCTGGGAACGGGTAACTGGCATGTGGCTGTTTGTCTCGGGTGCCTATGAAAAAACCGAGGGATTTTCCCTCGGTTTCCGCTTACGCGGGCGGTCTCACCGTCGCAGACCGAGTCGCCCGATGACTTCCTGGTATCGCTCCGGGCTTCTACGGTGCAGGTAGGCGAGCAGCCGTCGGCGTTGTCCGACCATGCTGAGCAGCCCGCGGCGACTGGCGTTGTCGTGGCGGGCGGTGCGCAGATGCTCGGTGAGGTGCTTGATCCGCTCGGTCAGGAGCGCGATCTGGACCTCCGGCGAGCCGGTGTCCTTGTCCTCACGGCGGTACGCCGTGATCACCTCTTTCTTGTTAGGGAGCGTCGCTGACGGCACCCGTTGTCCTTTCTTGATCCTTTGGATCTCTTATTCGCTTATGAGTCTACCGGATGCGCACCGGTCAGCCGAGGGCTCGAAGCCGCGGAAGCAGCGCGGCGGCCTCTTCGGCGCGCTTTCGCGGGTCACCCGCGGGCACGTTTCCGCCGCCGATCATCACGAGAATTTCGGTGAAACCCGCCGCGATCGTGGCCTTCGCCTTCTGCAGCGTCTCGTCCGCCGTCGTGAGGCGCATCGAGATCGAGCGGCGGACAGCGCTCGGATCGCGGCCCGCCTTGGTGCAGGCTGCGTCGAGGGCCTTGCTCAATGCGACACCTTCTTCGAACGTGCCGGCATTGGAGTGCCACACGTCCGCGTGGCGCGCGGTGAGGCGCAGCATCCGCTCCCCCTTGGAGCCGATCCAGATCGGAGGGTGCGGTCGTTGCACCGGCTTCGGCTCGGCGATCGCATCTTTCACCTCGTAGAAGCGGCCCTTGTAGGTCGCGCGAGGCTCCGACCACAGAAGCTTCATCGCCTTGAGCGACTCGTCGAGCATCGTGACGCGGTCACCTGCGCGTGGAAACGGGAGGCCGAACTGCGTGAACTCGGGCTCGTTCCATCCGGTGCCGATGCCGAACTCGAGGCGCCCGTTCGAAAGGTGATCGACCGTGACTGCGATCTTCGCCATGAGCCCCGGGTGCCGATAGAGGTTGCCGGTCACGTTCAAGCCCATCCGGGCCCGCTTCGTGATCGCGGCCATCGCACCCAGCACGGTCCAACCGTCGAAGATCGGTGCGGCCGGATCCGGTCCGAGGGCGATGAGGTGATCGAAGGGCCAGATGTGATCGAAGCCGCTCTCATCGGCGATGCGCCAGACGTCCATGTGCACTTCGATGGGATGGACCTGCTGAGAGAACTTCAGGCCGTAGCGGAGGGGATTCGTTCGTGAGGGCATCTTCGTCGAATCTAGCAATCCTCTCGGCAGGCTGCCTTTCGCGGTCTAGTACCGTGGTGGCGTGACGCCTGAGGGCGCGCTCGCGTTCCTGGTCGGGGCGATCTGGCTTGGTGCGATCGTCGCTCTCCTCGCGTGGCTCACGGGCCGCGCGCAACGGCGGCGACACGGCGGCCGCCCACTTCATCTCATTCCGTGGTACCTCGGCGGCGAGGTGGAGCGGCCATTCGAGGCGCCACCCGAGGACTCGCGCAAAGGACGTCGCTCAGGCCGCTAGCGCGAGCTTCTGGATGGTGTGGCAATCCGGCGGCATAAGTCCCGCTTTGCCGGCGATGGTCCACACGACCTCGGCCACGTAGAGATCTCCGTTCGCGTCGACCGCGAGGCCATGCGGAGCGCAGAAGCTTCCCGGTGCGCACGGGGCCGTTCCGCCGAGCCGCGTGACGACGGTCCCGTTCGCGTCCAGCACGCTCACCCGACTCGGCAGGTCGTACTCGATCGGGCCGTGCCGGAACGAGCGTTGGCCGGCGCGCCATCCTAGCTCGGAGACGTACATGAAGCCGCGCGCGAGCACGATCTGGGTCGGGCGCTGGACGTTGGTGATCTCCCTGACGAAACGGCCCTCCGCGGTGAACACCTGGATCCGGTCGCTCTCGCGATCGCAGACGTAGACATTCCCGGTGGCGTCGACCGCGACGCCGTGCGGCAGCATGAATTGACCCGGTCCCGTTCCGGGTCCGCCCCACGACCCGAGCAGCTTCCCGGTCGCTGAAAAGCGGTGCACGCGGGCGTTGCCGTATCCGTCCGAGACGTAGAGGTCCCCATTCGGCGCGACCGCGAGGTTCGTCGGGCGGTTGAAGGGCGGTGCGCCGCGGACGATCGTCGTGATATTCGAGCCGTCGTACCCGCTATCCGACGGTTTGCCGGCGTTGTCGCCGAGCGTGAGCAAAAGCGTTCCATCGGGAGTGAACTTGCGCACGGAGTGCCCCGCGTCATCCGTGCACCAGACCGAGTCGTCGGGAGCGATGGTGATGCCGTGCGTTCTCATTGTGAACATCCCCTCGCCCCATGACCCGACGAAGCGCCCGTCGCGCTCGTAGATCAGGATCGGATGTTCCGCGCGGCAGAAGAGGTAGACGCGTCCTTTGGAGTTGACGGCGACGGCCGCGACGTCAGGATGCGTGTAGCCAGCGGCGAGCTGTTCCCAGGCCGCGACTGCCCGGTAGTTGAACGTGACGGTCGTGGTCACGGGTAGGCGCCCGACATCGTAGTGCGATCCTTGTCCGTTCATCACTTCGACACATCCCTGACCGAACGGCGCGGCAGAAGGTGGATCCGCCGCGCTGTTCGGCTGCTCGCAGGCGTCACGGGACGAGGCAAGCTTCGGCAGCACAGCCGTTTGCTCGGGAGTCGCGGGGAGCGCGGCGCTCGTGCTCGTCGAGCGCTGCCGGAAGTGTCGCTGTAACGGTCGACGACGTCTGAGCGGCAGCGCGGCGCTCGTGCTCGTCGAGGTTGGCATAGATGACGACGCCGATACCATTCGGGTGGCGTTCGTGCTGGTCGAGTGCGATCGCGGTCTGGCTCGCAAGCTCGCGGCTCGCAAGCGCAAAGCGCAGGTCGAATCCGGCGACGACGGTGAGCGCGATGGCCACGATGGCGACAGAGGCGATGCGGAAGGTGCGGGACATTATTGGCTCCTTGATCGGCTCGATTTCGTTGCGGCCGATGTCAGCGGGAACACTGACCCCGAGGGCGTTGACTACCGTGCTGGCCGGCGTTCCGTGAGCGTGTTTTCTTCAGTTCGGAGCAACTGAGTGCTCGAGGCGCGCCTGCTCGGGCGTTTTGAGGTCAGTGTCGAGGGCGTGCCCGTCCAGATCCCGTCCCGCCCGGCGCAATCTCTTTTTGCCTACGTGCTGCTGAATCCAGGCGTGCCCCACCGGCGCGAGAAACTGGCAGGCCTCCTCTGGCCGGAGAGCGCCGAGGAGAGCGCGCGAAGCAACCTCCGGCATGCGTTGTGGCGAGTCCGGCGATCGCTCGAAGCCGCTGGATCGGCCGAGTCGCTGATGGCCAACGATCTATCGGTCACGTTCGATTCGCGATCGCCTCACCGGACCGATGTGGAGGTCCTTCAGGCGGAGCGCAGAGCAGGCGAGACCACGGACATGCTGCGGGAGCGTGTCTCGGTTTATGGCGGCGAGTTGCTGCCGGGTTTCCACGACGACTGGGTGATCCTCGAGCGCGAGCGCCTGAAGGGGATCTTCGAGCGTGTGGTCCAGGAGTTCATCGACCAGCTCGTCCGCGAAGAACGCTGGGCAGAAGTCAAAGAGTGGGGCGAGCATTGGATCGCGGTCGGGAACTCGCCCGAACCAGCGTTCAGAGCTCTGATGACCGCGGCCGCCGCCGTCGGTGACGTAGCCAGCGTCGCATCCACATATCGCCGCTGCGTCTCTGCACTCAAGGCAGATCTAGGCGTCGAGCCGTCGCAGCAGACACGGCTCCTCTACGACCGGCTTGTGAAGGGCGAATCACCAGTTCGAACAAGCGAACGGGCGATCGTGGATCCGACTCAACCACGCCTCGGTCACACGGGCGCCCCCTCGCCTGGTTCGTCGCCGTATAAGGGGCTGCGGCACTACGACGAATCCGATGCGACGCGATTTTTTGGGCGCGAAGAGCTCGTCGGCCGAATCGTGGTGCGAGTCCGCGCGAGCCGATTCGTCGCGATCGTCGGGGCGTCGGGGAGCGGGAAGTCATCGCTGCTGCGCGCGGGCGTCTTGCCCGCCCTCTTCACATCGGAGGGTGCGCGACAGTCACGCGTCTACGTTCTGACACCGACGGCGCGTCCGCTCGAATCTCTTGCGATCGCGCTCGCTCGGGGCGCGAACACACCTGCCACGTCTACATCTCTGGTCGACTCGCTCTCGCGCGGCGACCGCGGTCTCCGCTTGATGCTCGCCGCCTCGGCGGGCCCACAGGTCGACTCCTATGTCGTCGTCGACCAGTTCGAGGAGCTCTTTACCGAGTGTCGCGACGAGAACGAGCGCCAGATCTTCATCGAGAATCTCATTTCCTCCACTGGACCCGAGGGTGCCGTGGCAATCATCGTGACCTTGCGCGCGGACTTCTACGACCGCTGCGCCCGCTACGCCCGGCTGCGCGACCTGCTTGCGGCTCAACAGGAATACATCGGACCAATGACCGCAGAGGAGCTTCGACGCGCGATCGTGGAGCCCGCTCGTCAAGGCGGCTGGGATTTCGAGCACGGACTCGTCGACGTGATCGTGCGCGACGTCGGTAACGAGCCGGATGCGCTCCCGTTGCTTTCTCACGCGCTCCTCGAGACATGGGAACGACGGAGCGAGCGGACGATGACACTTCGGGGTTATGCCGAATCGGGCGGCGTGCATGGTGCCATCGCCCGCACCGCCGAGACCGTCTTCAACCAACGCCTCGACGCCGGAGAACGCAATGTCGCGAAAGCCATCTTTCTCCGACTGGCGGCGTTCGGCGAGACCACGCAGAGTACGCGGCGGCGGGTGCCGATAGCCGATCTTCCGCAGGGCGCGGCCGAGCGATCGACGGTCGAACGGGTGCTTCGCGTTCTCGCTGACGCACGCCTGGTCAGCATTGGCGTCGAGAGTGTCGAGGTCGCACACGAGGCATTGTTCCGCGAGTGGCCCGCGCTCCGACAGTGGCTGAACGAAGACCGCGACGGCCTGCGGGTGCACCGTCACCTGAGCATGTCCGCGGGGGAGTGGGACGAGACCGGTCGAGAAGAGGCGGAGCTCTACCGCGGCACACGGTTGGGTCAGGCGGTCGAGTGGTCAGCCACGCGATCGGGGCAGCTGAGCGCGCTGGAGCGCGAGTTTCTCGACGCGTCCGCGGGCGCGGTGGCGCGTGAGCGTGCCGACCGCGAGCGGCACCAGCGCAAGGAGCTCGAAGAGGCTCGCCGACGGACCTTCATGCTGTCGGGCGCCTTCGTCGTCGCGCTCGTGCTCGCCGTGGTCGCGATCTTCTTCGGCGAGCAAGCTCGTTCGAGCGCGCTCGCCACGCAGCTCCTCGCACGCGCATCGCTGTCGCGGGAGCTCGCTGCCGCGTCGGTGAGCCAGCTCGCGACCGACCCCGAGCGGAGCACTTTGCTCGCGCTGCAGGCAGTGGCGGCCACGTATCCGGTGGATGGCCCACCGACGCCCGAGTCCGAGGCAGCACTGCATCGCGCTGTGGGAGCCTCGCATCTCGAGCTTCGGCTCTCCGGTCACACCGACGCCATCATTGGCGTCGCGTTTAGTCCCGATGCGAAGCGTGTGCTGACCGCTAGCGCCGACGGGACCGCGCGAGTGTGGGACGCGACGAGCGGCGCAGTCCTCATGACGCTCCGCCACTCGACAGCCGCGGTGAATTCCGCGGTGTTCAGCCCCGACGGCAGGCTTATCGCAACCGCAAGCGACGACGGCACGGCGAAGCTTTGGGACGCGAGGACAGCAGCGGAGTTGCGAACACTATCCGGACATCGGGACAACGTCTCAAGCGTCGTCTTCAGTCCCGACGGAACGACCCTGGTCACGTCGAGCATCGACGGCACCGCGCGGCTTTGGGACGCCGCTTCGGGACGAACCCTCCTTACGCTATCTGGCCACGGCGGGGGAATCCGCATGGTGGCTTTCGCTCCTGATGGCCAGCACATCGCGACCGCCAGCCTCGATCGGACGGCAAGGGTATGGGACGTCGCATCAGGAAAGGAGATCGTTGTGCTGCGCGGACACAGCGGCGGAGTCAATGGCGTCGCGTTCAGCCCCGACGGGACTCGTATCGCGACGACTTCGTCCGACGCCACCGTGAGGTTGTGGGACGAGGCGACCGGCCGCGAGCTCCTGACGTTTACGGGCCACGCGAACATCACCCAAGGCGTGGCGTTTAGCCCCGACGGA
>Ga0070698_100002685_pt1 | contig 19606 bp, 22 predicted proteins | sample KBSK1502metaG_FD_65477 | JGI IMG/M metagenome (GOLD analysis project Ga0070698, IMG submission 65477) | Corn, switchgrass and miscanthus rhizosphere microbial communities from Kellogg Biological Station, Michigan, USA - KBS K1-50-2 metaG | ecosystem: Host-associated > Plants > Roots >...
ATCTGGGCCGAGAGCCAATTCGGTAAAGGATCGATTTTCACCTTCACCATCCCTCGGGAACCCCGCCTGGCGCCCGAGGCACCGGTCGAGGAAGTCGCGCAGACGGTCGAAAGCATGGAGCTGCCGCTGGTGCTGGTGGTCGAAGACGACCCCGCCAGCAGCCAGCGGATGACGGCCGAGATCCAGGGGGTCGGCTTTCGGGTGGCGCACGCCTTCGACGGCAACGAGGCGGTGCGTAAGGCGATGGAGATCCTGCCCGACCTGGTCGTGATGGAAACGGTGCTCCCCGTCAAGGACGGCTGGCAGGTCCTCCAGGAATTGCGGGCGCGGGCCGCCACCGCCGACGTTCCGGTGCTGATTTGCTCGGTGACCCAGAATCAGCAGCTGATGGACGAGTTCGGCGTCGTCGGGTTCGTCGCCAAGCCCTGGGCGACCAAGACGATGCAGGACGAGCTGCGCCAGATCGGCCAGGGGATCAAGCGGCGCCGCGACCGGGTACGGGTGTTGCTGGTCCATCGCGACCGGCGAGCCCTGGCGCCGCTGGCGACCGCCCTGGTTGAAGAGGGTTTCGAGGTTTTCCGGGCGCCCGGGCTGCAGGAGGCCCTGGAAAAGGCTCGCGCCGCCGCCCCGGACGTGGTGGTGCTGGCGCCTCCCGAGCCGGAGTGGGTGCTGGGGCTCCGCGGCCTCCCCGGCCAGCCCGCCTTGGTGGCCCTGGGTGAAGTTTCACCGAGGGTGCCAGCGACGGCGTGGAGTGCCGTTATACCCTCTGGCCTCTCCGAGCCGGATGCCGTATTGCACGCCATCAAGGGCCTGGACATCGTTCAGAGGCGAAGGAGAACAGGGCGTGACCGCCGGCAAGGTTTTGATCGTCGAAGATAACCCGGTCAACCTCCGGTTGGCCCAATTCCTCCTGGAGAAGAAGGGCTTTATCGTGCGCAAGGCCGGCAGCGGAGCCGAGTGCCTGGCGGAAATGACGCGCGAGCTGCCCGACATCGTCCTGATGGATATCCAGCTCCCGGGAGAGGACGGGCTGGCGATCACCCGCAAGATCCGTTCCGACGCCCGGATGGCGGGCGTCATCGTCGTCGCCCTCACCGCCCACGCCATGGCCGGGGATCGGGAGAAGATCCTCGGCGCCGGCTGCGACGGCTACATTCCCAAGCCGGTTGATCCGCAAGGCCTCCCCGGGGAGGTTGCCCGCTACCTGGAGCAGGGGCGGCGCAAGACCGCGTAATGAGCGAACAACCGGGAAAGCCGACCCCGATGGGTGAACCCGCGCCCAAGGCCAGCCGGTCGTACCCGGAGATCCTCGAGCTCAACCAGGAGCTGTTCAAGAATCTCCAGGGCCTGATCGACGAAGACGAAGCCCGCAAGAAGGAGCTCCTGGAAACGAAAAACGCCTACGAGATGGCGCAAGCTGAGATTGCCCGCCTGGAGCGGGAGCTTCGCCAGTCGATCGAACGAGAAGCCGACCGCGCGGAGCAGCTCAGCCAGCTGGAACAGGAACGAGTCGATCAGCTGGGCGCCATGAGCGCGCACCTCGACGCCATGCGGTCCGCGGTCGAGCGCTACATGCAACAGGGACGGAAAGCCGCCTGATGAGCCCCGAGACGCCCAAGGCGAAATCGTTCGCCGACATCCTCCAGCAGAACCAGGAGTTCATCGCGCACCTCCAGACGCTGCAGGATGACATGGGCGCGCAACTTGCCGAGACCGCCAAGGAGCTGGAGCTGGTCAACCGTCAGCTCGAGGCAAAGCAGCAGGAGCTCGACGAGCTGCAGAACGCCCAGCTGCAATGGGCGATGGACCGGCAGGCGCTGCTCGAGCAGCATGAATCGCTCAAGAAGGGGCACGCCAATCTGCAGCAGAGCCATGATCGGGCCCAGGTGGACCTCGGTCGCCTCAAGGATGACCTCGCCCGCGCCAAGACGCGTGACGAGGAGCGGACGGCGGAGCGGCAGGCGCTGCTCGAGCAGCACGAGTCGCTGAAGCAGGGCCATTTGGATCTCCAGCAGAGCCATGATCGGGCGCAGGTGGAGCTCGGTCGCCTGAAGGATGACGTCGCCCGCGCCAAGACTCGTGACGAGGAGCGCCGCGGTCAGCTCCGCCAGCTCGAGCAGGAGCGGATCCAACTCGCCCAGAAGTACGAGGCCGACCACAAGAAGTTGCGGGTCGACCTCAAGACCGCGGAGGACGACCTGAACGGCCTGCAGTCGTCCCAGCTCCAGTGGGCCGTGGATCGCGAAACCTTGTTGAAGGATCGCGACGGCGCGGTCGCGAAGCAGGCCCAGCTGGAGCAGGAGTGGCAGAAATCGCGGGCTGACCTCACCAAGGAAAAGACACGACTCCAGGACCTCAGTGCGCAGTTGCAACAGCAGTTGAAAGCCGCTCAGGCCGAGATCGAGCCGCTCAAAGCCGCCCGGGACAAGTGGCAGGCCGAGCGGCAGCGGCTGATCGCGGATGTCGCCCGCTTGGAACAGGGATCACAGGCCGCCGAAGCGCAGTTCAAAGCCGATCGCAAATTGCTCCTGGGGCAGTTGGAAGAAGCCAGGAAGAAGGGGGCTGATCTCGACAAGGCCGAGGCTGAATTCCAGCGCCTCAGTGACGAGCGCTCCGCGCTCCTGACCAAGGTCAAGGCGCTCGAGAAGGACTGGCAGAGCCGCGAGGCGTCATTCGCGGGGGAGAAAGCCACGCTCAAGAAGCAGGTCGCTGAATCGTCCGCCAGGCTGGCCGCGACGCAGCAGGACTACGAAAAGATCAAGGCTCTGCATGCCGACCTCGCCGGCGAGACCGGCCGCAAGGCCGAGGAATGGACCGGCCGCGAGCAGCGGCTCACCGCCGAAAAGAACCAGCTCAAGGTCGACCTCGAGCGGATCCAGGCGCAGCTCTCCGACATGATGTCGCAGACGAACGAGCTGCACAGCCAGCGGGCGACCGAAGCCAAGGAGCTGGACCAGGCCTGGCAGCGGGAAAAGGCGTCACTCAAGGCGCAACTCGATGAGGCGCGCAAGGCGGCCGGCAGCAGCCCGCCGACGAGCCAGGTCCTGGCGCGCTATGAGGCGGAGAAGCGAGCCATGCAAGCGCAGCTGGAGGGTCTCAAGGTCGAGCTGACGGCCAGCGGAAAGAACAAGGACGCGGCCCCGGCGCTGAGCCAGGCCAAGCGCGACTTCGAGGCCAAGTTCCGCGTCATCTACGACCAGAGCCACGACCTCAACTCGCCACTCAACGCCATCATCGGCTTCTCCGAGATCCTGCTCGACGAAAAGGCGAACAAGACAACGCCCGAAGAGCGGCGCGAGTTCGTCGCCCACATCAACGAGAGCGGCAAGCGACTGGTGGAGCACATCCGCGAGCTGATCGAGTTCGCCAAGCAGGAGGCCGGCATTCAGGAACGGCCGGTTCAGATGATGCCGCCCGTCGGCGCCGGTACCAAGGCACCCGTGATCCTGGTCGCCGACAACGACCCGGCGGTGAAGGAGCGCATCGAGCCCTTCCTCAGCCACGCCGGCTACGAGGTGGTGATTGCCGCTAGCGCCCAGGAGGCGCTGCGCAAGGCGGTCCAGCTCCAGCCGCTCGCGGTGCTGATCGACACCCAGCTCCCCCCCAACGGCGGCAGCGGCCTGGTCTACGACCTGCGCCGGGAGTCGAAGACGAAGGACATCCCGATCGTGCTGACGTCCAAGGTCAACAAGGAGTCGCTGCCCTTCGATATCGGCCAGGCCGACTTCCTGACCAAGCCGATCGACCGGCAGCAACTGCTCCAGATGATGGTGAAGTTCGACCTGCTGGCCGACGGCAAGAAGGGCAAGAAGACGCCGTCGTCGATCCTGATCGTGGACGACGATCCGCAGAACATCCGGCTGGTGAAGGCCATGCTCAAGCCGTTCAACATGGAGATCATGGTTGCCGATGGCGGCAAGGCGGGCCTGGAGCTGGCGCTCAAGAAGAAGCCCGACATGATCATCCTCGACCTGATGATGCCCGACGTCGACGGCTTCGAGGTCGTCTCAAAGCTTCGCGAGGACCCGGCAGGGAGCCAGATCCCCATCCTTATCTATACGGCGAAAAACATCAGCAGCGAGGACCGGGAGCGTCTGCAGGGCAACATCCAGTCGATCATCCAGAAAGGGGACTTCGGCAAGGACCGCTTCCTGGAGATGATCAACAACCTTCAAACTCACCAGGCCGCTTAGGAAGCGAGGGCTCGTATGACTGCCCTCGATCGCCAGTTCGTCCGGCTCCGCTTCGCCGCGCTGGCGATTCCCTTCGGCCTGCTCCTGTGGCTCCCCTCGGCCTCGGTGCCGGTCACCATCCTGCTCGCCGGGATGCTGGCAGGCTACAACGCGGTGGCGATGCTGGCGATTCAGAGGAAGTCCGTCCCGCGCTTCACTCGGCCGATGGCCGTCCTTCTGCTGATCCTGGATCACCTGGTCGTCACCGGCTGGATCCTATTGTTCGCGACCCCGTCCTCGAGCCTTCCGTACCTTCTCTACGCGCTGGTCGCCGCCGAAGCCGTCTTTCGTTTCGACCTCTGGGGCGGGATCGGGACCAGCCTCTTCTTCACGTGCGGCATCATCCTTTTTCAGACCAGCGATCTCGGCCTCGCCATCTCGGTGCGGGACTCGATCCTGCGCGCCATTCCGACCGTCGCCGTCATCACCGGCCTGGGCGCCGCCGTGCGGGCGATGAATACCGAGATCCGCGGTACCCGGCGGCGGCTCGATCAGACCGAGCAGCTGCGAAACGTGCTCGGCGAACTGGTCGGCCAGCTCGACGTGTCGCGCATGCTGTACACGGTCATCCGTTGCGGCCTGGAAATTCTGCAGATGGACTCGGGGGCGATCGTCCTGCTCGACGAAGAGCGCGGGGTCTTCGCACTACGGGCGGCGGTCCAGCTTCCCCAGGCGATCGAGGGCACCACCATCTCGGCGGGCGACGGGATCGTCGGCCGGGTGGTCCGGGAGCGCCGTTTCGTCATGCTCGGCGAGCCGCCGCTCTTTGATCTGGCGGCGCTTAATACTGCTGGCTACACCTGGGTCTTCGGTACCCCGGTGCTGCTGGAGGGCAAGGTCTGGGGTGTGCTCCATCTGCAGACGCGTGAAGACCAGCGGCGTCTCACCCGCTGGGAAGAAGAGGCACTGGAGCTCCTTGCCCAGCAACTGGCGGTCGCGCTTCGCAACGTCCGCCTATTCGAGGAGACGGAGAAGCGCGCCCGCCGGCTGGAGTTACTGAACCGATCGATCGACCAGATGAACCAGAAGCTTTTCGAGCCGGAGTTGCTCGACATCATGGCCACCGCGCTCACCGGCAACCTCGGGTTCGCGGCGGCCCAGATCTGGCTGCTGGAGGCGAGTGACGGCGCGCTGTGGCGGCGGGCCAGTCATCACACGACCGGTAACGCGCCGCCCGTTCCGGGAAGGGTGGAGCGCGGCATGGGCGAGATCGGCCAGGTGGCCGAACTGCGGGTACCGATCGTCACCAACGATCCAGCTAACCACCGGCAGCTCGCCCTCAATCCCTGGATGTCAGAAGAAGGGATTCAGGCGTTCGCTGGTTTCCCGATGGTGGTCGGCGACCAGTTGCTTGGTGTGCTCGCCATCTACCACCGGCGCCCGCTGGATCGCAACACCATCGAGCTCCTCACGCTCTTCGCGCAGCACGCCGCGACCGCCATCCAGGAGGCGCACCTGTTCCACCTCGCGACCGAACAAACGGCGCGACTGGGGGCCGTCAACGCTGAGCTCGAACGCGCGAACCAGCACAAGTCCGAGTTCCTCGCGAACATGAGTCACGAGCTGCGCACGCCTCTGAACTCGATCCTGGGGTTTTCCCAGCTGCTACTCGAGGGAGATGGGGGCGCGCTAACCCAGGACCAGCGTCAGGACGTCGACATCATCGCCCAGAACGGACAACACCTGCTGGTGCTGATCAACGACCTGCTCGATATCTCGAAGCTGGAGGCGGGCAAGGCGCAGCTCAACCGCGGCGAGGTCGAGGTCGAGCCGCTGATTTCGGAGTGCGTCGAGAGCGTGCGGTCGCTGGCCAAGACCAAGAAGCTCGAAATGACCGCCAGCGTATCGTCCGACGTCGGGCGCGTTTTCGCCGACGGCCCCAAGCTCAAGCAAGTGCTGCTCAACCTGCTGGGCAACGCCATCAAGTTCACCGAGTCCGGCAGCGTACGGGTCACGGCGGAACGCCAGGGCGCGGAACTGCGCGTCAGCGTCCGCGATACCGGCATTGGGGTTCCTCTCGAGGATGCCGAGCGGATCTTCGAGAGCTTTCAGCAGGGTCGGAGCGGCATCAGCGGCAAGTATCAAGGCACCGGCCTGGGCCTGGCGATCTCGCGCCGCCTGGTGGAGATGCACGGCGGACGCATCTCGGTGAAGAGCGCGCCCGGCCAGGGAAGCACCTTTACCTTCACCATTCCGCAGCGGGCCGTGCCGGATTCGATCGACCTCACGACCGCGGCGTGAGAGCGAGTCAACCGAGCAAGCCGGCGATGAGCGCAATCGCGACCAGCACCATGACGCCGGCAGCGGCGAACTGCAGCGGACGCTCTGGAATCCAGCTGCCCAGGCGATTCCCTAACGCGACGGCGATCACGGAAACGGCCCAGAGTGCCAGCGTGGCGGCGACAAAGACGACCACCGGCTGCTGGTAACGGGCCTGGAGCGCCGCGGTCGCCAGCTGGGTCAGATCGCCCCATTCCGCGACGAAGACCACGCTGAAGGCGGTCACGAACGGCCGGCGGTGCCGTCCCTCCTCTTGCGCGATCACCCGCTTCTCATCCGCCTCCTCCGTGCGCAGGTTGCGGCGAACGAGGAGCGCAGCCATCACCAGAAAAAGAAGCCCGGCCCCTATGCGAATGGGCTCCCGCGGGAGGAGGCTCAACAGCGAGCCGGCCAGGACCGCGACGGCGCTTTGAATGACAAACGCGGCGGCCGCTCCGAGGAAGACGGGCAGCGGCCGGTGCCGGGTCGCCAGCAGAAGGGCGGCGAGCGCCGTCTTGTCGGGAAGCTCGAGCAGGAAGATGACCGTGAAGACGGTGAAGCCGAGACCCAGCACGGACGTCATTGATGAACGACCACGTCGATCCGCCGGTTCTGCTGGGAGGCAATCTCCTCCAGGCTTTGCCACGGCCATGGTTCGCCAAAGGCCGATCCTGCCAGTGCGCTGACGACGCTCCCGTGAGTGCAGGCGACGTAGCGCGAGGCACCTGCCCCGACCGGTCCCCTCGTCAGCTGCTCCACGGTCTTCACCGTGCCCCCCGAAAGGATCATGTCGGGTCCGTCGTGGGTCGCTGTCACGCTGACCTCTGCTGCCAGGTTCTTCAAGCGCCTGCTCCAGAACGCCTCCAAGGCCGCTTCGGCGTCCTCAACGTTTGCCAGCGGGGAAGCCTGCACCCACAGCCACCGATCATTCGACGGTGCGACAAACGACCGCCAGGCCGTCACGCCACCGAGCTTTCGGACGCGAACCGCCCAGGGCTCGCTGCCCAGGCCGGTGCGCCAACGTCTTTCATCGAGGACCTTCCAGCCGGGCGGGAGGTCGTCCAGAGCCAGTAGCATGCCACGCGGCTCTGGGAGGTGCCGGCTCGTTCGCACGCCGATCTGGCTCACGGCCAGGCGCAGCCGGCGCAATTCCACGAGTCGAATTGTCGCTTAGTGCATGAAGAGCGGGAAGGAGAGGACGAAGATCAGCAGGCCGAGGGCCAGAGTGCGCACGCTCATCCTGCCAGCGCCATCGGTTCTTGTCCGGCGGGGTAGTTGACCTTGGCGCTGAAGCGATAGCCGACACCGCGCTTGGTCTGGATGTAGACGGGCTTGCTGGGATTCGACTCGATCTTGCTGCGCAAGCGCGAGATGTGCACCCGCAGCCCTTCCTCGTAGGCTTCCTCGTCGCCCGCCCAGGCCTTCGCCAGCAGCGTCTCGTTGGTGACGACCCGTCCGGCATTCCGGACGAGGAGGAAGAGCAGCTTGGACTCGGTCGGCGTCAGCGTCACCTGCTGGCCCTTGACCCGCGCCCAGTGCTGGACGAAGTTGATCTGGAGCTCCTGGTCGATGACGACTTCGGGCTGCTCCACGCCGGCGGATTCGCCGTAGCGGCGCAGTACGCGCTGGACCCGCGCGACTAGCTCTTCCTTTTCGAAGGGCTTGACGATGTAGTCCTCGGCGTACATCTGCAAACCCTCGACCTTGCTCTCGATGGCGGCGACGGCGCTGAGGATGACGATCGGGACGTCGAGGTGGCTCTTGATGCGACGACAGAGTTCGAAGCCATCCATTTCCGGCATCATCAGATCGACGACGACCAGGTGGGGGATCCCTTCATGGAGTTTGCGCAGCGCCTCGGGGCCGCTGCCTGCGGTCATGACCTCGTAGCCCGCGTGCTCGAGGATCCGCTTGAGGATCTCGCGCGCCATGGCATCGTCGTCGACGATCAGAATCCGGTAGCGGTTGACGATATTTAACCCCTCTCTTCCGGCCGCCATCGCGCGTCGCGCTGCGGACCGGCCGCCATGGATTTGGACCTGCGGCTGCTGGCTCAGGTCCGACTGGAGAGCCGGCAAAGATATATGGCCCTCGTCATTCATTTCCTTACGATTCCTCTTTACGATGTGATGACTCTTGTCGCGTCAGGGTCACATCAACCGCCGCGCAACTGCTGACTGGATCCCACCATAGAGAGGCAGGATTACGGCGCTTGTTACAGGCTCGTGGCCCGCCCCAGCGGTGGGCAAAAAAAGGGCGCGAGCGGTGCCTCTCGCGCCCCCGTGAGCCAAGCCTATGGCCGGCCTCGCCGTCCCGAATCGGTCGGTCGGCCCATGGAAACGGGCTGATCGGGGTAAAATCGCAATCGCCCTCGCCCGGGTGGTGGAATTGGTAGACACGCAGCTTTGAGGGGGCTGTGAGCGCAAGCTTGTAAGGGTTCAACTCCCTTCCCGGGCAGAGCCTCTAACACCCGTGAGCCTCAGCACCCTGTACCTGCGGTTGCGCTATCCCCGCCACACCTTCGGGCCTGGCTTTACGGGGCCCTGGCGGCTGCGCATCCGGGGCCGCGGCCGCGTCAGCTTCGGTCGTGACGTCCGGGTCTGGAATCGGTCAGGCCATACCGCACTGCTCACCTTCGGCGCCGGTGCGCGGATCGAAATCGGGGACCGCGTGGAAATCGACGGCGCCGGCCTGATGTCGGCCAGTGCCATCGTCGTGGACGACGACGCCATCCTCGGTCCCTGCCTGCTGGTGGACACGGACTTTCACGCCGTCGGGCGGGAGCGGCGCCAGGGTCAGGAACCGGTGACGCGGCGCCCGATCCACATTGGACGCAACGCCTGGATCCAGGGCAAGTCCACCATCCTCAAGGGCGTGTCGGTGGGGGAGGGGGCGGTGGTCCGCTGGGGGCACTGGTTGCCGGTGACGTCGCAGCCGGCGCGGTCGTGATGGGAAACCCGGCGGTGGCGGTAACGCCCCCCTAAGGGGAGGCGACCTGGCCGGCGATGTTGCAGTAGGTGTTTCTGACCTGGTTGCCCAGCACGATCAGGGTCACCAGGATGACGCAGACCACGAGCACCATGATCAAGGAATATTCGATCAGGGCCTGGCCGTTCTCACTGTCCTGCCAGCCAAGTCGCATCCGAATCCGCGCCGCCAGCAAGGTGATCATTGGTGCTATTTCCATTCGGGACGATGGCCGTAGCCCGAGTATGAGCCCTATAACGCGAGGGCCCCATGCTTTCAGACGGGTCGTGGCGCGATCGTGGCTACTTCGTCAAGACCCCGCGTCACGCCCGTTGCCGGGAAGGCTGCAGCCCGAGATCGAGCTAGCGGGCGCTCGAGCGCTGGACGAGGTAGGTGACGACCGCCAGGTATTCCTCGGAATCAGCGGATCCCACCCAGCGGGTCTCGTCGGTGGTCCGCCCGAAGAGGGCGAAGAGCTCGCTCAGGGTCAGCTTTTCTGACATCTTGATATCTAACCAGTACTTAACTTAACAGAGATGCTATCACAAGTACCGAACGCGCGCCAGTGTCAACGTGCGTTGTTCCGCTGTACCAGGTAAAGGACAACGGCCAGGTATTCTTGCGAATCCGCGGAAGCAACCCAGCGAGTGTCCTCCGCGTGGCGGCCGAAGAGGCTGAACACGTCCGACATGGTGAGTCGCTGTGGCTCTTCCAGCATGGTCGCCGGGGAGCGCCCCGATGAAGGTGAAACGACCCGCTGCGCGTGAACCTTTCACGCTGCGTGAAAAAATCGGCACAAGTTGGCCGCAGTCCGTCGACAAACAGGCGGATCGATCTCGATCCCGCTCGGTAGAATTCGTGGGAGGCCGATCACATGTTGTTTTTCTGGAATTGGGGCTACTTTCTCTACGTTGCGCTGCCCATCATGCTGCTGGGCTTCATTGCGAGCAGCTGGGTGAAGCGCACCTACCAGCGCTATTCCCAGGTCCGCAACGCCAGTGGCCTGACCGGGGTCGATGTCGCCCGCCGCATCCTGAGGGGCGCCGGCTTGAGCGATGTCACAATCCAGGTGATCGACGGCGAGCTGAGTGACAACTACGACCCCCGCACGAAGATGCTGAATCTGTCGCGTGAGGTCGCGGGTGGCACATCGGTCGCGGCCGAGGCGGTGGTCGCGCACGAAATCGGCCACGCCCTGCAGGATCGGCAGGGTTTTTCTGCGATGCGGATTCGTTCCGGGCTGGTTCCCGCCGCGAACCTGGGGTCGCAGGCCGGTCCCCTGATCGTGATCGCCGGGCTCCTGCTGTCCGCCTTCACCGGCAGCAGCGTCGGCTTCTACGTCGCCCTGGCCGGGTTGTTCCTGTTCGCGGCGGTCGTCCTCTTCCAGCTCATCACGACCCCCGTGGAACTGGACGCGAGCCGCCGGGCCTTGCGCTTGCTCGCCGAAAACGGCGTCATCTTTCCCGAGGAGCAGCAGGGAGCCCGACGGATGCTGCGCGCCGCGGCCTTCACTTACTGGGTGGCGCTGTTCGGCGCGGTGCTGACCCTGCTGTATTACGCGTCGCTCGTGTTCGGAAACCGCCGTAGCGACTGAGCGCGCGGCATTCGCCACGGCCGATGCGGCTGAGGTCCTTTCCCGGCTCACCGCAGCCGGAGAGGCACCCTACCGGGCCGAACAGGCCCGGCAATGGTTCTGGCAGCGGTTGGCTCCCTCCTTCGACGCCATGCGCACCTTGCCACCGTCGGCGCGACGCCAGCTCGAAGGGTCCTTCGCGTTCAGCACGATCACGACGCAGCTGAAGCGCGCCGCGGATCACGGTCAGACGGTCAAGTATTTGTTCAAGCTGGCGGATGCACGAACCATCGAGACCGTGGTCATGCACTACGAGGCCACCGCCCGTTCACGGGCGCGGACCACGATCTGCGTCAGCTCGCAGGTTGGATGTCCGATCGGATGCAGCTTTTGCGCTACCGGTCAATCCGGCTTCGATCGAAACCTCAGCGAAGCCGAGATCGTCGATCAGTTCCTGAGTGCCAGCCGCGACCTCGGCGAGACGCAGCGGTCGCTGACGAATGTCGTCTTCATGGGGATGGGGGAGCCGCTGAACAACTACGCCGCCGTCGTGGGCGCGATCCGACGGTGGGCCCGTCCAGACACGCTCAACTTCAGCCCGCGGCGCGTGACCGTGTCGACGATCGGGCTGGTGCCTTTCATCGAGCGGCTCAGTGCCGAGGGACTGCCGGTCAACCTGGCGATCTCGCTGCACGCGCCCGACGATGAGTTGCGTAGCAGCATGATCCCGGTGAACCGCAAGTACCCGATCGCCGCGATCGTCGCGGCGGCGAGGGCCCACGCGGAACGAACCGGCCGGCGCACCAGCTATGAATACGTCTTGCTGCAGGGCGTCAACGACAATCCCGAGCAGGCTGAACGGCTGGCCACCGTCGTCGGTCGCCACCTCAGCCACATCAACCTGATCCCGATGAACCCGATCGACGGTAGCCCGCTGGCGCCGCCCTCGAAGACGCGCGCCCAGGCGTTCCAGTCCAGCCTGCAGACGGCGGGCATCTCGACCACCATCCGGGCCACGCGGGGCCTCGATATCGATGCCGCCTGCGGTCAGCTCCGCGCCCGCCAATTGCAGCCGACCTCGTCACTCGCCTGATGCCTCTTCACGGCATCTTCTTCGACGCCGGCAACACCCTGCTCGTCGAGGAACCCGGCAAGCATCTATGGGAGATGGCGATCATGCCGATCCCGGATGTGCTCGAGGTGTTGACCGCGCTCAAGCCGCGTTACCGGCTGGGCGTCATCTCGAACACCGTCGGCTCGGGCGACGCCGAACTGTCGGAGGCTCTCGAAAGGGCGGGGATCCGCCGCCTCATCGATGCGCTGGTGACCTCGCGGGACTTCGGCACGGCGAAGCCCGATCCCGCCATCTACGCCGAGGGCGCCCGCCGCCTGGGCGTCTCGCTGGACGCGACCCTGATGGTCGGCGATCGGCTGGACACCGATATCGCCGGGGCGCTGAAGGCCGGCATCCCGGCGGTTTGGCTGCGGCATCCGGGAGCGATCGCGATACCCGGGATCGCGCCGACCCACGTCATCGAGCGCCTGGCGGAGTTACCCGCCTGGCTGGACGCTACGTATACTCTCAATCGCCGATGAAGCGGATATTTGCCGCCACGTGTGCGGTTGTCATGCTCTCCGGCTGCGGGGCGGTCGGCCAGACAACCGAGACACCGCAGCAGGTTGTCAGTACGGCGAGCGACAAGATGAGCCAGCTGCATTCCGCGAAGTTCGACCTGACCGCGACGGTCCTCGAGCAGTTCCCGCCCGCCTTCGTCGAGCAGCTCGGCCCGGCGGGGGCGGCCCTGGCCAACCTGAACATCGACATGAGCGGGAAGGGGGAAGCCAAGTTCCCTGACAAGGCCTCGATGTCGATCCAGGTGAAGACCGCATCGGTGACCGTCAGCACCGACATGGTCTTTGCCGGCGGCAAGATCTACATCAAAGACCCAACGAGCGGCAACTGGACGCAACCGGCGGGCGCCCAGGGCGTGAGCCAGTTCACCAGCCAGGCGGATCCCCTGTCGGGCGCCGCTATCCTGAAAACTGCCCAATCGATAAAAGACCTGGGCGACACGACGCTCAACGGCAGCGCGGTCCACCATTACCAGATCGTGCCGGACAAGAATAAGGTGGCCGACCAGGCATCCACGCAGCAAGCCAAAGACCTGGTGCGGTCGATGCTGGAAAATGGCTCAATCCAGCTCGAGGTCTGGATCGGTAAAGACGATCATCTGCTGCACCGGATGAAGAACGACACCGATGCCACGATCGACCTCAACAAGGTGATGCAGGCGTCGGGGCAGCAACTGCCGCCGGGCTTCCCAATGCCGCCGGGCGCGACCGTGCATACCGTTGTCCATGCCACGACCGACTATCACGATTTCAACGCGCCCGTAACGGTGAGCGTGCCGGCTGTCTCCTCGTCGTAGGGCCTGCCTAAGAGACGAAGGGAAGCGCGTCCCGCCGCCGATATACTCAAGAAGTCCGGTGAAACGCCTCTTTCTGAGCCTGCTGACGATGGTGACGCTGGCCGCCTGCGCCTCGCCGCTGGCCAAGCCGGAAACGCCGCAGCAGGCGCTCTCGGGCGCGGCGCAGCGGGCAAGCCAGCTGCACTCGGCGAGGTTCGACCTCCAGGGCAGCGTCAAGATGACGTTTCCTGCCGAGCTGGGCCAGATGTTCGGCCAGAGCGGCGCCGCCGCGGGCTCTCTGGCGCTCGACATGACTGGCAACGGCGAGGCCCAGTTTCCCGACCGCTACCACGCGATCATCAACGCCAAGCTGGCCGGACTATCGATTTCGACCGAAGTCGTTGTCGCCAATGGCAAGGCCTACGTGAAAAACCCGGTCAGCGGCAAATGGCAGGTCTCCGCGCAAGCCGGCATCACCGACCAGCTCAGCCAGCCCGACCCGCTTTCGTACGACCAGCTCTTGAAGAACGTCAAGTCGATCAAAGACCTGGGCGACACGACCCTGAACGGCACGACGGTGCATCACTACCAGCTGACGCCAGACAAAGACAAGTTGATCGCCAGCCTGGACAATGCCGCCGTCAAGAACCCGCAGGCACTCGCCGCGATCAAACAGGTCCTCGACAGCGGCACGATGACCGTTGAGGTCTGGTTTGGCAAGGACGACCACCTGGTACGACGGGTCAGCACCGACGCGGATTACACCATCGATCTCAACCAGTTCATGGGTTCGCTGGGAGCGGCCCCGAAATCCAGCAGCCAGTTCCCGGCCGGCTCCAGCATTCATGCCGTGGCGCACGTCGTCATCAACTATCGCGACTTCGACGCGCCGGTCACGATCAGCATTCCCGCAACCTCCTAGTGCTGATCGCGCCGTCGCTGTTGTCGGCCGACTTCAGCCGGCTCGGTGAGGAGGTCGCCGCCCTGGAGCAGGCTGGTGCCGACTGGCTGCACTTCGATGTCATGGACGGGCACTTCGTCCCGCCGATCACGATCGGGTCGCGCACCGTCGAGCACTGCCGACGTTACGCCAAGGTGCCCTTCGACGTCCACCTGATGATCGAAAACCCGGAGCGCACCATCGAGGCCTTTCGCGATGCGGGCGCCACGACGCTATCCGTGCACATCGAGGCCACCCGCCACATCCACCGGGTGCTGGACACCATCCGCAAGGCCGGTCTTCGGCCCGGCGTCTGCCTCAATCCCGGCAGTCCCCTGGCGCTGGTCGAACCCGTGCTCAAGGATGCTGACCTGCTGGTCGTGATGTGCGTCGACCCCGGCTGGGGCGGCCAGAAATTCATCAATGGGAGCCTGGAGCGGATCAAGGCGGCGCGCACCCTGCGTGACCGGCTCAACCCCAAACTGGAGATCGAAGTGGACGGTGGCGTCAACGCGGAGACCGGGCCCCAGTCGGCGGCGAACGGTGCCACCGTCTTAGTCGCGGGGAGCTTTGTCTTCAGTCACCCGCAGGGCAAGAAAGCCGCGATCCAGGAATTGCGGTAACCGGCGTTTTCGTCGCAAGAAGACGTGAGAGGCCGCGTCATGGGCAATGAAGCGGCCACGATGGACAACGGGTTGGAGCTTACGGGGGACGGTTTCGTGCTCCGTCGCAGGCCCTGCGCATACCTGGTCGTGGCGATGGTGGGTCTCGCGGGCGCACTCCTCACCCTCTTTGTCGTCGGAGCGGTGTTCAAAGCGTGGCTCGCCGCTTCGCGGCGACTTTACGGCCTAGTTTCCTAGACGGACTTGGCCTGCGTGCGGAGGCAGCGGGTGCAGACCAGGGCCGTCTGGGTACGGCCGTCGATCGTGACCCGGGCTTTGTGCAAATTGGGCATGAAGCGACGCTTCGTGTGCACCTTCGAGTGGCTCACGTGATGCCCATACTGGGGCCCCTTTCCGCAGATCGCGCAGCGTTGTGCCATGGTGTTGGTTTTGCTTCGGCGCCCCTGTAGCCATCGCGTATGATTGAGGCGAAATCAGCGTCACATACTAGCACAGGACATGCGGGAGATCCCGCAACCCCCACCAGAATGGACTCAAAGACGAAGGCCAATCCGCCGCGCACCGGGAAGCCGCCGAGGACGCTGATCCAGGCCAGAGACCTCGGGCGGATCGAGGTGTCGCGCCATGTCGTCGCTACCATCGCGGGCCACGCGGCAGCGGGCTGCTACGGCGTTGTCGCGATGGCCGCCCGCGGTCTGCGGGACGGTCTGGCCGAGCGCCTGCACCGCGACAAACTGCATCGGGGCGTCGAGGTCGAGGTCCGTGAGGATGGGATCGCCGTCTCCCTCTACGTCATCGTCGAGTACGGCACCCGGGTCTCCGAGGTTGCCAACAACCTCTCGAATGCCGTCCGGTATTCGGTCGAGCGCACCCTCGGCCTCCCCGTCGTGGAAGTCAACGTCAACGTCCAGGGAATCCACGTCAGCGGGAGCGGCGGCAGCTGAAATCCCAAGCCTGATCGGCGCCGCGACCATGCCCATCACCGAATGCGACGGACGTCTGTTCAAGGAGGCCCTGCTTGGCTCGCTGGCCTGGCTGACGGTCAACCGGGACGAGGTGGACGCGCTCAACGTCTTCCCGGTTCCGGACGGTGACACTGGCACCAACATGCTGCTCACGTTGCAGTCGGCCGTCGAAGACATCCGCGATGTCGACGACGCCGACCTCTCGCGGACAGCCAGGCGGGCATCCCACGGCGCGCTGATGGGGGCGCGCGGAAACTCGGGAGTCATCCTCTCACAGATTTTCCGGGGCTTTTGCGTTGGCATCGGCACCCGGCCGGCGGTTGACGCGCGCGGGATGGCCGAAGCGTTTCGCGAGGGGGCGGACGTCGCCTACCGGGCCGTGATCAAGCCGACGGAGGGCACCATGCTGACCGTGGCGCGAGAAGCCGCCGCCGGGGCGGAAGCGAAAGCCGCGCAAACGAGCGACCTGACCGAGGTCGTCCGCGCCGCTTGCGCCGCCGCCGCCGCCGCGGTGGAGCGGACGCCCGAGCAGCTACCCATCCTCAAGCAGGCAGGGGTGATCGACGCCGGGGGGTTCGGGCTCCAGCTCATCCTGGAGGGCTTTCTCAAGCGAATGAGCGGCGAAGCCCTGCAGAGCTTTGAGCGGCCGGCCGCGCAGCACGCCCGGCCGAAGCCGGTGGAGGCGCCTACCGCCGGTTGGGGGTATTGCACGGAGTTCATCATCAATGGCGACAAACTCGCGATCGACGATGTGCGCAACGAGATCCAGCGGCATGGCGAGTCGGCGCTTGTTGTTGGTGATGACTCGGCCATCAAGGTTCACGTCCACACCCAGGAGCCCGCGGTCGTGATCAGTTACGCGAGCGGTGTCGGATGGCTCAGCCGGCTCAAGGTCGACGACATGTCCTCGCAGCACCACCGGCTGCAGGGCGACAGTATCCGCCGGCCGGCCAGCACCAAGCACCTGGCCCTGGTGGCGGTGGCGAGCGGCGACGGCTTTCGCCGCATCCTCGAGAGCCTGGGGGTTGACTCCGTGGTGGGCGGCGGCCAGACGGTCAACCCCTCCACGGAGGACATCCTGGCGGCGGTCGAATCGGTGCCCTCCAATGACGTCCTGCTCCTCCCCAACAATGGCAACGTGGTCATGACGGCACAACAGGTCGCCGAGCTCACTCGCAAGCGGGTTCGGGTCGTGCCCTCGCGGAGTCTGCCGCAGGGCATCGCGGCCCTGTTCGCCTTCGACTTCAGCGCCGACCTGGAGGCCAACGCCAATGCGATGTCTCACGCACTAAGTCAGGTCCAGACCATCGAGGTGACGCGCGCGGTCCGGGCGAGCGAGGTGAACGGCTTGAAGATAGCGGAAAACGATGTCATCGGGTTGCTCAACGACCGCATCGTAGTATCCGGCGAATCCCCCGAGAAAGTGGTGAAAGCGGTCCTCTCCCGCATCGACGCGGCTAAGGTGGGGACAGTGACGATCTACGCCGGCGCCGATGCGGTGGGGGCCGAGCGCGAGGCCCTCGTCACCTCGGTGGCCAAACAGTTCCCCAAGGCGTCGGTGGAACTCCAATCCGGCGAGCAGGCGTTGTATCCGTATATCGTGGCGGTTGAATAACGCCTCAAACGCTCGCATGGCACTAACGTCTCAAACGCTCGTATGGCACTAACGTCTCAAACGCTCGTATGGCACCAACGTCTCAAACGCTCGTATGGCACTAAAGCGCCACTCGCGTGGGGCGACGCCCCGAGCGCCACTCGCGTGGGGCGGCGGGCCAAGACCGGTGAGTTTTGCGTTGGACACCAGTCTGATGAGATAAACGAGTAAGGAGGTCGGTCGCATGAATTCGACGTTGCCGGTGACAATGGAAAGGTTACGAGTGCCTGGGGCGAGCCTTTATTACGAGGTTCGTGGATCGGGTCCAGTGCTCCTCATGATGCCGGGCGGGCCGGCCGACGCGGGAGCATTCCGGCGTATCGCCGAACCGCTCGCATCGGATTACACCGTCGTGACCTATGACCCGCGGGGTCTTTCGCACAGCATTCTCGATGCGCCGGTCCAGGACGAACGGATCGTCCAAATCTTCGCCGACGACGTTCACCGGCTGTTGACGGCGACGGCGAAAGATCCGGCGTATGTATTCGGTAGCAGCGGCGGCGCCGTCATCGGGCTCGAGCTGGCCGCTCGCCATCCGGAGCAGGTTCGCACGTTCGTGTCACACGAGCCGCCGGCCCCGGCGCTGCAGCCCGATCCCGCGCGCGAACGGGCGGCCATGGCGGAGATCGTGCAAACGTACCGGACGGCCGGCATTGGGCCGGCCATGCAAAAGTTCATGGTCCAGACCCGCATCCGCAGCGGCCCGCCCCCGCCTCCGCCTGGCGAGCCGACACCAGAGATGCGCGAGGGGATGGCTCAGATGAAGCGGAACATGGACTTCTGGCTCGGCCACTACTTCCTCGCGATCGCCGCGTACGAACCCGACTTCAACGCCTTGAAAGCCGGCTCGACCCGGATCGTCCCGGGCGTCGGAGAGGAGTCGCGCGGCGAGCTGGCGCACGAGGGCCGCTTGCGGCTAGCTGAGCGGCTGGGGACGCAAGCCGTGGTGTTCCCCGGCGCCCACGGCGGCTTCGACAGCCATGCCGAGGAATTCGCGGTCAAGCTGCGCGAGGTGCTGGGTAGCTAGAGCAGCAGCTGCACCACGTTGGCGACAACGGCGGCGGCGGTGAGCCAGCCGGCGACAAGGTACGCCTGCCAGACCCGCGGCTTCCGCCGGTGCATCAACATCAGAATCGCCAGTAGCACCGCAAGCGCCGTGCCCTTGACCGCGTAGGCGACGAGCTCGCCACGGGTGGCGATGATCGGAGCCATGAAGCGGTTGAGCTCCACGTGCTCGAAGGCGAGCCCCAGATGGGTGGTGAGGGAATCGAGCGCCTGGAAGCCGACCAACCCGGCGAGGATGAGCGCCTGGCTCCGCTGGGAGTTGAGCGACGGGCGCGGTGACGCCGATCCCGAGGCGATCGGCATGAAGGCAGCGCGCAGGCGTGAGCTCAGCGCGATATGTCCTGGGAGCGGCATCGCAGCTATAGATTTACCAAGGTTTGCTGCGTCCAACCTAACGAAACGCGCCTGTTGCCTGGCTGTGATTCGTACGAAGCGCTGGCTGTACTCGGCAATAACATACTTGGCGCTGTGCGACAGACAGCTGTCACGAGCGAGAGGATAGTAGCCCGAGAAAACAGAGCTGGTGAGCCAAGTATGTCATCGCCCTATACTCCATTCGTGGTCCGGATCGTCACGGATTCCACCGCCGACCTGACCCAGGAGCAACAGCAGGCCGCCGGCATCACCGTTGTGCCGCTCAACGTCCACTTCGGCGACCAAGTCTTCCGCGACCATGTGGACCTGACCACGGACGAGTTCTTCCGTCGACTCAAAGCCTCTGCCCAGCTACCACGCACCTCGCAGCCGGCCGTCGGTGTCTTCGAAGAGGCCTATCGCGCGCTTCGCCAGAACGGCGACGACATCGTGTCGGTCCACCTATCCAGCAAGGTCTCGGGGACATACAACTCCGCGCTGATGGCGGCCAAGGGCGTGGATGAACAGGCGATCGAGGTCGTGGATTCACTCAGCACCTCGATGGC
>Ga0070698_100002686_pt1 | contig 19596 bp, 14 predicted proteins | sample KBSK1502metaG_FD_65477 | JGI IMG/M metagenome (GOLD analysis project Ga0070698, IMG submission 65477) | Corn, switchgrass and miscanthus rhizosphere microbial communities from Kellogg Biological Station, Michigan, USA - KBS K1-50-2 metaG | ecosystem: Host-associated > Plants > Roots >...
AACACTTGATGCTGACCGACGGGAAACCGTTAAAACGGTTCCGGCCAACGAACGTCTTCACACCGGGCTGAAGCCCGGTGTGAATGAGACAAAGCCTAAAGCCCACTCTTAGGTTCCGGTATGGCGTCAATCAGCTGCCGGATCACCTGGTCCGAATCCACCTTCTCAGCTTCCGCTTGAAAGTTAAGCAACACGCGATGTCGCAACACCGCTGGAGCAACTGCCCGCACGTCTTCGCATGAAACGTTGTAGCGTCCACGCAGGATTGCGCGCGCCTTGCCGCCCAAGATCAAGAATTGTGAGGCTCGCAACGATCCACCCCACGTTACCCACTTATTGACAAAGTCGGGCGCTGGGGGTGTGCCTGGTCTGCTGGCATTAACCAACTTCACTGCATATCGAGTTACGGTGTCCGAAGCGGGTACCTGTTTGACGAGTCGTTGAAACGCAATGATCTCTTCCGCATTCATCACTTGTTTAAAATCGTAGTCCTGCGGTGAGGTCGTTTGCTTGACGACGGCGACTTCCTGTTCTTCAGGCAGATAACCAATCTTGACGTTGAACATGAACCGATCCAGCTGCGCTTCCGGCAATGGATACGTACCTTCCATTTCGATTGGGTTCTGGGTTGCCAGTACGTGAAACGGTCGTGGCAAATCGTAACTGATGCCCTGGACAGTAACGCGACCTTCCTGCATGGCTTCGAGCAACGCCGCCTGCGTTTTTGGTGGGGTGCGATTGATTTCGTCAGCCAGGACGATATTGGCGAAGATTGGCCCATGAATGAACTGGAGTGCCCGGCGACCAGTGGCACGGTCCTCCTCGATAATCTCGGTACCAGTGATATCCGCCGGCATTAAGTCCGGAGTGAACTGAATTCGTTTGAACGACAAATCGAGAACACTTGAGATCGTGCGCACCAGTAATGTCTTCGCCAAACCGGGAACGCCGGTAATAATGGAGTGTCCGCCAACAAAGAGTGACAACAACACCTGCTCCACTACCTCGTCCTGTCCGATAATAGCCTTCCGGATTTCTCGCAACAGAAGTTCACGTGCGGAACCGAGTTTGTCGAGCAGTTGCTCGTCGCTGATTGTTAGTTGGTCGACGGCCATCTGTGATGAGTTTCCTCTCCGGCTATTGCAGATTGTAGATTTCAGATTGCAGATTTCCTCGTAAATCGTCAATCTGCAATCTTAAATCTGCAATCCCTTCACTGTCCTACTATCTTCAACAACAACTCCTGAGCTTTCTCATAGCGCGGCGCGGCTTCCAGGGCTCGCAGAACGGATTTCTTCGCCTCCGGCTGTTTGCCTAACGCATAAAAAGCGCTTGCCACATTGTAGTTTGCCTCCGCGATATTCGGCGGTTGCAACGCAAGACTGACCTGAAACTCCGTAAGCGCCCGCGCAAAGTCTTTTTGATCAAAACTGAGTTCACCAGCCTTCGTGTGCATCGTGTAGTCAAACGGGGCGACGTAGAAGGCAGCACGCATAGCCTCGAGAGTGCGTGCCTTATCGCCCTGGGCCTGACGCAAACGCACCAGGCCCTTCATCGCTTCAATGTTGTTCTCATCCACTTTCAGGAGTGACTCTAAGGCTTCGGCGGCACCGACAATGTCGCCTTTTTGTTCCAAAAGCTTCGCCAGCGAATCATAAGCGTTTCCCGGGCCGGTAAAGTAGGGAAACAACTCGATCGCTCGTTTGAACTGGACTATAGCGCCGGTCGTATCGCCGTCAGCTGCTAACAAGTCACCTGCTCGTAAGCGGAGAGCAAATGAATCCTCAGTGGCGAGTAGTTTGAATACCTCGTCTTTCGACATCGACGCCGCGGCATTACCCTCCGTCTTAAGCGCATCGTGCAACGGTCTTGCCTTCGCTTGCACGTAAGCGGCGAACTCACGATCGAAATCACTTTCACTGAGTTTCAAAGCCTGGCGTAAGACTTCGGATGTCGGCGTCTTTTCGCGATACAAAGCAAGCATCCTCAGTATCGCATCGAAGCCGAAGCGGTCCACGATGAATTCACAAACTTGAGATGCTTCGAAATAGGCAATGGGCACGTCTTGTGGACTCTTAGGGCGCTGGAATCCGGCATCGAGGTCCGCAATTTTCAACCACTTTCCATCTTCGAATGATTTAACAAACAGCGGGTTCCAATCGTCACCCCATCCAGGCCGAGCACGTCGTTCCTCATAAACTGACAGACCTTCCGAAAACCAACGAGGAATGCGATAGTCAGTCATTTGCAGCGTAATGACGTGAGTGAATTCATGCCAAAGGGTGCTGCCCCAATTGAATTCACCGACATCACGCGCTGACGGTGAGTCCTGAGCAATTAACTGTCCAAAGCAAACACCCAACGCTCCCAGACCAGGAATGCCCAACGTCCGCACCGCGAAGTCTTCGTGGTTCTGAAAGATCTCAACGAAGATTGGACCTTTTGGAGTGAAGTGATACTTGGAAGTCAGTTTGTTCGACGCTTCCTCGACGAGATCGAGAGCATAGGTAGACAGAACATCGCTTTCCTGCGCTGAGGCCTTGACGATAAAAGCACCACGTTTCGTTTCTCGAAAGTCTTGCATCGTATCGAGCAGGTCGAGCGTGTTCTTGGCCCAAACGTTGAAGGGGTCGCCTTTGAATGCAGCTTCGATCTCAGCACGCCCCGGCTCCATCTGGCCCATTCTGAGAAGAGCCATTCCGAGACTCAGATGCGCGTCCCACAGGCGCGGGCTAACGGCGATTGCCCGGCGGGCGAACTGTGCTGCCTGTTCTGTGCGACGGGTAATCGTTGCGTAATGTGAGAGGGTATTGAACAACTCGCCGTAGTGGGGGCTTATCTCCAAGGTCGCCGCGATTTCCGATTCGATCTCGTGGTCCTGGAGATAGAACATCGCAGCCCGAAGCGAGTGAACCTCGACGGAGCGTGGATTGATCTTGAGAGCTCGATCGATCTCAGAAGCCGCTGATGCAAACTGTCCGGCCTCGAGGGCTAGCGCCGCTTTAAGCGTCAGCGCTTCAATAAAGTTGGAATTGATTGTTAACGAGCGACTCAGGGCAGCGCGCAGCTCCTCGTCTCCTTCAAGACGCTTGTTCAGTGCAACATCAAGATGTGCCCGCGCGCTATTTGGGTTTATACGCAGAGCGTCGTCGAGAAACTGAGCAGCATCGCCGTAGGCATACTTTTTGGTAAAGAGTTCGGCTGCTCCTAATTGAGCTTCGAGATATTCGCCGTCAGCCTCCGTCGCCTCGCGATATACATCATTCGCGTCTTGAAATCTTTCCAGATGAACTAACGCCTGGGCGATCGGCACCAACTCTTCAGCGGTTTGCGGATCTTTGTCCGTGTAATACTTGACGAGTGATTCGTAGATACCTTTGGCGCGATCTCCCTGGCCAATAAATTCCAAAACTTCGGCGAGACGTAAGTTCGTCTGCAGCTTTTCGCCAGGCTCGGCATTCACTTTTTCAAGCTCGGCTATGGCGCGCTCAAATTCTGTGATTGCTTCCCTTTGTCGCCCCGTCAAGCTAAGCACTTCAGCCAATTTGTGACGCACGATTCCAGCTTCAGGGGTCTTCAGAAGAAATTTCGTGGCAGATGTTTCGGCGTCGAGGTATTTACCTGTTTCAATGAATGCACGGAGAAGGTTTCGCTCTGCCGTTTGGTCGTTGGCATTGGAAGCGAGGCGAGCATTGAACAGACGAATGGCGTTTGCGTAGTCACCTTTTTTCAGCTCCGCTAGACCGGGTTCGTCTGTTTGCGTTTGAGCGAAGAAACATCCGCAGATTACGCCGATTACGCCGATTACAAAGAGGCCTTTGCTGATTAGTCTGATACCTTCCTTGAAGCGCTTTTTCACTTGTCTATTCCTAATCTGCGTAATCTGCGTAATCTGTGGATGACTTACGTTCCCGCTTGCTTGATCGATCGGTTCACTTTCGCTAATTCGATAAACAACTTCTCCAGACTCGATTCATACTCAGCTTCCGCCAAACTTCCCTTGCGAGCGATTAGCTGTTCGATCTCGCCTTCCAATCTCGTGCGCTCGCGAAGAAGTTTTGCAACCGCGACGTTCTCCGCAGCTTCAGCCACACTCAGCGAATCGAGGTAAGTCGCGCGGGCCAATAGACCTTCGCCGCCTTCCACTCTTTCATGTCCAACTCCGTCGCCGTTGTCCTCCAACAGAGCATGCTCGGTCGCAAGTCTTCCAGCACGAGTGTAAAACTCAGCAGTGAGACGGTTTGCGTACGTGAAAGTTTCCAGGATAGAGATGTGTCCATCCTGATCAGTATCGGAGTCCGTTGCGTTTAGCGCGTCGATAAAGAAACCAGGGAAGTGAGTCGCATTTGTTTCCTGACCATTTCGCGTCGCGGTGATGATCACCCGACCTTTAGCTGACAGGCTTTTCGCAAATTCACCGCTCGCGCTCGACATATTAAGAATTACGACGCGACGCGTTGGGAGCGCCAAGAGAAGAGTGTTGTACTCCGAAGCGGGCAGGTCCGGACCGACCAGATTGAACTTCGATTCTTTGCCATCAAATGAGCCGTGGCCAATCAGGAAAACAAAGAGCACGTTGTCAGGTCGCAGATCAGATTTCAGTAAACCAAACGTCCGCCGCACCTCTTCAGCTGTAGCGCGTGGGCTCGATGTGTCTGCTGGCTTCTCGGTCAACAGACGTACCTTTGACGACTCAAAACCATATCGCTCAGTAAGAGCTCGTCGGAGAGCATTTGTCCACTCCTCAAATTGCTTCGCATAAGCTTCTTCGCCGCTCGCACCGTTAATGATGACGGCAAACTTGTTCGGATCGATTTGAGCAAGTTTTGGTTTTTGAGTAACAGAGGTCGCAGTTTGAGCGCACAGCGTCAGAGCTAGTAAGACTAGAAGGATGATTGTAGGTAAGAATCGGAATGCCATGTCGTCTCGAACTAAATCTCTTCGACGCGTAGCGTCGGCTGAACTTAGCCCAGCGTTTCAACGCTGGGAATGCGGTGGTGATTCTTCCTCGTCGCGTAGCGACGATTGAGTTCATCTCCTTTTCAAACGTCGCTACGCGACGAAAAATCTTTAATGACGTATCCCGGCGTTAAAACGCCGGTCTAAATTCAACCGACGCTACGCGTCGAAAGCATGATCACGCCTTTAACTTCTCGAGGCACGGCCAATTGAACGAATGACAAACTAAAGCTCCTCGAACCTTACGCCAGTCCCTCCCGTTTCCTTAGAAACCACTCACCAGTCAACAAGCCAACAATTAACATGAAGTTGATCGGCATGTCCCAGAGATCCTTTGTGACCCGTTCGGAGTAGGGACTCTGACGGTACGTTAGATCGTCCAGAAGTGATTGTGCCTGGTTTGGCGTGTAGTACTTTCCACCCGTTTCAGCCGCAATACGCTTCAACAAATCGCTATTCTGGGCTGCTCCATAAAACTCACGGTTCAAATCACTGACGAGTAAATCTGACTTAGCACTCAATGCACCCAGGCTACTGCTGTTGCCGACTAGTTCAATTTTATGTTGGCCCAACTCATCAACTTTGAATCCACCATCATATGTGTTCGCATCATTGAGCGTCGTAAATTTCAACGGCAAGTCAACCGTTGCGCCCGAAGGCTTTGTTACACGCGCGATGACCCGTGCATCTGAAACGGCGTTGAATTTCTTATCACGCACATCAGCGACGATCTTCACTGTGTCATCCAATGCGTAAACATCCTGCTCTGAACTGATCTCGGTTTGTAGTGGCGTTCCACTGACGATATAGCGCAGCGTCTGGCGCCAGAATGTTTCATGGGCCGTGCTCTTTGAATCCATTCGCATGCGCCATCGCCAGGTGTCGGATGATGTCAGGGCCAGGGTCTGTCCCCGCCCGTATCGTTGCTGAACCAGGAGCGGAACCAATTGAGATGCGGAGCCATCAACTTTCCTGGCCTCAAGCAGCACAGTGGCCCCCGGCTTAATTCCCATCAATACCTCGGACACCGAAATTGGCGGCAGCTCACTCCAAATCTTTTGATTTTGTCCACGATCATCGCTAAGCCGCGTGATCGGGTGGGTTTGACCTGCGCCCGTGAGTATTGGTTTGTAGAGCGGCGCAAATGAGTTGGCATCGTCAATCGGATTGCCGGTGAGTGAGATCGGCAGCAAGCCTTCCACGGTTGTTCCTTTGTACTTTCCACCATCGAAAGCCAGTCGTCCACCAAGCGCTAAAAAACCACCGCCGCGTCGAGCAACGAAGGCTTCGATGTACCGCAGTTGATCGGCGGTGAAAAAACCGGCTTCGACACTGCCAATCATCAAACCGTCATACGCGAAGAGTTCCTCTTCAGTTTTTGGAAAGCCGCTAACGAGTTCACCTTGATTGCCAACGCCTTGCCGATAAAACTTGTTCTCCCCTGTTCGTTGCAGGCAAACCAGCGTGATGTTCTTTTCGTTCGGCAAGAGAGATTCGCGGATCTTACCTAACTCCCAGCGGGGTTCGCCTTCTACGTAGAGGATTCTTAGCGGTCCTTGAATCACTTCAACGAGTGCATCCTGTTTGTTGTTATCAACCGTCATCTCACCGTCAAGCGGTGTGATTTCAACTGTATACCGGTGAATGCCCGGTGTTGCTGGAGTTATCTCAAGATTGAGCGCCCGGCTTTCGTTGCCTTTGAAATTGAACTCCTCGGTTTTAACTGCACGACCATCTTCTCGAATCCCGATCAAGACCTTTGTCGCGCTATATCCAGTCAAACCGACAAAAGCCTCAATGTTGAGACGTGATCCAACAAGTACTCTTCGTGGCATATTGACGCGCGTAAGCTCCGCGTCCATTGGTCGGTTTGTATTGCCGACTCCCACAGTAAAGACGGGAACATCGCGGGCACGGAGTTCTCGCAACGTCGCTGCAAGATCGCGTGGAACGTTTGCAGCACCGTCGGTGGCTATGACGACAGCCGACAGGGGCACTCCCGAAGAACGTTTGATCGTTTCGTCGAGTGCGCCCGCCAGATCGCTACTCCGTCCCTCGCCATTCAAGTCTCCTCCATTCTTTAGCGTTGATAGAGCGCCTGAGAATCCATAAAGGCTTGTCTTGAACTTTTCTTCCAGGCGATTCAGGAACGATGGCTTACCAGTGCTGTTATCCAACAGAGCTTGCTTGATCGTTTCGAGTCGAGTGGGACCATTCGGGACGTCGCGCAGTTTCATGCTCAAGGAGTCGTCGACAACTACAGCGACGTAGCTGCTTCTGGGGACTACGGACGAGACGACAACTACTGGCCTTAAAAGGAGTACGACCATCAGCACCAGAAGCGTTGCTCTGAGGGCAACGAGTGCAGCGGTTGTGCCCGCGGTCAGGCGCCAGCGGGGCCTTATGTATATGAAGTAGATAAAGACGGCGACGAGCAGGGCGATGAGAACCACCAGAATGATGCCCGGACGCACATCGAAGCCAAACCGTCCGTTAGTAAAAACGGCTCGCTCATGTCCGAACAAAAACCGTACAAGTTGGTTCATTGGTAGGTGCCAATCATTATACACACCGACCGCGTACGGGATTCAGGGCGCCAAAGAGATCTTCTCCTGTTAGTAGCTAAGACAATCTATGCGGTTGTTTTGAGGACGGAAAGTTGGGTGGGACAAATGGGAATGTACGAAGAATTGGAGGAACTGTGGAGATTTTGCAGCGTGAAGCAGAAGATTTTCCATATATCATTTGACATTTTTCAGTTGTCAATTGGGAGCTTAGATGGTTAGGGCAAATGGCAAATGAGAAATGTCAAATGATATATGGAAAATGATTTTGAGCCAGAACGGGGATGTCCTTGCGACTTCACTACAGAAGCACGATCCTCTGAATCTCAGGCAACACCGACTTTCCAGTGTCCTGAAGGTCTGATTTTTTCCATGAGGTGCGACGACTCCAGGACAAGAGTTCGCCTGAGGGTGTAACCAGATAAATAGGTGCTGCTGCAGCGCCTAAATGCGGGTTGTGCAACGTGTATCCGCCCTGTGCGTTTGCACGAGCGATTAGCTCAAGACCATCCGGGAGAACATATATGTTGTCTGGTTTGAGGCTCAAAACGTTATTTGAAAATCTGGTTTGATATTGCAATTAGACGTCCTTAGAGTTGATAAGGTCGAACAAAAGTTCGCTCAGCAACACGCGGGAGCGGACGCTCTTTTTCCGGCTGAATCTAACCCTGACATTAGTAAGACGGTATTAACTCTGCTTTACTATCATTTGAATTATTCGTTTCTAACTGGCGGGTGATAAACTCGCCACCCACAAATCAGGAATGGAGCCGCAGATTTTCGCGGAGTCACGCGGATCAGAAGAGAAAGTCTACGGTTGTTTTTCCGATCCGCGCATATCTGCGTCAAATCTGCGGCTGAAAACTCATGAAAATCAAACACGTTAAGTTTGCGCTGCTCGTGGCAGTGCTACTGCTACCGATTCTCGTAGGTTTTTTCGGTGGCGTGTCGTCGCTGGCCCGAAAAGAAGGTGACGAACCTGCGAGCCAGGGTCGTCCGATCACGCCGGCGGGTGCGTTAGTGCAAGACGTGACCACCAAGCAACCGGCAGTCGGTTCACTCACAGTCGACTTCGTCCGCAGCCCTGATAACTTAGGTCCGGATGGTCGCGGTCGCTACCTCATTGCCGTGAATAGTGGCTATGGAATTCAGTTCACCAGCGGCGGTAATAAGGGACAACAATCGCTCGGCGTAATTGACCTGAATGCCAGCGGCGGTGCTGCAGTTATTCAGAACGTTTACTTTCCATCCCCACAGAGTGTGAATGTGGGTGTGACATTTGCGCCCACAGCTGATAATGACGGCGCGTTTCCACTTTACGTCTCCGGCGGATTTGAAAACAAGATTTGGATCTTTAAATTCCTGCCGAAGAGTGCGACTCCGATAACTCCCGCGTCACCCGGTCCGAGTACGACAGTAGATGCACCATTTATAGAGGTGACTGGTTTTGCCAATGCTGCGAACTCGCCTCGTTACAACAGCAACCATCCGCCTGTATATCCGACGGGCTTGGCGCTTGGTCCGGATGGGAACACTCTGTTTGTGGCCAACAATCTGGGAGACAGCCTGGGAATAGTCAGCGACTTGCGTGGCGAGCGTAGGTTGGAGCGAATCGATTTGCGGCATCCGGATAGTCTTGCACGACAGGTGTACCCGTACGGCGCAGCAGTGAAATCGACGCCTTTGACTCCTCGACCCGGTGAGGGAAGGCGTCTTTCAGTACCTCAGGCGGAGAAAGTTTATGTTTCCTGTTGGAATGATTCTTCTGTTGCCGTGGTAAACGTGAATACATCCGCCAGACGCGTCGACTTTATTAACGTCGGTCGCCACCCAACAAAGTTGCTGCTGAATTCAGATGAGACGAGGTTGTTTGTCGCGAATTCGAATGACGACTCGGTATCAGTTATCGATACTCGAACCGATAAGGAGATTGAACGGATCAGCGTACGACTTTCCGAAAGTACGCCCATCGGCAATTCGCCAGAAGGTCTGGCCCTCGACCATGGCCAACTTTACGTTGCAAATTCACATAGCAATTCGGTGGCGATTGTAGACTTGAGTGCTCAAACGCTCACCGGATCTTCGGCTGGCTCGTCGAATGATGGCGACGGGGATGGACGAGAGAGCGGTCGCAGCAAAGTCCGAGGGTTTATCCCCACTGGTCAATATCCTTCGGCCGTTGCAGTCGTGCAAAACACGATCTATGTCGGTAATGGTAAGGGCACTGGAGTGGAGAAATCTTCCCTGGTTGTTAACAACTCCGGGCGCGTGCCAAACACTCCGAATGATCGCTTTCCAGCTGGTAGCGGTCGCGGGGGCGGACAAGGCGGTCAGTACAGTGGGTCGATAGTCGTGGGAAATATCAGCGCGATCAACACGCCCCAAGATCCAGCACTCGCTCGTTACACTCAACAGGTCATGCGAAACAATGGGTTGCTGGGTCAGCCTCAGACGAGACTGTTTCCGGGTAGCTCACCGATAAAACATGTCATCTACCTGATCAAAGAAAACCGAACATACGATCAGGTGTTCGGTGACGTCGGGAAATCGGGTGATGGGACGAAGGCCGATGGCGATTCGTCGCTGGCAATCTTTGGTTCAGGCGTCGCAAGTGCTCGTCCGAATGGTGCCAGGCAAGATATCACTCCCAATCATCGCGCCCTTGCAGTTCGCTTTGGCTTGTTTGATCGATTCTTCGTTAACTCCGAAGCGAGCCCTGACGGTCACAACTGGTCGACGGCATCGTTTTCCAGCGACTATGTCGACAAGGCGTTTCGTTGGGATTACAGCAGTCGCGGTCGTGGTTACGACTATGAGGGTTTCAATCGTTTGCCAAATTACGAACCGTTGCGGGGTTCACCTTCGTTGTTTGGGCCGAATGTAAATGCAGAGGAAATTGCGGATTACATGCGCCGCTTCGTTCCTTATCTGCACGGTTCACGCGACGTGGCCGAGCCGCAGACTCTTTATCTGTGGGACGCTGCCGCACGCGCCGGATTAACCTATCGCAACTACGGTGAGTTTGTAGCGACACTTTCCGAAGCTGACGTAAAAGCGATAAAAGACAATCTCTCAAAGTCGTATCCCGATTTGACCAAAAATGTATCGGCGTTTGCCACCAAGAAGTCCTTGGAGGGTCATTTCAACGATGCCTACCGGAACTTCGATACGGATACGCCGGATTCGATGACGATTGACTCTTATCGCGCTGCGAAGGAATCGGCGGGCGCAACTAGTGCGATCATCAAGGACTCGCATTCGGATCACCGATTCCGCGGGAACTCAAGGATTGGAGTTTGGCTCGAGGAGTTTCAGACAATTGCGGCGGAACGCGCTGCAGGCACAGCGGACCGCTTGCCCAACCTCTCAATTGTGCGGATGCCAAACGATCACACTGTAGGGCTCGCAGCGAGAAAGCCAACGCCACAGTTTTTAGTTGCCGACAACGATTACGCTGTGGGGCTTCTTGTCGAGGCGGTTTCAAATAGTGTCTATTGGAAAGACACTGCAATCGTAATGGTCGAAGACGATGCGCAAGATGGGCCGGATCATGTCGACGCCCATAGATCAGTGGCACTAGTGATCAGTGCTTACAATCGACCCGGTGCTCTGATCCATGAGTTTCACAGTACCGTGAGCTTAATAAGGACGATCGAAATGCTGCTGGGCATTCCGCCGATGAATCAACTTGACGCGACTTCGGCACCCATGAGTATCTTCAGGACTGAAGCAGATCTAAGACCTTACCGCGCGTTGATGCCTGATGTTGCTCTCGACAACTTGACCAATCCTCCACCCAGGGATGCAACCGCGGCCTACTGGATGAGACGCACGGAGCAACAGGATTTGACGCACGCAGACATGGCTGACCCTTTCGTGCTGAATCAGATCATCTGGTACTCCGTGAGAGCCGATTCGCCGATGCCCACTATCGCGCGGCTTCCTGCGTTTGATGCTATGCGTCTGGGAGTGGCAGAGGAGAGGGAAGAGATTGCTGAGGGCAGGAAGAAGGACCGCGACGATTGAGGACCAAGATTATTTTCCATTTATCATTTGACATTTCTCATTTGTCATTTGGATTCCCTTTAGTGGCTTCTCCGAATATTTCAGGCGCCCTATTACTGGGACCGCAGGCGTCCTCGCCTGCTCGTCACCCTCCAGGCGCCACCACCGTAACCAGCAGGCGAGGACGCCTGCGCTCCCAGCAACTACGCGCCTGTTAGCTCAAAGAAACTACTAAAGGGAATCGAAATGACAAATGAGAAGTGTCAAATGATAAATGGAAAATGATCTTTTTCGCTTTCAGTGCACCTGCTCATTCGGCGGAATCATCTCCTCAATCCTCCTCCGCATGTACTGCTTCTCAACTTGATTAGTCGTTAACTCAATCGCACGTTCATAAGCTTCGGTCGATTCCTCGAACCGTTGCAGTCGTCGCAGAAGATCGCCACGCGCAGCGTGAAAGAGATAGTAGTTATCGAGTTTGCCTGAATGCCCAACTGCTTGAATCAGACTTAGACCTGGTTCCGGTCCTTCACTCATCGCCACGGCTGCCGCATGATTCAACGCAATGATAGGCGAGGGGTTGATGCGCATTAGCTCTCGATACAACGCCACAATTTGAGCCCAATCGGTTTTGTCAGCCGAATCTGCCTCTGCATGCAGCGCCGCAACGGCGGCTTGTAGCTGATACGGACCGACGCGACCTTGTCGAAGTGCTCGCTCCAGCAATTCCAGACCCTCAGTTATTTCGTTGCGATCCCAAAGCGACCTGTCCTGCTCCTCCAAAGTAACGAGTTCGCCATGTTCATTGAGTCGCGCGTTTCGCCTTGAATCCTGCAACAACATCAAGGCAAGCAAACCAAGATTCTCAGGTTCATCCGTAGAGAGCTGCGAAAGAACACGACCGAGTCGAATGGCCTCGGCGCATAGATCGTTTCGGATGAGACCTACGCCAGCTGTTGAGGAATATCCCTCGTTAAAGATCAAATAGATCACGGCTTGAACCGACGCGAGCCGTTCCGGCAAAACTTCGACGGGCGGAACCTCATAAGGAATTCCGGCGACGCGAATTTTGCTTTTCGCTCTCACCAGTCTTTGAGCTAGCGTCGTTTCAGGAAGGAGAAAAGCGCGAGCGATTTCAGTTGTTGTGAGGCCGCCCAGCGTGCGTAGTGTCAATGCCACTCTCGCTTCCTGGTTGAGCGAAGGATGGCAGCAAGTGAAAATCAATCGTAGTCGGTCGTCTGGATAGTCCACAGTATCTTCAGCCCACTCGAGCTGATTATCTGTTTGCAATCGAGTTGCTTCATATTCCAGTTCAGTTTGCTTGTCGCTCTTTGTTTTCTCGCGACGCACAGCATCCAGCAACTTACGATGGGCAACCGTCGTTAACCACGCTCCTGGATTCTGAGGCGGTCCGTGCTGTTCCCAATTGACCACTGCCGAAGCAAAAGCTTCTTGTAGCGACTCTTCCGCCAGATCGAACGAGCCTGACCAACGGATCAGAGTCGCTATGATCCGACCGTACTCTTCGCGGAAAACTGCCTCGAGTATCTTGCTCGGCTCTGCCATTGCGTGCGAGATTTGCACGCGATGATGATGGTTTGCAAGCAGAGCCGGGCTTTCTCTTGCGTCTCTGTGTCTCCGTGTCTCTGTGGTGAAGTGAGCGCATTAGAAACCACAGAGACACGGAGACACAGAGACTCAGAGAGAAAGCCGCGGTGACTATTACGACGGATACCGAAACGGTCGAATCTCGATACTGCCTTCAGCTCCGCCACACTCAGTGGGAATCTTGCTCGCCCACCCGATTGCTTCATTTAGATCTTTGCACTCGATGATGTAGTAGCCTGCCAGTTGTTCTTTTGTTTCGGCGAAGGGACCATCGATAACCATCACTTCACCATTTTGGTGTCGGATTGTTTTGGCACTACTAGTTGGCGCTAGTGGTTCGGCGCCGTGCAGAATGCCCAATTGACTGGTTTGCTCCATCAAAGCTCGATGCGTTGAAGCGACCTTCTCCATTTCGTCTGGCGACATTCCTAAATCTTCCCTGGTGTAAACAAGCATCATGTAACGCATCGCGTGTACTCCTCGTCGGTTAAGCTGTGGCGGTAGCTGTTTGCTCGACCAGCGGGCGGATTTCCACTGTACCGAGGCGTGCTGATGGGATTCGAGCGGCGATCGCCGTCGCTTCATCAAGGTCTTTTGCCTGGATCAAGTAGTAGCCTGCGAGTTGTTCATGCGTCTCCGCAAACGGACCATCGGTAACCAGCTGCTGGTCATTGCGAATGCGTACGCTTGTTGCGGAGCCGACGGGGTGAAGTTGGGCGCCTGCGACGTAATGGCCACTGTCCTTGATGTCCTGTGAAAACTTCATGTATTCGCCGTAGAGCGCGCCTTGTTCTGCTTCGCTCATATTGTTCCAGTCTTGTTCCCGGTCGTAAATCAGAAGCATGTATTTCATTGTTTGTTCTCCATAATCGATTTAGTGTCGACTTCAATTGTACGACGGGTGAGTTTTTCCAGATCGACAGGTGAGTGCAAAATATTTGATGACCTTTAGTAGTACCATGGTGGAACGGTGCCCTTCAAAGCTGGGACCGCAGGCGTCCTCGCCTGCCTGGTTCCCTCCACGTACCTGGTGGGCACAGCAGGCGAGGACGCCTGCGGTCCCAGCAGGAGGGCCTCCATTGCATGACGGTACTACTAAAGGGTAACTAGGATCGGCACGTCCGAGTTGTACTGTACAATCAGCCAACCTTAGGAGCCCAGCACAGTGCCAATGGACACAAAAGCCTTCCTTAAACAAGCAAAGAAGTTTTCAAACCCCTACCGCGTAACAGACGGCAAGAAGTTTCGTTTGAAGCGGTTCGATCCGGCCGACACGCTTGACCTTGAGGCAGTCGACAAACCTCGTGCGCAGGAAGCACTTGCGAGCGGAGTGCAACTACTGGCTCGCTTGCAAGACAGACTCTACGCGCATGATCGGTGGGCGGTACTGTTAATCTTCCAGGCTATGGATGCGGCGGGGAAAGACAGCGCCATCAAACACGTGATGTCGGGAGTGAATCCACAAGGGTGTGAGGTCTACTCGTTCAAAACGCCGACCTCGGAAGAGCTTGACCACGATTATCTTTGGCGCTGCCTGAAGCGATTACCTGAACGTGGTCGCATTGGGATCTTCAATCGGAGTTACTACGAGGAGACACTCGTTGTGCGTGTCCATGAGGAATACCTCGCCAGTCAGAAACTGCCTTCCAAATTGGTTACCAAGGACATTTGGAAGCAGCGGTTTCGTGATATCTGTAACTTTGAGCGTTATCTTGCGAACAATGGCATCGTAGTCGTCAAGTTCTTTCTTCACGTGTCAAAGTCTGAACAAAAGAAACGCTTTCTCGAGCGGATTGATAACGTGGAGAAGAATTGGAAGTTCTCGCTGAATGATCTACACGAGCGCCAGCATTGGGCTCAGTATATGAATGCCTACGAAGAAACAATTCAAAACACGGCCGCAACGCATGCGCCCTGGTATGTCGTACCAGCCGACAACAAATGGTTCACGCGGGTGGTGGTTGTATCAGCTGTAACCCGGACCTTGGACTCGTTGGACCTTCGGTACCCTGAGTTGGGGAAAGATCAACGGAAAGAGTTGGAAGCGGCAAGGGTGTCGTTGTTGGAGAACAAGTGACCTCGAAGCAGTACCACTCAGAGACTGGCGGGCTTGTCGGATAAGAACTTTGCCAGTTGTTCTTGGAAGTATCTTCGCCAACCATCGGGAAGCGCCTCAACAGCGATTGCGCGTTCTAGTAGGTCAACATTGTTTCTATCACGTGAATAAAGTCGGGTGACATCATTCACACTGACGCTCGGTTCATTTCGCTTCACCAAGCGGAATTCATCGCCAACGCCGACATCGCCTTCTTCCAGCACTGCCAAATAGAAGCCGGTACGTTCGCTGACGAGGAACCTCTTGATAATGTCGGTTCTACCAAATCGAATTCCCAGCTTGTAACAAGGCATACGAGGTTCGGTGACCATTACCGTTGCTGAACCAACTCGAAACTGATCACCAATGTTGAGGTTACTCTCGGAGACGCCCGTCACAGTGAAGTTCTCTCCAAACATTCCAAACGGCAAATCCATTTCGGGAAGCTCATGTCGCCAGTATTCGTAGTGCTCGGCGGGATAAACGTAGACTGCTTTGGTGGGTCCACCGTGTACGGAAAGATCAGCCTGACGATCGCCATCGAGGTTGAGTGTTCGTAAGGCCACTCGACCATCGATCGGTTGTTTGAAGATCGCGGTGGACACAGGCTCGCCATTGCGCATGACGAGTTGTGGTCGGCCGATGTTGAGCGAAATGAGTTTCATTTTGGTTCGTTTACTTTCCACAGATTACTCAGATTACTTTTTAGCTGTAAGCGTTTCGCAGACGACATCGACAAACCTCTCTAGTTTGAAAATATCTGCGTAATCCGCGTAATCTGTGGATAGAAAAATCATAGCGACACGTTTTCACGGCCATACCTGAGCACCTTCGACATCCAAACCAGCTCCTTCAAAAACTTGTCAATACGTTTCACATAGGAGGGCTCCAGCAGTACGCCCGCTTCGTCGAAGAGCTGGTCTGCTTTGGCGAAGTTTCCGTCCCAAAAAATTGTGACCAGTCCCAACTCCCTCAGCACGGGCAGTAAATTTTGAATCATGCGTGCTCCACCGAATGCCCCGGCCGAAACACCGCAAACTCCCACCGCCTTATGAATGTATTCCTTTAGATTGGTATCTAGAGCGTGCTTCAACAGTCCGGGATAACCATGATTGTATTCGGGCACGACCAATATGAGGCCGTCAGCGCGTTCCATTGTTGCCGAGAACTTCGGATCCTTGATCGATTCGCCGGCATCCTCACTGGTGAACTTCAAATCGCGCAGATCAATGAACTCAGTCTCGACGCTTTCATGCTTCTGAACTTCGCCATAGACAAAGCGCGCAACATTCTCACTCACACGTCCTTTTCGAGTTGTGCCGAGAATTAGCGGGATGAAGAGAGGCCTTGGATTCAATGGTGATCCTTCCAAAAGAAAAAATCAATCTTCACTTGCCAAATGGATCCCCTTTAGTAGCTTCTTCAAAACAACGGGCGCGTTCTTGCTGGGACCGCAGGCGTCCTCGCCTGCTTGTGACCCACCAAGTACGTGGAGGGAACCAGGCAGGCGAGGACGCCTGCGGTCCCAGCAACAAGGCGCCCGTTAGACTGAAGGAGCTACTAAAGGGGATCAGCTAGGTCTACTCCTTCACAAATTTGAGCGCCAACGAATTCATGCAGTATCGCAATCCGGTAGGTTTGGGGCCATCGTCGAATACGTGGCCCAAATGCGATCCACACCTGTGGCACTTAACTTCTGTTCGCGCCATTCCGAGACTGTTATCGGTTTCACGGTCGACACTCGACTCAGACACCGGAGCATAAAAACTTGGCCAGCCTGTTCCCGACTCAAATTTGGTATCCGACGAAAAGAGTTTCAGACCGCAGGCCGCACAGTAATAGACACCATGCTCATGGTTATCCCAGTAAGCACCAGTGAACGCTCGTTCAGTACCTGCCTGTCGTAGAACCCGGTACTGGTCTGGTGTAAGTTCCTTTTGCCACTCATCTTCCGACTTCACGATTCTCTCTGGCATTTCTTTCTCCCGCTCGCTCAGTTGGTTTTCGTTTTCTGCCAATAGTTGCTGAATTGTTTGTTCCGCTTCGTTATAGGCACCCTCGCCCACGTGGGACCAGCGAATCTTTCCTCTCTTGTCGAGAATAAAGATCGTCGGCCAGGCATTGACCTTATATGCTTTCCAGGTTTCGTAATCGTTGTCAGTTACTACCGGATAACGAATACCCAATGACGCAACTTCACGTCGCACGTTCTCGACCCTTTGTTCACCTTCGAGTTCCGGCGAATGCACGCCGACGATGGTGAGCCCTTTCTTGGCATAACGATCGTGCCAACCCTTAACGAATGGCAGAGTGTTGCGACAGTTGTAACACCCAAAAGTCCAGAACTCGACCACCACCACCTTTCCGTGGAGACTCTTGAGTGTTAGCGGATCGGAATTGATCCAAGTGCCAGCCGCAAACTCGGGAGCCAGTGCAGCATCGCCGACCGCATGGCTAACGGTCGCGGCAGGGTTAACCAGCGAGCCAAACGCTGGCCAACTTTTAGTTAGCGCCAGAGTACCGGTTAAAAGTCCAACCACAATGAGCGCAACGACCCAGCGAATTCTAGTAGCTTCCTGTCTAAACATAGTGTGTCCTTCTTGCGACTATTATCCACAGATTAGGCTGAATGTCCGATATGCTTTAGCTTGTCGTTGCTTCACCCAAGCAGTTTCTAGCTGGTCTACGGACGACAAGCTGAAGCATATCGGACATCCAGCGTAATCTGTGGATAATAGTCGTCGGAGATGCGATTTCATTACAACTCAGTAATAATGTCCAGGCATTATCCCGCATTAAGACGACGTTCGGTCATCGTATTCAATGGAGAGACCTTAGCCGATGCCCAACCCCACTCGAATTAAGGTGATCGATTCACATACCGGGGGCGAACCGACGCGAACCGTGATTGCTGGCGGACCTGACCTCGGAAACGACTCGCTCGCAGTACGCCGTGACCGGTTCAAGCATGAATTCGATCACCTTCGATCAGCAATTACGAATGAACCACGTGGATCGGATGCCCTCGTAGGCGCTCTTTTGTGTGAGCCGGTTGATAAATCGTGCGTCACGGGCGTGATCTTCTTCAACAACGTTGGCTATCTCGGCATGTGCGGCCACGGTACAATCGGAATCGTCGCAACACTTGCTTATCTCGACCGCATCGGTCCAGGGACACATCGCATTGAAACACCGGTTGGTACGGTTGAAGCGCTGCTTGAAGAGAGCGGTGAAGTGACCGTTGCGAATGTCCCGAGCTATCGCTTTGCGAGCAAAGTAACAGTGGACGTAAAAGGCCACGGACCAATTACAGGCGATGTGGCCTGGGGCGGCAATTGGTTCTTCCTGGTGAATGATCACGGGCAGGACATCACGTTTAGCAACCTCGAAGCACTCACAGATTTTAGCTGGCGTATCAGGCAGGCATTAACCGAATCGCGCGTCACCGGGGAAGGTGGGCAGGAGATAGATCACATCGAGCTTTTTGCGCCTTCATCACTCGACGGCGTTGACAGCAAGAATTTCGTCTTGTGCCCCGGCAAAGCATACGACCGTTCACCTTGCGGCACGGGAACCAGCGCCAAGTTGGCCTGTCTCTTCGCCGACGGGAAAATCTCGGTTGGTCAGGTGTGGCGTCAAGAGAGTCTTGTTGGCAGCATCTTTGAAGGAACAGTTAGTGTCTCAGATAACTTGATCCATCCGAGAATCAAGGGCTCCGCTTTCATTACTTCAGAAGCAGACTTAATTCTGGACGACCGAGACCCATTCTGCATGGGCATTCGCACATGACCTCGCCAGCCTACGACGTCGCCATTATCGGTGCAGGCATTGTTGGAGCTGCGTGTGCGGCCGAGTGTGTCACTGAGGGGTTAAGAACCGCCATCATCGAAGCGAAAATCATCGGCGGCGGCGCGACGGCGGCGGGCATGGGTCATCTCGTGGTAATGGACGACTCGGAGGCTCAGTTTGCGCTGACGAATTACTCCTGCAAGCTCTGGCGCGAACTGAAAGAAGACTTGCCTCGTTCCGTTGAGTACGAAGCTTGCGGAACTATTTGGGTTGCTGCGGATGATGAGGAAATGCAGGAAGTTCGTCGCAAAGAAAAGTATTACAACGAGCGTGGGGTTGCGGTTGAGGTTCTTGATGCAAAAGGCTTGGCAGAAGCGGAGCCTAACCTAAGGCATGGCTTGGCTGGCGGTCTTCGTGTTCCGAGCGACAGCGTGATTTATCCGCCCAGCGCAGCGCAGTTCTTTGTCGATCGCGCAATCGCAGCGGGTGCTGATTTGTTTCTCGGCAAGGCGGTAAGCGAGATAGGAAGCGATACAGTGAGACTTAGCGATGGTTCGCTTATTTCCGCGGGCGGGA
>Ga0070698_100002687_pt1 | contig 19596 bp, 22 predicted proteins | sample KBSK1502metaG_FD_65477 | JGI IMG/M metagenome (GOLD analysis project Ga0070698, IMG submission 65477) | Corn, switchgrass and miscanthus rhizosphere microbial communities from Kellogg Biological Station, Michigan, USA - KBS K1-50-2 metaG | ecosystem: Host-associated > Plants > Roots >...
ATCTCGACTACGAAGCCTACGAATCCATGGCCCTCGCCAAGATCGCTGGGATCGCTGCGCAGCTCCACGAAAAGTTCGCGATCGATCGCGTCGCCATCGCCCATCGCCTCGGACGCCTGCAAATTGGCGACACCAGTGTCTTCATCGCCGTAAGCGCCCCGCATCGCTCCGCTGCTTTCGACGCCTGTCGATTCGCCATCGACACTCTCAAGCGCATCGTCCCCATCTGGAAGAAGGAATACTTCGCCGATGGTGCCGTCTGGGCTGACGGCGAGCTTCCCCCCATCCCTGCGGACACGCCAGTCACCAAATCTGCATCCTAATATTCGATGCCTCTGACATCTTCTTCAGCCCGCCCGGTCTTCCTGATGTGTATGATCGCCCTCGTTTTCGCCGGACTCGCTCGCACGCAAGACAAAGGTGACCGCCCTCCTTGGGCGCGCAAATCCAAATCTGACCCCGCCACGGCCGCCCCCGCCCCTGCGCCCAGCGACGATTCAGAGCCTGGCTCGCAAAGCGGCAAAATTCGCGTGACCGTCAATCTCGTGAGCGTCCTCACCAGCGTCCTCGATGACCACAACCGGCCTGCTCCCGATCTTCCACGCGAGGCTTTCCACGTCTTTGAAGAAGGCGTTGAGCAAAAGATGGAAGTTTTCGAGTCCGAGACCCAGCAGCCGCTCGATCTCGCGCTGATGATCGACACCAGCCTAAGCGCTCACAAAGAAATCACTTTCGAGCAGGAAGCCGCAGCCCGCTTTATCCAGCAGGTTCTCCGCCGGGGTGACCGTCTTTCCGTCTTCGCTGTCTCGGAGGACATCACCCAGCTTGCCGCCTTCTCCGACAATGTCGCCACACTGCAAGCCGCCGTCCGGCGCATGCCCGTCGGCTCCGGCACTTCCATCTACGATGGCATTCTCCTGGGTTCGCGCTCGCTTGAGCGTCGTGGAGAGGACCGCCGCCGCGTCATTATCCTCGTCACCGATGCCGGCGAAACCACCAGCGCCTCCGACTTCGACGCCGCCCGTCGCGCCGCCGTACGCTCCGGCTCGCTCCTCTACACCATCGTCATCCGGCCCGTGAAGAACGAAAGTGGCCGCAACACCGCTGGCGAGCATGCCCTGGAAACCCTCACCGACACGACGGGCGGCGCCATGTTCTATCCCGATGTTGTTCAGGAACTCGACGGTATCTTTGACCGCATCAATCGCGAGCTGCGCACCCAATACCGTCTCGGCTACTATCCCAACCCGCGCGGCCCCGCCAATACCTATCGCAAGATCGAAGTCAAAGTCGCGGGCAACTACCAGGTCCGCCACCGCAAAACCTACCTCACCGGCCCCCAATAATCCGCCGCGCTCCCGAGTCTCCAAGCTCACCGGAAGCTACACCGCGCGTCTATCCTCCTGACGTATACTCTCTGCCCTAGCTGGCTTGCACTTGCCGGCGCAAATCTAGTGAGGCTACCGGACTCCTATGAAACGATTCCTTCTTCTCACCCTGTTGCTCTCCTCTCCCGCATTCGCCCAAAATCAAAAACCCGCCACACTCAAGAGCATCCTTCTGGAGCAGCTCCGAACTACTCACAATAAGAACGATTGGTTCGTCTCCCCCAGCAAAGCTGTCGAGGGCGTCACCGCAGAGCAGGCCTCTTGGACCGATGGCAAGGGCAACCACTCCATCGGCCAGCTCGCCTATCACCTCGTCTTCTGGAATTCTCGCAATCTCGAAACATTCAAAGGCGGGAACCCCGCCAAATTCAATGGCAACAACGAAGAAACCTTCAACAACTTCGACGCCAAATCCTGGGCCGCTATCGTTACACAGCTCGACCAGGTGATGACCGAGCTAGAAAAGTTCGTCGAATCCGCCGATGACGCCACCCTCTCCAAATTCGCCTCCAACATCGGTCACATCGGCACACACAACGCCTACCACACCGGCCAGATCATTTACATTCGCCGCCTGCAAGGCTCCTGGGATCCCAAGAAAGGCGTCAACTAGCCGCTCAGCGCTGACCTGTCATCTCGAACCCAGTCGCTCTGTTTGCGAATGAGGGTGAGAGATCTGCTTTCTCTTGCTCTGCCTTCCTGCTTATTTTTTGCTGGCTCTCCCAAAAACTCGGCCCGTTTTGTCGGCCACTGTTCCGATCACTCTCCCCGATTCGTCCTCGGCCAATCGATCCGCCAACGTCGATCTCTCACCGGGACCCAAACCAACTGTTTTGCCGGAGTCCCTCTCGCATGGTGATACAGCGCCGCAGTGCGCTCATAGAAACCCCGCGTGTGCCAGGAATCGCGAAATCCCAGCCGCTGAAAATCCAGATGATGACAAAACTCATGGCACAGCGTGCTCAGGAACGTCCCAAACGAGGTGATCTCTTTCCGCACCGCCGTCTTCATCCACACGCGGATTAGCATCGACTCCGGGTGGTAGTCGCCGTACAGCTCCGTCGTCGAGTACTCCCGCACCCGCAGCGGTCTGGCCGCCAGCACGCGAACACTGCATTTCGACACCCCGTAAAACTCTGCGGCAGCCGCTACAAACTCCTCGCACGTCTGGCGCACATCCCCCGTCATACCCGCCATCATCGCGCTCTCAATCGTCTCGGCAATCCGCGGCAGCCTTCCATCCGCCGGCAACATGACTGTCTTGAGTCGATCGCTCTCGACAAACGCTCGAAGCTTCCTGTTCCCCGGTGGACGATCCGTCATCATTCCCTTTCATTCTGCCCCAACCCCAACCATTTTTCCCCACTCACTCCGCACTCAACCGCATGGCGCACGTCGGGGCACCCCAACTATAGCCGCCTTGCTTCGCTCGATCGGCAAGTGTAGCGGCCGCTTTCTGAAGCGGGCGGTTCCTATTGTGCAGGCGGTCAGACGTCCGCGTCCGATGCAAGCCTTTTGCTTTCAGTTCCGCCATACCGTTTGCGAAAAACGGTAGGACAGGCATTACAAAGCAGCACGCTCCCACATCTATCCCCGAGAAAGTACCATCCCGAACTCTAGTACCATTTTAGTATTGACCTCCTGAGAAATATGTGCTATCATATGCTATGAATTCTCGAAAAGAGACTCTCCCCCGTTCCAAACTCACGCTGACTTGGTTCACCCCACTCTGCGCTCTAAGCTGTTTTTTTCTGTACCTTCCGCACTCTTTCACACTTCTGTCCGTCAGGATCCCCCGCAACACAAATGGAATCAATCGATTGCACACACTTCGCAATTAACAACGGAGGGGGGTACCCCCCCAGCGAAGCCTCGGCGAAACCCCGTATGTATTCCCCAGTTCCATCCTCTCTGCTCTCGCACTCCGAAAGCTTCTCCGTTCCCTCCAGCATCCAGCCTCAAGTCTCCAGAAGTGACGAGCTAACGCACATGGAATCATATTCTTGCATCAAACATAGGGGCTAGGGTCAACAGGCGAATCCGAGGCGAAACCTCGGTCCGGTCCCTTCCCGAGGTTAACGGCCCAACCTGCGACATGCCAACGTCCAGGCGTTCAACCTTCCTCCGGGTGGGATGGTAAAGTGGGATATGCGTTTGCGCAGCACCACCGGCTCCGGCCGACTCTCAGGGCAGGCGCTGCTGAGAGGCTTCGGCCCGGCCTTGGCATTAGTCCTGCCCGCAGGAGCGAACTCGGCCGTAACGCCGAGGCAGCTCGCTGCAATAGGCCCGCCCGCCGAGATGGGTCTGCCTTCCGAGCCCAGGCTGCCGGTAGCAGCGAGCCCGCTAGCCCTGGTCGGCCTGCGCATCGCGCCTTCTCTATGACCAAAGACCACAAAGACTACCTCGATGTCGCCATTGAAATCGCCCGCGAAGCCGGCAAGATTCTCTGCGAAGAGTTCGACCGCCCCGTGCACATCGCCTACAAAGGCGAAGCCGATCTTGTTACTCAGGCGGATAAACGCTCGGAGCGCGCCATTGTCGAGCGCCTCACGAAATATTTCCCCGATCATGCCATCGTCGCCGAGGAGGGCACCGGCCACGAAGGCACTTCGGATTTTCGCTGGCACGTCGATCCCCTCGACGGCACCACAAATTTTGCCCACCGCTACCCTTGCTTTTGCGTGTCCATCGCTCTGGCGCACCTCGACACACTTCTCGCCGGTGTGGTCTTCAACCCCATCCACAAAGAGCTCTTCACCGCTGCGCGCGGCGAAGGCGCCATGCTCAACGGCAAGCCCATACGAGTCTCCGATGTGGACACGCTCTCCGAGAGTTTGCTCTGCACCGGCTTCCCCGTGCATCGCCGCGTGGCAAGCCCGAACATTCACTACTACTGGGATTTCACGCTGCTCTCCCACGGTGTCCGCCGGGACGGCTCGGCGGCGCTCGATCTGGCCTGCGTTGCAGCCGGACGCTTCGATGGCTTTTGGGAATTCGGCCTCAACAAATGGGATACCGCCGCCGGCACCCTCCTCGTTGAAGAAGCCGGAGGCAAAGTCAGCGACTTCTCCGGCGACACATACAGGCTGGGCGGACCGATGATTCTCGCGACGAACGGGCTCATTCATGAAGAAATGCGCGGCATCGCCTTGGAGATTTCTCAGCGCGATCCCGCCGCGCCCTTGCGAAGATGAAAGCCGAAGATGAAAGCCGAAGATGAAAGCCATGACTCTTGTCGGCGCCACAAGCACTATGAAAGACTTGGACCTGGAGGTCTTAGCGGCCAGCGCGATGACTCCGCCTGGAAATTCCGCAAAGCGCCACGATCGCAAGCGGCCGTCGTCCCGGCGTCCGCAGCCACAGCGTCCGCTACGTACCGGCAAGTTTTCTGCTCTGGCGGCCAGCCTCGCAGAAGTAGGACGAAGCTTCTACTCCCGCGGATGGGCTTTGGGCACCAGCGGAAATTTCAGCGCCGTCGTATCGCGCGAGCCCCTGCGTCTGGCCATCACGTCAACGGGCTTGGATAAAGGCGCTCTGACGCCCTCGCACTTCTTGGAGATTGACGCTGCAGGCACGGTTGTTCGCGGGGATGGAAAGCCATCCGCCGAGGCCCAGCTTCATCTTACGATCGTGAAAGTGTTGAACGCGGGCGCGGTCTTGCACACACATTCGGTCTGGAGCACGGTTCTTTCCGGTACGCACGCTTCTCCAGGCGGCATCGCTCTCTCGGGATTTGAAATGCTGAAAGGTCTGGAAGGCGTTCGCACGCACAAGCATCGCGAGTGGCTCCCGATTTTGGAGAACTCGCAAGATATGCGGGAGCTGGCGCAAACCGTCGCCACGACCTTGCGCGAAAATCCCGGCATTCATGGATTTCTTCTTCGCGAGCATGGGCTTTATACTTGGGGTGGAAGCTTGGAAGAAGCCAAGCGCCACGTGGAAATTTTGGAATTCCTGATGGAAGTGCTGGTTCGATCCGGCGCCGCGTCGCACTCGACATAACACGTTGCCGAATCGAACCTGGAGTAGATGGCCATGGCTGTACTTAGAATTCCGGACGAGCAGTGTTCACTGCACGAACACGCGGAGATCCGCGACTATCTCGCGGGCATCGGCATTGAATACGAGCGCTGGGGACTTGCCGACGTGCCGGCCGATGCCTCCGCCGAAAAAATCCTAGATACGTACGCACCCCAGATCGAAGAGCTCAAGCGCCGCGGCGGCTATGTCACCGCGGACGTGATCGACGTGAACCCGGAAACGCCTGGGCTCGATACCATGCTCGCAAAATTCAACATCGAGCATCGCCACGATGAAGACGAAGTCCGCTACATCATCGCTGGGCGTGGCCTGTTCCATATTCATCCGCCGGCTGGCCCAGTCGTCGCGATCGAAGTGGCCGCGGGAGACTTGATTCGCGTTCCGCGCGGTACGCTCCACTGGTTCGATCTCTGCGGCGACCGGCGCATTCGCGCGATCCGTTTATTTCAAGACAAATCCGGTTGGACGCCGCATTACACCGGCAGTGGCGTCGACCGCAATTACGAGCCAGTCTGCTGGGGACCCCGCTACATCCCGCCGCAGCCGGCGGCGAAGTAGATTAGGGACAATCGCGGCGACAACGGCGATTTTTTTGGCACTGCTGAATGGATTTCGGCGACGAAGGCACCAAACGAAGCACACAGAGACTCCCGAGTTTTCTCGATCAAGACGAAATTCGCGTTCTTCTTCTCGACATCGAAGGCACGACAACGCCCATCGATTTCGTCTACAAAACGCTTTTCCCGTACGCGCATCGCAAACTCGAGTCTTTTCTTCGCGCGCATGCGCATGATTCGGCGATTCAATCGGTGCTTCAGGATTTGCGCACGCAAAGTGAGTGCGATGAATCCACGGGCAATCATCCTCCCGCGTGGCGGGACGACTCCGCGGACGCGCACGTGCATTCCGCTGTTGCGTTCGTGCAATGGTTGATGGCACGAGACAGCAAGTGCAATCCGCTCAAAGCGCTGCAAGGAAAAATCTGGCGGGAAGGCTACGAAAATGGCGACCTGCGCGGCGAAGTGTACCCCGATGTTCCGCGCGCGTTCGATCGCTGGCGGCGGCAAGGCAGACAAATCTGCATCTATTCTTCCGGCAGTGTTTTGGCGCAGCAACTTCTATTCCGCACCGTGCCCTCGGGCGATCTGACAACTCAGATCGCGGCCTTCTTCGATACGCACGTTGGAAGCAAGAGCGACAGTGAGAGCTATCAGAAGATTACCGCTTCCGTTGGGCGCGCCCCTAGTGAAATTCTTTTCATTTCCGACGCCGCAAAGGAAATCGAAGCGGCAAAGTCGGCAGGAATGCGCGCCATTCTTTGCAACCGGGATGCACAGGCTTCGCCCGCCGAGAACGCAACAATCCGCAGTTTCGACGAAATTTTTCCAGACTAGAAGGTAGAGTCAGTGAAGCAAAACTATGCCCTAGCGGAAACTCTGCGTGGCCGCGCCCTCGTCGGAGTAAACCTCGAACACCGTAAATAGCTTCGTCAACTGCAAAAGATCGTGCACCTTTTTGGTCAGTTGCAGCAGCTTCATCTCGCCGCCGCTTTTCTTGACAGCGGTGAATGCGCTCACCAATTCGCCGATCCCGGAGCTGTCGATGTAATTTACGTCCGCGAGATTCAGCACAATCTTGGTCCGCTGTTCATCCAGCAACTCGCGAATGGTCTTCCGCAGAAGCGAGCTGGCCTCGCCCAGTGTGATCCGCCCGCCGAGATCAACCACCGTAATCACACCAACATCCCGATATGTAACACGCAGCTCCATATCTCTGGTCTACATTTCCCTTGGCGGCGCCGCGTTCTGGCCGCCTTGGCCATTTGATCCGGAATCGTTCACCGAAGGCAACTTCTTGGACATGATGATTTCCGCGCCGCCCGTTCGACCGGGCACGACGTCAAATTCGTCCATGAAAGCGCGCATCAGAAAAATTCCGCGTCCCGACGTGCTCAACAGGTTTTCTTGGGCCAACGGGTCGGGCACGCTGGCCAGGTCGAAACCATGGCCTTCATCCAGCACATGAATGATCATCTTGTCGGGCGTCAGGTCAACGGCCAAGTAGATCTTTTTCTCGGGGCGTTCTTTGTTGCCGTAGTGAAAGGCGTTGATGACGCCCTCGCGCACAGACATACCGATGCGGTAGCAGTCGTCCTCGCCAAAACCGACCGCTTCCGCCACGCGCAGACACATTTCTTCCGCGACGTTGACGCTTTCTACCTGCGTCTCCAGCGTGACTTCCAGGTGTTTGGTATCTGGCGCCATGCCGATGCCCTCACCGCCGCCCACGTAAAGCCCGGTTCGGGCGCCTTATGGGTAACATACCGATAGAAAGGTAGTCAATGGAGCAGCCCACCGAACCTTGCCGGGAATTTCCACCAACGAACTTTGCGGACAACCACATCTCTACGTTTGTCCTCCGACTCGGTCCTTCTTAAACCTCAGAGGTCCTCCTTTAGATTAGATACGTTGCCTCGAGCTTTGGCTTTGCCCTCCTTGCCCGCAGCAGGATTGCCCGCAGCGGGCTTGCAGCCTTGCCGCCGTTGGGCTTCGAGATTAGACTTCCAGAGCAGTGAGGTGGTGCATGAAAGCGCGCATCGCGTTGCTAACCGCCAGTGCGGCTCTGTTGTCGTGGTCGACGGCTGTGGCCGCCCAAGGTCATCAGCACGCATACGATCCCAATGAGAAGCTCGGTACCGTGTCTTTTCCGACTTCCTGCGCCGCCAACGTGCAGAGACCTTTCGAGCGCGGCGTGGCTCTGATGCACTCCTTCTGGTACGAAGAAGCGCAAAAGCAGTTCGCTGATGTGGCCGCAAACGATCCCAAGTGCGCCATGGCGTACTGGGGACAGGCTCTGAGCCTATGGCACCAGCTCTGGGATCGTCCCAAAGACGTGACGATGAAGAAGGGCTGGGATTTCGTGCAGCAAGCCCAAACGGCGGATGCGAAGACTCAACGCGAGCGCGACTACCTCGCCGCGGTCGCGGCCTTCTACCGCGACTACGACAAACTCGATTTTCCGCAGCGCGCCACTGCCTACTCCGACGCGATGGAAAAGTTGTACAGGCAGTATCCCAACGACCATGAAGCCGCGGCCTTCTATGCGCTTTCCTTGTTAGCTGCCGAGCCTCCCCGCGACCCTACGTTTGCCGCTGAGAAAAAAGCCGTCACCATCCTTCGGAAGCTTGTTGACGAGCAGCCCGACCATCCTGGCGCGGCTCATTATCTGATTCACAGTTGCGATTCGCCGCAAATGGCTTCGCTCGGCCTTGAGGCGGCCCGCCGATATGCGCAAATCGCCCCGGCTTCGCCGCACGCCGTGCACATGCCCTCGCACATCTTCGCGCGGCTGGGCTTGTGGCAGGAAGATATCGATTCGAACTTGGCTTCCGAGGCCGCTACGCAGAAGGCTTCGGCGCACCACATGGGCGGAGCCGGCCACGACCTGCACGCGATGGACTTTTTGGAGTATGCCTACCTGCAGATTGGCGAAGACGCAAAAGCCAAGGCCATCGTTGACCAAGTGACCTCGATGCATCCGATGCGTTCCGAGGACGATATGCACGGCTACATGGACATGGCGCGCGCCGCTTTCCCTGCAAAGTACTTCATCGAACTGAAGCAGTGGAAAGACGTGGTTGCGTTGCAGCCCAACCTGGCGTCCAAGCCATACAATCAGGCCATCGTCTACTGGGCGCAGGCCATCGGTTACGCGCATCTCGGCGATGCTGCCAACGCAAGAAAAGCCGTCGAACAGTATGACGCCATGGTGGAAGCGACCAAGAAGACCACGGAAGCGTATTACGCCGAATATATGGACACCAATGGCGATGAGGCGCGCGCCTGGACTGCTTTCGCCGAAAAGAAGAATGACGATGCGCTGCGGCTGATCCGCAAAGTCGCAGACCAGCAGGACGCCTTGGGCAAGGGTGAAACCTCGCTGCCCGCGCGCGAAATGCTGGCGGACATGCTGCTGCTAATGGATCGCCCTGGGGATGCGCTAGCAGAATATGAAAAGTCGCTGAAGGTCGATCCGAACCGGTTCAACGGACTCTATGGCGCTGCGCGCGCGGCTGCCGCAGTCCATCAGGCCGAAAAGGCCAACACCTACTACGGCCAACTCCTAAAGAATTGCAACAACGGAACACACTCCGATCGCCCGGAGTTGACGCAGGCCAAAACGCTGGCCGCCACCAGCTCTGGCGGCGTGGCAGTCAGAAACCGGAACGACAAGTAACCGTGGAAGGGTTCACGAAGCTTCACGCTGGCAGGGCCGTGCCCCCGACAATGATTTCCCGAAACGTCAAGGTTGCGAGGAGCTCGCCTGGATGTCTGTTTGCACAGCGTGCTGTTGTCTAGCTTGTTCCGGTTGTTGTGCCTGTGGCCTGTTGAGGCGCGCCTGGGCACCTATTCCCGGGTACTGCCGCCGCAAATCCTGCAAGACTTCCTTCGCTACGCGCATGCCTACTGCGCGATTGGCAGCCTGGACTTCCGCGGTGATCTTCGGCATCTCCGCGGCATATTTTTGCCCCACAGGCGAACCATAGAACTGCAGGAGGCTCTTAATATCCTCGTCGGTAAAATGCTTGTCGTAGATAGTGACCAGCTGATTGGTCAGATCATCAGGACTCAGCCGCTTTTGATAGTTCTGAATGAATGCGTTGACAAATTCCTGGCCCTTGTCGTTATTCGGCACCGAAGCGACTAGGTTTTCCCGAAACTGTTGCGTTCCCTTGCTGGTCGCATCCTGCACCAAATCGCGCACTCCCATGAGCTCCATCAAAGAGCGTATGTTGGCCTGCTTGCCGGGATCGACGGACGCCGGTGTCGTTTGCTCTTGCACTGCACCCGCAGTTTGAGGGGACGCCTGCACAGAGCTTTGCGAAGCTCCCTGAATCGCGATCAAGAATATCGCGACATAAATCACCACCAGCGCCAAAACCGCCTTCATGAATTCCTCCGTGGCGTTGTCTTCGTGACTCCGCCGTATTCACAATTTTAGAAAGCCGCCGTTTGCCGTGGAGGGATCTCGAAGGACAGGCGTGTTGCGTCATTCACCGTACGGCCGGTCCGGTACGTTCGTTCCGGTACGTTCGGACAGGCAACGGAGCAGGCTTGCGAGCGATGGAGTGGTTGTTCCAGCAGCCCTCTGTTACGATGCCGCGCGATGACGAACGAAAAACTCGCGGTTGCAACCGAGGGCACCGCCGATCCGAGATCACTTCTCGACCGGGAAGCCGGTCTGCATCGCAATCTAACGCCCGCCCAAATTTCCATGATCGGGCTGGGATCCAGCATCGGCACCGGGCTGTTCCTCGGCAGCGCCATTTCCGTGAAACTTGCAGGCCCGGCGGTAATTGTGAGTTTTCTCGGCGGCACCGCCATAGCCATCACGGTGATGTGGGCGCTCGCGGAAATGGCTGCGGAGCACCCCGCCGCGGGCTCATTCGGTTTGTATGCGGAGATGTATCTCCACCCGTGGGCGGGCTTCGCGGTTCGCTACACCTATTGGCTCTGCCTGGTGATCATTGTTGGCAGCGAGGTTGTGGCAGGGGCGATCTATCTAAAGCTGTGGTTTCCCGGAATTCCGTCCTGGCTGTGGGTGGCCGGTTTTTCGGCGGCGCTGCTGTATCTCAATACCGTAAGCATCCAAAGCTTCGGAACGATTGAATATTGGTTCGCGATGATCAAGGTCGTGACCATCGTGATGTTTCTCATTCTGGCCACGGCGCTTTTGTTGGGTATCGGGTTCCCCCGCGTTGGATTCGCAAACTACGCCGGCCACGGTGGTTTCTTCGCGAAGGGCTGGGTCGGCACCTTACTGGGTGCGACTATGGCAATTTTTAGTTACTTAGGCCTGGAAGTGGTCGGTGCCACCGCGGGAGAAGCGGCTAATCCCAAAGTCGCCGTTCCCCGAGCGCTTCGTCGTGCACTCTCATTTCTCGTGCTTTCTTATATCGGCAGCCTCACGTTGATCGTCGGGATCGTCCCATGGACCCAGATCGGCATGGGCGAAAGCTTATTCGTCCGCGTTTTCCAGACTGCGGGGATTCGCCGCGCGGCCGACGTCATGAATTTCGTGGTGCTCACGGCGGCGCTGTCCAGCGCACTATGCAATCTTTATTTCACCGCTCGCATGCTGTTCTCTCTGGCACGCGGTGGCTATGCTCCGGCGCAGTTGGGAGTGCTGAATAAACGCGGCATGCCGGTGGCAGCAGTATTGGTTTCGGGAATTGGGATGCTGGCAGCCGTGTTGTTGTCGCATTGGTTCGAGTCCACCGCGTTCGTGTTCATGATCGGGCTGGCGTTTTTCGGCGGACCGTTCCTTTGGATCATGATCCTAGTGACACACTTAGCGTTTCGCCGCGAAAATTCGCGCGCGGGAAAACCATTTCTACGTTTCGCGCCCGCTGGCCCATGGAGTTCGCTGTTCGGCCTCGTCTGCCTGATCGGCGTGCTGATTTCCACATGGTGGGTGCCGGGCTTCCGCATCACGCTGCTCTCCGGCCCGCCCTGGCTCGTTTTTATCTCGCTATGCTACCTTGTCTGGAGGAGGGCACGTTTCCGCAATCCAGTTACCGAGATCACGAAAAATGGATAAATTGCTCCAATGGCGGCAGGAATTCCCGATTCTGGGCCGCGCCACTTACATGATCAGCAATTCGCTCGGTGCGATGCCACGAGGCGTCTACGACCGTCTGCGTGGCTATGCCGATTCCTGGGCGGAACGAGGTGTGCGTGCGTGGGAAGAGGGGTGGTGGGAAATGGCCGTTCAAGTGGGCGACAAGATCGCACCACTGATCGGCGCAGAATCCGGTGAGCTCTCGCTTCACCAGAATGTCACTCTGACGCAAGCCGTGATCTCGTCCTGCGTCGATTTTGGAGGGCCGCGGAACAAAGTGGTGATGACCGACCTGGAATTTCCCTCCATCCAATATTTCTATCACGAGCAACGCCGGCAAGGTGCTCGCGTCGAGGTCGTTCCCAGCAATGATCCGGTGCGCTTCGAGCTGCAGAAATTCCTGGCCGCGATCGACGAGACCACGCTTTTAGTCCCCATCTCGCTGGTGCTCTTCCGCAGCTCGTACATTGTCGACGCTCGCGCGATCATCGAGCGCGCGCACCGCGTAGGCGCGCACGTCATCCTGGATACATTCCAGGCCGCCGGAACGATTCCGATAAATGTTCGCGACCTGCAAGCCGATTTCACCGTCGGTGGAGTGCTTAAGTGGCTCTGCGGCGGACCTGGCGTAGCCTACCTCTACGTGCGAGAGGATTTGCGAGCAAAGCTGCAACCCGCTCTGACCGGTTGGATCGCGCATCAGCGTCCATTTGAGTTCGAGACCGGTGCGATCGATAGTCGCGAAGATTCCTTCCGCTATCTCAACGGCACGCCACATATTCCCGCGTTGTATGCCTGCCAGCCCGGGCTCGACATCCTGAACAACATTGGCATCTCCGCGATCCGCGCAAAATCTATGCAAATGACCGCCCGGCTTCTGGAGGGCGCGCGGTCCCGCGGCTGGGAAGTGAACACTCCGGAAGATCCTGCCGAGCGCGCCGGCACGGTGTCGATTAATTGCCCTCACGCCTACGAAGTGTGCCGGGAATTGCTGGGGCGGGACATTCTCGTGGATTATCGCCCAAAGGCCGGCGTGCGCGTTTCGCCGCACTTTTACAATCGTGTGGACGAATGCGACTTTACGCTGCAGCAGATGGAGGAAATCCTCCGCACTCGCGCCTGGGAGAAACACGCTGTTGCTTCGACTCCGGCCTGATCTCGATGAGTGGTAATGACGATTTGCGTTGGAAGCTTTCGAGAGATGGAGCTAATGCGCCGGCTGACACTGCGCGCCGCGACTACGACGAAGCTCGCGCCGAAATGGTCGAAAAGCAGCTCTGTCGTCGTGGCTTACACGACGCGCGCGTACTGGAAGCCATGCGTGCCGTGCCTCGGCACGAGTTTGTGCCCGCCGAATTCCGCGGCCGGGCATACGAGGACGCGCCCGTGCCCATTGGTGAAGGTCAGACGATCTCGCAGCCCTACATCGTCGCGGCGATGACAGCGGCTCTGCGGCTCACCGGCAAAGAGCGAGTTCTGGAGATCGGCGCCGGCTCTGGCTATCAGGCTGCCGTTCTCGGCTCTCTCGCCCGCGAAGTCTTCACGATCGAATCTCGTCCGGAGCTCGCCACCTCCGCGGCCGAAAGAGTAGCGCGTCTGGGTTACGCGAATGTTCACGTGCACTGCGGCGACGGAACACTGGGCCTTCCGGAATTCGCGCCTTTCGACGCCATTCTTGTGGCCGCTGCATCGCCCGCCACTCCGGCGCCGCTTCTTGCGCAGCTCGCGGATGGCGGAAGAATGGTGATTCCCGTCGGCTCCGTGGAAAATCAGGAACTGCAATTGGTCGAGCGCGTCAGCGACAAGATTCGCATCACCACGCTCGAACCTTGCCGCTTTGTACCGCTCGTGGGCGCGCATGGGTGGAAGGAATCTCCGCCTCGATGAGCGGATCCGCTCTCGCGCTCTCCATCGTCATTCCGGCATATAACGAAGAACTCCGCCTGCCAACGTCGCTAGCGCAAATCGCCAGTTACATCCGTGCGTCCGGCCGGCAGACCGAAATCATAGTCGTCGATGATGGCTCGACGGATCGAACCGCCGCCATCGCGGAATCGTTTCGCGGCGAGATGCCGGATTTGCGGGTGATTTCAAATGGTGAGAATCGGGGCAAGGGCTACAGCGTTCGCCACGGCATGCTCGAAGCTCGGGGCTGCATCGTGCTCTTCACGGATGCCGACCTCTCCGCGCCGATCGAGGAAGCAGATAAGCTTGTCCCCGCTCTCGAAAGCTACGATATCGCGATCGGCTCCCGGGCCCTGAACCGCAGCTTGATTTTCGCTCGTCAGTCGGTGTTTCGCGAATATGCTGGAATCATATTCAACGCCATCGTCCGCATCATCTTGCGATTGCCCTTCGTGGATACCCAGTGCGGCTTCAAAGCCTTTCGCCGCGAGCGCTGCCAGATCATCTTTCAACAGCAGCGAATCGAGCGGTTCGGCTTCGATCCCGAACTGCTATACCTGGCGCGCCACCACGGTCTGCGTGCCGTGGAGATACCCGTGCGATGGGCTCATTCCCCAGCTACGAAGGTGAGCATGGTGCGCGACAGCGTGCAAATGTTTCTGGACGTGTTCATCATTCGTTGGAATTCCTTAACCGGGCGGTACCCACGAGCCACGTAGCGTTCCACTTTGTGCTACAAAGTACTTGACAAACCTCCCGCCTCCTGCTAGCCTCTTGCCATGGCTAGTGTTAGCCCCCTCCGCACTCCGAAACGCGAGCCCATCCCCATTGATGCCCGCGCCGCAGACCATCTCCGCTATATCCGCGAGACCATGGAGCGCGCCGGCGAGTTTACTGCCGTGCCCGGATGGGGTGGCGTGGCTATGGGTGTTACCGCTATTGCCGCTGCTCTCGCCGCAGCCCGGCAAACTTCCACCCCGCGGGCCTGGCTTAGCGTCTGGCTGGTGGAAGCATTCGTCGCCGTCGCCATAGCGGCTGCCACGGCAGCCACGAAAGCTCATCGCGCGAACGCGACGCTATTTTCCGGCCCGGGCCGCAAATTTGTTCTCAGCTTCGTCCCGCCCATCATTGTTGGCGGGCTCTTGACGGTCGCGTTGTTGCGCCTTGGAGCAACCTCCGCCCTTCCGGGCGTCTGGCTGCTTCTCTACGGCACCGCGATTGTAACCGGCGGAGCTTTCTCCGTGCGCGTTGTGCCGGTGATGGGCTTGTGCCTCATGGCAATGGGCGCCATCGCGCTGTTCGCGACGCAAAGCTCTGGCGATCTCTTCATGGCTCTCGGCTTCGGAGTTCTGCAGATCGGTTTTGGCATTTGGATCGCACGAAATCATGGAGGATAGCGATAGACAAACATAGCGGCACGATGCAAAGGAAATGGCATGGTTAAGTCGTCCACAGCTCGGCAGGAACGCTTCCAGCGCTCACGGGACCGGGACACAGTCGCGCACGTGCCTCCGAGCCAGTCCCCCGAGACTGTTCCTAGCGACCTGGATCGGCTGATCCATGAGCGCGTTCGACTCGGTATCGTCAGCGCGCTGGCCGTGAACCGGTCGCTCACCTTTAACGAGCTCAAAGCCATGCTGAAGACCACCGACGGCAACTTGAGTGTCCATGCGCGGAAGCTGGAAGAAGCCGACTACATCGTCTGCTCGAAATCGTTCGACGGACGTTTGCCCAAGACAGAATACCGGCTGGCGGCGGCGGGACGCCGGGCTCTGGAGCGCTATTTGGATCATATGGAGGCGTTGATTCGCGCGACTCGCGAAGGCTAGAGGCGCAAAATTTTTTGTTTCAATGCTTTGTAACATAGAGTAGTTTGCGTTCGCTCCCCCGCGGCGGAGAAATGAGTCTACCGTGTCTTCATCACTGTCGTCATCACCCCTTGTCGTCCAGCAACCCACACCCATCCGCCCGGACCTTCCGCCACACACGCTCCACGTCGCCATCATCTCCGATGGCAACGGGCGTTGGGCCACTTCGCGTGGCTTGCCGCGTTCGGCAGGGCATCGCGTCGGCGCTCAAAACGCACGCCGCATCATTGAGGCTGCCCCGCGCCTTGGCATCCGCACGCTGACGCTGTTCGCTCTCTCCTCCGCCAATTGGAAGCGCCCCGACGCCGAAGTAAGCGCAATTCTGCGGCTGCTCCATGAATACCTGCTGACGGAGACTTCGCGCTGCATCGAGGAAGGCGTGCACGTGAGCATTATTGGCCGGCGCGACCGCTTGCCTGCCACGCTGCGCCAGACCATTGTCGACTCCGAAGCAGCCACCCTACACGGCACGCGCTTGCATCTCCGCCTTGCCATTGACTACTCTGCACGCGAAGCCATTTATCAGGCGGCCTGCCGCTTTTACAAAGTCACGCACCTTTCGCCAGAATCGTTCAGCAGCGTGCTCTCGGAAGTGCTCCACGGCGGATCGACGGATGTGGACCTACTGATCCGCACTGGGGGTGACCAGCGGCTATCCGATTTTCTCCTCTGGGAATGCGCTTTCGCTGAACTCGTCTTCGTGCCGAAGAGATGGCCGGACTTCACGGTTACCGACCTCGAAACCGCCATCCAAGAGTTCGCCAGCCGCCAACGCACCCGGGGTGCCTTGCCAGACGCTATCGCGGGATAACATCGGCTCGACGCAGCAGACTGCTTGCGAGTACCGACGCGCGTCAGCGATGCGCGGCAGCGGCTCCCGCTTGCTAGCTTTCTCCTTTGGCTTCTGCAATTTTCGCCGCTATTTTGATCACCTGCCTTACACCACCCGCAAAACCCCTACCCTGACGTTTGCCCCCTTCCCATCGTCTATACCCTGGGAGTACCCAATGGGAATCATGGGACTTGCACTGCCTTGGGAGCATAGAATCGCTTCCGCGCCGTGCGAACGGGAGAGGCGAGTGGAACCTTTCCGCGATCCAGTCCCCGCCTCAAGCGAGACGGCGGAGGCACAGAGGGCCGAGGACACCGCTTTGGCTGCAGGCTGCCGTTCCGGCGATCTGCACGCCTACGAGCGCCTCTATAACCTGCACGGCTCCCGGATGAAAAATCTCGCCCGAAACCTGCTTAGCAACACCCTCGATGCGGAAGACGCGGTGCAGGAAACGTTCCTGAAAATTCAGCGTAGCATCGGCAGCTTTCGCGGCGAATCGACCTTCGTTTCTTGGACTTTTCGCATCCTCGTCAACACCTGCCATGACGTTCGCCGCAGCCGCCTCCGCAAAAAAGAAATCGCCAGCGATACCGGCGAACAGGCTCCCCCTCCCGAGCCGCGGGCTCCCGGCGCGCACCCTACACTCCGCCTTGCGCTCGAACGCGCGCTCGCTAACCTAACCTCCCATCAACGAGACGTTTTCCTGTTGTACGAAGTCGAGGGATTTCGCCACGCGGAAATTGCCGAGATGCTCGACCTCACGGAAACGGCCTCGAAGAACACGCTTTTTCAGGCGAAGAAAAATCTTCGCCGCATGCTCGATGCACCGCGCGGTGCGGATACCGCCGGAGCACGGTGATGCCAATGAACGCCACTTGCAACGATCGCGATCGCATTTTTGAGGACGGTACGCCCGCCGAGTGGGCAGCGCTGGAAGCACACGCCACCACCTGCGCCTCCTGTGCCGAAGAGCTCCGCGCCTGGAAATCCCTGAGCGTAGCCGCTGAAGAGTTGCGCGACTATACCGAGAATCCCATGCTGTGGCCGCGCATCCGCCGCGCCCTGGCCGACGAAGCGGATCGCGCCGCTCAACGCAAATCTCGATGGAACTGGGTAACCTTGTTGCACCACATTTCGCCATCTTGGCATACCGCTGCAGCCACGGTCATTGTCCTCGTGCTCGCATCTTCCGCGGCGTGGCTTTACGTCCGTATGCAAGCCCCGCACGAGCCTCAATCCGCGGATTTCCTCAAACAGAAAGCGCTTGCCGAAGTGGAGCGCAGCGAGTCTGCATATATGCATGCAATTGATAAGCTCGCCGCGCAAGCCAAGCCCCAGCTCGATAATCCCGAAACCCCGCTCCTTGCGAATTACCACGAGAAGCTCCAGGTCCTCGACAGCGCCGTTGATGATTTGCGCGCGCAAGCGGGCCAAAATCCCTCGAATGCCCATCTCCGCTATCAATTGCTCGCCATGTATCAGGAGAAACAGCGCACCTTGCAAGAAATCCTGGAGGAGAAAAGATGACCGGCACACCCAGCCGCCGGCGAACGCTTCTGCGTGCTCGTCGGATCGCAATTGGCTTCACGGCTCTTGTGCTCTCACTTCCTGCGCGATCCGCTTCCGCTGCCGATCCCGCTCAGGAGCAAGTCTCTCGCGATTTTCAAAAGACTTTGACCCTCGGGTCGGGCCAGTCCTTCCAGATTGAGAATAAGTTCGGCGAAGTCCGCGTCCATGGCGACTCCGGTCGCGAGGTTAAGATTTCCGCGACCATCCGCGTTCAGGGAGGCTCGCATGAGGAAGCCGATGCCTACGCGCAAAAAATCCAGATCGATGTGCAACAAGATGGCAGCGGCGTGCGCGTTCGGACCATCTACCCTAGCGATGAGCAGAGGTGGTTCCGCTTGGGCAAGAGAACGTCTTATTCTGTGAACTACGACGTCGCCATACCCTCCGACGCGCCGCTCTTCGTCAAGAACAGCTTTGGCAACGTCACCACCACGAGCGTGCGCGGCAAATCCGACATCGAGAACAGCCATGGCTCTGTGACCGCTCGCGATCTGGGTCCAGCCCGCCTCAACAATTCCTTCGGGAGCATCGAGCTAACCGGCGCCGCGGGAGATGTCTCCATAAACAATAGCAACAGCTCGGTGCAAGTCTCCGACATCAAAGGTGCGTTGGACTTGCGCAACCGTTTCGGCAGCATCACCGCCCGCAACATTCAGGGCGCCGCAAATATTGTCGGCGGCAATGGCAGCCTGACTCTTTCCGACGCCGCATCTGCCACGGTCACCACTTCCTTCGCCAGCGCCGATATCCGTAATATTCGCGGCGATCTGACGCTGCGCGACAACAACGGCAATGTCGAGATTTCTTCCATCGGCGGGGCTGCCGATATTTCCAACAGCTTCGGCAACATCAGCTTCTCGGAGGTGCACGGTCGCCTTGAGTGCCGGACCACCAACGGCAAGGTCAAGGGCACATCCGCTGGGGGAAATGCCGTAACGATTCACAACACCTTCGGGGACATCGATGTCAGCAATATTGCGGGTGCGCTGGATGCGGAAACGTCCAACGGAAAGGTAACCGTGCGGGACGCGCGTAACACCGTCACCCTGAGAACGTCGTTCGGCAGTATCGAGGCTTCCGACATTCCCAAGGGTATCCGCGCCATCACCGGAAACGGCGGGATCACTCTTACGGATATCGGTGGCGATGCGTACACGAAAACCAGTTTCGGCAGCATCCTAGCCGACCGCATCAGCGGCAATTTGACCGCCGAGACCTCCAACGCTTCCGTCACCGCGCGAAATATCAAAGGCGATGCTAAGGTAAATACCTCGTTCGCGGGCGTCACTCTGGAATCGGTGGCAGGCAAGATCACTGTGGACAATCAGAACGGCGCCATATCTGTCACTGCAATGCGCCCGCCAAGCGGCTG
>Ga0070698_100002689_pt1 | contig 19570 bp, 18 predicted proteins | sample KBSK1502metaG_FD_65477 | JGI IMG/M metagenome (GOLD analysis project Ga0070698, IMG submission 65477) | Corn, switchgrass and miscanthus rhizosphere microbial communities from Kellogg Biological Station, Michigan, USA - KBS K1-50-2 metaG | ecosystem: Host-associated > Plants > Roots >...
CTGACCGAGATAACCGGGCCGATGCTCGGCGCGGAGCGGGTGACCGCCGCCGATGCCGACCTGACCACGCGGCATCGCGGCGAGCCGCTCGGCGAGCGGATCATCCTGACCGGCCGGGTAGTTGACTCCGGCGGGCGGCCGGTACCGGACACGCTGATCGAGATCTGGCAGGCCAACGCGTCCGGCCGGTACGCGCACGGGGTCGACAACCATGACGCGCCGCTCGACCCCAACTTCGACGGGGCCGGCCGGTGCATGACCGACGCGGCCGGCCGGTACCGGTTCGTCACGATCAAGCCGGGCGCCTATCCCTGGCGGAACCACCACAACGCCTGGCGGCCTGCGCACGTGCATTTCTCGCTGCTCGGGCGGGCGTTCACGCAGCGGCTTGTCACCCAGATGTACTTCCCAGGGGATCCGCTGTTCGGCCAGGACCCGATCTTCAACTCGGTGCCCGACCCGAAGGCCCGCGAGCGGATGATCGCCCGGTTCGACCTGGAGACCACGCAGCCAGAATGGGCGCTCGGCTACCAGTGGGACATCGTGCTGCGCGGCCCGGAGGGATGCGTGTTCGAGGCAGCGGAGGAACGCCGGTGAGCCTGCCCCGGTCCCTGCAGCTAGCACTGACGCCGTCGCAGACGGTCGGCCCGTTCCTGGCCATCGGGCTGCCCTGGCCGGACGGCCCGTTCGTGGTGCCAGCGGACACGCCGGGCGCGATCAGCATCAGCGGCCTAGTGCTTGACGGCGCGGCCGAGCCCGTGCCCGATGCGCTGATCGAGACCTGGCAGGCGGCGCCGGACGGGAGCTTCGCCCACCCGGACGATCCGCGCGGACCAGCCGATCAGCCCGGCTTCCGCGGGTTCGGCCGGTGCCCGACCGATTCCGGCGGCCGGTACCGGATCAGCACGCTGCGGCCTGGCCCGGTGCCCAGCCGGGACGGCCGCACCGAGGCACCGCACCTGGATGTCTCCGTATTCGCGCGCGGGCTGCTCGACCGGTTGGTGACCAGGATCTACTTCCCGGACGAGGAGGCGGCGAACGCGGCCGACCCGGTGCTCGCCGCGATCACGGCCGATGACCGGCGAGCTACCTTGATCGCGACCCAGGAGCCGGGGGGCGGCCGGCTGGCGTTCCGCTTCGATATCCGGCTGCAGGGCGGGCACGAGACCGTCTTCTTCGATGTCTGACCCGCTGCCCCTGCCGCGGCCTGCCGGGCCGCTCCGGCTGATGGCCGCGCTGGACGGGCCGCCCGGCGCCCCGGTGCTTGTGCTCGGCAACTCGATTGGCACCACCAGAGCGGTCTGGGAACCGCAGGCCGCGGCCCTGCGCGCGCATTTCCGGCTGCTCCGGTTCGAGTACCCCGGGCATGGCGGCCGGCCGGCCCCGGCCGGGCCCTACTCAATCGGCGACCTGGCCGGGGGAGTGCTGGCGCTGCTCGATGCCCACCAGGTCGAGCGCGCGCTGTATTGCGGCATCTCGCTCGGCGGGATGATCGGGATGTGGCTGGCCGCGCATGCGCCGGAGCGGATCGCCGGGCTCGGGCTTTGCTGCACGTCCGCGTACCTGGATCTGGCCTGGGCGCAGCGCGCGGCGCTGGTGCGGTCGCAGGGAATGGGGCCGGTAGCCGACCAGGCGGCCGGGAGGTGGTTCACGCTGGCGTTCCGGCGGCGGGAGCCGGCTGTCGTCGCGATCATCGTCGGCGCGATGCGGGCCGTCGACCCGGAGGGCTACGCAGGCTGCTGCGAGGCGATCGGCGGCATGGACCAGCGGGGCTCGCTCGGCTCGATCACCGCGCCCACGCTGGTCATCGCAGGCGCCGAGGACCCCGCTACCCCGCCGTGGCACGGCGCTGTCATCGCGTCCGGGATCAGCGGATCCCGGCTGCGGGTGATCAGGGGCGCTTCGCATCTGGCCAACGTCTCGGCACCCGGCGAGGTGACCGCTGCGCTGCTCGGGCACCTGCTCGCGGTGCGTTAGCACGAGCCCGGCCCGCGGTGCGTGGCTCAGCGCAGCAGGGCACGGGCGGCGGCCTCGATGGACTGCTCGGAGAGCAGCACCGTGCTGGCGGCGTCGCCGAGCGGGATGAAGCTGTCCTCGCTCGCCACCCTCGCCAGCCGCCCGGCGTAGCCGCCGTCGATCAGGGCCGCGACGACCCCCTCCGACACCCCGCCGGTGCGCCGGGTCTCGTCGGCGATCAGCACGCGGCCGGTAACCGATGCCTCCCGCAGCAGGTCCTGGACGGGCAGCGGCGCGAGCCAGCGCAGGTCCACCACCCGGCAGGCGATCTCGTCGCCGGCCAGCCTGGCCGCCACCCGAAGGCTCATCCGCAGGCCGTTCCCGAAGGTGATGATCGTGACATCGCCGCCGGCCCCGTAGACCCGGGCCCGGCCGGGCGGGACATGCGTGTCAGCCCACCGCCACGGCGGATCGTACGGCGCCAGCCACCCGTCATCCCCGGGCTCATGCAGGTCCCGTTCGTGATAGAGGGCGATCGGCTCGATGAAGACGCAGACGCTGCCATCGGACCTGGCCGACGCCAGGCAGGTGCGGAGCATCGCCGCGGCGTCATCGGGCCTGGCTGGCAGCGCGATGATCAGGCCGGGGATGTCGCGCAGCGCGGCGACCGCGTTGTCGTTGTGAAAATGACCGCCGAAGCCCCGCTGGTAGCCGAGGCCCGCGATCCGCAGCACCATCGGGTTCCGGTACTGCCCGCGGGAGAAGAAGGAGAGCGTGGCGGCCTCGCCGCGGACCTGGTCGGCCGCGTTGTGCAGGTAGGCCAGGTACTGGATCTCCGGCACCGGCAGCAGGCCAGCCAGCCCGGAGCCGAGTGCCAGGCCGAGGATGGACTGCTCGTCCAGCACCGTGTCGAACACCCGGCCCGCGCCGAACCGCCCGAGCAGTCCCCTGGTCACCCCGTAGACGCCGCCCTTGCGGGCTACGTCCTCGCCGAACACCAGTACCTCCGGCCGGGCCGCCAGGGCGTCGGCCAGTGACCGGTTGATGGCCTGGGCCAGCGTAAGCGGCTCCTCGTCCTCGGGCCGGCGCCGGCCGAACGCGAGGCCGCGGGCCGAAGGCGTCGCCGCGCGCACGGCATCCGCCGCGACGGCGTCCGGCCGCCGTGCCGCCAGCGGCGCCATGACCTGCGCAGCGGAGGCGAGCCGCGGTGCGCCGGCCACCTCGGCCGCCAGCGCGAGCACCCGCTCGCGCGAAGCCTGGTACCTCGACAGCACCTCGTCCGGGGTCAGCACGCCGCCGTCGACCAGCAGCCTTGCCGTGCCGAGCAGCGGATCCCTGCGCAGGTCGGCAGCCATCTCGGCGGGCGCGCGGTAGCCGGACTCGACGTCGGAGCCCGCGTGCCCGCCGAACCGGACCATCGAGACGTGCAGGAACGTCGGCGTCCTCCGCTGCCGTGCCCAGGCCGCCGCGCGCACGGCGGTGTCATAGACCTCGGCCAGGTCCGAGCCGTCCGCGTGGAAGTAGCGCACGCCCGGCCGGCCGGACTGCGCGGCGCCGATCCAGCCCGCCGGGGTGCGGACGCTGATGCCCAGGCCGTTGTCCTCGCAGACCAGCAGCAACGGCAGCGGCAGGCGCTGGTAGGCGCAATAGGCGGCGGTATTGATCGCGCCAGCCGCGGTGGAGTGATTGGCCGAGGCGTCGCCGAAGCTGCAGACCACGATCGCGTCATCCGGCCACGGCACTGGCAGCCCGAGCTTTGCCGCGCGCGGCAGTGCGAAGGCAAGTCCGACGGCGCGCGGCAGGTGCGAGGCGATCGTCGAGGTCTGCGGGATCACATTCAGCTGGCGATGGCCGAATACCTTGTGCCGTCCGCCCGCTATCGGCTCGGCGGCGGCTGCCACCAGCCCGAGCAGCATGTCGCCAAGGCCATCCCTCGGCGGGCTGGCCTGGCCGGCCCGGATCAGGTAGAACGCGCCGGAACGGTAGTGCAGCATGGCGGGGTCGGTGAGCCGGAGGGCCGCGGCCAAGCCTGCGTTGCCCTCGTGACCGGACGACCCGATGGTGTAGAAGCCGGCTCCTTTCGACTGCAGCCAGCGGGCGGCCAGGTCGGTGTGGCGGCTGGTCAGCTGCGCGTCGAACAGCTCAGCGCAGCGGTCGGCGGTCAGCAGCGAGCCCGCCCTGATCATGCCGGACGGCAGGCGCGGCCCGCCGGGGCGCAGGCCGCTGACGGCAGCGATGAAATGCGTCTCGACTTGATCGGGCGCCACGATGTTCATCAGAGCAACATTCCCATGATCACGGCGGATTTGACGGGTTCCGGGGCGGTTCACGCGTGGTTCCGGCGTGGTTCCAGCATGTTCCAGCGTGATTCCGGTGCCTCCTATCTTCGGCGATCATGAGACCAGCCGGTGACAGACTGGGGAGCGTTCACCATTCTCGCGGGAGGTTGCCATGCTGCCCTGGTCGGCCGAACTGGCCGGACGTATCGACGAGCACGTGCTCACCAGCGAACTGCTGCGAGGCAATCCGCTTGGCGACCCGGCCGAGCGCCCGCTCTGGGTTTACCTGCCGCCCGGCTACGACGACGAGCCGGACCGCCGCTATCCGGCCGTCTACGTGATCCAGGGGTATACCGGTCATCTGCTCATGTGGCGCAACCGCAGTGCCTACCGCCAGCCGTTTCCCGAGACGGCCGACGCGGTATTCGCGACCGGCGAGGCACCCCCGGCCGTCGTGGTCTATGTCGACGCCTGGACCGCCTATGGCGGCAGCCAGTTCGTCGACTCTCACGGCACCGGGCGCTACCACTCCTACCTGTGCGACGAGGTCGTGCCGTGGGTGGACGGGCACTACCGGACCCTGGCCAGCAGCGCTCACCGGGCGATCACCGGCAAGTCGAGCGGCGGATTCGGGGCGATGATCACCCCGATGCTCCGGCCTGACCTGTTCGGCGCGCTGGCGACGCACGCCGGCGATGCGCTGTACGAGCACTGCTACATCCCAGGGTTCGGCACCGCGGTGCGGCTGCTCCGGGATTACCACGGCGACATCTGGCAGTGGTGGGACGACTTCCGGTCCAGGGTCTCGTTCACCAAGGAGGCCGATCAGCACCTGCTGGAGCTGCTTGGCGTGTCGGCATGTTTCTCCGCCCGTGAGGACGGCACGGTCGAGCTGCCGTTCGACCCGCGCACGGGCATGCTGCGGCCGGATGTCTGGCAGCGGTGGCTGGACTGGGACCCGGTCCGGATGGCGCCCAGGTATGCCCATGCGCTCGGCTCCCTGCGCGCGATCTGGATCGACGCGGGCACCAGGGACGAGTACTTCCTTGACCTCGGCGCCGAGGCGTTCCGCGGCGCGCTCCGCGAGGCCGGCGTGGCCGACGAGGTGGTCAGGTTCGAGCTGTTCGACGCCACGCACGGCGGCATCGACTACCGTTACCCGCTATCGCTGGCCTGGCTCTGCCAGCGCATCGCACCGTAGCCGGGCCAGCCAGGGATGTGCCGCCGTTCCGGGACTGCGTTGAACGATGCGGGCCCGTGATACGTAGTCCCGGTTGTACCGATGATCTGTCGTACACATAAAGCAGCCGCTCTGAACGGAGATATCAAAATGCGCAACCGATGGTGGGTAGGCCCCAGCATCGCTGCCGCTGTGGTCGTGCTCGCCGCGTGCGGGAGCAGCACGGCAAGCCCCAGCGGCGGCTCGTCTGGTGGCGGGTCCACAGCATCTTCCGGCTCCGGCGGGGCCACGACCACCAGCAAGAGCAAGGTGGTCTCGAACTCGGCCGGGTTCACGGTCTACTGGTTCGCCATAGACACGCCGAAGAAGTCCAACTGCAACGGCGCGTGCGTGTCGTTCTGGCCGCCGGTGCCCGCGTCAGCGCAGCTGGCCAACATGTCCTCGCTGCCCGGCAAGCTCGGCTCGATCAAGCGCGCCGACGGGTCGAAGCAGCTGACCTATGACGGCCACCCGCTGTACACCTTCACGGGGGACACCGCGCCTGGCCAGGACAGCGGCAACGGCAAGAACCTGTCCGGCGGGTTGTGGTGGGCAATGACCCCGTCCGGGGCGAAGCTCGGGGCAGCGCCCGCCCCGAGTTCGTCGAGCAGCTCTAGCGGCGGCTACGGCTACTAAGCCTGGTCCTGGCTGCTAGCCAAGTTCCCACGGGGTGGGGTTTCCGGGTAATGACGCCCGGGAACCCCACCACGTGCGCGTCCGCAGGCAGTAGCCAGGGCGTCAGTCTCCCGGGCCGTTCCACTGGCCCTTGCCGAGCAGGTGATCGGCGACCCGCGCCAGGTGGGCGCGCATGGCCTCGATAGCGTCCGCCGCGTTACGTGCGCGAAGCGCGGCGACCAGCGCACGGTGATCTTCCTGATACTCCAGCCGGCGCTCGCGTGACGCGCTGCGGCGCTTGAGGTCCCCCCAGACCTGGCCGTGGCGCGCGGCCTCGATCGCGGCATACAGCGTGCCGAGCAGCTGGCTGTGGCTTGCTGCCACGATGCAGCGGTGCAGGGCTAGGTCCCAGGTCTCGAATTCCTCGTAGCTGGCGGCCCGGGCACCGCCCGCCAGGCAGCGCTCCATCTCCTCGAAGTCAGCTGCCGTCGCCCAGGCTACGACCAGCGGCATCGCCTGCGGTTCGAGCAGCCGCCGGATGGTCATCACGTCGGCAGGCGCGAACCCCTGGCCGGCTGCGCTACCTGGCTGGGCGCTGTGGTGTCCGGCGATGCTGTGTCCGGCGCTGTGGTGTCCGGCGCTGTGGTGTCCGGCGCTGTCGTATCCGGTGCTGTCGTGGCCGGCCACGTGCAGTGGCTCTGGTGCCCCCCGGAAGAAGGTGCCGCGCCCCACTTCGCGCGAGATGCGCCCCTCCGCCTGGAGTATCGCCAGCGCATGACGGATGGACGAGCGGGTCACCCCGAGCTCTACGGCCAGCCTTCGCTCGGTCGGCAGCCGGGATCCTGCCCGGAGTCCCGCCTGTCTCGACTCCGCCAGGATCCGCTCGGCGAGCCCGCGCCCGCGTCCGGCCAGGGCGGCATCGGCCGCCTGTGCGCCGCGCGCGGCCGACGTGGCTTCACCGGATGCCCGCATTGTTCCCCGTCCTTGTTGCTGGCCTTGTCCTTTCGGCTGGCCCTGTCCTTTCGGCTGGCCCTGTCCTTGCTGTCAGCCCTGTCCAAGCGGCCCGCCCTTGGCCATGTGCAACCAATTCTACCAATCGGTCTCACTCATTACTATCTCTTGACCTAACTCTCCGGATAACCGCTATTGACCGGCCTTTGCGGCTAGACCTATGCTCAACCAATCTACCTAGTCGAACCAATCTGGGAATCTGAGGTCCGGTCGGTCAGCGGCTGAGCGGCTGGGATGAGCGCTCTGCGGCTGCCTGCCTGGCCATGCAGGGCGTGACTGGCAGGAGGCCAGGCAAGTGCGGCTCGCAACCCTATTGACCGATCGCGGACCGCGGCTGCATGTCCGGGGGCGGGCCGGCTATCTAGACGTCGCCGACGCGGCCGGCGACGCGCGCATGGCCTCACTCGGCTACGTGCTGCGGGCGGGAGCGCCGGCCATGGACGTCGTGCGCGGCCTGCAGGCTGACGAGGGTGACGAGTTCGAGGTCAGCTCGTTCGCGCCCGCGGTCCCTGAGCCCGGGCGGATCCTCTGCCTCGGCCTGAACTACGAGGACCACGCGCTTGAGGGCGGCCGGGCGGTGCCCACCTGGCCGGATGCGTTCGTGCGCGGCGCCGATAGTGTGCTTGGCCCTTACGCGGACCTAGTCAGGCCGGCCCTGACGGACCGGTTCGATTACGAGGGCGAGCTCGGGGTCGTCATCGGCGCGGGCGGCCGCTACATCGACGCGGACAAGGCGCTCGATGCCGTTGCCGGATACGTCGTGCTCAACGACGCGTCGGCACGGGACTGGCAGCGCGCCGGGTCGCAGTGGACGGCAGGCAAGAACTTCGAGGGCAGCATGCCGATCGGGCCGGAACTCGTCACCACCGACGAGGTGGACGTTTCCGACCTGGCCCTGAACACGGTGCTCAACGGCGAGGTAATGCAGTCCGCCCGCACTTCGCAGATGATCGTCGACGTCCCGAGCGCGGTTGAGTTCTTCTCCTCCTTCACCCGCCTGCGGCCCGGCGACGTGATCGCAACCGGGACGCCGGCCGGCGTGGGCTTTGCCAGGCAGCCGCCGGTCTGGCTGCAGCCAGGGGACCTCATCGAGGTCACCGTCGAGGGCGTCGGCACCATCAGTAATCGCGTGGTGGCGGAGCAGGGCGACCGGTCCGACTGGCGGTGGCAGCCGCGGAACGCGCGCGAGAGCGGGCTCTGAGCCGAGTCCGCGAGCACCGAACATACCCACGGAGAGGACGGCAATGGTCACATCCCATGGGTCCGCGGCATCGCAGGCCGGCCGGGCAGGAAGAACGCACGGCAGCAGCCCGGGGCGGCACAAGGCCGCACGTGCCTGCACGGTGCTCGCCACCGCCGCGATCGTCGGCGCGGTCACCGCGTGCGGCGGCAGCAGCGCGGGCAGCGGCGCCAAGGCGGCGCTCGTCGTCGCCGATGTCGCGCCCTTCAGCGGCGTGGATGCCGCCCTCGGGCCGACGTACCTGGTTTCCTGCGATGGCGCGACGCAGGCCATCAACAAGGCGGGCGGAGTCCTCGGCCACAAGATGACCTGCACGTCCGCGGACACCAGGGGCGACCCCGCCGATGCGGTGCCCGCGGTCAACAAGCTCTTCTCGACTCAGTCCAACGTCGCCCTCGTGATCGGCTCGACGTCGGACGAGGCGGCGGCCGTCGTCCCGATTATCAACAACCACAAGACCGTCGTATTCGGGATGACCGGCCAGGACGAGTTCGACAAAGTCAAGTATCCGTACTTCTACCGGCTGGTACCGCCGGACCTCGAAGAGTCCTACGCGATGGTCGCGATCGCCCAGAAGCTGGGGTACAAGCGGCTCGCGCTGGCGTTCGGCAACGACATCGGCTCGCAGACATTCGTGCAGCCCGCGATCAGCGCGATCCACAAGGCAGGCCTGACCCTGACCGCCAACGAGACACTGGACCTGAAGGCGACCACGTTCCGCACTGAGGCACAGAAGATCGTTTCGTCGCATCCCGACGCGATACTCACCGAGGCGCTCGGGTCGGCCGATCCCACCTTGTTCGCCGAGATCAAACAGCTGAACGGCGGCAAGGTCATCCCGATCATCGGGACCTCGGCCGCCATCTCCCCGGCCTTCTACCAGTCGGCGGCACGCGCCGTTGGCGCCTCGGCGTTCGCAGCGAACTTCCACGCCGATAATCTCGTCACGGCCACCAGCGGCCCGGCGTACGACGCGTTCTCCAAGGCCCTGCTCGCGGTCAAGGGCAAGGTGGCCAACGCCCAGACCGGGAATTTCAGCACCTACTTCACCGCACCAGGCGCCGTGCACCTGTACGACGGGATTAACCTGGCCGCGCTCTCCATGATCGCGGCGAAGAGCACGGACACCGCGAAATGGAAGCCCTTCATCTCGGCCATCGGCGACGGCGTTCCCGGCGCCACGGTAGTGCATTCCTTCGCCCAGGGAGCTGCCGCGCTCAAGGCTGGCAAGAAGATCAGGTACATCGGGCCGGGCGGGCCGACGAACTTCGACGCCTTCCACGACTCGGCCGGGATAGTCCAGATTGACACCTACAGCCCGTCCGGCGCGGTGCGGGTGGTGGGCAACATCTCCGTCGCCCAGCTGCGAGCCTTGTCCGGGTGAGCGAACCGCCCGCGCCGCCCCGGCACCCCCATAGGCGCCGGGCGGACCCGGCGTGAGCATTTTCCTTGCCTCGGTCGGGTTCGGGCTGATCACCTCGGCGGTGCTTGCTATCGCCGCGATCGGCTTCACCCTGCAGTTCGGGGTGACGGACGTGCTCAACCTGGCATTCGCTGCGGTGATGACCACGGGCGCATTCGTCGCGTACTGGCTGAACCAGTCCGGCGTATCTGTCTGGCTCGGACTGGTAGCGGCGATGGCAGCCTGCTCGCTGCTGTCGGTGCTGCTGAACCTCGTGGTATATACGCCGTTCCAGCGGCGCGGCTCATCGCCGATCACGCTGGTGATCGTGTCGCTGGGCATGGCGCTCATCATCGAGTTCGGCATCGAGGCAGAGGTGGGCGGCGTCGATGTGTCCTACACCATGGGGCAGGGCAGGACGTTTCAGGCCGGCGGCCTGATCCTGACCACGGTGCAGCTGGTGATCATCGGCATCAGCGTCGCGGTCATGGCCGGCGTGCACGTCATGCTCCGCTATAGCCGGCTCGGCAAGGCGATGCGGGCCACCGCGGCGAACCGCACGCTGGCGCGCAACTGCGGCATCAGAACCGCCCGGGTGATCGCCCTGACCTGGGCGCTGACCGGCGCGCTGTGCGGCCTGGCGGGCACCGTCTTCGCAATCGACATCGGCAGCTTCGGCCCGACCAGCTCCGACCTGTTCCTGGTGCTGATCCTGGCTGCGGTCTTCCTCGGCGGCCCAGGTCATGCTTACGGCGCGATGCTGGGCGCCGCCGTCATCGGCATCGCCACCGAGGTCAGCGCCGCCTTCATCACGCCTGACTACAAGTACGTCATCGCCTTCGTCGCGCTGCTTGCGATGCTCGCGGTGCGCCCGACCGGCCTGCTGGGTGCCCGGGCATGACCGCAGGAGGGGGGCGGCCACATGTACTACGTCATTAACCTGCTGGTCTACGGCGCCGTGGATGCGATGGCCTGCCTGGGCCTGAGCCAGCAGTTCGGCATCGCCGGAGTGACGAATTTCGGGTTCATCATCTTCCAGGCAGCCGGCGCCTACGCGGCGGCGATCCTCTCGATGCCGCCGGACACAGCGAACGGCGGGTTCCAGAGCTACCTGGGCGGCTGGAGCCTGCCGTTCCCGCTGCCCTGGATCGGCGCCGCCGCCGCGGGGGCACTGCTCGCGCTGCCGTTCACCTTCCTGGTCGGGCGCAGGCTGCGCGGTGACTTCGCCGCGGTGGGCCTGCTGGTCACCGCGGTCCTGGTCAACCTCCTCGTGACCGACTACCGCCCGTTCCTGAACGGCGATGCCGGTCTGGCCATCGTCCCGTCACCGCTGCAGGGCGTACTCGGTGCCACGTCGACTGGCTATCAGTGGGCCTACGTCGCGGTGGCGGCCGCCCTGGCCGGCGGCGTCTACTTGTTCGTCCGGCGGATCACCGAGTCACCGTACGGCCGCACGCTGCGGGCGATGCGCGATAACGACAAGGTGGCCGACTCGATCGGCAAGAACCTGCTGTCGCTGCGGACCGCGATGCTTGTCACCGGCGGCGCGATCGCCGGCCTCAGCGGCGGCATGCTCGTCGGCTTCATCAACACCTGGTCGCCTGCCGCGTGGACCTATGCGGAGACCATCGTGCTTTTCGCCGCGGTGATCATCGGCGGGCTCGGCAACCACCGCGGGGCGGTGCTCGGCGCCGTCCTGGTACCGCTCGCCTTCGAGGAGGGGTCGAGGTTCATCCCGAATAGCCAGAACCTGCCGCCGAACTTGATCCCGTCACTGCAGTGGGTGGCCATCGGCCTGCTCATCGTGGTCTTCCTGTGGTTCCGCCCGCAGGGCCTGCTGCCCGAGCGCAAGCGGGTAATCGCCGTTCCCGAACCGGACGCGGTGGCCGGGAGCCGGCCGCCAGGGCCGGCCGTGAGCCGACGGCCAGGGCCGGCCGGGAGCAGGCCGGCCGAACCAGCCGCGCGCCAGCCGCCAGGGCAGGCCCTGAGCCGGCCGCCAGAGCAGGCCGTGAGCCGGCCGCCAGGGCCGGCCACTGGCCACGCGGACGTCCTGCAGGCGGTGGACGTAAGTCGTGACTTCGGCGGAGTGCACGCCGTGTCCGGCGTCTCGCTTGCCGTCCGCCGCGGTACCCTCACCGGCCTGATCGGCCCCAACGGCGCGGGAAAGTCCACGCTGCTCGCGCTGCTGGCCGGGACCGACCGACCGTCCACGGGCAAGATCCTCTACCAGGGCCAGGACATCTCCGGCCTGCCCGCGTTCCGCCGCGCGCGGATCGGCCTGATCCGGACCTTCCAGCTGGCCAGCGAGTTCAAGCGGCTCACGGTCATGGAGAACCTGCTGACCGCCGCGCCGGGCAATCGCGGCGATTCCTTCCGCGGGGCGGTCGCCGGCCGTCGGTACTGGCGCGCGGATGAGTCGGCGGCGATCTCGCGGGCTGAGGCGGTGCTCGGCCGGTTCGGCCTCACCGATCTGGCCAACAGCTACGCGGGCGACCTGAGCGGCGGCCAGCGAAGGCTGGTGGAGATCATGCGGGCGCTGATGGCCGAGCCGGCCGTGCTGCTGCTCGACGAGCCGATGGCGGGCGTGCACCCGGAGCTGGCCAGACGGATCGGCACCGCGCTTACCGGGCTGTGCACCGAGGGAATGACCATCCTGATGGTCGAGCACGAGCTTGCCATCATGGACGAGTTCTGTGATCCGGTGGTGGTGATGGCCGAGGGCGCCGTCCTGGCCCAGGGCACGATGGCAGAACTCAGGGAGCGGACCGAGGTCGTGGAGGCCTACCTTGTCGGCTGAGCTTGCCCTGCGCGGCGCCGCGCTGCGGGCCGCCGGGGTGACCGCCGGGTATGGCGGCGATCCCGTGATCCATGCCGTGTCTGTCCGCGCCGAGCCGCGGGAGGTCGTCTCCATCGTCGGGCCGAACGGATCCGGCAAGAGCACGCTGCTGAAGAGCATCGTCGGCGTGCTGCGGGTATCGGCCGGCACGGTCACGGTCGGCGACCGGGACATCACCAACCTGCCGCCCGAGGAGGTCGCCAGGGCGGGCGTAGGGTACGTGCCTCAGGTGGATGACGTGTTCACGCCGCTCACCGTCAGGGAGAACCTGGAGATGGGCGGCTACCTGCTGCCGAGGAAGCAGGTCGGCGGGCACGTCGAGCAGGTGGTCACGATCTTCCCCAGGCTCGGCGCGATGCTCGGCCGCCAGGCCGGCAAGCTCAGCGGCGGCGAGCGCAAGATGCTGGCCATGGGCCGGGTGCTGATGCTGGCGCCCGCCGTGTTCCTGCTGGACGAGCCGACCGCTAACCTTGCGCCAGCCATCGCGCGCTCCCTGCTGAATGAGCACGTCCGCAGGCTGGCCGAGGGCGGCGCGGCCGTGCTCCTGGTGGAGCAGCGGGCTAAGGCCGCGCTGGCCATCTCGGCTCGCGCCTACGTGCTCAGCGGCGGCCGCCTGCAGCTGGCCGGTACCCCGGCGGAGCTGGCCACGAGCCCGGATTTCGTGCGGTCCTTCCTCGGCGGCGGCCGCGAGATCCCGTCCGGCGGTACCTGACCCGGGCTGCTGCCGCCCGGCCCGGCATGGCGCGGGCCTTGCTGAGCCTCGCTGGTCAGGCTGCCTCGCTGGTCAGGTGGCTGCCGCGAGGCTGTCGGCGGTCTCGATGTCCTTGAAGAACCTGCGGTGCACCCGGAGCTTCTCCTGGCCGGCCGGGATCACGTACCACAGACCAGTGGCCGGGCCGAGCCGTGTCGCCCGCGGCAGTTCCATCACCAGGCCCTTGGCCTTCTTCATGCCGGTCTTGCCCGCGTCGAGCACCAGGATGCGCTGCGGGGTGACCACGAGGATCCGGTACCGGTTGAAGCCAAGGAACACGAAGATTCCGGTCAGCGCCGCTAGCCACTGGCTCGCGGTCTGCGCCCCGAAAACGGCCTGCACGGTTTCGCCAGGCTGCAGGTACGAAGCAGCAGAGTCACGCATTGAATCACGGAGCGCCACGGATCCTCCTGGGGGATTGCCAAAGAATGAAGATCGCCAAACTTACCGACAACGTCCGGAAAAGGTCAAGCAGAAGGCTCAGGTAAATAAGGGCTCAAATAAATAGCTGCCGGTCAGGGCGCGATCACCCAGAGGGCGCGGGGGAGCACACGGACCCGCAGTGGCACTCCGGCGGGCAGCGGCGAGGCCCAGGGCAGCGTCTCGCCGTCGGCGGCGGCAGGCATGGCGCGGCCGACCGTGACCGTCACCTCCGCCGCCTGGTCGACGCCGACCAGGGGCACCGCGACGTGCGTGCCGTCCTTGATCTTCATGAGCACGCGGATGAACGCGAGCCTGGGGCCGTGCCGCATCGTGACCACGTCGAGTAGGCCGTCGTCGACTTTTGCCGCCGGGGCGACCTTCATCCCGGCGCCGAAGTAAGCGCAGTTCGCGACCACCACGGCGTACCCGGCGAAATCTCCGCCTGGTGTCTCGTCCTGGACGTCTCGCTCGACTCGGAACACGGCCGGCTGCCAGCGGGCCAGCGCGCGCAGCGCCGCCGCCGGGTACACCACCGGCCCGCGCAGCAGCCGGGCACGGTTGGCGATCTCGCCGGCGATAGCGGGTACGCCGAGGTAGGCGCTGAGCGCGACGATCACTTCGGGCTCACCCGGAATGCTGACGCCGATCAGGTCCACTTGCCTGGGCTGGCCGCTTGTGAGGACGCGGACGGCGGCTGCCGGATCGGCAGGCAAGCCGAGCACCAGCGCGAGGTCGTTGCCGCGCCCAGCCTGGATAATCCCGTACATTCCGCCGGCGGCGGCCACCGCGCCAGCCATCGCGCCGGCCATGCCGTCTCCGCCGACGGCCACCGCCACATCACCACGGCGGGCCGCGGCGTCCGCGAGTTCCCGGGCGTGATCCAGGCTCGCTGACTGGCTGACCTGGTAGGAAGCGCCGGCCTCGTCAAGGGCGGCGGTGGCCGCGCGGATCACCCTGAGGGCCCGGCCGCCCGCTGCCGCCGGGTTGACCACGAGGCTAAACGGGCCGTTCATCGGGCGGCCTCCTTCGCGAGCCGGTTCCGGCACCGTCCGGGCCTGGCGCCCTGATCACCCCGTCACGCGCATTGTCGGCAGCCCGGCCGGGCCGGGCGTACGATCGGGTGCCATGGCGAGTCAGGGTAACGCGGTGGACGGCGCCGAGGTGCGGTACCTACAGGTGCAGACCACCACGGACTCGCGGGCAGAGGCAATGGATCTCGCCCGCTCAGCCGTGCAGGCGCGGCTTGCCGCGTGCGCCCAGGTCGCCGGCCCGATCGCGAGCATGTATTGGTGGGATGGCGGGCTGGAGCGGGCCGAGGAGTGGATGTTAATTCTCAAGCTGCCCACCGACCGTTACCAGGAACTGGCCGATTTCCTTACCGAGCGGCACAGCTACGATGAGCCTGAGATAGTCGCAACGCCGATCATCGCGGGCTCATCGGCGTACCTGGGCTGGATAGAGGAGGAAACCCGCCCGACGTGACCGCCTTGGGAGGTAGGGGCCATGGGCCAGATGCGAGACGAGCCCGCCGCTGACATAGCCTCCCGGCCCGGCCGCGAGGGGCTCTTCGGCCCCGGCTCGGTCACCTGGCGGATCATGGACGAGCCGGTTATCTGGATAGCCGGGCTGCGATCCCTCTACCTGCAGGCGCTGAATCCTCGTGTGATGCGGGCCACCTGGCAGAACACCGGATTCGCTGATCGTAGCGAGGCGTGGGGACGGTTCGTCCGCACCGCCGAGTTCGTCCGGGTGCGGACCTACGGGAGTGCGGCTGAGGCAGCGCGGGCCGGCCGCCGGGTACGCAAGATCCACGCTACTGTCACCGGGACTGACGCCGACGGGAGCACCATCCGGCTGGACGAGCCCGACCTGCTGCTCTGGGTGCACTGCGGCGAGGTTTCCTCCTATGTGGAGATCGTGCGGCGTTCCGGCATGCGGCTATCCGCCGCGGACCTCGACACGTTCGTGGCCGAGCAGCAGCGGAGCGCGGGCATAGTGGGCCTCGATCCGGCGGCGGCGCCGGCCAGCGTCACCGCGCTGGACAGCTATTACGAGCGGGTCAGGCCCGGGCTCTACGCCTGTGCGGAGGCCAGGGCGGCACTCCGCGGCTCCTTTAACCCGCCGGTGCCTGCCCAGTATGCGGCGCTGCGGCTGATCGTGCCGCCGCTGGGCGCGCTAGCTTTCGCGACGTTGCCGCGCTGGGCGCGGAAGCTCTACGGCACCCCGGGCAGCCCGCTGACCGACATCGCGGCGACCGCAGCACTCCGCGCGCTCTATCAGTCGACGACGCACGTCCCTCGGCAGGCGCTCTATTTCCCGGCGACGGCCGCCATGCGGCTGAGCGGCCGCGGCCGGGGGCGCGCCGTGCCAGGTGCGCCTGCCAGCGCGGCCTAGGGCTGGCGTCGTGATCGGCGCCTTCGAGGCGGGACGGGAAGCGCTGCGATCGGCAGGAGAGCTGGACTGGGGCTGGCAGTGCCCGGCCTCGGCTCTCGTCATGGCCGCCAGGGAAGGGCGAGCTCGAGCAGCGTGCGGGCAGTGGCATCGGGATCAACGACCTGGTGCAGGTGTTCGCCGGGCAGCGACCGCATCGCCCAGCCACGTCGCCTGGCCTCCGCGGCCTGATCCTCGTATGCCTCGCTGAACTGCACGTACCCGCACGGATGGTCAGCCCAGCCGGGCGGCACCGGCACCTGTTCCTCGTAGTAGGCCAGCGGCAGCCTGGGCTGCTCCGCGGTGATGACCTCGCGGGTCTGCTGGTCGGCGAACATCGGCGCCACGTCCTCCTCATCCCACCAGTCGGTCCACTGGGGGAGCCGGCCATCGGGGCCCGCCAGGCCGCGCAGGAACGGCAGGAATTCCTCCGATACCATCGGCATCCGGCCATCCGGGACGGGGACCGTAGCATCAACGAACACGGACAATGCGACCGGCCGTTCCAGGTCGCACCGGATCAGCGGGAGGAAGATCCCGGCATTGCTGTGGGCGATCAGCGCCAGCGGCTGATCCGGCCGCGCCGTCCCGAGCTTGCCGGTCACTGCGGCGACGGCACGCGGCCAGAATGGCGGCCCGCCCTCGCCGACCGCTAGCAATGACGGCACCACGACATCGCAGCCCGCCGCCGTGAGCCGGTCCGCCACCGCAGACCAGGTGGCCGGGCCCACCGACGGGCTATGCACGAGCACGAATAACGGCATGCCCTGAGCCTGCCACCACGGCAAGCCGGGGAACCCGCGCTCATCTAGCAGCGAAACAGCGCCCGCCGGGTCTGGGCGCGCAGGAGTACCGGCCCCCGGGCGGCCGGCTACCGAGCCCAGCGCTGCGGCCATGGAAGAAAACCGGGTTCGGCGGCAGTTGGCCAGTTACGTGATCGAGGTACCGCTGTCCGTTCTTGACCTTTCGCCGGTCACCGCCGGGACGACCGCCAGCCAGGCTCTGCACCAGACGACCGTGCTCGCCCGGCGTGCCGAGGAATTGGGATACCGGCGATTCTGGGTGGCCGAGCACCACAACATGCCGGCGATTGCCAGCTCGGCACCCGCCGTGCTGATAGCGCACCTGGCCGCCGCTACGTCCGCTATCCGGGTTGGCTCGGGCGGGGTGATGCTGCCCAACCATGCACCGCTGGTGGTGGCGGAGCAGTTCGGCACGCTGGAGGCGCTCCATCCAGGCCGGATTGACCTGGGCATCGGCCGCGCGCCGGGTACCGACGAGCGCACGGCGCTTGCGCTGCGCCGCACCATGGAAGGCCTGTCCGCTGAGGCGTTCCCGCAGGAGCTGGCCGATCTGATCGGCCTGTTCACCGGGCAGGATCCGGGTGCGCGGATCACCGCGATACCCGGCCGGGGCGACATGCCGGCGATCTGGCTGCTCGGCTCAAGCGGTTTCAGCGCCCAGCTGGCCGGCCTGCTCGGGCTGCCATTCTCGTTCGCCCATCATTTCAGCGCTGCCAACACCGTCCCGGCGCTGGCTTTGTACCGCGAGAATTTCCGGCCGTCGCAATGGCTGCAGCGCCCGTACGCGATGGTCGCGGTCAGCGCGATCTGCGCGGATACCGACGAGCGGGCGCGCTGGCTGTCCGGCCCGGCCGCGCTGTCGTTCCTGCAGCTGCGGGCCGGAGCGCCACAAGCTCTGGCCAGCGCCGCGGAGGCGGCCGCATATCCGTATACGCCGCTGGAGCGGCATATCATCGCCGAGCGGCTTGCCGGGCAGGCGATCGGTTCCCCGGACACGGTGGGCCGCCAGCTTGCCAGTCTGATCGAGCGCACCGGCGCCGACGAGCTGATGCTGACCGCCCTGGTGTACGACATTGAGGACCGGATCCGCTCCCTCGAGCTCATCGCCGAGAAGGTCACGACGGGCTTGCGTCCGTCCGGCCGCGCCGATTAGGCGCTTCTCGCCGGTATAGGAGCTTTTCAGACAGGAGCGGACTGGATGACTCAGCACATGCGCGACCACCTGGGACGGTTCGGTGTCTGGCGGGCCGCGAGCCAGGTCACGCCGGAACTGGCGGCAGGACTCGAGGAACTGGGCTACGGCACCTTGTGGCTCGGCGGCTCGCCGAGCGGCGACCTCGTGCAGGCCGAGCAACTGCTCGAAGCGACGACCACGCTGACGGTGGCCACGGGCATCGTGAATATGTGGCAGAGCGACGCCCATGATGTCGCGGCGTCGTTCGCCCGCGTGCAGGCCAGCAACCCTGGCCGGTTCCTGCTCGGCGTTGGTGCGGGCCACCGGGAGGCCAGCCGGCAGTACGCGAAGCCTTACGAGACGCTCGCAGGCTTCGTCGACGTGCTGCTCGGCGACGGAGTGCCGGAGGCGAATCTCGTGCTGGCCGCGCTCGGCCCGCGGATGCTGCGGCTGGCCGCGCAGCGGACCGCTGGCGCGCATCCCTACCTGGTCACGCCCGCATACACGCGGCAAGCGCGCGCGGTCCTGGGCGCGAGGCCGCTGCTTGTACCCGAGCACAAGGTGGTGCTGGATGCCGACCCTGAGCGAGCGCGGGCCATCGGCCGCCAGCGGGTCCAGACTCCGTATCTGGGGCTGGTCAACTACACGAGCAACCTTCGCAGGCTCGGCTGGAGCGACGAGGATCTGAGCGGCGGCGGCAGCGATGCGCTGATCGACGCACTCGTCGCCCATGGCAGCGCCGGTCAGGTGGCGGCGCAGCTTACCGAGCATCTCGACGCCGGCGCTGATCATGTATGCGTCCAGCTGCTTACCCCTGCGGGCGCCGATCCGCGTGACGGCTACCGGCAGCTGGCGCAGGCGCTGGCGCTCTGATGCGGGCCGCGGCACGGCAGCCGCGAACGTCAGGCAGCATGAAGGGGTGACCCAGGCAGTGGATGACGTGCGCGGAAGCCTGCTCGGCGGGCCGGCCGGCCAGGCCACGGCGCCGGCCGGCCAGCTCAGCGTGCTCGCGCAGCTGGTCTCCGGTGGCAGGGTGGTGATCCTGAGCGGGGCAGGGCTCTCGACGGAGTCCGGTATCCCGGACTACCGGGGCGCGACCGGCCTGGCCCGCCGGGCCGAGCCGATGACGTATCAGACATTCGTCAGCGGAGCCACGGCCCGCCGCAGGTACTGGGCGCGCAGCCAGCTCGGCTGGCGGCATATTTCCGGCGCCGTCCCGAACCTGGGCCATCATGCGGTCGCCGACCTTGAGCACCGTGGGCTGCTGGCCGGGATCATCACGCAGAATGTCGACGGCCTGCACCAGGCGGCTGGTGCCCGGCGAGTGATCGAGCTGCATGGCGGCCTTGATCGCGTTGTCTGCCTGGGCTGCGGCGAGCGGACCCGCCGCGAGCGGCTCGACCAGCGGCTGCGGGCGGCGAATCCGGGCTG
>Ga0070698_100002691_pt1 | contig 19563 bp, 20 predicted proteins | sample KBSK1502metaG_FD_65477 | JGI IMG/M metagenome (GOLD analysis project Ga0070698, IMG submission 65477) | Corn, switchgrass and miscanthus rhizosphere microbial communities from Kellogg Biological Station, Michigan, USA - KBS K1-50-2 metaG | ecosystem: Host-associated > Plants > Roots >...
GTTGACTGGCCCACTTTTCAGCCAACTTAGCGGAGCCGACGAGGACGAGGGACATATCTGCAGTGACCGGACCCTGGTCCTGCACTATTGATTCAGGCAGGCGCCTATGCTAAGTCTTTCCTCCCGGCTTTTTTGGCTTCGCAGATTGCCACATAGGCTTTGAATACTCCAAGTGGCGTGTCCCGTTTGCGGAGTCCTTGCTTGACAACGATTCATTGACCTCAGGAGACTCCATTGAGCTTTAGGCGCCAAAAATTGCCGCGCATGATTGTGGCTGTCACCGGATGCTGCGCAAGCATTTGGGTTCTGTTTGCCACCTATTTCGGACCGCAGATTGTTGCTTCCGCATATTATGGTAAAAGCGCACGCCTGTTGAACTCCCTGATTTCCGGCCAAAGCACCCATCCCTTGTCCCATTATCTTGAAGCTTGGCGCCTAATTTCTTTCGAAGTTCTGTGGGGACTGCTGCTTTTAGGATTCGCGGCAGTGATAGCGACGCGACCAACAGTGCAATCGGCGGTTTGGGGCGAGCGCGCGATGACGCAAGAGCAGGCTAGATACCTGACCGGAACTCGCCTCTTAGTGATCTACATTGTGCTCTGTGTGATTGTTGGAGGATCGCTTTTTTGTATCGCAACAGAAACAGAACGATGGCCATTCTCCAGCTATCCCATGTACTCAAAAATACAACAAACCTACTCACTCACGCAGTTTCGCCTTTATGGAGTCATGCGAGACGAGGGCGCGAAAGAATTCCCGCTTGTCGAGTACCGCTACACCCAGCCATTCGACAATGCGCGCATTGACGCCAGCTTTGCGAGACTGTACGCGCATCCGGCACAAGAGCAGCTGTTGAAAGAGGCGCTGCGGGATTTCCATTCCAGATATGAAGCTTTGCGCGAGCAAGGCAGACACTCTGGGCCTCCTCTCCGGGGTCTGCGGTTGTACAAGGTTGTATGGACTCTCGATCCCTTAGCGAGGAATGTCAATGATCCTGACCGAAGGGAGTTACTGGCGGAAGGACATCAAGACAATGCGCAAGGACGACCCTGAGGCAAGGTCCATTGCATCACGATGGCGCGACTTTTGGTTTGCTCCGGACACACCGGACAACCTGGCATTCTGCCGAATCTTGTTTTTCGGCTCGCTCTTACTCTTCTATGGCTTGTTACCCCGATTCGGGGATTTTAGCGCGTGGGGAGGCGTCTCTAACGCGCTTTGGCAACCTATTTTTCTGTTCCGTGCGCTACGGATCCCGGTATTCCATTCCGAGATCATTGCGATTCTTCAGGGAATCTGGATGACTGCTCTCGCCATGAGTTGCGTGGGCTTGCTCACCCGGCTGAGTACCGCAACTTCACTGATCCTGGGCTTTTATTTGCTGGGATTGCCCCATAGCTTCGGCAAGATTCATCACTACGACGGTCTTCTTGTGCTGGCGTTTCTTGTCATGGCTCTATCTCGATGCGCCGATCGTTGGTCGCTCGACGAAATTTTTGTTCGCCAGCGTCGGCAATCTACCAGGCGCTTAGCAAGCTGCGAGTATACCTGGCCGGTGCGAGCAATGTGGCTGATCATGTCCCTGGTCTTTTGCGCCGCAGGCATTGCCAAGCTTCGGCACTCCGGTTTGGCCTGGATAAGCAGCGATTCCTTGCAGATTTGGCTAATCGAACATCAATACCACGTGGCGAATAGTGATCCGCTGGTCTCTTGGGGACCGTATTTCGCAACCGTGCCGTGGCTGCCGAAGGTTCTAGCTGCCACTTCGATTGGACTTGAACTTGGATATCCGCTGGCGATGTTCAGCCGCCGCGCGCGTTGGATTTTCGTACCCGGAGTAGCATTGATGCAACTGAGCATCCGCTTCTTGCTCGGTCCGAGCTTTGAGCAGTTTATGATCTGTAATCTATTTTGGGTAAGATGGAATTGGGTTGCCGACCGAATTAAAGCACTTCTAAGGAAAATTAGTGGAAGGGGCGGGAGCCCCCTCGGAGGCGGCCACGGGGAAGTAGATTCAGATTTCGCTCTGGAGGTTAGCGCAGATTAGGGGAATTTTGGATTGTTTTTGAGAACATCTCCGTTGCGCCATGGGAACGCCCCGCTTGGTTGCTGAGCGATCTTGCGCGGGGTCTCGTCGGCAGCCATCGAGCGCGTCTACCGCGAGCACCGCCACGTCACCCGCGACGTTGGCGGCACCGCCAGCACACAAGAATTTACCGACGCCGTCATCGCCGCCCTCGCTCCCGTCCCCGCCCACCATTAGCGCTTCCCCTGCTTGCGTTTATGATTTCGTTGTGCCTGCGAAGCCTAAAATCTGTTTTGCCGGTGAGATGAATCATTTCCGAAGCTGCGCAGTATTGTTTGCCGTATCGGTTGGTTTCTCCGCTCAGATTATTTCCGACGGCACAAAACCAAACGCAGTAGTCCCCGTTCTTGTGCACAGTAGGGTCAGCTTAAAGCCCTGCGAGCTTGTGCAGCGTGGGTCTCCTGGTGATCGCCACGGAGTACGCATGGGTCGAAATCGAAGGAGAGAAATCGGAAATCTACTCGCCCGAAATGGGTCCAGGCGACTACCTGTCGCCTTCTCCTCCAATCTCAGGACACGCCGCTAAAGATGCGCGCAAGTCAGGCTTTGAATTGCGGGCCGAAACCGCATTCGCTACTGACCTACCAAGAGTCCGCGCTTTGAGCGGAGATGCTGATTGCCGAGATCCTCAGAATGCAACGCTAGAAGTTAAGCAAGCGCGGGCATTAAGGCGGGCTGCAGTGCAAGCAAGAATCTGCAGAGCTGAGGTCGATGACATTGTCGCGGCGTCAATGTTGAAATCTGACCAGGGCGCAGCTACGAACAGGGCTGGTAATCGCACGGGTGTCAAGATGGAAAAACAGTTTGAAGGAAATGTGGCCCTTATCATCGTCATCAGCACCGAGGGGACCATGCAACAATGGAAAATCGTGCGGTCGGTAAACCCTGAAGCAGACAAGAAGGCTGTCGATGAGGTCTCTCGTTGGAAATTCACTCCAGCTAGAAAGAAAGGTCTGCCGGTTCCAAGCACCATGCCGGTCGAAATCAACTTCAAACTATACTGAGGATACTCCTACAGCCAGCAGCACACGGCACTTCGCCGGTAACCCAACTGCTCGTCCAAATGGAATTACTTCCAAGTAGAACCGAAGCCAAATACATGAGTGGGATGTTATTGAGCGGGCTCGCGCATGTTTATTGATAATGTAGAGGTCAGCCACCAGGCGTGGCGTAGATCTGGTAGACCATCAAGTAGACGATCACGCCGGTCACGCAAACATAGAACCACAGCGGCAGCGTCCAGCGCGCGATGATGCGGTGCCTATCGAACTTCTGGAGCCAGGCGCGGCGCAGTGTAATCAAAACCATCGGCACGATGACGACGGCTAGCAGCGTGTGCGAGGAGAGCAGCACGAAATACACGGGCCGAATCCAGCCCTGCCCTTGGAAGACGACATGGCCGACGCGGTAGTGGTAAACGAGGTAGGAAACCAGAAACACGGAGGAGGTGACAAACGCCGAAATCATGAACGTCTTGTGCACTGCAACTTTGCCGTTGCGGATTGCCGTATAACCGCTCGCCAGCAAAATGCCGCTAAGGCCGTTGAGAGATGCGTTGAGCGCTGCGTGTGAAAACATGATTCGTTAAACCAATGTCTCATCCCTGAAGGGGTGAGCTACAGCCGAATTTAGCGATCAGCGCGGAATCTTGTCGTAGACCATCAAGCCCAAGAGCAGCGGGATATGCATCACCGTCGCGTGCATCAGCCACTTGGCGCGAACATTCGTCTTTTCTCTGGCCGCCCACAAGCACACTTGCAACAGCGCCACGCTGACTACCAGCGCGCCAAAAAAGTACAGGACACCCGCCAGGCCAACGATCGCGGGAAGCAAGCTGACGCCGATCAGCGCGGCGGCAGTCACAATGATCTGGCGAAACGTGCGAGTTCCCTGCTTGTCCACTACGGGGAGCATCAAGATACCCGCGCGCGCATAATCCTCACGGTACATCCAGGCAATCGCATGAAAGTGCGGAAATTGCCAAAAGAACAGGATGCCAAAGAGCAGCCACGCGCCTCGGTCCAAAGAGCCGGATGCCGCTACCCAGCCGATCATCGGCGGAATCGCGCCGGGAAACGCGCCAACGAAAGTTGCCCATACGGTCCGCTTTTTGAGGGGCGTGTAGGCGAGCAAATAGCTGAGGCATGTCGCGAGACCAAGCCCGGCTGCCAACGGTCCCGCTGTAAAGTACAAATCCGCGGCGCCCGCGACGCAGAGAATCGTGCCAAACCACAGCGCCTCGCGCGGCTGCAACACTCCACTGGGCAGCGGCCGCGACGTAGTCCGCCGCATCTGCCCATCCGACTCGCGCTCAATATAATGATTCAACGCCGCGGTGCCGGCTGCGATCAGCATCGTGGCGAAGACCGTGTGGATCATGTGCAGCCAACCCAGCGGTCCGCGCACCGCCATGTAATAGCCGGTAGCCGTCGTGATCAGGACCAACAGCGAAACATCCGGCTTGGTCAGTGCGACATAAGCGTGTGCGCGCGAAGCCAGCGCCAACTCGGTTGTGCGCAGCGTGCTCATCAGGCAGTCACCTGACGCTGCGTCGTCGCCGCCACTTCCCTGCCGCGTGGAACGATGCGATAGCAGATCAAAACGACGACGATCGAGAACGCGAACAACAGCGCGCCAACCACAGTGTGAACAACCGTCAGCGTGACCATCACCGGCATGGGCTGCGGCGCATCCGCCGTCGACAGACGCGACCACCACGCACCAAAGCCCAGCAGAAACTGCGTCCCGAAAATGGCTTGGAGCAAAATGCGCGCCCTCGAGATTTCTCGCGAGTGCTCGAAGCGCTTCCGCAACGCCACGGCCGTCCACGTAACCATGCCCAGCACGACCATCGCCCCGGCAACGTGGGGCCAAATAGGGATGTCCTGATGCCGGAAGCCCGCGCCGAGCACAACCTGAAGAAAAATAGCCACAGCATTGGCGGTCGCCAGAGTATGAATCGAAGGTGAGCCGGGATCATCGAATTGGGGCCGCTCGGATGCCCACCAGCGGCTGGTAAAGACCGCGAGACTCACCACAATCCCAAAGAAAATCTGCGCAAGACACGCGTGAGCAACGGGGATTCCATAATGCAAATACAGCAGCACCGTCAGTCCACCGAGCACTCCTTGCGCAATCACGACGCCAATGGCTGCAAATCCCAGGTTACGCACCCAGCGCCGTTCTTCGCGCCGCCAAAGCAAAAGCGCCATGACGATCGTCAGCAGCCCGACAGTCGCAGCAATAACGCGATGGGTATGCTCATACCGAATGCCGCCGACCATCGGCGGCGTGAGCGTTCCATACGAGAGCGGCCAGTCCGGTACGGACAGCGCCGCTTCATTCGAGGTGACCAGCGCGCCCGCGATCAGAAGCAAAAACGTGCACGCCGCAAGAAAAACCGCGAACCGATGGATGCCTGGATTGTAGATGACCTTCATGCGTCAAGCGGGCGATTATACCTCAATACGAATCAGCAACATTCCCAGCGCAGGCCTGATGCCCGCGAGGACGCGCCAATCCGCAGGCAATGAAATTATAGACTCGCTGACGACGCCCGCTGAGCCGTCAGCTCGGTCTCAATCCCCACCGCGCTCAACACCAGATCTTTCAGCGCGGCAATGAACAGCGGAGAATCCCCCACCGCGGGCATCATGCGAAATCTTTCGACGCCGAGCTTCTTGGCTTCCTCACGACCCTCAATATTGATTTCGTGCAAGGTTTCGATGTGCTCCGTGACAAAGGAGATCGGCACGACCAGCATCTCCTTTACGCCCTCATGAGCAAGCCGCTCAATCGTTCCGGTTAGCGGCGGCTGCAGCCATTTCGCCGGGCCGACGCGGCTCTGGTAGCACAGCAAGTGCGTGCGCGGCCAGCCTGGATATTGCTGCGAGCCCGCTTCGCACACCAGACGGACGGTTGTCTCGATCTGTTGCGGATACGGATCGCCTTTCTCGACCAGGCTCATGGGCAGGCCATGCGCGCTGAATACAAGATGAATGCGCGAACTGTCCGGAAATTGCCGGAGCACCGAGCCTATTCGCTGCACCACAGCCTGAATGTACAGCGGATGATTGTAGAACTGACCGATCGTGCGCTCCTTCGAGCCACCGTTCGGCTGACCGTATACACGGCGCCATTCTTTCAAGCTGCTCAGCGTGGTGGCGTAAGAAAAATGCGGGTACAGGGGCAAGAGCACGATTTCGTCCAACGGTCCTGCCTTGCGCAAAGCATCGACGGCCTCCGCAGTCATGGGATGCCAGTAGCGCATGGCGGTCACCGCAACTGGATCGATATAGGACGAAACCGCTTCGACCAAGTGCCGACGCTGGCGTTCGGTGAGCAACCCAATCGGGGAGCGTCGCCCAATCTGCGCGTACTTCTGCGAAACCGGAATGGACCGGCGCGATGAGATGAGCTTTGCCAGAGGGCGCCTCAAAAACCCCAGCGGGCCCATGGGGATGATGTCCGGATCCAAAAACAAGTTCAGAAGAAACGGCTCGACCGATTCCAGCGAATCCGGTCCGCCAAGCTGAAACAAAACAATCCCGACTTTCTTCTTCCCTGCCAAGCTACTTGCCTCGATTTAGAGAATTCTTTAGCCGCTCGATCTCTTCGCGCAACGCCGACGTGCGTCGCGCAACGGTCAAATAGAATCCGAAGAAGACGCCCCAGCCGATCATGTACGCCGCGAAGACGCTGCCCAGATTCTTCATGCCGCCTCCAACTCGCGAGCAAGGACTTCGGCCTCGCCTCGGGCTTGCTCCAACTCATAACGCTGGCGGATGAGCAGCGCCATCAGCGCGGTCAAGCTGAACCAGGAAAGGTAAAACACCTTGCGCATCGTGGGGTCCAATCCTCCGCTGGTGAACACCACCGGCTGTGGATGCTGCGTGCGCCACCACCAAATAGAGCCATACACCAGGGGCACATCCAGAAAAATGAACACACCATAGAAGGAGCTGATGAGCGCCCGACGATCAAGGTCTTCCACCAGTGTGCGTAAGATCAAATACGAAAGATAGAGCAGCCACAGCACCAACGTTGACGTCAGGCGGGCGTCCCAAGCCCAATAGACGCCCCATGCCGGTTTGGCCCAAATCGGCCCGGTCAGCAGCACAACGGTGCAAAACGCCAGTCCCACTTCGGCAGATGAAACCGCGAGCCAGTCCCACTTCGGCTGGCGCTTGAACAAGTAGCCTAAGTTTCCGATGAAGCAAACCAGGAACGCGGACAGGGCCGTCATCCCGCAAGGCGCATGCAGATAGAAAATTCGCTGGACGATGCCCATGGTCGCCTCTGTCGGCACGAGAAAGAACGCGCCGTAGGCAGAAGCGGCGAGAAGCAGAATTACTACAACTGCGCTCAGAGATCTTATCGCCATCGCATTGGCTCCTCCGCGACCAACACTCCTCGCGAAAGAATCATTCCTCCAATAAATATTCCCCGAAAAGCCACACGGCGGTCAAAAAGACGACGTCAAAAGCGATCAAAAACGCCAGCCAATCCCAACGCAGCGTCGGATTCCGATCCAACAGCGCGGCGGTTGCTTCGGTGCTCGCGATCAGCAACGGCGCGAGCAGCGGGAGCAAAAGCAGCGGCAGCAACAGCTCGCGCATGCGCGCCTGCGCGGAAATCGCGGAAAGAGTCGTACCCGTAACGGACAGGCCCAAGCTCCCGAGCAATAGCACCAGTGCCAATTGCGGCAAAACCGGGAGCAGCGGAACGTTATAGAGAACGCCAAATACCGGCAACAACAGCAACTCCGTAAGCGCCAAGAACAGCGTGTTGGCGCACAGTTTGGCTAAGAAGATCGCAAACGGGTCGGAGACGGAAAGGCGCAATGCGCTGAGCGTGTCGTTGGTTTGCTCGCGCAGGAAGCACGGCTGCAACATCAACGAGGCCGCAAAAAGGAATGCCATCCAGAGTAGCCCCGGCCCGAAACGCCGTGATTCGTCCGCCGTCGGATCAAACGTGAAACTGAACAGCACCACAATCATCAATATGAAGACAATCGTGGTGGTGAGCAGCTCGCGCGAGCGGAACTCCGTCCGCAGCTCTTTGCCGAGCAAGACTGCGGTGTTGGAGAGCAGGCTCATCTATCCTTCCGCAAACGCCAGAATCGAATGCAAACTGACTCCATTCCGCGTGTCGCCGATTACCGAGCCGCTGTCGAGGCGGATTCCACGCGTCGCGACCGAGGAAAGCTCCGACTCGCCGTGCAGACTCATCAGGATCGTGCAGCCCGCGTCCCTTAGGCGCCGCAGTGTGCCGGAAAGCCAGGCGACGCCCTGCGGATCGAGGCCTGTAGCAGGCTCGTCCAGCAGTAACACTGAAGGCTTGCTAAGCAGTGCACGCGCAATCGCAACGCGCTGCCGCATGCCGCGCGAAAAAGTACGCACTAAGGAATTGCTTCGAACCGCAAGACCGACCTCATCGAGAAGTGTCTCGACCAGCTTTGCGGGATCAGCCGTGCCTTGCAGGCGCGCGAACAACAGCAAATTCTCTTTCGCGCTCAGCTCGTCGTAAACCATCGTTGCATGAGCTACAAAACTAGCGCGCATAGCGATAACTTCTCCGTTGCTGCTCGCACGCGGGAAAGTAAGTTTCCCCGCAGTGGGCCGAACGAGCTGTGCCGCCACCCGCAAAAGCGTCGTTTTGCCGGAGCCGTTGCGGCCCGCGAACACGACGCACTCCGCCGGTGCAACCTCACACGACACGCGTCGCAACGCGTAGAGCGCACCGTATCTCTTTTCTATGTTTTCAAAGCGGACGCCCGTCGGAGAAATTGCCGGCGACTTCACCGAACGTCCTCGCGGTTCGCAGCTATATGGAGCGCCGCCATCCGGTCAGCCCCGGACCAGCTCACGCAGTACCTTTTCCGCACGCGCGCGCTCTCGGGCGTATTCTTCCTCGGAGATCGTGCCCGCCTGACGCCGAAGCTCCAAGCGAAACATCTGGTCTTTGAGCGAATCGAGGCTCGTGCCGACCGCCGCGTCGACGTCCGCAAGGTTTGCAGCCTTTGATGACGATGCTCGACCTTCGGAAGCCGCGGCAGCGCGTGATTCCGTCGACGGCGCTTCCCGAATGGAATCGACGCCTGCAGAAGCGCCTGCCACGGCGATCACCGGTCTTCGAGCAAGCAAAATCGCTCCCAACGCAAAAACTCCCAGGAAGCCGGCGATCAGCGGCCACTTGAGCACGTCGAGTCGTCCCGGAATCGGCTGGACGTTCGCGCTACCCACCGCTCCCGCCGGTTGAGGATCTTGCCCCTGCGAGGCGCCATTGCCACCTCGGCCAGCGCTTATCGGTGGCGCCGTACCCGAAACACTCAAGGCGAACGCCGCTTTTGTGGGCAAGGCGTCGCGGCCGTAGATGTTCATTCCCTGCTCTTGGCCGCGAGGCTCGAGTCCGTCGCCGGCAATCTGTACACTTGGCGGCGCGACGACGAGTAATCGCGCACTGGGATATATGGTCGGAAGCTCCAGCGTCGCCGCATTCCCAGCGTACGGCAATTCGTAGGAATACCGCACACCGCTATCGCCTGGCCGGAAAGCAAATGCGACGGCGTAGTGGTTCTTACTCTTATCAATCGTGGCCTGCACTACGGGCATGCCGGATGGTCCCCAGGCCGCCGCTTGCTGCAGCTGACCTTTTTCCGGCAGCGCAAACTCAAAGCTCCCGTCAGCACGGAAATATGCCTGCGGCGGATTGGAGTTGTTCTGCACTGAATATTCTTCGCCAACCGTCAGGTTCGACCCGTTCGGCTGAACGATGACGATGTGCGATGGAACGCCAATGGCTTTGGCGTCTTGTGTCGGCTCGAAAACTTCCACCTGGATATCGCTTTTCCCGGGCGGCACCGGCTGGTGGAAATTCACTCCGTGAAAAACGGCTCGCACGAGCATGGGTTGCGCGCCGAGCGACGGATGGTCGAAAGAAAATTGTCCCTGCGCGTCGCTTTTAGAGTTCGCAACCGTCTGCATGCCGCCTTGCAGTTGAATCAAAATTACTTCGACGCCAGCAGCCGTTTTGCCCGTCGTGCCGTTCTTGACGATGCCGTGCACCGTCCCCGCGCGAGCCACCAGGAATGGCATCACCGTGAGCGCTGCCAACAAGCGGAAGCGAGTGGACGAGCGCATCATCGCGCGCTCCCGTCGAGCTCCGCAGACCGCGGTCCACGTGGGCGGCGCACCTGCGATTCCGTTACTTGCTCGATTTCAGCGACGACCAACGCCGCCTCATTCTCAAGCGAGGCCTTCATAGCTTCGTAGTCACCTTCGGAATATTTCCCGGAGCGATATTCAAACCGCAGGTCGCGCAAATTGTCATAGATGGTGTCGCGGCGCTCCAGCAACTGATCGAGTTTCGACCGGTGAGGCGCGAGATCGGAAGCATCTGGCCGAATGTAAAAAATGAAAAGGATGGTTGCGATCGCAAGGGCCAGGCATGCGCCCAGAACCGCGCCGTCAGCTGAACTGATTCCGAATATGGCCGCAGGCAGTAACACAATGCCGTCCATCAATCCTCGGTTTCTTGAGCGACTTGGCGCCGCGCTCGTTGCAAATCATCCTCTGAGATCCCCGCGGGCATACCAGCGGCCGGGGTCAAGGGCGCAGTAAATCGTGCGCGCCAGCGCCAAATGACCAAAATCACGACGATCGTTCCGACGAACAAGTAAAGACTCGGCAGGGTCCACGCGACTAAACTGAGGCCCGACTTTGGCGGCTCGGCGTAGACCTTGGTTCCGAACTCCTGCACGAAAGCTTGTGTGATGGTGGTCTCGGAATCGCCGCGCGCCACATATTGATCCAATTCTTTAAGCATGCTGCTGGACGTGGTGCATCCGACGTGATTGCATTGTGTCAGCACCTGGTTGCAGCCGCACATGCACATGAACTTGCCGCCGATTTGCCGGGCGCGGTCCGTTTGCTGCGCATAGCCTGGTGTGCCCAATAGCGTGCTCATCACGCCGACGATGCACAAAAGGATCGCACCGATGGGACGGCGTTTAGTCATGTCCTTCCCGTAAGGTAACAGACGGTGTCAGCGGCTGAGCGAGAGCGGCAGGAACTGGCGCCGCTTTCGGCGCAGCAGACAGCGCCAGCACAGCGCGCCGGTTCGGCAGCAGGGTCACAATCGTGCCCAGCACAACCACAACTCCACCGAGCCAAATCCATTTCACCAGCGGGTTCAGGTACGCGTGGATAACTGGAAGTTGATTGTCGGGACTTTGCCCGGCATACACGACGTAGAGGTCTTCACGCAGCGTCGAGTAAATGGCCACCATTGTGCCGGATTGCTCGTTGGTTTGGAAAAACCGCCGCTCCGGATAAAGCATCATCAACGGCTTGTTGCCTCCGCGCATCACCTCGACGACCATGCGTTCGGACGTATAGTTTTTCTCCGGCTTGCTATCGACGCTCTGCAGAAGCAGCGTGTAGGGTCCGATCTTTAAAGTCGAACCAAGCTGCATCTCTTTCTGCGCATCGCGATTGAACGCGGCGCCCGCGAGCCCTACGAAAATCAGCACCATCCCCATGTGCACGATATAGCCGCCATAGCGACGGGTGTTGCGCGTGGTGAGCTCGACCGCTGACGCAAGCAGCGAGGTCCCGGAGCGGGCACGGATGACTTTGGCGCCTCGAAAGAATTCCATGCTAATCGTCGCGGCAACAAATAAACACAGCATCAAACAGACCAGCGAATAAAACTCGCGGAGACCCGCTGCGAACGCGACCAAGCCAGCCGCCAGCGCGAACATCAGCGGCCAGCCGAAATTGCGCTTCAGGCTGTCCGTCGAAGTCTTGCGCCAGGCCAGCAGCGGGCCTACTCCGGTCAAAAACAGGAGCAGCAACCCAATCGGAATATTCACCTTGTTAAAAAATGGCGCGCCTACGCTGATCCGCGACCCGGAAAGCCATTCCGAAAAAACCGGAAAGAGCGTTCCGGACAGCACGGCAATGCAGGAAACCAGCAAAATCAGATTGTTGAACAGAAAGCTCGACTCGCGCGAAACCATGGAATCGAGCTGATTCTCGCTCTTCAGGTAATCGCGATTCTTTACATATGCCGCCAGGCACACAAGCAAAACCACAGCGAGAAATCCCACGAACCAGTTCCCGATGCTGGACTGCGCGAACGCGTGCACTGAGCTGACCACGCCGCTACGCGTCAACAACGTTCCCAAAATGCACAGCATGAACGTCGAGAAAACCAGCCAGACGTTCCACACTTTCATCATTCCGCGCTTTTCTTGCATCATCACGGAATGAAGGAACGCCGTGCCTGTCAGCCAGGGCAACAAAGAAGCATTCTCAACCGGATCCCAACCCCAATAGCCGCCCCAGCCGAGCACCGCGTAGGCCCAGTGCGCTCCCAGCAGGATCCCCACAGTTTGGAAGCACCAGGCGATCATCGTCCACTTGCGCGTCAGATGAATCCACTTCTCGCCGGGATATCGCGCAAGTAGCGCCGCAAGCGCAAATGCGAACGGAATGGTGAAACCGGTGTACCCGGAATACAGGTTAGGTGGGTGGATGACCATTTCCGGGTATTGGAGCAGTGGATTCAGCCCATTCCCATCGGCTCGCGTAAACACATCGAAAGCGCCGCCGGCTGCGGGAGCGCCCAGCACTTTGAACGGACTAGCCACGAAGTTGTTCAGCGTCAAAAAGAAGATTTGCACGCCGGCCAGCACGACGCCCACGTATGGCATCAGCTCGCCATTTTTGTTCCGATACGCGAGCAGAACGGAGAAAACATAGACGGCCAGCAAGAAGCTCCAAAACAGTAATGAGCCTTCCTGTCCGGACCAGAGCGCGGCAATTTTATAGAACGTGGACAGATCGCGGTTGCTGTGGGCTACAACGTAGGCAACCCAAAAACTGTCGCTGAAGAAGAGATAGACAAGACTTGCGGTCGCAAGAAAGATCAGACCGCAGGTTGCCAGGCCGGCTTGCCTGGCGCTTTTTACAAGCAGAGGGTGGCGCGTGCGAATTGCCGCAATGCCCCCGACCAGCGCGTACACCGCGCACACCAAGGCCAGCAGCAATGCGAATGAGCCAAATACATCCACGTGGACCCGCCTTCCCCCGACAGCGCCGGGCGCGCTATCGCCTTGCTACATCGTGCTCCGCTGGGCTGAACCTGCCGGCTTCTCGCCGGATGCTGGCGGCGCTCCACTGCCGGGCGCCGCTTCGTACTTGGACGCGCATTTCGCTTGTACGTGCTCCGCTACAAAGCTTCCGTTTCGCGCGAGGCTCCCCTCCACCAGCGCCTGAGACTTGTCGACAAACGTGTCCGGTAATGGGTCACTGCCCACGTAACTTACTGGGATGGATTTCCCTTCCCCTTCCAGAACAAAATCGACTCGACCCGACAGCCGCCGAATGCTGCCCGGCGACACGGTTCCGCCGACACGCAGTCGGTGGGTTCTAGCAGCCCCTTGCAAGGTCGGAAGCTCGGCAATGGTGTGATAGTACGTCTTGCTCTCGCCATAGCCCAGCCACGCCAGGAAGCCCAGCGCGCCAACGATGACGCTTATTCCGACCGCAAATTTCGCGCGCTTCTGCACAAAATTACCCCACTTACGCATCCAGACAGGATGTGACCTGGTTCGATTCTAGCATAGCCCGTTTGGCCGTCTCCCACCCATAAGTTCAGATGTCGGACAGGATGAGAGGGACAGGCAGGCTTTTCCGGCCTTAACCGATGGCTACGCTGCTGACCGTGAGCGCATGGCGAAGGCGCGCAATTGCGTCCTCAGGGTTATCGCCATCCAGCGCAAACGGTTGGTCTCCATCGAGCAGGATGTCGCATCGCAGGTCGGCTTTGGCCAAGGGTTGCACCATTGGTTTTAGGAGGCCCGAAATCGGTACCAGCTTCTTTGGGCGAAGAGAACGTCGAATGCGTGCCGTGAAAGCGGGAATTCGCGCCGCCAGTAGGCCCTCGATCGCTGCCGCATCGGGAACACCCGCATTGAATGGGCAATCGAGCACATGCGCCAGCAGAAATCCGTGCCTCTGAAACTCTGCAAGTGTAGCTTCCGGCGATCCCATATTCGCCGACAACCCAGCAGCGGCAAGGACTATTCCGGCTTCTCCGGCGAACTCACCGCCTGGTGTGTAAAGAAACTCCGAATCGCTCTCCGGAGCGACGGCGCTGACAAATAGCGTGCCGATGTGCACCGGCCGGTATCGAGTCGCCCATTCCAGGAGTTGCAACCGCCGAGTGATGTGTTCCGGCGAAGCCGGCTGCCCACAACCGTCACAGCGCAAGGAGGTCTTATCTGCCATCGGAAAGAGGAATGGTAGTTTAGCCAAGAGCAGAGTGCAAACGCAGCGCGAAAGAACCGATTGCCGTCAACGCATGGCCTCGCGGCGTTCTGCCGCGACGCGGAGGCGGTTGGCCCGGGGATGGTTGCGGGGGTTGCAGCGCAACCGCCGCCGATCCGATCACATCTGGCGACCCTGGTGTAACCCCACAGAACGCGGGAAGTTGCACCGGAGCAGCTCGGGCTAGTCGATGGCTGACTTAGAGCTTACTTAGGAACGGAAACGTCCGCCGGCAGCTTGGATCGCAAACACCACTTCAATTCCTGGCTGAGCTCGGTGACTTCCATCCCGGCCATCACGATAAATTTGCAGCTCAGCATCTCTCGTGGCTCGTCATCGTCCGGCAATTGGCATGCGACACGGCAATACTGGCATTCCTGGTTCCAGCAAAAGCGTCCATACGGGATCGTTTCCGGGCTGATGAACTGAAAACACCGCAACAAGGAATTGCGCTCTGGGACCTGGAACTTCTTGCCCTGAATGGTGATCTCCACCAGCTTTTCATATGGGCGGAACGGTTCCGACATGATGAGTGCTGTTCTCCCTGCACCGGAACCCTGCGTCGCGGCAGTCTTCCCCTGAACCGGCGCAACTTGGATGGTTACTCTTTCAGGTTAGACCCTGCTGGGAGTCCCGACAACCGCAGGTCGGGGAAAGCGTTGCCTATGAGCCACTGGGGTGTGGAAAAGACAAGTGTAAAAGACAACCAGGCCCGAAGCGTAATCCCGCACCGGATTAGCTACCGATATCGAAGAACTGCCCCATTTTGCGGAATTTCTCATAACGCGCTTGTACCAGGTCTTTCGTCGATTCGTTGGTCAGAGCCACAAGCTGTCGATCCAAGACTTCGTCTATGAATCGCCCAGCGGCTTCAAAGTCGACGTGCGCGCCGCCTTCCGGTTCAGGGATGATCTCGTCCACGATTCCTAGTTCCTTCAGGTCGATGGCGGTAATTTTCAGGGCCATGGCCGCGGTTTCTGCTTTGGCCGCGTCGCGCCACATGATGGCCGCGCAGCCCTCCGGCGAAATCACGGAGTAAAAGCTGTTCTCCAGAATGTTCACGCGATCGCCTACGGCAATCGCCAGCGCGCCGCCGGAGCCCCCTTCTCCTGTCACCGTCACGATAATGGGCACCGCAAGCCGCGCCATCTCCCGAAGGTTTCGCGCGATCGCTTCAGCCTGGCCTCGCTCTTCCGCATCGATTCCCGGATACGCACCCTGCGTGTCGATGAAAGTGAATATCGGTTTACCGAATTTTGCCGCCAGTTGCATGACGCGCAGCGCCTTGCGGTAGCCTTCCGGCTTTGGCTGACCAAAATTGCGCGCGAGCCGCTGCTTGGTGTCGCGGCCCTTCTGATGACCAATCACGGCTACGGGACGCCCGTGAAATTTCGCGAGACCCGCCACAATCGCTTTGTCATCGGCACATCCGCGATCGCCATGCAACTCCACAAAATCCGTAAACAGCAGTCCGATCAAATCCAGCGTATAGGGACGCTGCGGATGACGTGCGATTTGCGCGCGTTGCCAGGCTCCCAGGTGGGTGTAAAACTCGCGACGTAGCTCCGCCACTTGCTCGCGAATACGCTCAAGCTCGGCGTCCGCGTCAACGTCGCCGGCTAGATGGCGCAACTCTTCGACGTCCTTCTCGAGACGGTCGATCGCGCGCTCCCGTGGACCGGACGTCGTCGCCGCCCGATCCTTTCCCCTAGCCGCCATACGTCTCCTGATCGATGGATTCTTCACCACACAGTCCGCGAATGGTTGCCACAAGCTCGGGACACACTTGCACTCGCGCCGGGATTTGAATTGTCGCCGTGGCGCCATCTTCGGCGCAAAGATCAAAGGCCACAGGGGTGAACCCCGGACAGGACGCGAATACCGCTTCCAATTGGTCGAGCAGCCCTTCGGTTACATTCTCCATCTTCATGCGAACGCGAAGGCCGGATCGCGTTTGTGGATCGGGCATGTCCTCGAGTTTGCGGGCCTCTTGTAGAGACAACCGCGTCCCGGATTCCTCGACCTGGACACGAACTTTCAGCAGCAGCGGCGTGCGCGGTTTTAGCACCGCCTCTAATTTCGTAAAGCTCTCTGGAAACGCCAGTAGCTCTTGAATCCCGGTCATATCTTGAATTGTATATATCGCCCAGCGGGCGCCTTTCCTTGAACGCATCGGGCGGACACCCACAATCAAAGCCGCAACGGTGATCTCTTTTCCGTTACGTTGCCCTTCCACCTCTCCCAGAGAAACCGTCTTCATCTCTTGCAGCCTGGACGCGTACTTGGCGAGAGGATGGCCCGAAACATAAAAACCCAACATCGCGTATTCGCTGGCTAGGCGTTCCTCCTCGCTCCAAGGCGCGGCGTCGCGCAGCTCAAAAGCAACAGGCGCGGGAGCTGCTGCTGTGCCGAAGAGTCCATGCTGGCCGGACTCGCGCGCGTACGAGGCTCGCTGCAGGGCGACCAGGGCATCGTCCACCGACTCGAGCATGCTTTCACGAGCGCCGAGCGAGTCCATAGCGCCGGATTTGATCAGACTCTCAAAAACGCGCGTATTCAGAAATCGTGGATCGATGCGCTCGCAGAAATCATAAAGCGAGCGAAATTCACCCTGGCTCAAGCGCGATTCTCGAACGGCCCTCGCGGTGTTTTCGCCGACGTTCTTGATCGCCGCCAGCCCGAATCGAATGGCCTCGCCTACGGGTGTGAAGTAAAGATCGCTCTCGTTTACGTCCGGAGGCAGAATCGAAATGCTCATTCCCCTGGCTTCGTTGATGTACTTCACGACCTTATCGGTGTTCCCGGTTTCCGACGTCAGCAGCGCGGCCATAAATTCCACGGGATAGTGTGTCTTCAGATAAGCGGTCTGGTAGGCGAGCAAGGCGTACGCACAGGAATGCGACTTGTTGAATCCGTAGCCCGCGAATTCCTCCATTAAGTTAAAGATGCGCTCGGCTTTCTTCTCCGGAATCTTGTTGGTCGCGCAACCGGTCATGAATTTCGCGCGCTGCGCCGCCATTTCTTCCTTTTTCTTTTTCCCCATGGCGCGCCGAAGTATGTCGGCTTCTCCGAGGGAGAAGCTCGCCAGCAGGTTCGCGATCTGCATCACCTGTTCTTGGTACAGGATGACGCCGTAGGTCTCCTCCAAAATGTCTTTGAGTTGCGGCAGTTCGTAGGTGACCTTCGTCTTTCCATGCTTGCGGTTGATGAAGTCATCGATCATCCCGCCCTGAATGGGCCCAGGGCGGTAAAGCGCGTTCAATGCGGTCAAATCTTCGATACGCGTGGGCTGATAGCGGCGCAGAATGTCGCGCATGCCATGCGACTCAAACTGAAAGATCGCCGTAGTATCGCCGCGCGTAAAGAGCTTGTAGGTTTCTGGGTCGTCCAAGGTGAGGCTGTCGAGATCGATCTTCACGCCCCGGTTCTGCGCGATCATGCGCACGGTATCGTGAAGCACGGTCAGCGTCGTCAGGCCCAGAAAGTCCATTTTGAGCAGCCCGATGCGCTCCAGCGCGTTCATGTCGTACTGCGTGGTGATTTCGTCGCGATTCGTCTTGTAGACCGGCACCACGTCGGTGAGCGGCCGCGGGGATATCACAACTCCGGCCGCATGTGTGGAGGCGTGCCGCGCCAGCCCCTCCAGTCGAAGGGCAACATTCATCAGGTCCTTCAGCCGCTCGTCGCTGTTGACTGCGGCCTTGAGTTGAGGCGATTGCGCCAGGGCAGGTTCTAACTCGATACCTAGCGTGTTCGGAACGAACTTGGCCAGGCGGTCCACTTCTCCGTAGGGAATGTCCATGGCGCGGCCCACATCTTTTATTGCCGCCTTCGCCGCCATAGTTCCGAAGGTGATGATCTGCGCGACATTTTCGCGGCCATATTTTTGCGTAACATATTCGATCAACTCGCCGCGGCGCCGCATGCAAAAATCAATATCGATGTCCGGCATGGAGACGCGTTCCGGATTCAAGAATCGCTCGAAGAGCAAGTTATATTGCAGCGGATCGACGTCCGTGATGCGAAGCGCGTAGCTGACCAGACTGCCGGCTGCAGAGCCTCGCCCCGGTCCAACGGGTACATCCTGTGTGCGCGCATAGTGAATGAAGTCCCAAACGATCAAGAAGTAGCCCTCGTAGCGCATCTTCTTGATCATCTCGATCTCGGCAATCAGCCGCCGCTCATATTCTGAGATCGGATTGCGGAGGGCGCCTTGTTGTGCAAGCCGCTCCAGAGCCGGCAGCCGAGACGCAAATCCCTCGCGCGCGACCTTCTCGAAATAGGTGCCCGGCGTGTGGCCGTCCGGCACTTTGAATTCCGGGAACGGATTCGGGATCCGCTCGACCTTGACGTTACAGCGATGCGCGATGTCCACGGTTCGGCTCAGCGCTTCCGGCAATTCACGAAAGACCTGCGCCATCTCCGCGGCGCTCTTGAAATAAAACTGGTCCGTTGCAAATTTCATGCGGTGCGCATCGCTCATCGTTTTGCCCGTCTGAATGCAGAGCAGGACTTCCTGGGCGTGCGCATCGCCGTGATGTAAATAGTGGCAATCGTTCGTGGCGACCAGAGGTATGCCGGTCTCTTTCGAGAGCCGCACGAGCTCCCGGTTCACATCCTTTTCAATCTCCAACCCTTGGTCCTGAATTTCGAGAAAGAAATTGCCTTTGCCAAACAGATCGCGAAGCCGATAGGCATTCTCTCGGGCCTGATCGTACTTGTTTTCCACCACGGCCTCGGTCACGGGTCCCCGCAGACATGCGGATAGCGCAATCAAGCCTTTGCTGTGCTTCGACAGCAGGTCATGGTCGATTCGCGGTTTGTAGTAGAATCCCTCAAGAAATCCGGAGGAAACCAGCTTGATCAGATTATGATAGCCCTCGAGCGACTCGCACAGCAGCACGAGATGGTTACTTCCTCGTGTGCCAGGTTCACCTTCGCTGCGCTCGTGCCCATTATTTCCATTTCCCTTTTCGCCGCGATCAAAGCGGCTGCCCTTCGCGACATAAACTTCACATCCGATGATGGGCTTGACATCGCGCTTGCTGGCTTGATCGAAAAAATTCGCTGCGGCAAACAGATTGCCGTGATCGGTGATGGCTACGGCAGGCATTTCCTGCCGCGACGCTTCGTCGAGAAGCT
>Ga0070698_100002695_pt1 | contig 19526 bp, 16 predicted proteins | sample KBSK1502metaG_FD_65477 | JGI IMG/M metagenome (GOLD analysis project Ga0070698, IMG submission 65477) | Corn, switchgrass and miscanthus rhizosphere microbial communities from Kellogg Biological Station, Michigan, USA - KBS K1-50-2 metaG | ecosystem: Host-associated > Plants > Roots >...
CCACCGCCACCGCCGCCACCGCGGCCATTGTCGGCGACTTGATCCTTGGGCTTCTCTGCCGAGATTGCGCCGAGCGAACCGGAACCCGAACCCGACACACTACACGCGGGCGAGTTGGAGACGTTGATCTGGACCTGCGAGCCGGTGACGGTGATGCCGCTGCCGGCCTTCGTGCTGAAGGTCTTGAGGGTGTGCGAGAGAACTTGTTTGGCGGTGCCGGTCAGCGTTTCGGTGGTGCCAACCTTGAGCGCCTTGCTGTGAATGATGACGTTCGCTTTGGCCGTGATCTCGATATCGCCGGAGCTCTCGATCTTGATCAGCTTGTTTGCCGAATCGAGGATGATTTTGTTCTTCTTGCTCTTGTCGACGATCGCGATCTTTTCGGCGCCATCCTTGTCATCGAAGATGATGCGATGACCGGCGCGTGACTTGATCAGCTTCGTGTTGTTCTTGCCCGACTGGTTGGTCTCGGGGGGCTCGTGCTTTTTGCTCCAGACGGAGCCGATGATGATCGGGCGATTGATGTCACCGTGCTCGAACACGACGAGCATCTGGTCGTCGTTCTCGGGGAGGAAGTAGGTACCGCGCTCTTTGCCCGCCATCGGGATCGCGATGCGCGCCCAATACGTGCCCTCCTCCTCGTTCATGTACGGATACTTGACCTTGATCTGATAACCGAGATTCCCCTCGCCTTCACTGTTGTCCACGACGATCGCGAGGTGCACGCCACGAATCTTCTGCGCGGCCTGTGCGCGCTTCCCCACGCGATCGATCGGGAAGAACGTGCTCATGCGATATCAATCTTCGGCGCGTCGTAGTTGCTGTTGTCGGCGGAGGTGATGGTGGTCGTTTGACCTTCCATCTTGAGGTCGCCTTTCGCCTTGATGTCGATGGTGGTCTTCGCGCTGATCTTGACGTTCTGTTTGGCCGTGATCTTGAGAGCGCCGTCTTTGCACGTGATCTCCATCTTGCCTTCCATCGAGGAGATCGAGACGCCGGTCTTCGCCGACATCGGCGGCTGGTACACGGCACAGACGTTTGGACCGGCGCCGGCCTTTTCGAAGTTGCCGATGCCGATCATGTTCTTGCCGGTCTTGTCGGCGAGAACGACCTTGCCCTTGTCGGAGTCGTCGAGGATCAGACGCGCGCCGGTGCGGCTGCGATAGCCACGAAAGTTGTTCTTGCCGTCTTCGTTTGGCTCCGGCGACTCATCCGGCTTACTCCAGATACCGCCGAGGATGACAGGCTGACTGCTGTCACCGCCGAGGAATGCAACGATCACGACATCGTCGATGTCTGGGAGCGAGTACCAACCGATCTTCTTGCCACCCATCGGCGTGGAGAGCTGCGCCCAGTGAGTTTGATCGACATCGCCGGAGTCGAGCCACGGCAGCCGCACTTTGACGCGGTTGAGGTTGTCGGGATCTTTGTTCTGGCAGACGACGCCGTATTGCAGCGAGTACTGCAGTGAGTCGAGCGAATCGGAACGATTGCTCCCCACGCTCAGCTTCCGTTCTGCGCGTCCCGCGCGAGCCGTAGGTGACTGACGAAGCCGCCGCCTTTGTCCTTGCCGCCGGGCGAATAGCGGTAGGTCAGGCCCATCACGTAATAGCCGCCGTTGAAGGTGTCGTTGCCTTCATCGGGGTTGCACATGATCTTGACGACCTTCGCGATGTCGAACTGCGGGTCGCCGATGCACTCGGCTTCGCCCGTCATGTACGTGAGGTTCGCGTCGATGAGCTTTGCCTTCGCGAGCGCGTCTGCTTCTTCCTTGCTCCAGATCGGGTGATCGACCATGAAGTTTTCTTCTTTGCCGTGCTCGCCGCATGCCTCGTGCGCGGGCGTTGAGCCCAGCCGCGACGCCTGCGCGCTGTACTCGCCGTTGATGAGCTCCTTCGTTTCGGGGTTCCATCCCTTGCAGGTCATCTTTTTCGCGACCTGCGAGCCCGACACGCGCGGCGTGAACGAGCGCAACTGCAGGCCGCTTTCACCGACGCCTTCCTGCATGCGAATCTCGCACGACGGCGCTTGCTGCAGATCGATCTGCTTGACGTTGACGGTCGAGTCCACGCACCACATGTGACAGCCCATACGCGCCGAACGCGTGCGAAGGAACTCGAGACCGTTTTGGTTGTGCTGATAGACGTGCTTGTACGTGATGTTCTTCTCGTGCTTGTAGGCGAGCGTTAGGCCGGCATCTTTGACGACCTGCTCGAGGATCTGCTGGTCCGTCTTGTCCTTGTACGTCATCGATTTGCGGATGCGCAGCAGCCGGTGAACCTTGTTGTATGCGCGAATCGTGATCGTGCTCTTATCGCCGCCCTTCATCGACGGCTCGAGCCCGACGATCTCGCCGACATAGATCGACTTGCCTTGATCGCCGATCGCGATCTCGACCTTGCCGGATAACGACTTCTTCGAGTAGCGATGGTCGGAGTTCGACAGCACGATCACCGCTTGATCGGGCTGATTCACATCGCGATCGACCACTACCGAGTTGATATGTTCAGGCGGAATGTCACCGTCGAGGTGGACGTCAACTTTTACTGCTCCAGCTTGACCGACTGACATGAGTTACTTCTTTGCCATCGTGACGCGATCAGCTTCCTTGAGCTTCAAGGTCACCGACGCGCGTAGCGGATAGCCGTTGGTGTGAAACATCGTGTACTTCGTCTGCATCGATTCGATCACGCACTTGAAGCGATTGCCGCCACCCGTTCCGGGCAGCACCGTTCCCCAGACGACGACGCAGTGATGAGGACGGCGTTCGGCATCGCTTCCGGTCTCCATCCGAACGTTCGACATCTTCTCGAGCGATGCGATTTGATCCGCGATGCTCTTGTTCTGCTCGTAGCCATCGAACAGGAGCTCGACGGTCATCTGGCGCGGCTCGGCGCCGGTGAACTCGAGCTGTAGACCGTTGGCGTTCGGCTTTGGATGCTTTTGCCAAGGCACTGTCTTGTCGAGCTGCAGCTCCTTCGGGTTGTACTGCGCCTCGACCTTGAGAGAAGTCTCGTCGAGACTTCCGATCCAGACTTTTTCTTTGGCGGGCTCGAAGGGCATTAGTGCGGCTCCCCGTTACGTGCTCGTACAGCGTCCATCATCGACATGATCTCTCGGTAGACGTCGCCAGCGAGCTTCTCGACGTCGATCTTATGACCATCGACGATGGTCTTGGTGCTCGGATCGCTTCCGGGCGCCGGCGCGTGCGACGTTCCGCCGCTGGCAACACCGCGCGATGCCGCCGCGATCTGCTGCGGTCGCGCCGTCGACACCAGCGTCAGCTCGGCGAGCGAGATGCCTTCGGCGACGCTCGGCGTCTGGTGCTCGAACATTTTCCTCGCTGCGGCTTCGAACCACTGCGGAATTTCGACTTCACCGCCGCCGAAGCGCGGATAGCTGCTGCCGGTGCGCACGAGCTCGGGCGCCGCCGTCGGCGGACGCAGCACGGCGCCGGCAGTAGAACGCGACGGCGCCTCGCGACTGTCTTCGCGCGCCGGCGCGAGGTTTGGCGCGACGTAGAAGCCAAGCGCTTCTCCCGCACGCGCCGACAACCGCCCCAGACCGGGACGCGAATCGACGAGCAGCTCGCCGAGCTCCTCGCGCTGACGTGCTGTGCGATGCGCGGCCTCACCCGTCGAGAGGACTTGCATGTGCGGCGCGCCGGCGCCGAGCGAGGTGCGTTGCGCGCCGTCGCCAGAACCAGCGAGCAAGCTCTTCGATTGTTCGTCGTCGCCGATGTCGAGGCCGTGCACCAGCGGCAGGACATCCCACGCGATCGACGCGCGCTCGCGAGCACTCATCGATTCATCGCCACGCCCGGCGAGCGCGAGTGCGCGCGCGGCGCGTGCGGCCGGCGAGAGCGCGCGACCGGAGGACGACTGACCGAGGGCGAGATAGAGCGCCTGAAACTTGTCGCGACGCGCAGCCGGCACGAATGCGGCGGCGCTCTCGAAAACATCTTCGTCGCGCGGCTCGACGCCAGGGCGCCCATCAATGCCAGTGAGCCCGTGCATGCCAGCACCGCCGCCACCGCCAGCGCGCTGCGCGACGCCAGCGGCGAGCGCGTCAGCGGAATCGTAACCGACACGTTCCAAAATGCTGCGTTCGAAATCGGGCAGCGCACCAAGTGCCGTGTACGTGCCGAGCTCGGCGACGGCTTGCGCCGCAAGCAGCTCGAGCGCGGCAACCGAGATTCCGTGAGCACCGTCGGGCGCTGCGGCCTGCATGCCGAGCGCCGCGGTTGTCGCTGCGGGCCACAGAAATGCACCGCGCGGCATGCGCCGTTCGACGCCGAACGCGAATTTGCTCGGTACGAACATCGCGCCGCTCAACATCGCACCGGCGGACATCGCGCCAGTGGACATCGCGCCTGGCGACATCGCATCCGTTGACATCGCGTCGGGCGACATCGCGCCAACCGCCCCGGGCGACATCGCGCCGGCCGCACCAGGCGACATCGCGCCGGCCGCACCAGGCGACATCGCGCCGGCCGCACCAGGCGACATCGCGCCGGCCGCACCAGCGCCGGCCGCACCGCGTGACATCGCGCCGGGCGACATCGCGCCGGGCCAGGTACCGGCGCCGGTCGGCATCGCGCCGGTCGGCATCGCGCCGGTCGAGCGCACGAGCTCCATCGCGATCGCACGTGCCTCGGCGGCAGCGACCGATTCGGTGGGATATGCCGTCGAGATCGTGTGACCCGCACGACGCTCCGCTTCGATCGCCATCGCCTGTACGAACGTGCGATCGACAGCGTGCGCCATCGCAGAGAGGTGACCGGGTCCGGCGATCGCGAGGCGCATCGCTTGCGCGGCTTCGGCGGGTCCGAGGCCGTAGACGCGAGCCGCGAGCACGAGCTCTGGGGTCACGAAGTCAAACGCCAGATCGGAGACCGAGCGTTCCTGAGCGACCGAGAACGTGTGCGCTCGATCCGCGAGCATGCCGGGCGCCGTGTACGAAGCCGACGCGTGGTCGAGACCGAAGTGCGTTGCGCCAGCACCCATCGCCGCGCCGAGCGGCAACACCAATGAATCGAGGAGCGACCGCGCGAGCGGCGTGTCGATGCCGCTCGGCATCGCGCTCATCGTCATCGCGCTCGGCATCGCACCGGGCATCGCGCCCATCGCACCGGGCATCGCGCCCATCGCACCGGGCATCGCGCCCATCGCACTCGGCACCGCACCAGGCATCGCGCCCATCGCGCTTGCGGCGGGTGCCGACATGCGCGACTCGAACGAGCCGTGCGAAGACATGAGTGTCTCGACATCCCACGATAGGAGCGTGCTCCGCAGCGTCGTCAGCGGCTGCTGGTAAGCGCGCAGCTGTTCGACAAGCGCGCTCTCTGCGAGCGCACTCTCGGCGAGTGCTGCGCTTTGTGCGAGCGCCTCGCTTTGCGCGAATCCCGCGCTCTGCGCTCCCTCACCTTGAGCCGCGCCTTGCGCGTGCGCGAGTGCGGCGCTTTGCGCGAGTGCGGCGCTTTGTGCGAGCGCCGCGCTGTGTGCCGCGGCGTCGGCGAGCGATTCACCCGACATCGAGGACGCTGCTGTCGCTGCGGTCGGATCCGAGGCGTTGCTGTATGGTGCAACGTATGTCGGTTCCCACTCGCGCAAGAGCCTGGGATCGATCGACTGCCCATCGCCCGACAAACCGGGCGCGTAGCTGCCCAGGTCATGATCGAACGAGCCCGGCATGAACGAACCGGCACCCGACGCGATCGACAGCTCCTCCGTCGCGGCGGCGAGCAGGCCGGCGAGATACGTCATGCCGAGGCCTTCACCGAACAACGCGCGGACGTCGAAGATCGGCGCGGCACTCGTCGGCACAAGATGATTCAGCGCCGCTGCAAATGGCGACGACGCGAGACCTGCGGCGAGGCCGGCTCCCGGCGCGACGGGCGCAGACTGTGCGATCACATCGGCGAGCGTTTCGCGCGGCTGATACGCGGAGGCAGGTGCCGCAGCCTGGAACGCCGATGCAGTGCCTCCGGCCTGATATGCCGCTGCGTGCGCGGATGCCGTCGCATCTCCGCGCTGCGCGGCTGCCATCTGCGCTGCCGTCATTGCATGTGCTGGCCGCGCGCGCGACGCCGCCATCGAGATCGCCGCGAGCACATCATCGGGCGTCTCGGCATCGTCATCGAAGCGCATCACGGCCGGCTCGGCGCGTGGCGCAACGTACGGCCTATCGGGTGTCGCAACGACGGCTGCGCGCTGATCCGTCCCACTCGCGCCATCGAAGAACGGCGCGACGAAAACGGATTCGGGCGCCGCACCGGCGAGCAGTTGCATACGCGCCGAAGGCGCGGCTGCCGCAACCGACAATGTTTCGAGCGAGCCCGGACGCGCACCCGCAAAGCGCGCGAGCCAGCGATCGCTCCACGCAACGTGCGAGAGCGCCGCAGGCGTTGTTTGTGCCGCTGCACCGAGCGCGCTCATCATCGGCGCGCGGTGCTCATCGTATTGCGGCGTTACCCACGCGAGATTCGGCATGCGACGCGCCATTGCAGCGAATGCACCGCCACCGCCGCCGAACGCGGCCATCGCGGCCGACATCGCTGCACCGCCCGTCGCGCCGCCCAGCGCCGCCATCGCAGCGCCGCTGCCGGCCGTGCCACCTGATAGCGCGACCAATGCGGCCGCTGCCGACGGGATCCTCGCGCCCGCACCTGCCATGCCGCCCGACGGCATCGCGCCCGGCATTCCACCGCGCGCGCCGGGCATTCCGCCGCTTGCGCCCGACGGCATCGCGCCTGGCATTCCGCCGCTTGCGCCTGGCATTCCGCCGCTTGCGCCTGGCATTCCGCCGCTTGCGCCTGACATTCCGCCGCTCGCGCCCGGCATTCCGCCGCTCGCGCCCGGCATTCCACCGCTCATCGCGCCCGGCATTCCGCTCGACGGCATCGCGCCTGGGATCCCCATCGCGCCCGGCGACATCGCACCGCCACTCGCAGCCGCGCTCATCGCGCCGGCCGCGCTCCACGACATCGCGCTCGACATGCCACGCATCGCGCCGAGCGACGTCGTGCGCTCCACCGTCGAGACGAGGCCGCCCAAACCCGCCGGCATCACGAGACGCGGGCCGCGCGTTGCCTCGAAGGTCCCGCCGCTCGCCGTCGTACGCGCCATCAACTCGACCGCGCGCAGTGCTTCACTGATCTCATTGATCGCCTGCATCGCGCGCTGCGGCCGTTGGCCAACGCTCGTCGACACGACCGCTGCAAGCTCCGGCGGCAACGTCGACACGGCCGCGTTGATCGCCGCCGCCACGTGATTCTGCTGCTCGACGATCGCGCTCTGCGGCTCGGGCATCGTGCTCATCGCCGCCGCGCGCGCATCGCGCATCGCTGCTTCGCGCGCTTGCTCGTGCAACCGCTGCTGGCCCGCGCGCTGCGCCTCGCTGCGCTGACGCTCGACCTCGCCTCGCTGCCGCTCGACCTCGCCTCGCTGCCGCTCGGCGACCCGCTCCGCGATGCGTTCTTCGATTCGCTGGCGCTCGATCTCGCGACGCGCCACTTCGACTTCGCGACGTGCCGCCGCTTCGGCCTCACGACGCGTGGCCGTCTCACCGATCCGCTCGCGAATCTCCGCCTCGCGCTTCTCAAGCGCAGCCAGGCGCTCGGCGCGCGCTGCGGCATTCGTTGCCTCGCGCGCTGCCGTTTCGCGCGCCACCGTTTCGCGCGCGGTCGCTTCGCGCGCCGCCGCAATCTCGCTCGCACGCGATGGCTCGCTTTGCGCGGCGCGCGCTGCACGCTGCACCTCGGCAAGCTTCGCGACTTGCTCCGCATAGCGCTCGGCGAGCGCCGCTGCAGGCGATTCGTTAGCAACTTCGTTGTAGCTGCTCGGGGCGGCCAAAGGATGATCCGCCCGGCCCGAGCTGCTCGGGGCGGGCGGCGTGACCATCTCCGGCGCCGCCAACGACGTACGCGTCGGCATCGTCGTCGGCTCGACCGTCGCGCGCTCGAGCATCGTCGCGAGCACCGTACGCAGGCCCGGGCTCATCCGCGTCGCCGGCTCCGTCGCCGCCGCGGCAGGCGCGGCCATGAGCGGCGCCATCGCACGCGCCATCACCTGCGCCGCTTGCATCGCCGCAAACGGCACCATCGGCGAGTACGCCTCCATCACATCGGGCTTTGCCACCGACAGCGACGGCGCGACATATTCATAGAGCGCCGTCGGCAGCGCGACCGCCGGGCGCGACGCCTGCGCGGGCGCGACGTACGTGCCGCGCGTCGTGAGCATCGTCGCCGCGGCTGCCTGCTGTTGCTGCTGCTGCGCGACCTCCGCTTGTGCGCGCGCGGCCGCCATCCAATCGAGCTCGTCCATGTACCAGGGCCGCGGGAACACCCACGACACGTTCGTCGCGGCGCGCTCGTTCACGCCCGACGAGATGTACTGGTTGAACATCCGCATCGATGGCGAGCGCTGCGTCGACTCGAGCCACGGCGTCAGCAGCCGATCGACGAATCCCAAGTTGCGCAGCGGGCGCGAGCGCTGGCTCGTCGCTTCCGGTGCCCACCTCTCGACATGGCGAGACGCGGCATGAATCGCCCCGCCGCCACCTTTAGTGACGAACGCCGGCGCTGAGAGCGCGGCGGTCAGCGCGCGTGGTTCGTTCGTTGCCATTTGGTTAGCCGAACTTCAATCCCTCGTGTGCGATTTCGAGCGTCTCGATCGCGAGCTCGCTCTTGGACGCGTCGAACTCCGACACTTCCCACTTCGTTGGCCAGCCGCGATGGAACGTCCAGGTCGCTTTGACCTCGAGGCTCGTATCGAGCTGCATGATCTTGCCCGTCGTGATCCGGTTCATCGTTCCGTTGATCCACTCTTCCCGCCACTGAAGCAGCTCGCTCGACTGCGTGAAACCTTGCTTGAAAACGATGTTTGCCCACTTCGTCGAACCGGGAATTTGGAACGTCGTGTCGTTGGCGCCGCCCTCTTTGACCGGAAAGATTTCCGTCTCGTACTTGATGCCGCTCACGTTGCGAAAGAACGCCGACGCGATGCTCTTGCCACCCTTCAAGCTCAGCTCGACCTTGAAGCAAAAGACCGGCAGAGGATCTTTGCGTCCTGCAGATTTGTCGTCGGCCATTTTGCGTCTCTCCTACGTCGTTTGCGGCGGACCGCCCATCGTTTGCACGAGGGAGATCATGATGAACTCGGCGGGGGATACTGGTGCGACCCCCACGTCACAGACAAGAAGCCCATTATCTACTTGATCTGGTGGGTTGTTCTCAGCATCGCATTTTACGAAGAACGCCTCCTCGGGATTCCCTCCGACGAGCATTCCCTTGGTATGGAGGGTCGAGAGAAACGACGTCACGCGATCTCGGAGGAAGCTCCAGGTCGATTCGGTATTTGGCTCGAACACGATCCAGCTGAAACCGGCCTCCAGCGACCGGCGTAACATGATGAAAAGCCGTCGAACCGTGACATAACGCCAGTCTGGGTTCGATGACGCAGTGCGTGCACCCCACGGCCGGACCCCGCGCTGGAGCCGGAACGTATTGACCGCATCACTGTTCAGTAGCCCCAGGTGATCTTCTGTGACGCGCAACGACACGTCGTGGGCGCCCTCAATCTCCAGATTCGCGGGAGCGTGATGGACCCCTTCGAGGTCCCGCCGCGCATAACAGCCGGCCATGAACCCCGACGGCGGCAGGATGACCTTCTTGTCATCGTGGCCCGTGACGCGGAGCCACGGCCAGTAGTACGCGCAGTACGATGAATCGGTGCGCCGTCGCCAACGCCGCACCCACTCGATGTCTTTGGTCTGCGGAATGTCGAGAATGACAAACCGATCCTTTTGATTCTCGCAGACGTTGATCAACTGATCCTGCACGCGCTGCGCTTTGAGCTCGCCCGCGGGACCGGGCTCGCGCTCGTAGAACTTCATCGCGTCGGGCGCGACGAGCAGCGCGATCTCTTCGTTCGCGGCGAGCCCCATGATGCCGGTGCGCTCGCCCGGGCCCATGTCGTGACCGATGAAATCTTCCGGCGTCACTTCCTCGATGCCATCGCGCCCGCCTGTCAGCCGCGTCATCGCGAGCGGCTCGGGCAAGTTGTGCGGCACCGGCGACTTCGTCTGCAGATCCTCCACGCGCACGAGGCGCGAGCGTTGCGAGACCACGCGCGGCGCGTAGTTTCGCGACGACGGATGCATCTGCAGCCCTTTGAACACCTCGCGTCGATCGCGCATCGCGACGTGCAGCTCGAACGTCATCACTTCGAGATACGTCGGCGCCGCCGCACGATGCCGGCGATTGACCGGCGTCTCGACGGCCCACTTGATCAACTTATCGCCGACCTCGCTGATCACGACGAAGTCGGAGTTCTCGCGATCGTAAATTCGCACGAGCGCGCCGACCTCGAAGCCGCGCGTCGTGTTGACGTACGCCTCGCCGGAGCCGATATCCAAATCGCGCGTTAGCAGCGCTTGCGCGCCCGCCGTGTGCACGCAGCGAAACCAGATCTGGTTTCCCCACGTGCCTTCGTTGAGCGCGCGAATCTTCAGCGACGGTTTGTTCCAATCGTCGATCTGCACGTGCTCGGAGCACGACGCGTGCTCCATCTTCGGCAGCTCGCCCTTCGGCGCGCAGTGCGCGACGCGCACGACCCAGCAGTCGGTGCCGCCGTTCTTGAAAAAGCCGAACACGCTCTCGGCCGTGTACGTGTCGGGCATGAGCCCGAAGATCTCGATGAACTCGTCCCAGTTTTGGAGCCGGGTCGGCTCGTTCATCGGGCCCTTCTGCGTCATTCCGACGAAGCCCGTGATACGCGTGTTCGCGATCGTGAGCGCGGGAGGCACGATCGCATCGAAGCTCTGGTAGATGCCAGGTGCGCGGGGGTCAGCGGACGGTCGCAATCGGATTGCCATCGAAACCTCTACCTAGCGTCGACGCGCCTCGTTGATCTCGCGGTTGATACGCGCGATCTCGCGGAGCCAGACATGCCGTTCTTCGTGTTCCATGTCGAGGATGTCGTCGATCGACCAATGAAAGTGGTACGCGATGTAAGCAACCTCTTGATACAGCTGTTCACGTGGATACGTAGCGACCGCCGCCCAGTTCACCCCGGGCCAGACTGGCCACTACCTCCCTCCTCGGTGATCAAGGCACCGGTGACCATGTCGACGTCCATCTCGTGCTGGCACTTGGGGCACACCACGTGATGTTTGGGCGTTCCGCCCTCCTCGTTGATCTTCCGGTAGAACTCTTGAAGGTACGCGAGGTCCGTCGAGAACATGTTCTCGATGACATCGACAGTGACCATCTTGAGCTCGCCGAGCGTCGTGATGACGCGCGAGAGCAAGACGATGACGAGGTACGCGCGATTGGCCTGCACGCGATAGTCCTGTAGCGGCAGGATCTCGTCGCGGGCGGTTGCCAGTCTCATCACACCATCGCGATGAACCTTGCCTTCCTCGTCCACGAACCCCCGTGGCAAGCGAAACGAATACTGAGTCTTAAACGCCATCGGCCCGAAGCCTCCAAAAGCCAAAAAAGTACGGCCTGCTGCAGTGTTTTCTGCAGCAGGCCGCATCGTACCTTACTTCTGAAACGATCAGGCGTCGTACAGAGACATGTGGAAGGTCATCTTCTCGACGTAGAGCTCGACCTGGAAGCGCGCAATCTTTTCCGAGTTCGCTTCCTTCGTGCCTTGCGAGAACCTCGCTAGGCCGACCTGGTCGAGGATGATTTCGCCGAGCTCGGTCCGACGGTCCGGGCCGAGGAACACGATGCGACCATCCATTTCGTCCGTATCCTCACCGCGCTCGCCATCGATGAACCACTTGCGAGCGAAGTCCGCCCACGGCTGGTAGTCGAGCATCGAAATCTCGAGCTTGAGGTTCGGAACCGTCACCTTCGCGGGACACTTCGTCGGGCGGTTCGACGCGCCGATGTGATCCGCGACCACGGCGCACTTCCACGAGAACGTGTCGACGCTGTGGACGTTCTGGCAGGGCATTCCGCCGATCTCGACGCGGAAGTTGGACGCCTGCCACTGCTTCTGCGCAGGACCGATCTTGCCGCGAATGTCTTCGCCGCCGCCGCGTGAAAACTCGGCGTGCTCGGTCTCGAACTCGACATCCATGTAGAGCGCGCCCTTCTCCTCGCCGCCGAGCTTGGGAATCGTGACGGCGGTGATGAGTGCGTGCTCGAAGTCGATGCGCGATTGGGCCTTGTAGTCGAAGTCGGCCGAGATCAGCGCGCCGTGGTTCGGGTGGTAGTTCTTCTCGAACGACGCCCGAATCCAATCGTACATGCCCTTGCCCATGCCGACGCCGACGGATGCCTTGCCGGGCGTCCACTTGTTCGGACCGGCGATGTGCTTCTTCTGCACGTTGTCGGGACCGAGATCGTGGACGGCGACCTCCGCATTGATGTCGAGGCCTTCGAACTTCTTCAGATAGCCGACGGTGATGCCTCCGATATCGAGCGCAAACCGTCCTGACGTATATGACCGATCAGTAAGTGCCATGTTGTCGTCTCTCTCTCATTTCCGATTTTTATGCCGGCCCGACATGGGAAGCGTCGGCGACTACAACTCCACGCCACCCCCGCAAGGCTCCTGCCTTGCCCGCCCTTACTTGTCGCCACCGAAGATCCCCTTGACGTTTGCTTGGAAGCTCCTTGCATGCCGTCGGGTCCGCCCACCGCAACAACGCGGTGGGCGCCCGATTTCTTTGCCTCTTACGCCACCCCTGGGTGGATTCTTCCTACCTGCTTACTCTTCAACGCCGCCGCCGCTCGCCATCTGGCCGATGCGGAAGATCACGAATTCCGCCGGCTTCACCGGAGCGAGGCCGATTTCGACGACCAGCTGGCCGGCGTCAATAACCTCGGGCGGGTTCGTTTCGTCGTCGCACTTGACGTAGAACGCCTGCTCGGGCGCGGTGCCCATGAGCGCACCGTTACGCCAAAGCAGCGTCAAGAACGACGAGATCGTCCGCTGCACGCGCTTCCAAAGGCGATGGTCGTTGGGCTCGAACACCACCCACTGGGTGGCGCGCTCGATCGACGACTCGACCATGATGAACAGACGACGCACGTTGATGTAGCGCCACGACGGGTCGCTCGACAGCGTACGGGCACCCCAGATGCGGATGCCGCCGTTCATGAAGCGAATGGCGTTGATGCCCTTCGGGTTGAGGAGATCCTGTTCCCCCTTGCTCACGTTGTACTTGAGGCCGAGTGCGCCGCGCACGATTTCGTTGGCGGGTGCCTTGTGCACGCCGCGCTCGCTGTCGGTACGGGAATAGACACCCGAGATGTGGCCCGACGGCGGAACGAAGATGTTGCCCTTATCCGGGTCGTAGACCTGGATCCACGGGAAGTAGTACGCGCCGTACTTCGAATCGCGCGGCTTCGGCAGCTTGTCGACGCCGCCGCTGATCGTCTCGGGCGAATCAAGAATCGCAAAGCGATCCTTGCGCGTCTCGCAGTGCGAGAGCAGCGCGTCCTGCACCGCCGCCGAAATCTGGCCGGGTGCGCAGACGATCGCGATCTCGTCGACCTCGTCGAAGCACTTCAGACCGGTGCGTGCACCGGGGCCGCCGTCGCGACCAATGAAGAGAGCATCGCGACCGCCGCCGGGAACGACGACTTGCTGCGCTGCCGTCTTCTCTTCCTTCTTGTCTTGCTTCGACTGTTGAATCTGAGCATCGGCCGGCGCGCCAACGTTGACGACGAAGCAGCGCGAACCGCCGTTGTGGAAGAAGCCGTAGACGCCGTGAGCGAGGTGCTCGCTGCAGTCTTTGAAATCACCGAACGTGCGCACGAACTGCGACCAGTTCGTGATGAGCACGGGCTCGTTGACCGGGCCTTTGGCCGACTCACCGAGGAATCCGACGGTGTTCGTACCGACGGCTTCGATCGGTTTTGAACCGCGATCGACTTCTTCAACGTATACGCCTGGGGACAGGTAGCTGGTTGCCATGTTTGCTTTCTCTTTCGTTGATGGCCGATGACGGTGGTCTTCGCCCGCCTATCGGTGAGTCCCTACTTCTTTTCGCCTCCACTGAGGTCGAGGCGACGTGGCCCAAACGGATTGCCGCTCGGGCCTGAATCACTAACGGCCGGATCTGCGATCGACTTGTACTCGAGCCTGCGCGTCTCGACGCGCTTGAACTCTTCGAGTCGCTCGGGAAGGATCGGCACTGCAGTCCACGCTTGAATCGCGGGACGAATGGGCTGATTCAACGCGCCCCAGAACCGCGCAAGCGTGCCTTCGTCGAGACGCGACGACATCAGCGTGTGCAGCTTGAAGTCGTCTTCCCACGTGTTGCCTTTGAGTTGATCGCGCGACAGCGCGACGTTCTCCATGATCGTGCGAATGATCAGGCCGAGCAGCACCTGCTCGTCTTCTGGCGTCTGCGCCCATACCGAGAGCAGATAATCGAGACGCACCCAGAGCCGGCGGCGGCGAAAATATTCTTTGATCGAGCCGTCGGGTTGCGCGACTTCAACGAGCTCGGAGTGCGGCGAGTAATCGGTGCCGTCTGGATCGAGCGACACTTGATAGAGGTAAACGGAGACCGCGGGCAGTTGGCCTTCGACCTCTTCGGGCTTCGGTGCCTTGTCGACGATGTGGACGCGCTTGTAGCCGTTGCGTTTGAACTCGTCTTGCAGCAGACGCGCGAGCGTCTGCGACGTTTCTTTTATGATGTGATGCTGCGGCGTCACGAACGAATCCCGATTCCCGGCCCGGACGACGGATGTTGGCTGACCAGTGCTGTTGTCCTCAAGGCGTCGTCGCTGCTTTTTTTAGTGCTAGATGTTCCGTCTACGTCCGATGTGACAGCAATATCCCCACGCTGATTGACACGTCGCAGCACTCCCTTACGATTTCGTAGTGCGGCACCTGTTCATCTGCGTGAATACCGTCGCGAGCGGAAAACCCGCATGCGGGAAACGCGGTGGTGATGAACTGATGGTCGCGGTGCAGCAAGAATTACTCGCACGTCACGTGACGGACGTGATGGTGACGTCGTGTGGCTGCCTCGGTCCGTGTTTCGATGGCCCAAACGCTGTCGTGTATCCCGATGGCGTTTGGTACGGCGACCTCGCCGCCGCCGATGCGCACGCGATCGTCGAGCATCTCGTGAACGGCGTCATCTACGAAGCGAAGCGCACCGCGGCGCCCGGCAGCTAGGTTCCGATCGCGAGGATGAACGGCACGCGCGCTGTCACGCCGGCGGCGACGGAAAGCGGACCGAGCTCGGCGGGAAGTGATCGCTGCGAACCTTCAACGTAGATGCCGAGCGCCCACGTGCCTGCGTAGAAGCCGAGCGTGCGCGCATCGCCAACGCCTTTGACGCCGGGAATATAAAACTCGGTCGCGATGCGCAGCGCGCCGCCGACCGCGAGCAGCTCGCGCTCGGCGGATCTTCCTTTGGCGACCGCAACGATGTCGTTGTCGTTCAGCTTGCCGGTGAAGCCTTCGACGCGACCGCCGATCCACGTGCGCCAATTCTTCTCGTTCTCGATCGCGTAGCCGAGCTCGACGTAGACGCCGTGCAAGGCGAGTGTTTGATCTTCGATCGTGCCATCGCTCGTGCGCGCGAAATACATCGGCTCGATGCCGCGCCACGAGCCCGCGTAACCGATACCGACGTCGAGCCACGTTGGCTTCCACGACAGTGACGCCCAATGAACGCCGGCGCGGAGCTCGGTCGACGACGTGACGTTCGAGTTGCCGATCGGCGTGCCGACGCCGAAGTCGACCTCCATAGGCGGCACGAGGATCGCGCCGGGCTTCGCTTCGGCGTTGCCAACTATTGCCGTGACGAATAGCGCGCTAAGCAAAGACGGACGCATGAGCGCGCCGAGCGTTGCAATGGGCACGCCCGGCGAAGCGTGTGACCACGCATGGCGCCGATGACGCATCGTCGATACGCTGTGGACGCATCGCAACAGCGACGTATGGCGGTCGACATCTATCTTTGGGACGAAGTGCCTGGCATCGAAGTCGAATGGACGACGGACGTCGTGCCGGAGGCGTTTCGACGCGACGCCGGGCTCGATGGACTCGCCGAGGCAACGTACGGCCGGCTCGCCCACGAGCTCGTGCTTCAGCTGCCGCGCGGCGAGGTTCGTTACCCGCAAGGAACGCTCGTCGCGAGCGACGGCTACGAGCTCGTGTTGATCGAGCGAACCTGATCGCTACGAGATCGCAGACGCGATGCGCGCGACATCGGTGCCGTACCACGCCTCGATCGCGCGATCGACGGTTGCCTCGATGTCGTCGCTGATATCGGCGGCCGTCACCCACGGAAAGCTATCGGAGACGAGCGACCGCAGCTCCGCCGTGGTTTGGCCAAAGCTCGGCGCGAGCAAGCACACGTTGACGTGCAGCTGCGTGCGCGTGAGCAGCTCGATCGCTTCGAGCGGCGTGTGCGGCGCGAGCGGCGTCATCCCGCGCGCGGCGAGCCGCGTGACAAGATCGACGCGACGACCGATGTGATCGTCGATCACGAGGATCGGCCGGCGCTGTGCCGCGCGCAGCGCGTGATCGATCGCGGTGTCGATCGCAGCGCGCAGCTGATCGTCGACGCGATCGAACGCGACCGCGATCCGCCAGCGCTTTGCGGTTCGCTCGACGCGCACGGTGCGGGCCGAGACCCACCCACTTTCGGCGCCGAGCTTGAGCTCGACGCCGAGGCCGGAACCGATGACGGCGGCGAGCGAGTCCGCGAGCTTGCCGCCGAGCGCTTGCTCTGTCGGCACTCCGGCTACGCTGACGAGCGCGCCGCTCTTCGACAGATTCTCGATCGTCCCGTGTGTCGCGCCGTCTTCGGCATAAAACACCGCGACCCCGCGTACCGGAACTCGCAACGCACGTCTTCGTTCGGACCAGCTCGCGAGATCACCCATGCTCGTGGCTCCCTCCGGCGAGGTCAGAGCATAAGCTTGGACGCGCTACTTCGGTCCGGATATTTTCGCAGCGCAGCGCGTTACCTGCTGACTTGCACTAATAGGTAAGCAGGGCATCGAGGTGCCGGCGCTCCCAGCTCTTCGCTTCCTCGTAGTGCTCGTACATCGCTTCGTCGGCGAGGAACTCCTTGGAGTGGAACTCCCGGCGCCCGTTCTTCACGCGGATGTCGTGGATCTGATGAAGCATCTCGTGAAACACGATCCACGCGACGAAGAACTTGGGCACGAAGCCGCGGTCGAGCGAGCGATGGATGCGGATCAGCCGGTCCTCGACCGAATAGCTGCCCATCTTGATCGAGTTGCGCCGGCGCGGCCTTCCCGTTCGTGCGCCCCACGTGATCGCCGCATCGATCTTGTTATCGAAGTAGCGCGTGTTGAGGTCATCGAAGATCTGCCGCAGATCGTGATGCTCGCCGGCCGTGAAGATGACCTGCGTGGGCTGGCGCCGCGCGCGACCGCGAACGTGCCCCGAGTTCTGATCGATGAAATCGCCGAGCACGCGAGATGCCTGCGCATCGTTGTCGGCGATGTAGCGCGCGAGCGCGCGCGTGATCACCGGATCGGCGTCGGCGAACATGTGGTGGAGACGAACCTCGTAGCGCTTCTCCTTCGCGAGCCTGCGCACCGAGATCATCGTGTAGCGATTGTCGGTGAGCGTGACGCTGACGCGGCCCTTCGCGAGGTGCGCGCGAATGCGCCGCTCGAGGCTGTCTTGCGCGCGCACGATCTCGTGCGGGACATCGGTGCCGCGCTTCTTGCGGAGTGCTTCCGCGAGCGCCGCTACATGGCTCGCCGCGCCGTCGCTCTTATCAACAACAGCACACGGATCGGCGCACGGAGCGGGTGTGGCGGGCATATGCAACGCGTGCCCACGATCGGGGAGCGCTTCACTCAACGGGTAACTCCTCTTATTTAAGCAGACCTCGCCACATCCGGGCGACGGAAAGTGAGATGCCCGGTTCGTGCTAACCCCGCCGCCTGCGACGAGAAAAATGCTATCGCGGTGGTTCACGATGGATCAAATTCCTGACCGATCGAGGGATCGGATCTGATCGCAACTGTTGGGAAAAACCCGGTTAGCCACAGCTCGCCCCAAAATTGGCTAGAGTGCCCCCTCCATGAGTGTGTTCTTAGCCACGCATACGCGAACTCATAGCTGTGGCTCGCTTCGCGCCGACGATGTCGGCAAGCGCGTCGTGCTCACCGGTTGGGTCCAGACGTACCGGGATTTCGGCGGTTGCGTGTTCATCGATCTGCGCGATCGCGAGGGGCTGACGCAGCTCGTCTTCGATCCGCAATACGACAAGGCCTCGCACGAAGTCGCGCGCGATTTGCGCAGCGAGTGGTGCATCGGCATCACCGGCGAGGTTCGCTCGCGCGGCACCAACGTCAACGAGAAGCTCGCGACCGGTTCAATCGAAGTGTTCGTCAAAGGCATCGAAGTGTTCTCGAAGGCCGAGACGCCGCCGTTTCAAATCGAAGATCAGATCGAAACGAACGATCAGGTGCGCCTGAAGTATCGCTACCTCGATCTGCGTCGGCCCAAGCTTCAGCGCAACATGATCACGCGCTCGAACATCACGCGCGTGACGCGCGAGTACTTGAACAAGAACGGCTTCCTAGAGATCGAGACGCCGTTCATGGTGAAGTACACGCCCGGCGGCGCGCGAAACTTCCTCGTGCCGTCGCGCCTGAACCCGGGGATGTTCTACGCGCTCGCCGAGTCGCCGCAGATCTTCAAGCAGCTGCTGATGGTCGCTGGCTACGAGCGCTACTTCCAGATCGTGCGCTGCTTCCGCGACGAAGACCTGCGCCTCGATCGCCAGCCCGAGTTCACGCAGATCGATATCGAGATGTCGTTCGTCAACGAGCAGATCTTGCAGAACACGATGGAAGGTCTGATGGCGGCCCTGTGGCGCGACGTCCTCGGCGTCGAGCTCTCGCTGCCGCTGCGCCGGATGACATACGCCGAAGCGATGGAGAAGTACGGCGTCGACAAACCGGATCTGCGCTGCGATTTGCAGCTCTGCGAGGTCACCGAGGCAGCGCGCAACTGCGGCTTTCGCGTGTTCGAATCGGTCGTCGCGAGCGGCGGCATCGTGAAATGCCTGCGCGTGCCCGGGCCTCCCGATAAATTGCCGCGCTCGATCCTCGACGGGCTCAACGACTTCGCGAAGTCCTTCGGCGCGAAGACGGCGTGGGCGCGCCTCCAAGAAGGCGGCGTTTGGCAGGGCATCAAGGGCCTCACCGATGAGGCGCGCGCGCAGATCAATGCGCTCGCCGGCGCGACCGTCGGCGATACATTGATCTTCGTCGCAGATAAGGCAAAGGTCGCGAACGCAGCGCTCGGCGCGATTCGCATCCACTACATCGGCGAGAAGCTCGGCCTCGTGCGCAAAGGCGAGTGGCAGTTCATGTGGCTCACCGATCCGCCGCTATTCGAGATCGATGGTGGCAACGTCGCGGCGGCGCACCATCCGTTCACGTCACCGCGCGTACAAGATGAAGAGCTGCTCGACAGCGCGCCGGAGAAAGTGCTCGCGCGCGCGTACGACCTCGTGCTCAACGGCGTCGAGATCGGCGGCGGCTCGAT
>Ga0070698_100002696_pt1 | contig 19516 bp, 21 predicted proteins | sample KBSK1502metaG_FD_65477 | JGI IMG/M metagenome (GOLD analysis project Ga0070698, IMG submission 65477) | Corn, switchgrass and miscanthus rhizosphere microbial communities from Kellogg Biological Station, Michigan, USA - KBS K1-50-2 metaG | ecosystem: Host-associated > Plants > Roots >...
CGCCACGATCGTCTTCAGCTTCTCCGGATGAATCGTGTAGTAGTCGTACTGCGGCCAGCTGGCTTCGGCGCCCGGCATGAAGTGCCGGCAGTCGAAGTAGAAGACGAGCGTTCGTGCCCGTGCGCTCTTCGGCAGCCTGTTGAAGTACGACATGATGCCGAGCATCCCGAGGCCGCCGTTCTCTTCGATGAGCGACATCGCGTCGGTGTGCGTCGCGAGCAGTACCTGCTCGTCCTGCGGGGTGCCGTAGTTCTTCCCCGGCAGATACGCGACGATCGCCTTGCCCGTGTCGCGCTGGAAGCGCGCGCGCAGGGTGAGCGTCGCCATCTTTCCGGCTTTCGCATCCGCGAGCACTTTTGCGCCGTTCACGCGATCGAGCGTCAGCGTCGGACAGTTGACGTAGGTCGCTCCGAGACCCGCGCGGCCGTTTTCGGTGTACACGCTCCGCTGTGCGAGGCCGAATGCCATGCCCGGCGAGAGGTCGTACACGATGACGATGCCCGCCGCGTGCCCCTTGATGCCGGCCTCGGCGAAGCGGCCCAGCTGACTCCACACCCACCGCCCGTGAAACGATGTCGTCTGGGTGGGCGAAGGCGGCACCCACAGCTCCGGCCACGTGCCGGGCGAGCGCCACTCGTAGTCGGTGGGCGTGTAGTTATCGAGGAAGTTGTCGTTGTACGGCGGCCCCGGCTGCTTCTGCGTTTCGAAGACGAGGATCTTGCCGGCGATCTGCGACTCCGCCGGCGGATGCGCTGGATCGTAATGGAGCATCTGCGCCGTGATCCCTTCGGCGCCCGTGAAGCCCGACGTCATGCCGTACGAGGCGACGACCGGCACCGGCGTTCCATCGGTGACGAGCCTTTCGACCGCGTTCGGAGAGTCGTGCATGTGGCTCCGCCGATCCGGCCAGTCCTCGACGATGTAGTGGTCGTAGGGGATCTCGACGTAGTCGAGATCGACGGCGCCGAACTCCGGCATCTTCGAGATCAGGAAGTCGGTGAAGCGCTTCCACCCTGTGCTGCCGGCGTAGGTGGGACCGCACTCGGCCTTGAAGACGTGCCAGTCCAGCGCCTGCTTCGGCGTGATCATGTAGGGCTGGTGGATCTTCGACAACGCCGATGCGGCCGCTTTGCCAGCCGGCGCGCTCTGGGCCCAGAGCGGGTCGCGCATCAGCATCGTCCCGGCCGAGACGCCGGCTGCCGTCTTCAGAAAACTGCGCCGCGATAGAGGTGAGTGGTTCTTCCGGCTCATCGTGACCTCGCTTGATGGCCAAGAATAGCCGAAAACTCTAGCGGCAGCAGGTTCACGTCGGAAGGATGTGCGGCGTCTCGGATGGGCTCGCTGAGAACTCCGGCATCACGGTCGTGTGGTCTGCCAGTGCCCGAGCGAACTGCTCACGGGTGGCGTACAAGGCACCGCTCAGGTCGGTGCCAAAGAGGCTGGCCCCATCGAATTTGGTACCAAAGACTATGGCTTTGCGCAGGATACAGTCGCGTAACGTCGAGTGCTGCAGGTTGCTGGCAACAAAGTTTGCCTCGGAGCAGTCGGCACCACGAAGGGACGCCTCCTCGAGATCCGCGCCGGCGAAGCTCGCTCCGGCGAGGTGCCCGCGCGACAGGTTGGTTTGTCGAAGGTTCGCATCCTGGAAACGCGCCCCTGCGAAATGGCAGCCTGACAAATCGGCTCCTGCCAGATTCGCTCCCGTGAAGTTCAATCGCTGCCCAGCTGTTTCGAAGTGATGCGATCTGGTGCCGAGCACGTCGAGAATGGCTTGCGCCTCAGCAGGCAGCGGTGTAGCCGGCCCTCGGTCCTTCGTTGCTTCCCGCAAGCGAGCACAAAGTACCTGCATGGCCGGCCAATGGTCCGTTTCTGAGGTCCGAGCGATCCGCGCGAGCGCGTACACACCGCCCAATCTGATCTCAAGCCGGTCCGAGCCGATATGCACAATCGCCTGGTTGAAGCGATCGGTGATCTGTCCGTCACGGGTCAGTAGCAGGTTCTGCCAGGTGAAATAGACCCCGGATACCAGGAAGATTCCGCCGAGGATCTGAACAGCCGTCTTGATCAATTCGTTCTGAATTTCGATGCGCTCTTTCGAGTTCTCGATGCGTTCGGTGGCACTGACCCAGGCGGGAATTCTGACGCTCACGGTCACGAGCAAGCCGATCGTGACCGCTACCAGCAGGGCAACCGTGAGCCTGGCGATCACACGTCGTGCCCGTTTCCTTGCGACAGGCATCGTCATGACGATGAGTCTGGGAACGTCCGGACGATTGAAGGTCCATCAGGCCTCGATGGATCCGCGCCGAATGCGACCACTGCATCCTCGGTCCGGTCGTAGATTTCAAACACTGAAAGCAGTTTTGTGATGGTGAGGATATCCGTGATGCGCTTGGTTGGTTCGGCAAGTTTGATTGCGCCGCCGCTGTTCCTGGCCGCAGTATAAGCAGCTACCGGGAAGGCGTTGCCGGCCGAGTCGATGTACGACACCTCGGAGTAGTCGAAGACGAACTTCAGTCGGCCTTGGGCGATAAGCTCCCGTATCAGCGTCGTCAGGTGCCGGTAGCCTGTAACACCGATCCATCCCTTCAATTCAAGGACGGTGACGTCACCGAAACTGCGCTCGACGACTTCCAGGCTCATGGCTTTTTCGAAAGCACGAAATCATAGCGTGGCCGCCCCAATCAATACACTTCTCCGTGCGCTACTGATCCGGCGGGCCACTACGCGGCAACTGATCACACGCACTCGGGTGGCAATTCGGCCCGAGCGGTTTCGTAGAGGACGAGCTGTTGTGGGCTGACGTCCATGTCACCCTCGCAGAGCCCTGCGCATTACACTACCGCTGCCGCGGCGGAGTCCACGAGACGCATTCTGACATTGGAGGAGTTCGCGATGGGCGTTGAATCTGTTCCGAACCGTCGCATCCTGGTCGTCGATGACGACCGAGGCCTACGTCACGCGTTGTCCGCGCTGCTGACGGACGCCGGCCATCTGACGGAGTCCGCCGGCGACGGGCCGGGGGCGCTCGCGCTCTTGCAGAGTCACTCGTTCGACATCGTTGTACTGGACATCGGCCTGCCGAGCATGAGCGGACTCGATGTCCTGGCGCACGCGCGTATGCTGCCCGTGCCGCCGATCGTGATTATGATGACCGCCGACGACACACCGGAGCTATTGCTCCAGGCCGCGAGGGGCCAGGCGTACCGGTACCTTCACAAGCCATTTCCGCCGAAGACAATCGTCGACGTGGTCAACGACGCGTGCGCGCCGGAGGCGGGGCTTCCGATCGAAGTCGTGTCAGCACGGCCCGAGTGGCTCGAGCTCGTCGCACCGTGCACGCTGGAGATGGCCCCGCGCATCCAGTCCCTCGTCATGCAGCTCGAGGCCACGCTGCCCGAGGACGCGCGGGAGGCACTCGCGGACGCGTGTCGGGAGATGCTGATGAACGCCGTCGAGTGGGGCGGCAAGCTCGATCCGAACAGAAAGGTCCGCATTTCGTGCGTCAGAACGAGGAAGATGCTCATCTATCGCATTGCCGACCCCGGCGAGGGATTCGACATCGAGGGTCTTCGTCATGCGGCAATCTCGAACCCGGAGCACGATCCCATCCGTCATCATGTCGTCCGCGAGGAGAAGGGCCTGCGACCGGGCGGCTTCGGTCTGGCCATGACACGGTCGTTCGTCGACGAGCTCGTCTACAACGAAGCGCGCAATGAAGTCCTCTTCGTCAAGTACCTCGAATAACCGAGCACGGTGCCGGACGCTACAGAAGCTCGGCGAAGAACTCGTTCACCATCCGTCGATCGGGGTCGACGGTTCGCAGCCAGTCACCCAGCTTCCTCCACCGGTCGCCGTACGCGGCCACGACGTGCTCCTTCTTCACGAACGGGCTCTGATTGAGCAGCGGAATGCCGCCGCGCTGATGGGCCCACTCATTGAACGCTTTGAGGAACGTCGGCCAGGCACCGGGCTCCTTCTCGCTGGGGGCGTGAATCGGATCGAGCGAGATGATGTCGCCGTCCCACGTGTACGACAGCAGCGAGCTGCGATCCTTTCTGATGAAGTACGAGCCGAGCGGCATGTTGCAGCGGAACTTGTGCTGCTTGTAGTAGTCGTCCGCCCACTTCACGTAGTCCTGCAGGTTCTTCACGTAATTCGCGCGCGGGAAGGCCCAGAACGTGAAGGCATAGCGGGCCGACTGCGGCGTCTTCGAGTAGTTGATCGTCTTGTCCGGCGCCTCCAGCGTAAACCCACCGCCCGCGCTGAGCAGACGATAGAAGGCGATCTCGAGTCCGGACCCGAGGGTCTCCTTGATCGTGCCGAGACCGGAGCCGCCGAAACGATCGCGCAGCCCGCGGCCGGAGTAGGCGGCCAGAAAATTCCAGCCGAACTCCCGTGCATCCGCCAGCCATTCGTGCTTCAGCTTCCGACCCTTGTTGCGCGACTGGATCACGACGTTGTCGCCGATGGTCCACAGCACGATGCTCTGGTTCGACGAGATCGCCTTCTTGATGATCGAATCCTTGAGATCTTCGACGTCGTGCACGTCGTAGTTGAAGCTGATGATCTCGATCGGCTTGAGCTTGAACGTGACCTCGTAGACGATGCCGGCCAGGCCGTAGCTGGCTCTGATGTACGGAAGCAGCTCGGGATTCTTGCTCTCCGACGCTTCCATCAATTCGCCGTCGGGACTCACCCACTTGATGCCGGTCACGTACGAGTTGACCTGACCGAGCTCGACGCCGTCGAGGCTGTCCTTCGTCTGGCAGCATGCCGCCGAGCCGAGCGTGATGTTGCCGATCTCGATGTTCAGCATGAACTGCAGACCCTTCTTGCGCAGGGCCGCGGCGGCGTCCACGAGCTGAAGACCGGCTTGTGCCGTGAGCGTCTTCTTCACGGTATCGATCTTCACGATCTTCGTGAAGCCGTCCATGCTGACCACTGTCCCGGTCGACGCGGCACACGGTGTGAGCGAGTGATTGCTGCCCATCGCGCGAACGGGGCCTGGATACTTCGCTCGGTCGCGGAGGATCTCTTGCAGTTCCTGGACGCTCTTGGGGTGAACGTGCTGCTGCGGAGTCGTGACGATTCCGCCATCGTAGTTGGTGATAGTCGTGCTCACGGGGTGCTCCGTACGAAGAAAGTTGTTGGGCGTGGCGTTAGGCGGCTGTTAATCGCCGCGCAATCAGCACTTGTTCTTCCGTCTCAAATCGTGACCTCGCTCGATGGCCAAGAATAGCCGAAAACGCGGCAAGCACACCCGCAGGCGTAAGCTAATCGAGTCGTGGGTGAAATCATCGATCTCGATCATGTCCAACTGGCGATGCCTCAGGAAGCATCTACGTGACGGATCCGTTCGGGAATCGAATCGAGCTCCTGGAACCACGCTGATGGCGAAACACCCGTCACGATTCCTGATCGGCCTCGTGGTGCTGGCTGCGCTCGAAGTCGCGCCAGCCACGACCGGGGCGCAGACGCCACCGGGCATCGACGAACTGCTGGCGCGCGTTGGCGAGAGAATCGCCGACTTCTACAAGCGGGTGCAGCACGTCATCTACATCGAGAAATCGACAGTCCAGCCGATCGATCTCAGTCGGTCGCCTCAGGGGTTCGCCCGGATCGTCGAGTCGGAACTGCGCGTCGAAGCCGACGGCGAGGCTGGTGGCGAGGCACGAGTCGTTCGGGAGATCAAGAAGGTCAACGGTCGCGCGCCACGCGACAAGGACAAGAAGAATCGCGACGGGTGCACCGACCCGAATCCGCTGTCCGACGAGCCGCTCGCGTTTCTGCTCGCGGCGCACCATTCAGAGTACCAATTCAAATCGGCGGGATTGTCCAGGGAGAGGAACCGGCCGGCCTTCCTCATCGATTTCGCGTCCGTCAATCCGAGAAGCAACCTCGAACTCATCGAAGATCCTGGCGGGCACGACGACTGCTTCGACTGGACCGGACCGCTCGCGTCGAGGGGACGCATCTGGGTGGATACGACGAGCTACGACGTGCTGCGCATCGAGCGAAGCGTCGGCGGGCCGGAGGACGTGAGAGTCCCGCCAGGGATTCAGCGGCGGCACAACCTCGGCATGCGCATGACCATCATGCGGGAAGAGACGACGATTCGTTACCGGACGGTCTCGTTCAGCGACCCTGACGAAACACTGCTCCTTCCGGAATCCATCGAATCGGTCAGCATCGTCAGCGGCGGCCTGCAGTCGACCCGCAGGAGCCAGACGTACTCCGACTACAAACGCTTTGTCGGCGACTCCCGCATCGTCGAGCGAAACTAGTGGCCTGTCCGTGTCAGTTGTGCAGCGGATTTCGGAGCGCGGCGCCCGGATGGCAAGGCGCGACGACCGAGGATACCGGGAGTATCTGACGGAGGAGCAACGCAGCCAGCCGGGATGCCCCGCCCGAAAGGCGCTGTACAACTGACGCGGACAGGCCACTAGGTGCGCGCGCGACGCGTGCGTCTGGCCGTCTTCGACGTGGCGTTCTTGTCCACGCGGAGTTGCCATGCGGTTCGCAGCGCGCCCGTCAGGGTGTCGCGATTCGCTTTCGCGAGCCTGATGTGCGTGGCCCCCATCCGACCCCACCCACCGGCCACCGGCAAAAAGACGTCGGGCGCATCAGCGACGAACCCGGCCTGGACTTCGGGCGTCAGCATCAGGTTTCCGACACCCTCTTTCACCGACGCGAGGGTCGCGAAGATGCGGCCGCCGACACGGAAATCGATCGCGCCCATGTGCGACCCTTCTTCCGCGCCGTCAAGGCTGAGGGCGATGCGTCGAAAATCAGCAGCGGTCATCTCACACCAGATTCTTCAACATGAACCCGGACCGATGTGGCAGAAGTTGCGCGCTTCTGAATGCGTGCCGGCGCGTATCGACCATTTAGAGGCGGGTACGGGTCATGCTCGTACGACGATGTAGAATCGGGCCATGGCGGTCCGTCGAGGGCGTGAGATGGCGAGCCTGGAAGAACGCGTGGCATACCTGGAAGGCCAGACTGGGGAGCACACCTCCACGATTTCCGAGCTGCGCCTCGACGTGCGCGACCTCCGCACGGAGATGAATCGCCGCTTCGATCAGGTGGACACACGATTCGCCGGCATGGACGCCAAGTTCGATCTGAGATTCAGTCAGATGGACGTGCGGTTCGCGTGGTTGATTGGGTTTCAGTTCGCCACGTTCATGACAATCATCGCGGCGCTTCTGAACGTCTACTTCCGCTAGCACCCGCCCGGCTTCCGCGCCCGCATATTCAGACGCCAGTAGTCCAGTTCGAACGGCGGATCGTCCGCAGCCGCGTCGCTCGTCAGGCTGCCGATGAATGCATCGCGCGTGCGCGCATCGGGCAGGCACGCCACGTACGGACGGCAGATCACGGTCGTGACGAACTCGGCGAACGAGGCCGCATCTCCGAATCGCACGGGAGACGATTCGAGACCGGTCGAGACATCCACGAAACCAGCCGCAGTCAGCCGCGCGGCAGTGGAGTCCGAGTCGGCATAGTTCCACGGCTTCTGGAACTGCGTGAAGTAGTCGCGGAACTCCGGCGCGCCGAGGAGGCGATCGGTCCGTTCGCGGACGCGCTCGAGGTTCCTGCCGCCTCCGCACTGCGCGACGAGCCGTCCTCCGGGTTTCAGTGCGCTGAAGATGCTGGCGAACAGCGCCTCATGGCTGAGGACCCAGTGAAAGGTGGCGGTGCTGAAGACGGCGTCCGCGGCACCGGCCACCGGCACCGCCGTCGCGTCGGCCATCACGACGTCGACGCGGGACGGAAACAGCGGGCCCAGATATTCGTGCGCCGCGTGCGTCATGTTGGCGGAGCGATCGATGGCAACGACGCGGCCGCGAGGCAGGCGCTCGAGCAGCATCGCCGTCAGCCGCCCCGTGCCGCACCCGAGATCGACGACGACCTCGTCGCCTGCCAGCGGCAACTGCTCGAGCACCGCGACTCCCCAGTTGACGTGGGGGTTCGAGACGCGGTGATAGGAATCGGCGTTCCACTCGCCGGTCATTGCACCGCGCGGCCCGACCAGCGGCGGGTGACCGTCGTACCGCCCTCGACGGTGCCCCAGAACACTTTTTCTGTGGCCTCGAACGTCGAGCGATCGTCGCTGAAGCGGCCTGACAGCGTGGCGCCGCGCCACTGACATACCCACTTCAGCCAGTCGGGCCCCGTATCAACGGCGACCGTGAATTCGTCTCCGCTCAGCGTGCCCTTGTAGGGAATGTCGTCGGTCGGCCAGTTCGGCATGTCTTCGTCCATCGAGATCGCTGCGCCGTCGATCTTGATGTTCCACTCGACGCCCGCTCTCGTTTCACCTGGAGACGTTCCCCACCCACAGGGTCCGCCGTCACCGCGAACGACGGCCGTGACGACGGCGTCGGCTTTCCAGTTCGTCGCCGGACGGTTCGAAGGGACAACGGGCGCTGACGCGACGGACAGTGGAGCAGGCGGTGGCGTTGGCGCCGTCGGCGTTGCGTAGCCGCAGCCCGAGGAGCAAATGAACAACGTAAGAAGCGTTAGCGTTCTCAAACCAGGAATCGTCAGCCCAGCAACATCGCCGCTATTCTGTGCCACGTCGCTGTCGCCGACAACGCCAGCACCACAGGTGGAATTCCGAGAAACGCGAGCGGCACGCTCCACAGGTATGCCTGGTGCAGGCGCCGGCGCGTCACGAGGTCGTAGACCGGCCCCGCGAAGAGAAACACCAGGACCAGCAGGCCGATCACCGGAGTGTTCCCGCTTGCGAACGGCAACCGGCTCACGCCCGGGCCGACGAGTCCGCTTGCCGTCGCCATCAGCATCAGACGTTTGTGGGTCTGCGCCTTGCGGCGGAAATACCATCCCGCCGCGACGAGAATGGTGAACACGCCGACCGCGACCAGGTTCAAAAGCAGGAAGCCCTCAACGTCCGGAAATTCCACTCCGGGGATGCCGCGGCTTCCGAGGCGCGCCACGGTGATCGCTGTCGCGCTGCCGACGATGACCATCAGCGCCGCCAGCGCTACGCCGGCTACGCCCAGGCGGCGATGAATCGCGGTCCGGCCCGTGAACACCAGCAGTGTCTGCGTCACGTAGAACGCCAGCCAGCTTGTGAAGACCACCGCGTGAAGGTGAATGATCCATGGAAGCGCGGGTGCGCCCGCCACGAGTTTAGGCACATAGGTGGATGAGAAGCCGGCGAGGATGGTCACCGCCGTGACGACGGCCACGACGCTGAAGAAGCGATGGTCGCCTGGACGGGGCTGAAACGCGCGCGACGGAACATTGGGGGTTTTGCTTGCGGCAGCGGTCGCCGTCGTGTTCATGGCGTTGCCTCGCGGCAGAGTCTATACCCCTTCGGCGGCCGCGCACGGCATCAGACGTCGCATGACCCGATCACTGGAAGGTCGATGTTTCCAGTGCCCGGGAATCATAGGTCGGGCTGCGATACGCACCGAAGCGCGCATCGCGACGCTAAGTTCGGCGCGTGTGGGAAATCAGTCAGCTCAATGACGTCGACCGGCACAAGCTGGCGGATCACTGGTGCAAGCTGGCGGCCGCATACCAACCGACGCAGTTTCACGTGAGCCGCAACGGGCTGGCGTTACTCGTCGCGTAAGTACTACATTCCTTGATCTTTTTCACGCGACAATACCTACATGAAGGCGCTGCTTGTCGCACGTTGTATCCGTAGACACACGGGTTGGTTGTCGATCCTGTCGATGTCCGTCTAGGCACAGAAATGTACACGCCTGAGCATTTCGAGGAGCGCGATGTCACGGTTCTCCACGCGCTCATACGATCCCATCCTCTGGGGGCCTGGGTCACACACGGCGAGGAAGGACTGGTCGTTAACCACATCCCTTTCCTGGTCGACCCGACGCGAGGTGAATACGGCACGCTCATCGGCCACGTGGCGCGTGCAAATCCAATCTGGAAGTCCTTGACCCTGGAAAGCGCATGCGTGGTGATTTTCCAGGGACCCCAGACGTACATCACCCCCTCGTGGTACGCGACCAAGCGCGCAACCGGAAAAGTTGTACCTACGTGGAACTACGCGGTTGTTCACGCGCACGGCTTACCCCGCGCAATCGATGATCGAGCCTGGCTCCTCAAGCACGTCACTGCGCTTACCGATCTTCATGAGTCAGGGCGCGCGCTTCCGTGGAGCGTTTCGGATGCACCGCCTGACTTTATCGACACTATGCTGAACGCGATCGTCGGCATTGAAATTCCCATCAGCACACTTGCTGGGAAATGGAAGACGAGTCAGAACAGGCCGCTCCCGGACAAATTGGGGACTATTGCGGGCCTCAATGAGCGTGACGATGCGAGCTCAAAGCAGATGGCGGCGCTCGTACAGCGCCATGTTCCGAAGGAAGGCTAGCCACGCATCGGACGCGGGGCTTGTTTCCGGTCAGGTCTCGACAACTGGAAAACCAGAAGCCTTCGGCGAAGGCTGGACGGCCGCCAGCGAGAAGGTTACTCCCAGCGACCGACGGTCTTTCCATCGTCGAACTTCGCGCCGACGAAGCTCCCCGCGGGCGACCCGTCGCGCATCGGACGGACCCGCACGGTAACCTTGGTGCCGAACTTGAACGTCGACGGCCGAATGCCCTGGCGCGACAGTTGGTTCGGGCTGCCCCACTCGATGCTCCACTCTTGTGGCGGCGCACCAGGCGTCGTTTCCACCAGCACCTGAATCCAGGAATGCGGATTCGTGAACTGGAACTCCTTGACCGTCCCTGCGAGCTCTTTCGTCTGATCCTCACTGAACATCGTTCCGGCGTGATGAGCGACGAGCGCCGGAGAACCCGCGAGCAATCCGCAGGTCACGAGCAACCCGATGATCACGTGTCTTACGGCGCGTACCCTAGCGGGTTCGATTGATCTCATGCCGTCACCTCCACAGCATTGCTATTTCACGTCGCCCAACGGCTTTCCGTCCGGGCCGAGGATCAAGGTCCTGCCGGTTGCAGCGTCGACAGGATTCCGGTTGTTCTCCGCGCACGCATAGTCGTAGACGCGCGTGCCTTTCTGCAGCCGCCGGTAGGTCTTGGTCACGTTCCAAGGCGCCGTCAGCGCCTTGGCGTCTTCGATCACCATCCGCGCCTCCATCATTTCGTCGTTCACCTTGCGAAGGCGCGTGACGACGTGCGCGGCATCGCTCAGCACCAGCCCGGTTCGGTCGAGCACCGTGTCGCCGGACTCCGGATACCGGGACATCCGCATACTCACCGTGTCGAAGACCAGCGTATCGCCTTCCCAGTGACCGACCGAATCTCCGGTATAGGTTGGCCATCGGTCTTCGGGAGCCGGGTGCGCGCGCCCGTCGGTGTAGATCCTCAGGGTGTTGGGGCCATTCTCCGTCAGGATCCACGTCTGCTCGGGCCGGACCACGAACTCGTAAGTGTCTGGAAGATTCATCAGCCTCGGGAAACCGGCCGGCGTCCCGCACGTGTTGATGGGATCAGGAAGCCGGCTGTCATCCCTGAGCTTCAGGTTCCGCTGGTAGATTGTCTCCCACTCGGCGTTGTAGGGTGGGTGCTCGCGCTGGCCGCGAGTCAACACGCCCCCTTCGCTTTTGGCGGTCGCTCGATCGAACACCGTCCCACCCATCATCTGCCAGACACCGGTCCAGTCCGGAAGCGCGTCGCGGCTCTGGCTTTGCGCACTCACCAGCGCCGCGGTGAGCAGCACACACACACATGCACCCCCGAGCAGCTTCATGGGATTCCCCTTTCCCTCTGTCCGCACTCGCTACTGAATCTGGACCTTCGCCGCGTCGCCAGTCACCTGTCCCGCATACTCAGGAAGGAACCAGCCGGCTTTCGTCAACTCATCAAGTCTCTGTTTTACCTTGCTGCGATACGCCTCGGCATACCTATACAGCGAACGCAATTGATCTGCCGCCAGCGGCGTCTCAGCTCCGGCGATGCTGCAGTAGAAATCGTCACGCGTGCCCGGCTTTGGATCCGCGTTATTGGGAACGCTGTATTTCGCTACCGGCACGTCCACATACGTGCTCCGCACGCCGCCCCTGGCGTTTCCGTTCGTGTCCAGCGCGAGCGCGCCATTCTCGACCACGATGCGTTCGGCGCGCGGCGGCACGGTGCCCTTGTCCGCCCACTCGATCGCGTGGTGCAACCCCATGGCCATCATCGCTCCCACAGGAAACTGTGTGACCGGCATCTTGCACGGGTCTGGATTGTAGGTCGGATTCTCCCGGGAATCGTTGTGCGGCATTCCCGCGATTTCATACAGTCGGAACTGGTCGCCGGGCGCGTCGCCGTCGGCACGCCGGTAAATGCTGCCGCTCTTCGCGCCTCCATTGACTTCGGTCTGCGTCGCAATCTGGATCAGCGGCACGTCTACCCGGGGTATCGGCATGCCGGCTGTGCTGGTCGCCAGGAACCCGTCGAAGATCGGCTTGCCGTCGGGCATCCGCCACGCGGCGTGGACCGGCAGATACCCGCGCAGGGTGCCCGCCGATTGTGACGTGCCCATCATGATCATGCGCCGCACCCGCATGCCGGCCAATGGCGACGTGGGCCCGTTGCCCTTGAGCAGCACGCCCACCTGCGCCATGATCTCGTTGGCCTGCCCCATGTCCGGTATGTTGATCGGCGCATAGCGCTGCGGATTCGACGCCACGATCGTGGCCTCTGTCCCCGCCTTCTGCGGCGCGATCTCCGCGGAGATGTGCCCGTGGCGCATCACGTAGGTCCGCGTGAAGAAGAACATCCAGCTATTACCGCTCGCGTGCATCGGCTCGGCCACGACGATGCCGCTGAACCGATTCGGGTCTTCCGGCTGGCGGACAAGGATGCGCGTGGTGTAGGGCTTGCCGCTCGCCGTTCCCGATACGAAGTATTCCTTGACGACGTACTTCTCATCCGCCAGGCCCGTGCCCGCCGGAACGCGCTGCAATCCCGGGAACATCGCGCCCGGGCCGGTCACCCGCCCACTGATGGTGGGATTCGGAGCGATCTCGGTCTGGGCAGACGCGGTCGCAGCCGCAAGCAACACGAGCAGGAACACGAGGCTCTGGAACATGGGCGATTTCTCCCTGCCTATGCTAGAACGCTCACGAATTGGACGCGGCTAGAAAACGTAGCAAATCGAGGTCAGCGCGGCCTCTGCGATCTGAACAGCCCAACAATTGGTCACCCGATATCCTCGCAGTTCAGCGAAGTCGACAGCGTGTCGGCACGGGGTTCGCTTGCCGGAAACGTGAGAGGAGAGCGCGATGAACATCATTGTTCTGCTGATCATCCTTCTGCTGGTGTTCGGCGGAGGCGGGTTTTACATGGGCGGGCCTATGGTCGGGGGTAGTCTCGGCGGGTTGATTCTCATCGTGCTGCTGATCATGTTGTTGACCGGCAGACTGTAGGGCGGGCGTGGAATTTGGGTTGCGTATCCACGCGGAATAAGTGGAGGGCGTTATGACGGACCCGCAAAAGTGTGCGCATCCCGCATGCACGTGTCGTGTTCCCGCGGACGGCCCGTTCGGCAAGTTCTGCAGCGAGCATTGTCAGGAGGCCAAGGAACTGACCGAGTTGAAGTGCGACTGCAAGCATCCCGGCTGTCGTTGAGCTCCGAATCGTGGCCCGATCAGTCCCCTTCCTGACCGGGTCCGTCGTTGCTGTCTTGAAAAGCGCGTAGTCCGTTGTCCCGCCGCGTCGCGCAGCTTCCGTCTTTCTCGCGTCCAGGACCGACTCGGGCAGATTCATTGTGCCGGCCAGGCAGAGCGCGAAGTGACGTACGGATGCCGAAAAGCGCGTGCCGCGATGACTCTTCGAGATGTGTCACGCGCGAATCGCCCGCGGCCATGGTATTCCTCCTGAGCGGACGCGGGTATATCGGGCGCTCGCCCTCCAACTCCGCATGCCGGGAAGGCGCTCTCGCATTCGCTGCTCTGGCGCCTACGCGTCGACTAACAGCTAGCTCGTGGCGACATCCGTCACGCGGCACATCGTCCGCATTATCTCCGGCGCTGCGAGGTTGCGACGGCCCTTTCATCTAATCAAAACGTCCGCGCTAACTCGACACAACTCGAACGCGAGGTCGGAAGTCGCCGCGATGAATCGCTGCGCGCGCTTTCCAGCATACGCGCGTCGGCGTGCTCCGACGGCGGCGGCTGTCCGGCGGGACTGGCCGTTGTGCGTTGCGCCAAGCCCAGCTTCAGTAGACCGACCCGACACTCTCATTGCCCCACACATAAGATTTCTGACACTCACCGGTCGTGTTCCATCAACAGAAAATTTGAAGGTCGTGGTAAACTCAGTTCGAAAACTTTGACTCTCCATGAATGAGACGAAGACGCGACACATCCCTGCCGGGGCGCTGACAACGCCGCAACTGCAGGAGGCCCTGATTCGCCTCGAGGGTGTCGAGCCACCAAGTAACGCGGTCCTCCACTCCTGGATCAAGAGCGGACTCGTTCAGCCAAGGTTGGACCGCACGAGCGGTCGCGCGGGATGGTGGACGATGGGCGACCTCGCTTTCATTCGCCTGATCGTTCGGCTCCGACGGTCCGGAATATCGGGCCAGCGCGTTCGCCTAATTCTGAGTCAGATTGGTTCCGAACTTGCCGACCTACTGCACACAGATACTCGTGCAGAACTGATCGTGAACGGGTATCGCGCGGTGTTACGGAAGCCGGGTCGTGCGGATCGAGAGTTTCCAGGTGGCCAGCTTCGGTTGCCGCTCGCATCGGTTGTCGACAACAACGATCGGGTTGCCGCCGCTGTGCGTGCCGCCTGACGCACCCAAGGATTGAAGGATTGATGGTATCGAAGTCACGTCTGAAGCCGGCGCGCACCCGTGGTGAGCGACTTACCGTCGCAGGCCTGTTCGCCGGCATTGGAGGGATTGAAGTCGGTTTTCATCGGGCCGGGCACCAGACTCAGATGCTCTGCGAAATCGACGAAGGCGCATCACGCGTTCTGGCTTGTCGCATGCCAGGCGTCGAACTGCACCGCGACGTTCGCACCTTGAAAGCGCTTCCGCGAGTGGACGTCGTCGCCGCAGGTTTCCCGTGTCAGGACCTCAGTCAAGCGGGCAGAACGGCAGGTATCCGAGGCACGAACTCAAGCCTCGTAGGACAAGTGTTTCGGCTGCTGGACGCGACGGCTCATGGACCACGGTGGCTGCTGCTGGAAAACGTTTCCTTCATGCTGCAGCTTGACCGCGGTAAGGCGATGCGGTATCTCGTCGATCGTCTTGAAGAACGAGGATTCTCATGGGCCTATCGCGTCGTCGACACGCGCGCGTTCGGATTACCGCAGCGGCGGCAACGCGTCATCTTGTTGGCGTCGAGAACGGACGATCCCCGACCAGTGATCCTTGCCGACCACCAAGACGATGAGGAATGGTCGTTCTCGCCGGACGTGTTGTGCGGGTTTTATTGGACGGAGGGACTGCGCGGGCTCGGCTGGGCGATCGATTCGGTGCCGACCCTGAAGGGTGGTTCTACAGTCGGAATTCCGTCTCCTCCCGCCATTTGGAACCCACGAACGGGCGATATCCTGACGCCTGAGATCCGCGACGCTGAGCGACTACAGGGCTTTGATGCGGACTGGACACTTCCCGCGCTCCAGGGCGACGGGGTCCGGCGAGGACACCGGTGGAAACTTGTAGGCAACGCGTTGAGTGTTCCAGTGGCACGGTGGGTCGGAGAGCGGCTAGCCCAGCCCGGCAGCTTCCGCCCATTGACTCAGCTCAATCTCTCCCGCGGCTTCTCTTGGCCTCGGGCGGCGTGGGGTTATAAGGGTACCGTTTTCCCTGTGGACGTCACAATGTGGCCGATACGCAAGCCACGCCCAGCTCTCTCAGAGTTCCTCCAGTTCCCATTGACACCGCTCTCGGCTCGAGCGGCCTCGGGCTTCCTCAGTCGTGCACGGATCAGTACGCTGACGTTCGAGGATGGTTTCCTCGACGACATTGAGAGGCATGTCGCGCGGATGACGAACCTCGCAGTCGCTTGATGTCCCTCGACAATCCCCAGGACGCCGCGCTTATAGACGGCGCTGCGGTCATCTCGAAAGTTCTCCAGCAGACGGCGGCCGACGTCGCGGCGGCGAAGGCTGCCCGCGCAGCCGCGAACCAGCGCCTGCTTTCGCGAGGGAAGAAGCCGAAAGCGTTCAACGAGAAGCTGACGTTCGCCATCAAGTTCGCGAAGTACATCGGCGCGGCGATTGCGGACGCATTGCGTGACGATTTTCCAGAAATCAAGAGCGGAGAGAACCCATCTCGGTCCGTATCTGGAGCGAAGCGCGTCGACGTCAACTACAACACGCCAGAGATGGGTCTCGGGTTCGCGATATCGTTCAAGTCGGTGCACCGTGGAGAGAGAGCGAGCGGTGACGTCGATTTCATCCACAACATGAAGCGCAACGATGAAGAGTTACGCGTCGAGGCGACGGCGCACCATCTCCGCCAACCGTACGCCGTTCTGGTCGCTGTCATCTTCCTTCCGGTGGAGAGTTGTAACGATCTCGAGCCGACATCATCATTCGCGTCCTGGGTTCAATACCTGTGGCCATTGAAGGGTCGGGACGAACCTGAGGATCCGCCAGATCTGTTCGAACTCGTGTTCGTGGCGCTGTACGCACGCGATGGCAGCGATCTCCGCTTTTATCACGTTGGTGGCCAGGTGCCATGCCCGAGGCGTGAAAGACCCAGTCAGCTCTTGACACTGACTGAGTTCCTGCAGCTCGTGAAGAAGGCTTACGATGTCCGGAATGGTAAGGACTTCTTCTTCGAAGGAGAAGCGCCGCAGGGTTGATCGACCGCCAGCTTCAACACACGAAGTTCGCCTTCGGATGCAGGCTACGCCCAGGCGGGACACGCCGCAGGAGCTCGCCCTGCGATCCGCACTTCACAAGCTCGGGCTGCGTTTCCGAGTTGACTGGCCTTTGCCCGAGACCCGCCGCCGCGCGGATCTTGCATTCATCAGCGCGAGAGTCGTCGTATTCGTCGACGGCTGCTTCTGGCACGGGTGTCCAGCGCACGGTACCTGGCCGAAGGCCAATGCGAATTGGTGGCGCGCGAAGATACTGACCAACATTCATCGCGACCGAGACACGGACGATCGCCTGCGGGCGATGGGATGGAGAGTCCTCCGGTTCTGGGAGCACGACCCCATCGACGGGGCCGCTAAGATCGTGGCCAGAACCGTCGAGCGCCGGTCCGGCATGAACTCACGCCTTTGATGACCGAGATGGTCCGCGCGGCTCAGGATGCGTCGAGGCCATTGAGCTGAGTCGCCGGCACGTTCATCTCTCTTCCTTTTAACGTCGCCTGTAATGACGCTCGGGGCGGGCCGCTACCATCCCAAGAGCGGGCCGAGCAGCTCTTTGACCTTGCCGACGGCGTCTGTAACTCCGGATACAGTGGCGACAGTTTCGAGGGAGCGCCACGCCGCGTGAACGACTTCGAGGCTTGGACGCTGCTTCGCGATCTGCGCCCGGATAGTTGAGAGGTCACCAGCTGCGTCGAGCTTTTGCTCGTCGGACAGACCTCGCGAGGTGGCGATCTCCCGATCTAGCTCGTCGAGAGCGCGAGACAGGTCAGTGTATTGCGTGTTCACGACGTTTCCATCACCAACGACTGTCACACCCTTGACGTTAGTGATGTTTACGTGGTTCGAGGTCTCACGTTTCTTGAACATGGTCCCAGCCTGCAAGTGATTGATACCGACGTCAGAGATCTTGTATTTGACTTGCTCTTGGCTCACTTCCATACCGCGATTGGTCGTGAACGAGCGTTCCTTCACAACGTCGCGCGCCCATCCGACCTGAACAAGGTAGTCCAAGTTGGAGGACACCTCCTGCTGGGTCATTCCGTACCTCTGCTTCATCTCGCGCTGCAGATCTCGAATTCCGATGAGTATTCTCGAGGGACCGCGGGCGGTCGCGTGCCGTTCATACAGAAAGCGCAGAATACGATCGCGCTGCTCGTCATGTGATACGGGAACGGACTTGGCCTTCGCCTTCGTAATTGGCATAACTCTCCACTGTCGAGTTCCGTGTTATCAGTGCCCCGACACGTTACTGTTTACGGGTTCGCCGAGCGGCTGCCCGATAGAAGGCAGCCGCCCAGTCGGGTCTCAGGCCGCGCGTTGCACGCGTCCCAGATTGGGACCGAGCGTGCGTTCGAAAATGCGCTTCAGGCGGCGCTGCCATCCGCCGTTTCGATAATTGAAGGCGTAGCGCGCGATGCGGTCCAAGTCACGCTGCGAGAGCGTGATGCGTCCGGTCGCGCAATCGAGCCGCTCTTGAAAACCGACAAGTATGCTCTGAAACCCGCCGTTGTTCTTAGTCGAAGCGGGCTGACGGTCAAGCTCCGCGAGTTCGTGTGCGTTCAATACGATCGTCATATTTCCTTCCCTGTCCGCGCTCCGCCAACCCGCATGGCAGTTGCGGAAATGTAATGAGAGACGACGTGCGCTCGTTCCCGCGCAACACGCAGTTCTGCGGGCAGACACTTCATTACGTTTGTAGGCAGGGAGATGGAGCAGGAAGGAACGACCAATTGGTCTGTCATCTCACGAGCCACGCGATCGCCTTGTCGCGCTAGATACGTAGCGGTCCATTAACGGAGCCGCAGTTGCCTTGAGTTACCTACGTTCTTCTGTTCTGCGTACTTGCCTCCTTTCGAAAGTAGGGCGGGCCTGATCAGGCCCGCCCCACACATCTGATTACGCGCAGCCTGATGTCGTACCGCAGTTGCTGCACTTGTAGCAGCTCCCGCTGCGGATCATGATGGACCCGCACGTGCTGCACGGCGGCGCGTCTTCCTGATTCTGAATCGCCGCAAACGGCGAGCCCTTGCCGCCTTCGGTCGTGCCGACCTTCGGCGAGCCAGGGGCTGCGGCGCTCACGTTGGGCGCAGAGAAGATGACTTTGGCCTCGGGCCGTGTCCTTGGTCCGGGATCTGTCCTTGATCCCTGACCCCTGATCCCCGATCCCTGATTGGTCTCCCCGATCCCGGATCCCGGCTCTACAGGCTGGTCGATGTTCACCCCGGCCCGGTACTGCGCTTCCGGCGAGAGGAACTTCGTGGCAAGCCACCGGAAGATGTAGTCGACGATCGACTTCGCGAACCGGATCTCGGGGTTCTTCGTCATCCCCGACGGCTCGAACCGCGCGTGGCTGAACTTGTCCACCAGCGCCTGCAGCGGCACCCCGTACTGCAGCGCGTAGGAGATCGCCTGCGCGAACGCGTCGGCAAAGCCCGAGATCGTCGAGCCTTCCTTCGCCATCACCAGGAAGATCTCGCCAGGCGTTCCGTCCTCGAACAGGCCGACGGTGATGTATCCCTCGTGCCCCGCGATGTCGAACTTGTGCGTGATCGCGTTGCGCTCGTCAGGCAGCTTCCGCCGCTTCGGCGTCTCGACGATCTTGATGACCTCGCGCACGATTTCGGTCGGCTGGTTGAAGCTTGACCCTGCAAAGTTGCGCGTGTCGGTCACGCCGGCCCTCGACGTGTTGAGCGGCTGCGTCCGCTTGCTGCCGTCGCG